>CAJDVI010000071.1_pt1 | contig 12066 bp, 10 predicted proteins | sample 7391351 | NCBI WGS metagenome assembly CAJDVI01 (sample SAMEA7055704, study PRJEB34461) | soil metagenome | biome: terrestrial ecosystem; feature: Peninsula; material: soil | place: Antarctica | collected 2016 | reverse complement strand
TCGGGCAACGTGTCTCCATCGAGCCCGGTGTTCCCGACCTGAGCTGCCGGGAGTGCAAGGAGGGCCGGTACAACCTCTGCCCGAACATGCGGTTCTTCGCCACCCCACCCATCGATGGGTCCCTGGCCGAGTACGTGAGCGTGCACGAATCATTCGCTTACCCGATTCCCGAGTCCATGAGTAACGACGCGGCGGCCCTGATCGAACCGCTCTCCGTCGGTATCTGGGCCAACCGCAAGGCGGGCGTCGGGCCGGCAACCAGCGTGCTGATCACCGGTGCCGGCCCGATCGGGCTGGTCAACGTGCAGTGCGCCAAGGCGTACGGCGCCACCGAGATCATCGTCTCGGACGTCAACAGCCACCGGCTGGCGCTGGCCGCGGAGCTCGGCGCGACCCGAACCATCGACGTCTCGACGGTGCCGTTGCCGCAGGCCGCGCCCTCGGTCGACGTCCTGCTGGAGTGCTCCGGCAACGCCGCCGCGACGGCTGACGGGATCCGGGCCCTGCGACCCAACGGTCGAGCTGTGCTGATCGGGATGGGCGGCGACGACGTGTCCGTCCCACTCGGGCACCTGCAGACCCGGGAGATCTGGCTGACCGGCACCTTCCGCTATGCCAACACCTGGCCAACCGCGATCGCGTTGGTTGCCGCTGGGCGAGTCGACGTCGACCGCCTGGTCACCGGCCACTTCGCCCTCGATGAGACAGTTCAGGCGTTGCTCTGCGGGCAACGCGACCCGTTCGCGGTGAAGTCGGTCATCACTCCGCAGGTTATGGCTGGTTCAGGAGTACAAGGAGCAGACTGAACACCGTGAAGACGAATACCAGCGCCCAGCCCACCACGAACGCAACGACGGCCCCGATGAACTGGGCCGGCAGCGTCGTCGTCGGGTACGACGGATCCAGCCACGCCGACCTCGCCATCACCTGGGCCGCTCGGGTCGCACAAACCCGCGGCTGCCCGCTGGTCCTCCTTTCGGCCGCCAAGCCGCTGGTCTCCATGCACGACGGCGCCGCCCTGTTCGATGCCGGCCTGATCGAGGGGGAAACGATCTACCTGCGCGGTGTCCTGCGAAGGAAGGTCGACGCGGTGCGTGATGAGCACCCGGAGCTTGACGTCGTAGGGCAATTCCTGGTCGCGGGTCCGGCCCTGTCGCTGATCGAAGCATCCGCGACAGCAGACCTGGTGGTGCTCGGCAGCCGGCGTCTGCATGGGCTGGCGGTCTGCGTGCTCGGTGGCGTCAGTGACCCGGTGGTCACTCACGCCCAGGGACCGATCGCCGTCGTCCCCGAAGGTGGGCAGGGCCCGCGGACCGGGCCGGTGGTTGTGGGCGTGGAGAGCCGGGCAACGCCGGACCACGTCCTGACCTTCGCCGCGGAGCGAGCACGGACATCCGGTCGAGACCTGGTTTTGCTGCACGCCTGGGACGTCCGGGTGCCTTGGCGCTTCGACCTCCTCGCGGACGCCGAGCGCACCCGTGAGATCAACCTGGCGTGGGAGGAGGAGATGCGCGACATCGTCGATCAGTTGCAGGAGCGATTCCCCGATGTCGAGATGCGCACTGAGGTGCAGTCCGGGTCGGCGGTCGACGCCCTGGTCGACTTGTCCGCCCGATCCGCACTCCTGGTCGTGGGCACCCGCGGTCGTGGCGGGTTCACCGGTTTGCTCCTGGGCTCCACGAGCCGACGGGTGCTGCAGTTGACCAACTGCCCGGCGATCGTCGTACCGACACCGCACACGTCGCGCTGACCTGCACCGTTCGTTGGCTGGGCTGACCTGCACCGTTCGTTGGCTGGGCTGGGCCTCGCCGGCGATATGCGAGCACACGAAACCGATCCTGATCAGCCGCCGACAGGGGGTCTGACGGGCTCGCCTTGACGCGGGACCCGGTAGCGCCAAAAAGAGGGCGCCAGCGCGACAGCAACAGCCACGGCGAGGATCACCAGGACGCCACCGCCGAAGGTGGTCGGTGCCACACCCACTCGGGCGGCGACCCAGCCGTGCGCGGTGTCCGCGATTCGCGGCCCGCCGACCACGACGACGCTGAACACTCCCTGCAACCGGCCCCGGACCGCGTCACTGGCCGCGCCTTGCAGCATCGCGGTACGAAACGATGCCGAAGCGATGTCCGCGGCGCCGCCAACCGCCAACGCCGCGGCTGCCGCCCACAACCATGGGGTCGCTCGGCCATCCGCGAGCCCCACGGACAACCCGGTCGCGGTGATCGCGGCACCCCAGAGCACCACTGACCAGACCACGGCCTGGCCCTGATGACGGACTCGCGAGACCCATCCCGAGAGCACCCCGCCGACGACCGCGCCAACCGGGAACGCGGCAAACAGCACCGCGAACGCCAGCCCGCCACCGGGCGACCCACCGAAGCTGCGGTGAGCCATCTCAGGGAACAGCGCCCGGGGCATGCCGAAGACCATGGCGATCAGGTCGACGACGAACGACATCATCAGCACCGGGTGACCACGCAGGTAGGCGAGTCCATCCACAATCGAGCGCAGCCCAGGCGCTCGGACCGGCCGAGCGGGATCTCGAGCAAGGCCAGGGTCCATGTCGTCGCGCAGCACCGGCATCGGCGGTAGTCGTAGCACCGCCCAAAGGGTCGCCAGGAGGGTCACGGTGTCCAGCAGATAGAGCAAGGCCAGACCCGTGACCGGGATCAGGGCTCCCGCGATCAAGGGCCCGGCAATCGCGCCGGCCATCATCACGGTCATGTTCAGGGCCGCGGCAGCCGGCAGCAGCCCAAGCGGCACCAGACTGGGAATCATCGCCGACCGGGTGGGCTGATTGACCGCGAAGAACGCTTGCTGCACCGCGAACAGCCCGAGCAGCATCCACACGTTTCGCATACCGAGCGCCGCTTGCACCCAAAACAGCGCGCTGGTCCCGATGAGTCCGATCGTTGTGATCAGCAACAGTCGACGCCGATCGAGGTGATCGGCTAGCGCGCCGCCCCAGAGCCCGAACACCACCAAAGGCACCAGTCCGAACACGCCAGTCAGGCCGACGTACGCGCTGGAACCGGTGTCGGCGTACAACTGGGCTGGGACGGCGACGACGGTCAGTTGGGCACCAACAACGGTCACGACATTGGCCAGCCAGAGCCGTCGAAAGTCGGGGTGCTCCAGCGGGCGGGTGTCGGCGACCATGCTGCGCAACTGCATCACTGACTATCGTGCGCCATCCCTGGCACATCATCCGAACGGATGACGACCGACGCTCGAACCCCGACACCGCCTGCTCATACCGTCGAACTATGCTCCAGCGACGCCTTCCCGATGTCTCCCAGCCACCATCCCGCCAAGCTGGGCAACATCGGATCCAGCGCCGTACCGCCCTGCTGACCCTGCTCGGGTTCCTCGTAGTCTTCATCGCCGCGAGCGGGTTGTTTCGTTCTGCCGAAATCCCGCCAAGCGGGGAAGCATCGCCGCCTGGATCCGAGTCGGCTGTCGTAGCCGCCGAGCTGAAGGCTCGGCCCGGCTCAGACGTCTCGCCCGTCATCCTGGTTTCGACCCGCGCCGATGGTGCCGCGCTGACCGCCGATGACCAGCGGGCCATCTCAGCCCTGACCGCCCAGGTCCGTCCGGAGGGCCTGTCGCCCGTTGGTCCGCCGCGCCCCACCCTCTCCCAGGACCAGCTGGCCGCGACCACCCTGGTCCCGGTCCGCGCCGGTGTGGATAACAGCGACACCATCGCCCCGATCGAGGCGCTGCGCGCGGCCGTCGCCGAGGGGCTGCCAGCGGGGCTGAACGTCGACGTCACCGGCGGGCCCGCGTTCGGCGCCGACGTCGCCGACTCTTTCTCCGGCGCCGACGTCCGCCTGCTCTTGACCACCGTCGGCATCGTGGGGGTGCTGCTGCTGCTCACCTACCGTTCGCCGGTCCTCTGGCTCGTTCCGCTGATCATCATCGGCCTCGCCGATCAGCTCGCCGGGATCGTGACGAAGGCGGTGGGCGAAGCGAGCGGCCTCTCCTTCGACGCGGGCATCATCAGCGTGCTCGTCTTCGGCGCGGGCACGAACTATGCGCTGCTGCTCATCTCGCGCTACCGCGAGGAACTGCGTCGCGAGTCCGACCACCGCGTCGCCCTCGCACATGCTCGCCGGGCCACCACGCCCGCGATCCTGGCGAGCAACCTAACTGTCGTCCTCGCCCTGCTCACACTGTTGCTCGCCGTCGTCCCGAGCACCCGCGGGTTGGGCCTAGCCGGTGGCATCGGGCTGCTGATCGCCGCCGCCGCCGCGCTCTTGCCCCTGCCAGCGGCGCTGAGCCTGGTCGGTCGAGGCGTTTTCTGGCCCTTCATCCCTCGCGCCGGCAAGGATGGCCAGACCAGTCGCTCACCTTGGCAACGCGTCGGCACCGCGGTCACCGCTCGACCCGGGCTCGTCTCCTTCGGCGCAGTCGTCGTGCTTCTGGCGCTGGCCAGCGGCCTGTTCGGAACCAAAGTCGGGCTCACCCAGGCGCAGCAGTTCCGGGTCGAGTCGCAGTCGCAGCGCGGCCTGGCCACCGTGATGGCGCACTTCCCGGCCGGTACCGCCGCACCCATCAGCGTGCTCACCGACGAAGCGAGCCAGGCCAGCCTCACATCCGCGTTGCTCGCCCTGCCGGACGTCGCCGACGTGCAGTCTTCGGGGCCGCCCTTCCAGGGGCGAAGTGTGCTCAGCGTCGTCGGCGAACCTGTCCCGGGCAGCCCGCAGGCGCGCGCCCTCGTCGAGGCTGTCCGCTCCGAAGCGCGCGACCTGCCGGCGGCCAACACCCTCGTCGGGGGAGCGCCGGCCGCCGAGGTCGACGCGCGCGCGGCCGCCGAGCGTGACCTGTTCGTCATCGCGCCACTGGTGCTCGCGCTCACCGCGTTGGTGTTGATTGGGCTGCTGCGGGCCGTGCTCGTGCCGCTGGTCCTGCTCCTCGTGAACGCGCTCAGCGCGCTCGCGGCGATCGGCGCCGGCGCCTGGGTGGGACGCGAGCTCTTCGGCTTCCCAGCTCTGGACGTGCAGGTGCCGCTGCTCGCCTTCCTCTTCCTGGTCGCGCTGGGCGTTGACTACACGATCTTCCTCGTCCACCGTGCCAACCAGGAAGCCCGCCAGCACGGCATCCGGACCGGAATGGCTCGGGCCGTCGGGGCGACTGGGGCAGTCATCACCAGCGCTGGCGTGGTGCTCGCGGGTGTTTTCGCGGCGCTCGGGGTGCTGCCACTGGTAGTGCTCGGCCAGATCGGGTTGATCGTGGGGCTCGGCGTCATCATCGACACCTTCGTCGTGCGCACGCTGCTCGTGCCAGGAATCGTCACGCTGCTCGGCTCGCGACGCGCGGGCGTAGCCTCGCCAGCGTGAGCAAGGACCCGCTGGGCCGGCCGCTGGTCGGGTTGCTGCGCAACTTGACCCTGCTTCAGCAGCTGTTGTTCGCCGCACTGTTCGCGATCGGAGTGGGCCAGGCGTGGCGCAGCGGGACCCCGCGCGTATCCCTGGCCGTCGCGTCCCTGGCCCTGGCGATCTGGTACGTCGTGGGCGCGCGCCGTTCCATTCATCGTGAGCGGCTCGGAGCCGACCTTGCGGCAGCCCACCCCTCACGGTCGGCGGTGCTGTGGTTGCTCGTGCTCGCTTTGCTGTGGGGTGGCGCGGTCGCCGTCTCGCCGGCGTTTGTGTGGTTGGGCTTTGCGCTCTGGTTGCTGGCGGCTCATTTGCTGCCACTGCCTGGTGCATCGCTCTTTTCCGTGGTGGTGCTCGCGGTGGTGATCGCGGCGCCGGTGGTGGCCGGCGGGTCCTGGTCCGCCGCCGCTGTCGTGGGGCCGACGGTCGGGGCGCTGTTCGCGCTTGCCCTTTCCCGCGGCCAGGTGCTGTTGGCTCGAGACTCACTCGATCGGGTCCGGCTGGTCGAGTCACTGGTGCGGGCGCAGGATGAGTCGGCCGCCCTGCACGAGCAGCTCGCGGCGGCGCAGCGGGAAGCGGGAGCGCTCGCTGAGCGGACCCGACTCTCTCGCGAGATCCACGACACGCTCGCCCAGGGTTTCTCATCGATCGTGCTGCTGGCCCGTGGCGCCTCGGTGACGAACGGCGAGCCGCAACTACGGCGCTTGTTGGGCCGGATCGAGCAGACAGCAGTCGAGAACCTGGGCGAGGCCCGTCAGGTGGTCGCTGACTTGGCGCCGAAGGCGCTGCAGGACAATGGTCTTGCTGTCTCGCTCGGCCGCCTCCTCGAAGACTTTGCCGCTGACACCGGCATCGTGACCGAACTACGAGTGGACACCGACTTTCCGGCCCTCGGTACCACCGCCGAGGTCGTACTCCTGCGGACCGCGCAAAGTGCCCTGGCCAACGTGCGCTCCCATGCGGGTGCCTCGCGCTTGGTGGTTTCACTTTCGGACGCCACCGACGAGGTACGGCTCGACGTCGTCGACGACGGCATGGGTTTCGACGCAGCCGCGTTGCGGACGCCGGGGAGCGACCTCTCGCGCGGCGGGTACGGCCTGATCTCGACGCGTGCCCGGTTGCACGAGCTCGGCGGAGGCCTGGACATCGAATCGACCCCCGGCGACGGGACGGCCATCTCGGCCCACCTGCCGGTGCACCGTGCCCGCAACAATGGGTCGGGACACTTCGCATGACTCGGGTGCTGGTGGTTGACGACCACCCGGTGGTGCGCTCGGGGCTGCGTACCCTGCTCCAGGGTCAGTCTGGCGTCGACGTCGTCGGGGAGGCGGCAGACGGCGCCACCGCCGTGGCGTTGGCACGGGAGTTGGCGCCCGACGTGGTGCTTTGTGACCTGCGCCTCGGCGACGGGATCGATGGAGTAGGCGTCGCCCGACAACTTCGTTCGCAGACCGGGCCGGCCGTCGTCATCCTCACGACGTATGACCACGACACCGACATCGTTCGGGCGGTCGAAGCCGGCGCGGTGGGGTATCTGCTCAAGGACGCCGCGCCCGAGACGATCGTTCGCGCCGTGCAGCGGGCTGCTGCCGGGCAGACCGTCCTCTCGGCCGACCAGGAGGCGCGGGTCATCAAGACCTTGCGTGAAGCGCCTCGTCACCTCAGCGACCGCGAGCTCGACGTCCTGCGCCTCATCGCCGACGGGCTGTCCAACCGTGACGTCGCCAAGCGGCTCTTTGTGAGTGAGGCGACGGTGAAGACGCACCTGGCGCGTTTGTACGACAAGCTCGGCGCGCCGAGCCGCACCGCCGCGGTCAGCATCGGCCGGGCGCGTGGCTTGCTCTAAGACGCTACCGACGCGGGCCTGGCTCCAGCCGTAGTTCGATCACTGGGAGGTCTGAGCCTCGCTCGATCGGGTGGCCGAGGGTGTTCTCCACGACCACCTTGAGCCTGCCCCACGCCTTGTCATGGGACGCGACGTACGCGTCAAGGGCGTCGTCGGCTTCGGGGTCGCGCAGCCGACGTGCCGTCGCAGGCAGCCCGCGCCGTCCGCGCACCCAAACCCGGACGGCGGGGTTGGCCTGGACATTGCGATACCACTGAGCCTGGTCGCCGAAGCCGGAGACGACGAAGTACACATCGGGAGCCGGGTGCCCAAACACCTCCAGGACCACATATCGTCGCGCGCCCGAGGAGCGGCCGATGTGCTCGAGCATCAACGTCCGGGAGCCGAGCAGAAAGCCGAGCCCGGCCTTGTACAGATGGATCGGAGCTCGCATCAGCCAGCGGGTCCGCAGCAACCGGCCCCCGGTGGCGGCAAGTCGGGAACGCGACGGTGGTGTCGACATGTTCCTTACCTCGGATCGATCTTGTCGTTGTTGGCGGTGACGAGGCGAATATCAACGTGGCCAGGGCCTTGAACCCGACCAGTTAGGTGCTGGCCAACCACTGAAGCGTCACGACGCCGTTCACCACGGCGTAGGCCAGGATCGACAGGCCCATCAGCGGACCCACCCACGTGCTCGTCGTGAGACCGTTGCCTGCCCGAGCGCTCCTGAACCACAACGCCCCCACGATCAGCGCTGCCACTTCGACGATACCGAGCCAAGCGAGCGAAGGCCCGCCGAAAATCCAGGCCAGGCTGATGAAGTGGGCGGCCACCACGAGCCCGACCCACCACGCGGTCCACCGGCCCCGCCCGGTCAGCAGGAGTATCGCGGCGCCCACACCTGCGAGCGCGAACTCAGCGCCCACGACGATCCCGAAGCGTGCGTAGCGCCCCTCCAACGCGGTGGGTTCGGACCAATGCAAACCAGTGAGCACGCCGAAGACGACCGCGATGACCAGGCCGACGACCGAGCCAGCGATCAGTTTCGTCCGCAACCGGGCTGGCGGAGCCTCCTGGGCCCAGCCGAACCACACCGCGGTCATGAGGCCGAACCAAGCGGTCGTATACAGCGAGTCCCGCAATTCCTCGAGCATGGAATCCCTTGGTTCAGTGGTTCGGCGGCTGCGCCAACGGTCCCAGGCAGGCTACCCAGGCTCGACAACAGTCAGCGAACGGCGTGCGTTCTGGATCCTCGGATCGAGGGGTAGGTGCGACGAGATCGTCGAGGGGCTGCGACCCAGACGCGCCTCGATGACGCGCAATGACTGACCCCCCGCGCGCCCCAGCGCGATCTCCTCACGTTCGGCGAACGTAAGACACCGCCCCTTCAGGTCACGACCACGGTGCGGCCGCAACCCCGCCGGACTGGCGCAGCCACGCCAGCCCTCGATGCCGATGGGTACCCGCCGCCGCGGCATCGGTGATGAACTCACCGCGCTGCAACTCAGACCCAACACCTGCACGTACTCCGAGACCATCTACGTAGCGAACCGGATGATCAATACCTGCATACAGTCGGGTATTGCGATCACCGCGAGAGCCCAAGGATCGCTGACCGGTGACGGTTTGTCGGCAGGGTTCGACTACGCCCTAGTGAGTGAGCGAGAAGGGAGCTTAGACATCGGCGCCCAGGCTCGCGAAGCGCTACGACGTATCGCGGCGGCGCTGGACGAGGCCGGCGCCGGGCTCGAGCACGTCGTACGCACCCGCATGTTCGTCACCGACATAGTCGGTGGGAGGAAGTCGGGTGAGCGCACGGAGAGGTGTTCGGTGAGATCCGGCCAGCTACTTCCATGGTCGAGGTGAGCAAGCTCATCGACCCGGCGCTGCTCATCGAGATCGAGGCCGACGCGGTCGTGCCGTAGCCGATCGCTGAGCGGGGCGAGTTTCAGCGTGTGACGCGTTCGGGGATGCTCGGTGCAGCCCGCTATCGGAGATGGGGTCGAGTTTTGCCCACACTTTTGGCTACACTGGGCGCATGACTGCTGTACCCCTCGGCGACGCGCGAGACCGGCTCTCGGAGTACGTCTCGGAGGTCGAACGCACCCACCAACGCGTCACCATCACCCGCCACGGCCACCCAGCAGCGGTCCTCATCTCCGCCGACGACCTCGCTGCCATTGAGGAGACCTTGGAGATCCTTGGCACTCCAGCGGCTGCCGAAGCCATTGGCGAGGGCTTGGCCGACGCCGACGCCGGCCGATTCGCTGACAACGACGAGCTCAAGTCCCGCTACGGGGTCGCCTGAGTGCGCCGACCGTACTCGATCCGAGTCACGGCTCGAGCGGAACGGGATCTGCAGCATCTGCCGGAGAAGATCGCCACGGCTTGCGTCGAGTTCATCTTCGGGCCCCTAGCCGACAATCCACGACGGGTAGGCAAACCCCTGCGTGCCGAACTGGTTGGCCTCCACTCTGCTCGGCGAGGCGACTACCGCGTGATCTACGGCGTCGCCGAAGACACCCGCACAGTGGAGGTCGTGCACATCGACCGCCGCAGCGACGTATACAGGCGGTGAGGGGCCGTAGCCGTCCCACTCACCGATCCTCGACCGAGACGATAGGCGAACGCTGGCCCTTCCGACGCGTGTCACTGAAGGGGTTCAATAGGCTCGCGTGATGGCGGAATTCCTCCTGCTTTGCGCTCCTGCCCTTGTGTACGTCATCGTGCAATCCTGCGGAAAGGACCGCACGTTCGCGTCCGCGTAGGGTCAGGTTGGCGCCTCGAGGGGTCCGGCGGCTGCCTACGGATGAGCGCTGCTACTGCTGCCGCTGCTGCTCCTGACACCGTGGCTCCTGGGCGAAGGTGTCCACTGAGCGATTCCCCTGTCTTCAGTGAGCTCGCGGCTGTCTGCTCCAGCCCACCGTACGTGCCGAGTACGCCCGTGTAGTTGCCCATTTGCCTGTTGAGGATTCCGACAAGTTAACGACACAACCGCGGCGACGGCATCTTGTCGCGCCGCAGCTCAGTGGCTCGCTTTGCTACAGGTCGAGCGGGAACCTACACCTCCGCCGACCTTGTAGGTTCCAGCGCATCTTGTCGGATTCCTGGCTTCTTGTCGGAGTCGGGCACCGTGGTCTCATGGAGTCGCGGGCGCTCCGGTCAACGGAGTTGCGCTACTGCACCCACCGACGGGAACGAGGTGGCGACGACCCTCGGTGGCGTGGAGTTGCCGTCGCTGGCCGCGGGCACTCCAGTGCGCGAGTTCTAGTGGAGGCCGAAGCAGGGGAACTACCCGGGCTGGCTCTGGACCGCGACAACCGAGACGCTGGTGGGCCGTGGACCAACTGGGTCGGATGCCGAGGAGCCCCTGCCCGAGCGTAAACGAATCAGGTCAGGCACCCCCAGCCGCGTCGGCCTGCAGGAAGACGGCTGGATGCTGAAGATCCGTACAAGACGATGGCACGCCGCTCGTCTCTTCCATCTTGTCCCATCGCAGTTCAGGAGCTCGTCCCGCTGACTGTCGGCGCTGTCTGAGTAAATGGGGCCGTGACAAGAGCGGCTGGGAGCGTTCGGTGCAGGGGATGCAGATGACGGAAGATCTGCGGCGTCCCCTGTCGTTGCTTGCTCTGACGAACTGGCAATCCAGGGCCATCCTCCCTTCAGAGATCTACCGGCCCGAGTTCATCGAGTGGGCACACACGGCGCCTTCCTGTATCTCGTTCTAATCGGCGCGAAGACAGAGATCCACGATCTGATCCTCGAGCGCAACTGCTGGAAGGTGCTCACGCGCTTCCACGACGGCGCCGCCTGGAAGCCGCGGGCCCTACGCGTGCCGTTCGACCTCCTGCCGGAGACCACCCAACTCGTGCACGGCGTAGTCCAGTGGAACGATGCACAAGGCTCGTCTCAAAGAGCCAATGCGGTCGAGATCGCGCGATGGCTGCTGAACCGAGCTCGACGGGTGGACGGCACTCTCGACTTCTGGCACACCTGCACCCTTCGGAAATTCTTCACTTACCGGGTCGAGTACGTGGGGCAGTCATACGGCAAGCACGGCGAGCGCACGTCGGCGGAGCGGATCGGAGAGGGCCACGAGCACGTCCAGAGGGTGCTCGCTGAGGTCTCCGACCACCACCCCGGCGCGGCAGTAGCGATAATCGTCATGGACGCCGAGGTTCAGCTTCGAGATGCAGTCGGCGATGTTCGCTCTGATAACGCTGAGGAGTTAGCTCGGTACTTCTTCCAGTTCATGACCGACCGAGACGGGCCGCTGGTCGACAAGTCCAAACTGGTGACGGCAGCCGAGGCAATGCTGATCCGCTTCTTCGTGGACGCGCGCAACAGGCAGTACAAGGATTTTCCAACTAAGGGCGCGCCAACATTGGTGGGAGAACTAGTAGCGGCTGGTATCTCCCACCTGGGCGTCCAGGTTGACGTGTCGCAGAGCCTCGCTCTGCTCCAACACCCCGACCCCGAGAGGGCGGCATCCGCCTTGCTCCGCTTCGCTGTCAATCTCAAGACTGGGAAAGAGGAGACGCTGCCCGGCGGGGGTTTGACATGGGAAGCCAACTAGGCCAGTCCACCACCATCATCACCCGCCAGATGGGGATGTATAGGGGTGCGCTGTCTCAGAATCTGCCGGCATAGTCTCAAAATCCGCGGCTGAAGTACCGTTCTGCCTCACGCAGTCTAAAACTCGTGCGTATTTCTCAAAATTACTCGCCGCTGAAACCCGGCTCAGCCGGTTTGGCGCAGGTAGCGGCCGAAGTGAGGCACGGTGAACGCGATCCGGCCGCGCTCCGCCGAGTAGATCAGGCCCTTTTTCAGCAATGCGTCCCGAGCGGGGGAAAGCGACTG
>CAJDVI010000057.1_pt1 | contig 12469 bp, 9 predicted proteins | sample 7391351 | NCBI WGS metagenome assembly CAJDVI01 (sample SAMEA7055704, study PRJEB34461) | soil metagenome | biome: terrestrial ecosystem; feature: Peninsula; material: soil | place: Antarctica | collected 2016 | reverse complement strand
TTTTTATCTTCAATCCGAATCAAAGCAACTCCCCCGCCTGAGGCATTCAACAGAATATATTTATTATTGTATACTGGTTTTGCCTCGCTGAGAACTTTGAACCATTCAATATCCTGTGCCCGGATACCAGATTCAGCTGCACGCCAATCCCAGGTAATTTTACCTATTTTCACATTTGCTATAATAATTCTATTATCCGCCTGATCTGTAATAATTAATTGCTGCGCAATAGCTTTACCTAAGCCTGAAGTTTTATGAGCAGTTGGAATTTGCGCATTCAAATCAGTATAAAAAGATAATAACAAAAAAATAATTAGGGTCTGCAACATTCTTTTTAATTATTTACTGAATAGTTTATGGTAAAGCAAAGGCCACAAAAGTATCTCCGGAAGGAGAATTTAATTTCCCACCCCCGCAGGCTATCACAATATATTGTTTTCCATGTACCTCATAGATGGAGGGCGTAGCATAACCTGCCGCAGGCAGATTTGTTTCCCACAATAATTTTCCAGTCCTTTTATTGTAAGCCCTGAATTTTGCGTCCAGAGTGGCTGCAATAAACAAAAGGCCCCCTGAAGTTACTGCCGGGCCTCCATAATTCTCAGTACCTGTTACTGGAATTCCTTTTTTAGTCAATTCCGGATATTCTCCTAAAGGATTTTCCCAAACCATTTCTCCCGTATTCAAATCAATGGCCGTTAAAGTGCCCCATGGGGGCTTAATCGCTGGATAACCTTCAGGTGTCCTGAATTTTTTATAGCCGGTAGTGGTATAAGGTATAAACGGTGGCTCATCTTCTTTTTTGCTGATTGTTTCTTTTTTACCAACTGAAGCCACATTAGCTGCGCCTCCTTCTTCTTTTTCATTCAGAATAAAGGCAAGCAAAGCTTTTTTATCATTCTCGGGTATCTGGGCAAAACCGGGCATCATCCGGCGGCCGTTATTAATTATATCCAAAACTTCCGTAGCTGTATATTTCCTATTAAGGTTTTGCAAGCCCGGATAGCTGGCATTTCCTTCCATATCTTTTCCATGGCAGGACATGCAATTGTTGATATAAATCATTTTACCCTGCTCAGCCACAGTTAAATGATTTCTTTTACCTGAGTCTTTCTTCACCATCGTTAATATCCAGGGAACCTGGTTGGCATTTACATACAATAAACCTGTATATGGATCATAGGCTGCTCCACCCCATTCGCCTCCACCATCAAAACCCGGGAAATATAAGGTACCCCTTTCAGTAGGTGGTGAAAACATGTGTCTGCTTTCAATGGCTGCTAATCGCTGTTTTACGATTTCTTGAGATTCTTCCGATACATATGGATTAACATCCGACTCAGTAAAGACACTTCTGGCAAACGATTTAGGTAATTGAGGAATGGGTTGAGTAGGCCAGATCTTCTCGCCTTCTATCCCAGATTCAACCGGTACCGGCACTTCATCTACAGGATATAAAGGTTTACCTGTATCCCTGTCCAGAATAAATATGTGGCCTGTTTTAGTTATTTGAGCCACCGCATCTATCTTTTTCCCCTTCCGGTTAATCGTAACCAGGTTAGGTGGCGCCGGCAAATCACGATCCCACAAATCGTGGTGAATGGTTTGAAAATGCCAGACATATTTTCCCGTAGCAGCTTCCAAAGCAAGAATACAGTTGGCAAAAAGGCCTTCCCCTTTGCGAAAGCCACCATAAAAATCAGGTGTGGCAGAACCCGTTGGAATGAATACCATACCGCGTTTTTCATCCAGGCTCATTCCAGCCCAGGCATTTGCACCACCTACATATTTCCAGGCGTCTTTGTTTTCCCAGGTATCGTAGCCAAATTCACCCGGATGGGGAATGGTATGAAATATCCATTTTTGCTCACCTGTATGAACGTCAAAAGCCCGGATATGTCCAGGCGCAGCATCATCTCCTTCGGATACCCTGGTTCCAGTTATCAAAAGATCCTTATAAATAATACCCGGGGAGGTTGCAGTAACATGCAGTTTTTGCACATTCCTATCCAATCCATCATGCAGGTCAATCCTTCCATTTTTACCGAAAGAAGAAATTTCCTTTCCTGTAGAACCATTTATAGCATAAAGAAAAGAACCGGCCGTATAAAATATCCTTTCCTCATCTTCGCCTTTCCAGTAAGTGACTCCACGATTTACATTTATCCGGACTTTTTCCGTAGTATCTGAAAACGGATCAAAAACCCAACGTTCTTTACCGGTAGCAGCCTCGAGGGCAAACAGTTTTAATCTTGGAGAGGTTCCATATAGGACACTCTCAATAATAATTGAATTGCATTGTATTTGTGAGGTCCCTTTTGGACCAGCTTCTTCGCTATGGTACTCCCAGGCTATTTTTAATTCCTGAACATTATTGGTATCTATTTGCTTTAAAGACGAATAATGAGATACTGATTTATCTCCAAGATAACTTGTCCAGTTTTTAAAACCCTCTTTATAGGTTGAATTGCAACCAACTAACAAAATTCCCATTACCAAAGAGAATGAAAAAATACCTACACCTTTTAATCCTCTGACAAACATTTTACAGAATTTTATTAGTTAAGAAAACTTCACAGAAAAATTAGAATTACCTGGAAACAAATTAGAATAAAGCTAAGAGAATTATCTCAAGTGTTTTTGATTAATTATACCCAGGATTTTGAACCATTTTGGTATTACTTAATTCAGGTAGAGGTATCGGCAATAATTCATTCTTCTTTGAAATAAATCCTAATGGCCCCAGAATTTCTGCTGCTCTTCCAGTGCGTACAAGGTCATACCAGCGATGACCTTCGGTGGCCAGTTCCAACCGGCGTTCAGAATAAATATTTTCTAAAGTAGCCGCTTTGGGATCAAGTCCTACCCTGGCACGAACTGCATTTAAAAGTGCTGCGGCCCTGGTGAGATCACCGGCCGCGCCCTGGGCCTGCACCAAAACGTCACCTGGCACGCCTCGAGCGGGCGGGAAGCCGCCGAGATCACGGCCGTGTTTCCCGGCGCCCGCGTCGTGATCCGCGAAAACGAGGTCCTGCTGCCACCGCAGTCGTTGCCACCGACCGAACCACCCACCGATCGCCTCGACGAGCCCGATCCGGCGTTGCGAATCGTCTTCCTGTCCCGGCTGGCCCCCAAGAAGGGGTTGCACCTTCTGTTGACAGCGCTGGCGCGGGTGACCGCGCCGGTGACCCTGCGGATCGTCGGGGACGGTGACCCGGCGTACCGAGCCGACTGCCTGGCGTTGGCCGCGTTGTTGCCGCCCAACGTGCGGGTGAGCTTTGTCGGGCCGGTCCCACCGGAGCGCGTGCCGTCGGTCTTCGCCTCCGCCGACCTGTTTGCCTTCCCGACCGCTCATGAAAACTTCGGGCACGTCGTGGCCGAAGCCCTCGCCACCTCCTGCCCGGTGCTGCTGGCCGACGTGACCCCGTGGACGCCGGTGCTGCGGGACGGCGGCGGTGCACTGGTCGGTTCCTTGGAACCGGCCGACTGGGCGGCCGCGATCGATGGGTGGGCGGCTGCCGACCCCGCGCAGCGACTCGCCCGCCGTCAGGGCGCCGGCCGGGCGTACGACGACTGGCAGTCCCGGCGAGTCCGCACGTCCGTGTTCGACCTCGCGTTCGGCTGATCAGAGGGCTACGACCGGCCTGACTTCTGAGCTCGGGATCGTCAGGACCCGGCACCGACCACGACCTGCCAGGTTGGAGCCGGCGACTGACTCATGGTGTGCGCATCGGTGAGCATCCGGGCGTAGACGCCCCCTGTGGTGGCCAACTCGGCCGGAGTTCCGATCTCAGCCAGGCCGCCGTCGGCCAAGACCAGCAGGAGGTCGGCGTCCGCCACCGTCGACAACCGATGCGCGATCACCACCCGAGTCATGTTCAACGCCCGCAGTTCGCGTTCCACCCGGGACTCCGTACTCAAGTCCAGCGCGCTGGTTGCCTCGTCCAGAATCAGTACGGCCGGTTCGCCGATCAGGGCTCTGGCCAGCGCCAACCGCTGACGTTGCCCGCTGGACAACCCCCGCCCGTCGCTGAGTCGCGTGTCGAACCCGCGCGGCATGGCCAGGATGTCGTCGAGCACACCCGCCTTTGCCGCCGCCAACGCCAGGTCCGTGTCGTCGAAGCCGTCTCGCCCGAACGTGATGCCGTCACGGATGGTCCCGGTCCCCAGCCAAGGCTCCTGCAGCACGACGCCCAATTGCCTTCGTACCGAATCGATGTCGAGCTCTCGAAGGTCGCGACCGTCGTAGCGGACACTGCCCTGGGTGGGTTGGTGGAGTCCGCACAGCAGCGAGACCAGGGTGGACTTGCCGCATCCGGACGGCCCAACGACGCCGACCTTGCTGCCGGCCGGAATCGTGGCGGTGATGCCGTCGAAGACCCGTCTCGAGCGGGCGTCGTACCCGAAGGAGACGTTCCGCAACTCGATCTGCCCGCGCAGCCGGCCTGGGTCAACCTGGCCACTCTCCTGCTGCGGACCTTGAGCCACGTCGGTGACGCGTTCCAGCATCGGTCGTAGGTCGGCCGCGAGTACGAGTTGCGTTGACAGGCTGCTCAGGGGTGCCATGACGGCGGTTGCCAGGGCAGCCAACCCGAGCGCCTCCCCCGGCGTCCGGCCCGCGCCGGCGGCGACCGCGAGGAAGAGCACCGGTCCACCGACGCGCGCTGTCGCGAGCACTGCTTCGGAAGCGCCGGAGACACGGGATCGCCGAGCAGACAACACCAGCCGCCGCTCGAGGTGCTCGGCCCATTGCCCGAGCACGAATCGTTCGGCCACGTTGGTCCGCAGCGTGGCAATCCCTTCGATGGCGCCGATCATGCGCGTGTCCGCCTCGGCACCCGACAACAGTTCTTCACGCCGTAGCAGCGTGCTTCGCCGCGCTAGTCGCGCCGTCGCGACCATGGTGACCGCCAGCACCGCGGCAGTCACCACGGCAAGCGATGGCATCACGATCGCCAGGACGCTCAAATATCCCACGGTCAACAGCGCGTCGAGGACCGCCCCCACGAGTACGACGCCCAGCATCTCCCGGATAAGGTCCGCCGAAGCGACCCGCATGAACAGATCCCCGACGGTACGGCGTTCGAAGAAGCGGAAGGAGCGTGAGAACAACGTGTCCGCCACATCATGGGTCAACGTCCGGGCCAGCCGTTGTTGGAGCGCCGCGACGACGAACGCCCGCACCAGGGCCAACCCGCCGACACATCCGGCCAGGAGCGCCGCCATGAGCAGCCAGAGGACCCCGTCGAATGATCCCGCGATCATGGTGTCGGTAATGCGTGCCGTGGCGACCGGCACGCCGAACCCGATCAGGGTCATCGCGGCCGAGATGAGTGCCGCCGCGAGAAGCTGTTTGCGGAACCGGCGCAGCAATCCCCAGACCACTGCCCGTTCCACCGCGCCCCCCGTGCGCAGTGGTCGCCGGGCGGGCCGGGTGGCGGCCACCAAAAAGACCAGGCCACCGGCATGTTCGGCGAACTCGGCCGTCTCCAGGCGACGCCGGCCGACCGCCGGGTCGAGCACCGCCACCCGGCCGCGAACCATGCCCTCGACCACCACGTAATGGTCCTGATCCCAGTGCGCGATGAACGGCGTCGGCAGGTTCCTGGGCGCCGCCGCCACCTCGTCCGGTGCCACCCGCACGGCACGGCACTGCAGGCCGAGCTCCCGCACGGTATCGCGCAGGAGCAGGCCGGACACACCGTCCCGACCGGGGTCGAGCCGCTCACGCATCTGCGCGAGCGAAACGTCGACCCCATGCGCGCGGGCCACCATCGTCAGCGCGGCAGGAGCGCAGTCGCTGGCCGCCGTTTGGTGGATGACGGGGATGCGTGCAGCTCTCTTCATGGCAGGCAGTCGTCCCTTCCCGGACCCGTACGCCGCTGCGCCGGCCGCCAGGTGAGCTCTCAGGTCACCGGGCGACCGGCCGAAACCACTTCCGATCCGCGGCTCAGCGCAAAATGATGACGATGATGGTGTCGCCGTCGCGAATGATGATGACCCGCTGGCCACCTCCGAGCGCCTCAAGCTCGCCGTCGGCCAGTTCAGGACCGTAGGCGTCGAGGTCGGCGTGCTGCGTCAGGTTGATGTTCATGGTTCCCCCTTGAGACAAACCCGGACTTCCGGGCCGCCGGCCTTGTGCCGGTCAGTTGTCATAGTTGACGATCACGACGACTGCGTCGTCAGCCCACAAAGGCATGTTGGCTACCCCATCCAGAGCCCCCGGCGTACCGCTCGAGGATGACCGGCCCTCATCCTCAAACGGACTGGCATGGCTGCCACCTCGGCTGCGTCCGCACGCTGCGAGGCGCCCAGGTATCAACGATGTGACCGCCGTCTCCTAGTGATCGAGAGGCTCAGCCCACAGTGGTCCGCGAGCAGCGAAGGGAACCTTATGACGAAGGTGCTGGTCAGATTTCAGGACGCCTCAACAACCCTCATCGGGGGCTCCACCGCAGGTGTGGACGCGGCCCACCTCGCCCGCGAACTGCACGACACCGTCGGGCATGCACTGAGCGGGATCCTGCTGTCCGCGGCCGGGGCTCGACACGCTGCTGGACGCGCCGCTCGTACGGCGGCGAGTGACCAAGGGGTCGACACGCTGATCGCTACGCTCGTCGACACGCTGGGCGCCGTCGAAGCGTGCGCCACCGAGGCCATAAGCGAACTGCACACACTGCTCGGCTCGCTGCGAGCGCCGGATGAACCTGTCTTGCCGGTCGACTCCCAGGCGACCCGACGACTAGCGGACGTTCGCCAGCTTGTGGACCGGGTGGGCGCCACCGGCATGCCCGTGACCCTGTCCGAGCTGGGCAGCCGAGGCGAAGTGACGCCGGTCGCGGAACATGTGGCCTACCGCGTGGTCCAGGAGTGCCTGACCAACGCCATGAAGCACGCCGGGATCGGCGGCCTCGCCGACGTGCAGCTGATCTGGGCTGCCGACCAACTTGAGGTGGTCGTGGACACGATGGCCGGCGTTGCGAACCTGGTGCGACTGTGCGGCAGCGGGAGCGGCCTGGCTGGATTGGCCGCGCGAGTGAACACGATCGGTGGACGATTCACGGCAGGGCCGACACGGGCCGGTTTTCTCAGCCGGGCGGTGCTCCCCTGCTCACCGCGGGGAACGAGGCATACCTCACCCGCCATGAGCGACTGGCAGGCATCGGCGTGACACCTCCGATCGGTGTCGTCTTGGTTGACGATCAGCCGCTTGTGCTGGCGGGCCTGCGGATGCTGCTAACGGGAGCACAGGACATCGAGGTCTTGGGCGAGGCAGCCGACGGTCGGTCGGCGCTTGCTGTCGTGGACCAACTGACACCTGACGTGGTCGTGATGGACGTGAGGATGCCTGGTATGGACGGGCTGGAAGCCACCCGCTCGATGCGCCGACGTACCGCAGGGCAGGCGCCGCGACCTCGAATCCTCGTGCTCACCACCTTCGATGATGACGCCACGGCACGCGCGGCGATGCAGGCGGGCGCCAGCGGCTTCCTGCTCAAGCATGCGTCAGGCTCCGAACTGGTGCACGCCATCCGGAGGGTAGCCCAGGATCAGGCCTGGCTCGACCCGACCGTCGGAGCCCGAATGCTGTCCGCTTGGCAACCCGAGGCTGAGCAGGAGCTCCAGATCGAGACGCCGCTGACCAAGCGTGAGCGGGAGGTCCTAGGCATGGTCGCCTGGGGGTCGACGAACGATGACATCGCCCGTGAGTTGGTGCTCAGCCTGGCCACGGTGAAAACCCATGTGGCTCGCATCCTGCTCAAAACCGGCGCCCGGGACCGGGCCGGGCTCGTTGCGCTGGCCTACCGCAGCGGCTTCACGCGTCGGCAGGCAGCGCGTCGACAGGCAGCGCATCAGCCGGGGCTCTGACCACGTCAACGCCGTCAACGCCGACGCAGGACCTCGGCCCAGATGCGCAGATCGCGACGCGAGAGCAGGAGCCAGACGGCGGCGAGTACGGCGGCCGCAGCGCCTCGCTGCAACGCCGCGTCCGCGGACACCGTCCGCACCACGACGGCAACGGCGGCAGCCAGCGCCAACACCCTCGCGGCCGGCCTGGACCAGGACATCCGCCAGGCCCGCCACTGGTGAGTCACGGCATACCCCGCAATGGTCAGCACGCCGGCGGCGTACCCCAGCGCCACCCCAAAGACCCCCAGCCGCGGCACCAACAGCACCCACCCGAGCACCGCCACCGCCAACCCGATCAGGCTCACCACCGAGATCCGGCGGATCCCGAACACCTCGTCATCTGAGGTCAACGCGTTGACGCACGGCACGGCCACCATCGAGGCCAGGACCGCGCTGGCCACCACCGGCAGCAACCGCCCGGTCTCAGCGAACGAGGATCCCCAGATGAGCGCCACCAACTGCGGAGACAGCACGGCGATCACGGCGACCACCGGGGCGGCGACCACCAGCAGCCCCCGGGTGCCCCGGTCGAGTTGGGAGGCCACCGCGGCTCGGTCGCCCCGGCCGAACGCCTGCGCCATCGTCGGGTAGAGCACCAAACTCATCGCCCCCGACAGCAGCGTCAACGGGTTGGCCAGGGCGGTCGCGGCGGCGTACTGACCAGCCCCGACGGCGTCTCCGGCGTACTTCGCCGCGATCAGGCTGAGCTGCACCAATCCCGCGGAAGCCACCGTGCCGAGCGAGCCGAACAGGACGAAGCCGTCGAGCTCGGATCGCAGGCCAGGCCCAGGCACGGCACTTGCAGACCCAGCTGAAGCCTGTGCTGCAGCCCCCGAGGTGGCCCCCCATGGCCAGCAACCGAGGCTCAACACGAGCAGCATTCCCGCGACCGGCGCCAGCAACCACAGGTTCGCCTGCCCGGCCACCAACAATCCGACCACTGCGCCGAGGCCGACCAGGCTGGTCGCGACGTCCCAACGCACCACCCGGGTCACCGCACCGCAGCCGTAGTGCACCCCCCGCGTGTACGCCTGGCCCGACAACCCCACCAGGTACGCCGCCACGCACAGTCCACCGACCCAACCCATCCCCCCTGAGCCGCCGACCACCAGCCACACCGGCAGCACCAGCAGCGCGAGCGCGAACGTCGCTTGGCCGAACCGCCGGTTCAGATGGGTCAGCACCGCCGACACCTGGGCCGGGTCGCCGCGGCCGCGGGCCCTGGCGATGAACCGCGACGCCGCCTGGCCGCTGGTCGACGGCCAGAGCAGGACCAGCAGGGCCCCGGTAGCCATCGCGGTGGCCACGACGCCGAGCACCACCGGCCCCCCGAATCGCCCGATGACGAACAGCACGGCGAACCGGATCAGCCCCTGCGCCGCCAGGCCGACCACACTGACCAGCCCCTGGCCTCCGATCGAGGCGTCCCGGGCAGCGAACACGTCCACCGGCCGCCGCCAGGACCCGGCTCGAGCTGGATTCACCCGGCCGATCGGACCACCTCCGTGAGCACCGACAGCTCGGCGTCCACCACAGCGTCCCAGTCCTGGCCGGCCACCGCAGCGATCAGCGCGGCCGGGTCCGGGGGCGCGGCAAGCACGTCGACGATGCGCTGCGCGAACGCGTCGGCGATCGTGGCGTCATCACCTTCTAGGGGCACCGGTTCACTGAAACCAGCCAAGGCTTCGGGGATCCCACCGACCGCCGACCCAACCACGGGGGTCCCGGTGGCATACGCCTCACTGATCACGCAGCCCCACCCTTCGGCGCGGCTCGGCACCAGGACGACCGACGCCGCGCGCATCAGCTCAGCCACCCGAGCCGGCTCGACCCGCCCATGACAGCGCACCCCCTCAACGGTCTCTGCCTCCAACACATCCCGCAGCGGCCCGTCCCCGGCCACCTCCAGCGTCGCCGCCGGCAGCCGCGCACGCAGCGCACGCATGATGTCGGGCAGCCGGTCCACGCCCTTGACGGACAGCAGGTTGCCAGCGAACAGCACCCGCGCAGGCTCCCCCGCTGCCGGTTTCGGGTGGTCCTGTCGGCTGCCTTGCTCCGGAGCGAACACGTCCAGGTCCACGCCGTTCGAGATGACGTGAGAGCGTGCCGTCGGCGCTCCGAGCGCCACTGCCTGGTCGCGCAACGCCGCACTGACATAGGTGGTCGCGCCGGCTCGGCTGAGCACCTCCCGGTACCCGCGTGCGCGCCGCGGCATGATGTCCTGCACATCGCTGCCGTGCATGCTGACCACAAACGGGATCTCCAGCGCGGCGGCAACACGCTCCGCGACAGCCCCGGCCGGCAGCGTATACATCCCGTGCGCGTGCACCACGTCGAAGCGGCGCATCCCGAGCGGGGGTACGCCGATCGTCGCGAGCACCCCAGCCGAAGCGCGCGCGATCAGCGCCATCGGGATCCGGCCGAGCCGTCCGGCGGCGACGTCGGCGAGGCGCCACCGGACGGCCAGACCCTGGTAGCGGCGACCAGCGTCGTTGTCGGGCAGCCGCAGCGCCTCGTTGGGCAGCAAGCCCAGCCGCCGCCTCGCCGCGGAGGACACCGGACCGTAGCGGGGCACCAGAGCCAGCGCCTGCACCGACACCTCCGGCCGGGCGGTCAGCGTGGCGAGCCGACTCGTCAGGTACGGCGCCCCGCTTGGCGCCGCGACCGACGGGTAGCTGGTGGCCAGCACGAGGATGCGAACCATCGTCCGTGTGCTCCTTTCGCTCGCCGATCGCTCGCCGATTCCGTATCGATCCCTGGCCGATCCCTTATCGATCCACTATCGGCCCCTATCGATCACGGTCGAGCGTCGCGCGGCGCGGCCGGCCGCCACTGGGGTGCCGGACGCAGCCAGCCTAGTTGTATAGGCTGCGCGTCCATGGGCATCAGTCGCCGCGAGGGGGCATCCGGCACGCCCACCCAGGACACCGGATTCGGTTGCGACTCAACGGGCCCTGCCAAGGGTCCGGCGAGTCCACCGGGTCCGAGAAGCCATGGTGGGCCGGCGTTGCGCCGCGAAGAAGCGAGCGAAAGCAGGGTGTCTGGCTCCCGACCTGGCCGCGGACCGCAGAGCCGGTCTGGGCAGCGCCGTACCGGACTACCCCGCGGCACGGCCGCCGTAGCGCTCTTCATCCTGGTGCCGGTCATCGCGGCCGGTGGATTGGTCACCCAACCGCTGAACGTGACCGGTCACACCCAGTTGGTGTTCGGGCTGCTCGCCCTCGGCTCGTTGCCGGCGCTGCGCAGGACCCGGTGGTGGCGTGATCCTGCTCCCGTACTGCTCGTCGTGTTCTGGGCGGTCTTCTGGGCGCTGTCCTCGCGAGCGCTGGCGGTGGCGCCCAACTGGCGACTGGGCCGAAGAGAACTGCTTGGCCTGGCCGTGTGCACGTTCGTGTCGCTCGCAGCCGTCGCCCTCTCCCGAGGTTCCCGGCTCGGCCTCCAGGCGTTCCGGTGGGGCTGGGTCGTCGCACTGCTGCTCACCGGCGGGATCGGTGTGTGGGAGGTATTTTCCGGTCGCCACCTGTGGACCCCGCAGTGGTCGCCCTGGCGGTTCGGTGACGGCAGCGTCATCTCCAGCACCTTCATCAACCCGAACAACTTCAGCGACGCCCTGGTCGGCATGCTCGCCGGCGTGGTGGCGCTCTGGGCCCGCGCCGGATCCCGCCGAGTGCTGCGAGCCGTGCTGGCGCTGTTGGCCATTTTCGCCGCAACGCTCATGGTGTTCACCGAAAGCCGCGGCGGACTGGTCGGCCTTGCCCTGATCGCGGGCCTTGAGGTCGTGCGACGGCGGCGTCTGATGACCGGTGCGCGCCCGCTGCGCGAGGTCCTGGCCGACCACCGGCAGATGCTCACCGCGGCTGCAGTCGGCGTCCTCGCGGTGATCGCCGCCACCTTCTTGGTGCCGGCACTGGCCGCGCGGAACCCGCTGCGCGCCACCATCGCGCTGATGTTCACCGACGAACAGTCCCGCTCCGATCTGCTGCGGATCAGACTGATCAAGTTCGCGTTCGGCTACCTGCGGGACTCAGGCTGGACCGGTTCGGGGGCAGGGTCGTTCGAACCCCTGTTCTGGAACGATCCAGCCCGCGGGGCCCTGCCAGCGACCAACCTGCACAACTCCTTCGTGGAACTGCTCACGCAGTACGGCGTGCTGGTGTTCGCGCCATACCTCGCGCTGCTGCTGGTGCTGGTCGCAACGCTCTTTCGCAGAGGCATCAGGTCGGTGACTTCCGCCGTCGAACGCGAGCAGCTGCTCATCCGCAATGAACTGGCCGGGCACCTGATGGCGTTCACGCTGCTCGGCACGACGGCAAGTTCGGCGTTGGAGATCCCGTTCTGGTGGCTGTCCCTGGCCAACGCGGCAGCCCTGGCCTGGTACCTGCGCGCGCACCACCCGACCCGGTCACACGCTCGCGCCAGCCACCGCTAGCCCATGGGCGGGAAACGGCAGGCCCGAGCTGGGCAAACCCCCGCCACCTCTAGCCCACGGGCGGCAAACGGCAGACTTGAAGCAGGCGCAGCACTCGACCTACCCAGGCCGGCGCTAGGCGCGTTCGGC
>CAJDVI010000108.1_pt1 | contig 12491 bp, 11 predicted proteins | sample 7391351 | NCBI WGS metagenome assembly CAJDVI01 (sample SAMEA7055704, study PRJEB34461) | soil metagenome | biome: terrestrial ecosystem; feature: Peninsula; material: soil | place: Antarctica | collected 2016 | reverse complement strand
GAGAACGTGGCGGTACCGGGGGAGAATCTGCTCGGACCTGAGGGGATGGGCTTCATCGCGATGATGCAGCACTTGCCGCAGGAACGGATCGGCAACGCGATCGCCAATATCGCCAACGCCAAACAGATCCTGACCGAGACGATCCAGTACACGAAGGACCGCAAGGCCTTCGGCCAGCCGATTGGCATGTTCCAGCACAACAAGTTCAAGATCGCCGAGATGGTCACCGCTGTCGAGGTCGCTCAGGCCTACATCGACGACTGCGTGGCGGCGCACTCCGAGGGCAAGTTGACCCCGGTGGATGCGGCCAAGGCCAAGTGGTGGGCTGCCCAGGTGCAGTGCGACGTGCTGGACGAATGCGTGCAACTGCACGGTGGCTATGGGTTCATGAACGAATACCGGGTGGCACGGGCCTGGCGGGATGCACGGGTGCACAAGATCTGGGCCGGCACGAACGAGATCATGAAGGAACTGATCGGCCGCGATCTGGGTCTGTGAGCCGGCGATTGAGTTCAGAAGGCGCTGCCGTGTCGTTGGCGTGGCGTCACGCGGACGCGGCCGACGGCGTCCTTGGGTGCGAACACAGCTGAAGAGGTGGTCACAGTGCAGCCAAATGATGACTCCGGACCGGCCGACGTCCCGCCACCTGCGGCCATGAGTGGACGCGTGGCCATCGTCACCGGTGCGGCTCGGGGGATCGGCTCTGCGACGGCCCGGCGACTTGCCGCTGACGGCTTGGCCGTCGCGGTTCTCGATCTGGAGGAAGCGGCCTGTGCTCTCGTCGCGGACGGTATCGTCGCCGTCGGCGGTCGCGCCGTGGGGATCAGCTGCGACGTCAGCGACGAGGCCTCGGTCGAGCGGGCTGTGTCCCGGGTCGCCGACGAGTTGGGTCCAGCCACCGTGCTGGTCAACAACGCCGGGATCACCCGAGACGACCTGCTGTTCAAGATGAGCGTCGAGGATTGGGACGCGGTGATCGGTGTGCACTTGCGCGGGGCGTTCCTGATGACCAGGGCCACCCAGGCGGCGATGGTCGGGGCGCGGTGGGGACGGATCATCAATATCTCCAGCATCTCGGCGCTGGGCAACGCAGGGCAGTCCAATTACGCTGCGGCCAAGGCGGGACTGCAGGGGTTCACCAAGACGGTTGCCCTGGAGCTGGGGAAGTTCGCCATCACCGCGAACGTGGTGGCTCCGGGCTGGATCGCCACCGAGATGACCCGCGCCACGGCGCAGCGGATGGGCGTGTCGTTCGAGACATTCCAAGACCAGACGTCGGCCTCGGTGCCGATGCAGCGTTGGGGCACCCCGCAGGAGATCGCCGCGGCAGTGTCGTTCTTCGCCCGCGACGATGCTGGCTTCGTGACCGGTCAGGTCCTCTACGTTGCGGGCGGCCCCTGCGACTAGGTGGGTCCCTGGAACGGCAGGCTGCATCGGTGCGCAATCGACGGGCCACACCGCCCCTTGAGCCGGGACCAACGGCAATGGTCACGTCGTGTCGGAAGATGTCCGGGCCGATTGTCCTGACCGCCGCGTACGCTGCCCGGTGTGAGTGTCGGCAGCGGGTTGGGATCGTGGCCGGGGACCGATGTTCGGACCCCGCTGCGGGTGGTTCGTGACGTCCTGACCCGGACGCCGTCCGGTGGTGAACCCGGCCTCCCCTACCTCCCCGAACTGCCCCACCGTGGACCCGGCGCCGAGTTGATCGGCCGGACCGCCGGGCTGCTCGTGGACCTGCCGGTGGATCTGCAGCCGTCCGGCTGGCGGCTGGTCGATCATCCAGGCCGGGACGCGCGGCGGACCGCGGCCTGGCTGCGCGCCGACCTCGACGAGCTCGCCGAGGTGTACGACGGTTACCAAGGCCCGCTCAAGGTGCAAGTTGCTGGTCCCTGGACGCTCGCTGCGGGGTTGCGGTTGGCCCGCGGAGAACGCGTGTTGCTCGATGCCGGCGCCCGTCGCGATCTGTTGGCCTCATTGGCTGAGGGGATCCGGGTGCACCTGGGTGTCGTCGGTCAGCTGGTGCCCGGTGCGCAGTTGGTGCTCCAGCTCGACGAGCCGGGGCTGCCATCGGTGCTGGCCGGCGAACTGCCGACGTCGTCCGGGTTCGGCCGACTGCCCGCCATCGACCCGCAGGAAGCCCGGGAAGGGCTGGCCGAGGTGCTTGCCGCGGCCGCCGACCGGCTCACGGTGGTGCACTGCTGCGCCCCGCTCGCACCGTTGCCGCTGTTGCGTGCCGCCGGTGCGGGGGCCATCTCGCTCGACGTCGCGACGCTGAGCGAGAGCGCCTGGGAGTCCGTGGCGGCGAGCATCGAGGCAGGGATCATGTTCTGGGCTGGGCTGGTCCAGGCCGACCCGGCGTCAGGGACTGCCCCGAGCGCCAGCGGCGCGCACCACGACGTCATCGCGCCTCTGCTGCAACGCTGGCGCAACCTGGGGCTGCCCGCGTCCTCGCTGGCAGATGTCGTGGTGACCCTGTCGTGGTGACCCCGGCCTGCGGTCTGGCCGGATTGTCACCCGCCGGGGCGCGCGCGGTGCAAGAGTTGGTCGCCGACGCGGCCGGGGCCCTGTCCGAAGCGGCTCGGCAATGATGGCGGTGCGGTGCTGCGTGCGGTATCACCTGCGGTGAACATGTCGATCGTGACGCGGTGCGGTCAATAGCCCCCTGATGCGGGGTTGGCACGCGAAGTACCCGGCGCTCGCGCTCATCTGGGGAGCCAGCTTCCTGTTCATGAAGCTTGGGCTCGGTGCCCTCGCAGCCATGCAAACCGCCACCTGGCGGATCGTGTGTGGCTTCCTGACCTTGGCGGTGCTGCTCGTCGCCAGCGGGCCCGACCGTGGGTTCGACCGTGACGTATCTGATCCCCCTGGTCGTGAACCGGCACTGGACTCGCCCGCCGAAACTGTGGCGCACAGGCAGATTGTATCGAGCAGATGACACACGATGCTGGCGTCAAGCACTGGTGAGGTCGGCGAGGACGCCGCAGCGCTTCCCGACACGCTGCCCGACGATGTTCGCCATCGGTGGGAGGAGCTGGCCGAGCAGATCCGGACCCATCAGTTCGCGTACTACGTCAAGGACCGCCCCACGATCAGCGACGGTGCGTACGACGACCTGCTGAACGAGCTCGACGTGTTGGAGTCGCAGTACCCACAGCTGCGTACCCCGGACAGCCCCACGCAGCAGGTCGGCGGCACGTTCTCGACCGACTTCGCGGCGGTCGACCACCGGGAACGAATGCTCAGTCTGGACAATGTGTTTTCCCCCCAGGAGCTGGCCGACTGGGTGCACCGGCTGACCAAGGGGACTGGTGGGGCCGCTGTCCACTTCCTGACCGAGCTGAAGATCGACGGCGTGGCGATCAACCTCTTGTATGAGGCGGGCCGGCTGACCCGGGCGCTGACCCGCGGTGACGGCAGGACCGGGGAAGACGTCACGAACAACGTGCGGACGATTGAGGGGATCCCGCACCAGTTGCGGAGCGACACGGGTCAATCCATTCCGGAGCTCGTCGAGGTTCGCGGGGAGGTGTTCTTCCCGGTGCTCGCTTTCGCCGACTTCAATGCCGCGCTCGTCGAGGCTGGTAAGGCCCCATTCGCGAACCCCCGAAATGCGGCGGCCGGCTCCTTGCGGCAAAAAGACCCCCGGATCACCGCCTCCCGGCCGTTGCGGATGCTGGTGCACGGCCTGGGCGCGCGCAGCGGGTTCGAGGTCACCCGGCTCAGCGCGGCCTACGAGGTGTTGACGGCCTGGGGGTTGCCGACTTCACGACACAACCTGGTGCTGGATGATCTGCCGTCCGTTCAGGCGCGGATCGACCACTTCGGGCAGCATCGGCACAGCGCCGAGCACGAGCTCGACGGCGTGGTCGTCAAGGTCGATGAAGTTGCCGTTCAGCGCCAGTTGGGGAGCACGTCGCGGGCTCCGCGCTGGGCGGTCGCCTACAAGTACCCGCCCGAGGAGGTGTTCGAGATGCCGACGCACTGCCCGGCGTGTGGTTCGACGCTGGCTCCCGAGCGGGAAGGGGACAAAGACATTCGCTGTCCGAACGCCCGGACCTGCCCGTCGCAGCTGCGGGAGCGGCTCTTCTCGTTGGCCTCGCGTGGAGGGTTCGACATCGAGGCGCTCGGTTACGAAGGAGCCAGCGCCTTGCTCGACGCGGGCGTGCTCACCGACGAAAGCGAATTGTTCGACCTGACGGCCGATCAGCTCAGGCGGGTGCCCTTGTACACCCGCGCGGCAAAGAAGAGCGATGATCCGCCGGCCGTGCTCGACGGCCGAGTGCTGTCGGCGAACGGGCAGCGTCTCGTCGACAATCTCGACAAGGCAAAGACGGTGGCGCTGTGGCGGGTCCTGGTCGCGCTGTCGATCCGGCACGTCGGGCCGACCGCGGCGCGGTCGCTCGCCCGACACTTCGGCTCGATGGCGGCCATCCGGGCCGCCTCCGTCGACGACCTCGCCGGGGTTGAGGGCGTCGGGCGGGTCATCGCCGAGGCGTTGCGGGCCTGGTTTTCGGTTGACTGGCACGCCGCCATCGTCGACCGGTGGGCGGCGTCCGGCGTCCGGATGGCCGATGAGCTGGACGAGTCGCTGCCCAGGACGCTGGAGGGTTTGACGGTCGTGGTCACCGGGTCGCTGAATGGCTTCTCCCGAGACGAGACCAAGGAGATGATTACCGCTCGCGGGGGCAAGGCGGCCGGGTCGGTGAGCAAGAAGACGCACTATGTGGTGGCCGGGGACAATGCCGGGTCCAAAGCCGAGAAGGCTCGTGATCTAGGGGTGCCGATCCTCGATGAGGCCGGATTCGTCGCGTTGCTCACGGACGGCCCCGGCGCGCTCGCGGGGGGCGACGATGACCCTTCCGATGACCCTTCCGATGACGACGCCGATGACGACGCTGATGACGACGGCTGAGCCGGGCAGTGGCGATGCTGCTGCCCAGGGCAATCCCGACCCGGTGAGCCTGCCCGAACTCGCCGCGCGGGCGCACGAGTTGGCGGGCAGCCAGGGAATCCCCGAGGCGTTCCAGGCCCTGGCCGACCGCTTGCCGGACGCGACAAGCGCGTCAGCCCTGTACGGGTTCGGAGCATCGCTGTCCTTGGCGATCGGTGACTTCGCCTCGGCCCTGGACGCGGCCACCCGCAGATCGCCGTGAGGTTTGCGGTGTGCCGAGCGAGCCGACGCCGGGATGTTTTTGCTTGGGTGCTCGCCGATCCCGCAGTCATCCACGAAGCGTTGGGCAAACTTGAGCGAGCCCTGTCCGGGTGGGATGAGCTGTGTCGAGATGTCAACGCGGCGATCCCAGCTGGGACATTCCCGGCCGGGCACGATGACCCCCCGGGTTCGGTTCGATCGGCCTTGCAGGAGGCCCGCCAGGCTCTGGCTGAGTTTGCCGAGGCTATCGACGAGCACGCGGTGGCCGTCCAGGACAGCGTGGCCGAAGAGAATCACACCCCTGCGCGGCCCCAAGGTGACCCCGGGATTCAAGAACGCTTGGCGGCACTCGCCCGGGCCGACGGACGCTGCCGGGCGCGGCTCGAACACGCGACCGGCTTGCTGGCCAGCGACGGGACCCGGCCCTGGCTGGCTAACCCGCCGGCGCGAGCGGCCCTCATGCGGGCCTCGATGTCGCTGCTGGACAACCCGGACCAACTGCGCGCCCTGCTCGAAGGTCAGCGCGGCGACGTGGTCGCCGACCTCGTCGACCGGTATCCAGCCGTAGGACAGGCGCTGTGCGAACCCTGGATCGCACCGCCGCCGATGCCGGCGGATCTGATGAGTGCGGCATACTTCGGCGGCGCCAACAACGTGTCCAGCGGATCCGATCCGGACGCCGCGGCACCGCTGCATCGGATCGCCGACGTCCGGGCGTTCCTGAGCAGGCAGGACCCTGGCACGCTCCGGCGTTGGGCTCTGCTGTGGCCGCACTGGTTCGGACGCCTGGACGGTGCGCCGCTGCCGGTCCGGTTCGTCGCGAACCGGTTGTTGCTGCGGCACGCGCTCACGGGCCTGGCCAACGCCGACCGCCGGTACGACGAGGCTGAGAGCGCACGTCGGACTGCCGCCAGGTCGTGGCCGGCCAGGCTTGTCCTGGGCATCCGTACGGCGTGGTCGTCGCGGGAAGTCTTGGCTGGGTTGTGGTCACCGGCGTGGGTCGCCCAGGCCTTGGCGCGTTCGGAGGCTCGGACCCGGATCCGGCTGCTGCAGTCGCTGCTGCACGAGCCGCAGGACGACGGCCGGCCAGGAGCCGCTGATGTCACCTCCCTTGAAGAATGGCTGCCCTCCGGCCGCCGTCAGGTGCTGATGTTTGACCCCATCGGCCGCGGCCTCTTGGCGGAGTTACGCGGCCGGCTCGATGGGTCGACCCGGCACCTGGCCGTCCTCGTTCCCGGCACCGGGACGGCGATACGCGGCTTCCACATGCCGGCGCAGTTCGCCGCCGACCTTGTCGCGGCCGACCCCGACGGCACGACGGCCGCGCTGGCTTGGATGGGCTGTGAGCTGCCGCTGGCCTACGGCACCGAGTCGCCGCTCGCACGGTTCGCGTTGGCCGGGGCGCAGCCGCTGTGCGACCTGGTCGCCGGATTGCACGTACCGGCCGGAGTCGACGTCACCGCGATCGGACACTCCTACGGCGGGGTGGTCGTCGGAGCGGCCGAACGGTTGGGGTTGCTGGTCGACAAGGTGATTCACCTCGCCTCTCCTGGAGCAGGACCCGGCGTTCGGGGTGTGTCGGACTATCCGCCGGTCGATGCCTTGGGCCGGCCCCGCGCCGTACGCCGGTGGAGCCTTCGGGCACCCGGTGATCCGGTCGCCTGGGTGAGCCGCATTGAGCCGCTCAGGCGGTGGCGCGTTGCGTCGAGAACACGTCGATGGTGGCCTCGTCGGGGTGGGGTCTGGCGATTCGATCTGGGCGTCGACCCGGCTGCGCTGGAAGGCATCACGGTGCTGCCGGCCGGGCACTGGGAACGGGACGCTGCCGGATTCGTGGCCGGGACCCCGTTGGTCGGCTTGGCCGCGCACACTGGCGTGACGAACCCCGCGACAACCGCATTCCAACGATTGATCGAGGTCGTGCGACTGCCCTGACGCGCTTCTCTCGGATCACGGCCTCGCCACGGTCCCGCCGCTGAGCTTGGTGGACCGGCGTGCTCGTAGACTGGCCGCCATGTCCTCGAACTCCTCGACGTCCTCGCACTCCTCGACGTCCTCGATCTCACAGGACGAAGTGGGCCATCTGGCCATGCTCGCCCGAATCGAGCTGTCTGCGTCCGAGCGCGTGACCATGGCACAGGAACTGACGATCATCCTTGACGCTGTGGCCCGAGTGGGCGAGGTCTCCGGCGCCGATGTCCAACCGATGTCGCACCCGCTGCCGTTGACCAACGTCACCCGACCCGACGAGGTGCGCCCCTCCCTGACCGTGGACCAGGCGCTGGCCAATGCGCCGCTCGTTGAAGATCAGCGGTTCGCCGTCCCGCGTATCCTCACCGCGGACTGACCCAGCCCGCGCACGTCCCGGCCGAATCGACGAACGAATCCTCACCCAGGAGTTGGATCCAACGTGAGCCAGCAGCCAAATATGCCCACCGAGCTGACCCGGGCCACCGCGGCGCAGCTGGCCGCCGCCCTTCGCTGCGGTGCTGTCTCCTCAGCTGAGGTGGTTGCGGCGCATCTTGATCGGATGAGCGAGGTCGACGGGCGAGTGCATGCCTTTCTGCACCGTGACGATGAGGGCGCGCTGGCCACCGCACGCGCCGTCGACCAGGCCCGATCCGGCGGCGAGAGCCTGCCCGATCTGGCCGGGGTCCCGATCGCCGTCAAGGACGTGGCCTGCACGATGGGCCTGCCCACCACCGCGGGCTCCGCGATCCTGGACGGCTGGATGCCGCCGTATGACGCCACGGTTGTCACCCGGCTGCGCGCGCAACGGATGCCGCTGCTCGGCAAGACGAACATGGACGAGTTCGCGATGGGTTCCTCAACCGAGCACTCGGCATACGGGCCGAGCCACAATCCGTGGGACCTGACCCGCATTCCCGGCGGTAGCGGCGGGGGGTCGGCCGCGGCGGTCGCTAGTTTCCAGACCCCGCTGGCCATCGGTTCGGACACTGGCGGTTCGATCCGCCAGCCGGCCGCGGTCACCGGCACGGTCGGGGTCAAACCGACGTACGGCGGGGTCAGCCGATACGGGATCATCGCGCTGGCCAGCAGCCTGGACCAAGTCGGACCGTCCAGTCGGACCGTGTTGGACGCGGCCCTCCTGCACGAGGTCGTCGGTGGGCACGACCCCAGGGATTCCACCTCGATCCAGGCGCCGGTGCCGGCGGTCGTGGCGGCCGCGCACCGGGCTGAGGTCGCCGGCCTACGGATCGGGGTGATCAAGGAACTCTCCGGCCCGGGATACCAGCCGGGGGTGCGGCAACGCTTCGAGGAGTGCGTCGGGTTGCTGACCGATGCCGGCGCCGAGGTGTTCGAGGTGTCCTGCCCGCACTTCGAGTACGCGCTCGCGACGTACTATCTGATTTTGCCAAGCGAGGCCTCTTCGAACCTGGCCCGATACGACGCGATGCGGTACGGCCCGCGGATCGAGCCCGCGGGCGTGCCTTCCCCGAGCGCGGAACAGGTCATGGCCGCTACCCGCGACGCGGGGTTCGGCGCCGAGGTGAAACGCCGGATCATCCTGGGCACGTACGCCCTTTCCAGTGGCTACTACGACGCGTACTACGGGCAGGCCCAGAAGGTCCGAAGACTGATCAGCCAAGATTTCGCCGCCGCATTCGAGCAAGCCGACGTGCTGGTCAGCCCGTCCGCGCCGACCACGGCTTTCGCCCTAGGAGACAAACTCGACGATCCACTGGCGATGTACCTGTCTGACAGCGCAACCATCCCGGTCAACTTGGCCGGGCTGCCCGGGATGAGCCTGCCAGCTGGGCTGGCGCCTGAGGACGGGCTGCCGGTCGGTTTCCAGATCATCGCGCCGGCGACCGCCGACGACCAGTTGTACAACGTGGGAGCGGCGCTCGAGGGCATGCTGCTCGATCGTTGGGGCGGGCCGTTGCTGGCGTCGGCACCATCTTTGTCAACGACTGGCGCGAGCAGGAAGTAGGGAGCGCGCGATGCGTGTGAGTACCAGTGAGCCGGTCGTCGAGTACGAGCAGGCATTGCGTCGCTACGACCCGGTGATCGGCCTGGAAGTACACGTCGAACTGTCCACCAGGACCAAGATGTTTTGCGGATGCAGCACAACATTCGGCGCCGACCCTAACTCCCAGGTCTGCCCGGTATGCCTGGGCTTGCCCGGGTCGCTGCCGGTGGTCAACCAGGTCGGCGTCGATTCGGCGATCCGGATCGGGCTGGCGCTGCACTGTTCGATCGCCACCTGGTGCCGGTTCGCCAGGAAGAACTACTTTTATCCGGATATGCCAAAGAACTACCAGACCAGTCAGTACGACGAGCCCATCGCCTACGACGGCCACCTGGACCTGGAGCTTGCCGACGGCAGCATCTACCGCGTCGAGATCGAGCGGGCGCACATGGAGGAGGACGCCGGCAAGTTGACCCATGTCGGTGGCGCCACCGGCCGGATCCATGGGGCCGACTACTCTCTGCTCGACTACAACCGAGCGGGGATTCCGCTGATCGAGATTGTCACCAAGCCGTTGACCGGGGTGGGGGAGCGGGCCCCTGAAGTGGCTCGCGCGTATGTGTCCGCGCTGCGCGACCTGATGCGCACGCTGGAGGTCAGCGATGCGCGGATGGAACAGGGATCGCTGCGATGCGATGCGAACCTCTCGCTTCGGCCACGACGCGGGAGCGAGCACGCCTGTCCTGAGCAGCTCGCTGTTCCGCTGGGCACCCGGACCGAGACAAAGAACGTCAACTCGCTGCGGTCCGTCGAAGGTGCGGTCCGGTATGAGATCACCCGGCACGCGGCGATCTTGGACGCCGGACGCTCCATCCTGCAGGAGACCCGGCACTGGCACGAAGACACCGGCATCACGACCGCCGGCCGCCCCAAGTCGGACGCCGACGACTACCGGTACTTCCCCGAGCCCGACCTGGTCCCGATCGCACCGGACGCCGGGCATGTTGAACGGCTCCGAAGCACGTTGCCCGAACTCCCCACGGCTCAGCGCAAACGTCTGCAGGACGCCTGGGGGTTCACCGACCGGGAGATGGGTGACGTGCTGGCCAACCCCGGGGCGCTTGATCTCATCGACGCCACGGTGGCTGCCGGAGCCAGTCCGGGCGCCGCCCGCAAGTGGTGGCTCGGCGACCTGGCCCGACGCGCCAACGCCGAAGGCCGGGAGTTGGCGCAGACCCCCGTCACCCCCAGCGACGTCGCCGAACTTGACGCCCTGGTCCAGGCCGGGCGGCTCAACGATGCGATGGCCCGCCAGGTCCTTGACGCAGTGATGGCCGGTGAAGGTACGCCGGCCCAGGTCGCTGACGCACGTGGGCTGGAGTTGGTCCGCGACGATGATGCCATGATGGCTGCCGTGACTGCGGTGCTCGCGGCCAACCCCGAGGTCGTCGAACGCATCAAGGCAGGCAAGGTGCAGGCCGTGGGCGCGCTGATCGGCGCGGTCATGAAGCAGATGAAGGGACAGGCCGACGCGGCAGCGGTACGCGCGAAAATCCTGTCCACCCTCGGTATGGAGGTATGAGCCATGACGTCACCGTTTGTGGCCACGGTCCCCACGGCTTCGTTCGCCCAGGCCGTGGGCTCAGTGGACGGCGTGGACCTTCGGGTCTGGGACCTGACGGGCGAACCACCGCCCGACATTGATCCGGCCTACGTCGTGGTGCCGCACCCGATCCCGCAGGGCGGTCTGGACCGGGTCGTCGCACGACCCGGTCTGCGGGTGATCCAAGTCCTGCTGGCCGGGTATGACAATGTGGCGCCGCACGTGCCGCCCGGGGTCCTGCTGTGCAACGCCGCCGGGGTCCACGACGACGCCACCGCGGAGCATGCGTTGACGCTGATCCTGGCCGCTCAACGGGCACTGCCGGAGATCGTCCACGCCCAGGATCGGCAGGAATGGATCGATCTGCCCCGCCAGCCCGGTCTGGCCGACCGCCGCGTCCTGGTGATCGGCTACGGCCGGATCGGGCGCTCCATCGCAGCCCGGTTGGCGCCGTTCCAGGTGAGCCTCACCGTCGTCGCCTCGACGCCCCGCGCCGGAGACGACCTGGTGGACCACGTGCACGGCGTGGCCGACCTGCCTGATCTTCTGCCGAGTCAGGACATCGTCGTCGTGATCACTCCGCTGACCGAGGCGACCGAACACCTGGTGGACGCACAGTTCCTGGCTCGGATGGCTGATGGCGCCCTGCTGGTCAACGTGTCCCGTGGTCGGGTCGTCGACACTGACGCGCTGCTGGCAGCCACCCAAGCTGGGCGGATCCGAGCGGCGCTCGATGTCACCGATCCGGAACCGCTGCCCGACGGCCACCCGCTGTTCGAGGCCAAGGATGTGTTGATCACCCCGCATGTGGCCGGGGTCACCGATGCGTTCTTCCCCCGAGCCGCCAGTCTGATCCGGGCGCAGCTGAGCAGACTCGGCGCCGGCGAGGCCCCAGCGAACGTCGTGGTCGGCTGAGCCCACACCCCTGCCCCTTCCAGCGCATTTCGACTCTGGCCGTCCCTGCGGCATCCTGAAGCCGTGAGCGATGAACCTTCCCTGCGCTTGCTCGTTCTGATGCGGCACGCAGAGGCCAAGAGCTCCTCATCGGCCGGCGACATGGGGCGAGAGCTGACCAAGTCAGGCCGCCGGGCCGCCGAACGCATCGGCCAGTGGTTGGTCGACCAGGGTGTGCGCCCGGACGTGGTGGTCGTCTCGCCGTCCGCCCGCACCCGTCAGACGTGGGAGCAGTTGCGCGATGCGGGCCTGCCCGCACACGAGGTGTGGAGCGATGAGAGCGTCTACGAGGGGTACCCGGGCGACCTTGCGGCTTCAGTGCGTGACGTGCCGACCGAAGTCCGCACGCTGCTGCTGATCGGCCACGCTCCCGGCATTCCCGGCTTGGTCGCTGACCTGGAGGACCATACCGACCTGGGTCCCCGACAACGTGAGTCCATGCAGCGGTGGCCCACGGCGGCGCTGGCGGTCGTCTCGCACCGCGGCGAGTGGGCTGACTTCCCGGACGACACCACGGCGATCGCTGCGTTCCACGCACCGTGACCGGGTGTTGGGAGCGGGTCTGCAGCCCGGGTGATCAGAGCGGCACCGGAGGGCGCGACTATCATGCCAGACATGACGCACACGCAGGCCAGCGGGCCGGGGACAACATCAGCTAGTACGCCCGACATCAAGCCACGCAGTCGTGAGGTCACCGACGGCCTGGAGAAGGCCGCCGCCCGGGGAATGCTTCGCGCGGTCGGGATGGATGATGAGGACTGGGTCAAGCCGCAGATCGGCATCGCCTCTTCATGGAACGAGATCACCCCATGCAACCTGTCCTTGGACCGGCTCGCCAAGGCGGCCAA
>CAJDVI010000170.1_pt1 | contig 12635 bp, 14 predicted proteins | sample 7391351 | NCBI WGS metagenome assembly CAJDVI01 (sample SAMEA7055704, study PRJEB34461) | soil metagenome | biome: terrestrial ecosystem; feature: Peninsula; material: soil | place: Antarctica | collected 2016 | reverse complement strand
GTGCGCTTGGTAGAGGTCGACGTAGTCGGTGCGCAGCCGGGTCAGCGAAGCGTTGATCGACTCCATGATGTGTTTGCGCGACAGGCCGTGGTCATTCTTCCCCCCGGGCCCCGTCGGCCAGTACACCTTGGTGAAGATCTCCAGCGACTCCCGGCGCTCATGCGCCAAGGCTGCGCCGAGGACGTCCTCGGCGACCGTGTTGGCATACACATCGGCCGTGTCGAAGGTCGTGATTCCGGCGTCGATCGCTGCTTGGACGCAGGCCTTGGCCTGGTCAGCCTCCAGCTGCGAGCCATGGGTTAGCCAGTTCCCATAGGCGATCTCGGTGATGCGCAGGCCGCTGTTGCCAAGGTTGCGAGATTGCATGGCCTCAGCCTATGCCCGGCTGCACACGGCTACCGCGACGCGCATTGGATGCTCGACGGCTTCGGCGACATCGGCGCTCCCCGCGACACCGCTGCCTAGCATGAGGGTGTGGCGGCGTACTCACAGGCGGACCGGGAACGTTGGGTCGCCGAGGACCCCGCTACGAAACGGGCCGACCGGGACGACTTCGCCCGCGACCGAGCCCGTTTGGTGCATTCCGCCGCGTTACGTCGGACAGCGGCAAAGACACAGGTCATGCGGCCGGACACCGACGATTTCGTACGTAACCGGCTGACTCACTCCCTGGAGGTTGCCCAGATCGGCCGAGAACTTGGGGCGGCGCTGGGCTGCAACGCCGACGTGGTCGACACGGCCTGCCTGGCCCACGATGTCGGACACCCACCGTTCGGTCATAACGGAGAAGACGCCCTGCACACGTTGGCCGCCGACATCGGGGGCTTCGAGGGGAACGCCCAGACCCTACGCCTGCTGACCAGGCTGGAAGCCAAACGATTCCATCCAGACGGCCGATCCGCTGGGCTGAACCTGACCAGGGCGAGCCTGGATGCCGTCCTGAAGTACCCGTGGCTCGCCGACGGGGGACCGGCCGGAGGAGAGGGCCGGAAGTTCGGGGCATACAGCGAGGATGTGGCCGTCTTCGACTGGATCCGCCAGGGGACGCTGGCGGGGCAGCGGTGTCTGGAGGCCGAGGTTATGGATTGGGCCGACGACATCGGCTACTCGGTGCACGATGTCGAGGATGCGGTCGCGGGCGGGCTGCTCGACCTGCGAGTGATGACGTCGCCAACGGATCTGGCGCCGGTCTTCAATGTGGCTCGAGGGTGGTACAACGAGGGCCTTGACGATGCGGCCCTGAGCGAAGCCACCCGGCGGTTGCTGGCAACCGGTGTCATGGTGACGGCCTACGACGGTTCGCGCCGGGCGCTGGCCGCGCTCAAAGACATGACCAGCGCTCTAATCGGCCGTTTCGCGCTGGCGGCCGAGGTCGCGACCCGGCAGCGGTATGGAGCGGGACGGCTCGCGAGGTACGACGCGGAGCTGATCATCCCGCAAAGGACCCGAGCTGAGTGTGTGGTGCTGAAGTCATTGGCGGCCACGTTCGTCATGCTGGCGCCGTCCCGGCAGGCGGTGCGCGAGGGCGAGCGTACGGTGATCGGTGAACTGGTCGAGGCATTTGGCGCCGACCCTGAGGCACGGATGGACCCGGTTCATCTGGGTGACTATCGCGCTGCCGCTGACCAGAGAGCGCGGCGGCGTGCGGTCCTGGACCAAGTCGCCTCGCTCACGGACCCGCGGGCGCTGACGCTGGCCAAACGTTGGCGCACTGGGGACAGGTGACCTATGTGTGTCACCGGTTGGGGACGTCGCACGAGTAGCGCGGCGCCGCGGCCTAGACTCGCGCCAACGAAGGAGGGGTGGTGGCCGGCCGGATCAAGCCCGAGGACGTCGCCCTGGTCAAGGAGCGCATCTCGATCGAAGACGTGATCAGCGAACACGTCACCTTGCGCCGCGCAGGCCCGGGGAGCCTGAAGGGCCTGTGTCCGTTTCATGACGAGAAGACCCCGTCGTTCACGGTGCGTCCAGCGTTCGGCACCTGGCACTGTTTCGGTTGCCAGGAAGGCGGTGACGTGCTGGCGTTCGTACAGATGATCGACCATTCAAACTTTCAGGAGACTGTCGAACGGCTGGCCGGCCGTGCTGGCGTCGAGCTGCACTTTGAAGAGGGTGGCCTGCGGCAAGGGGAGGACGGGCTCGGCAAGCGGGCCCGGCTCGTCGAGGCTCATCGAGCGGCTGCGGAGTTTTACCAGGAGGTCTTGCTGGATGCTGGTCGCGCCGAGGCGCGGGCTGGGCGGGATTTCTTGCGCGAGCGTGGGTTTGACTCGGCCGCCGCGTCGATGTTCGGCATTGGGTACGCGCCGAGGTCCGGCGAGGCGCTCGCGGCGCAGTTGGCTTCGCGTGGCTTTTCGGCGCCTGAGTTGATCACCGCCGGGCTGGTGGCCAGCGGCCGACGCGGGCCGTACGACCGGTTCCGGGGCCGGCTGCTCTGGCCGATCCGAGACATCACCGGCGACACCATCGGGTTCGGCGCCCGGCGCCTCTTCGACGATGACCGAATCGAAGCCAAGTACCTCAACACCGCGGAAACCCCGATCTATCGCAAGGCCTCCGTGCTCTACGGGCTCGATCTGGCCAAGCGTGCCATCGCGAGCAAGCGGCAGGCGGTCATTGTCGAGGGCTACACCGATGTCATGGCGTGCCACCTCGCTGGCGTGGACACTGCGGTCGCGACCTGCGGGACAGCGTTCGGGGTCGACCACATCAAGACGCTGCGCCGGATCATGCGGGACGAGGCGGGCGGGACGCCGGCCCGGACCGTGTTCACCTTCGACGGCGACGCTGCCGGCCAGAAGGCGGCCATGCGAGCGTTCGAGGAGGACCAGCGGTGGGCGAGCCAGTCGTACGTCGCGGTCGCAGACTCCGGGATCGACCCCTGTGAGCTGCGGCAACGCTCTGGGGAGGAAGCAGTCCGCGGCCTCATCGAAGACGCCGTACCGATGTTCGAGTTCGCCGTCCGGACCACCATTGCGCGGTTCGACCTGGCTACCGCCGAGGGGCGGGTGCAGGCGATGCGTGCGGTGGCGCCGATGGTGGCCTCGATCCGGGACCGCGCGTTGCGGCCGGAGTACACCCGCACCGTCGCAGGCTGGCTGGGTGTCGAGGTGGAGCAGGTTGCCGCCGAGGTGCACCGCGCTCCCCGGCCGTCGATGCCCACCGACCGTGCCAGGACCGACCAGCGGCGAAGGTCCGAGCCGGTGGCTGAGGAGGACGACCGCCGCGGGCTGCCCATGCCCAACCTGCGCGATCCGGTCGTCGATCTGGAACGCCAGTTCCTCCAGGTGCTGTTGCAGTTCCCCGCATCCCTATCGGTCCAGGCACTAGAGGAACTCCAGACGTCGACCTTCACCGCGCCGGTGCACGCCATGGTGTATGACGCTGCGCTGGCCGCGTGGCGAGCCGCCGGCGGTGAGCGTCCGGGGGCCGGTTTGTCAGCTGCGGCCTGGGTTGACGCAGTGGCGAAGCAAGCGTCGTCGGGCGAGTTGGACCTCGCGCCGGTGGTCGTTCAGATCGTCTCTGAGCCGCTGAAGGCGGTGTCCGATCCGGGGGCCGAAGGCGTCGATGATCGGTACGTGGCTTCGCTGGTCAACGGATTGCGGGAGGTGACGTTGTTCCGCCGGATCGCCGACGCGACGAGTGCGTTGCAGCGGCTTGAGACCGACGACCCACAGCGAGTCCGGGCTCTGGCGATCGAGTTGGAAGCCCGACAGCGGGAATTGGCTGAGTTGCGCGCAAGGGGGACGTGATGGGCTTGTTCGGTCGGGACGGGCTGTCGAAGACGCAGCTGCCGGCGTACGTCGCTGACGCACTTGCGCTGGCGCCGCGGGACCGGGTGTTGGCGGTCGGCCTAGACAGTTCCAGCCGGGGGCACGCGGTGCTCTCCCACCATCACCTGGCCCTGGTGTCCGGCACCGGAGTCCTGGTCTTCCGCCGGCCTTGGCACGAGGTGAGTTCAGGCGCCTGGGACCCGGTGACGGGGAGCATCTCAGTGGTGTGGGCGGACGGCGGCCGGGCGACGATGCTCACGTTCGGGGTAGGGCACGACGAAATAGCCGACGCGTTCCGGGAGCGGGTACAGACCAGCGTGGTGACCTCGGAGCAGATCCTGCTCGCCGACGATGAAGGGCCGGCCACCGCCGGCCGGGTCGCGCTCCGCAAAAACCTGGCTACCGACGAATTATTGGTCCAGGTGAGTCTGAGCCGAGGGGTACGCCGCGCCGACCCCGAGGTGAGCTCAGTCATCGACCAGGTGACGGCCTACCTGTGGGAGCAGGTGGGTCGTTGAGTGTCCGGATGCTCGCTGTGATGACGGTGAGCAGGGCTGTGACCGGCGTACGTTCGTGTCTCGCATGAGTTCTTTGCTATCGTTTCCAACGCCATTCCCCTGTAGCTCAACTGGCAGAGCATTCGGCTGTTAACCGAAGGGTTGTTGGTTCGAGTCCAACCGGGGGAGCCGACACGAGGGGCCCTTTGACCTGTGCAGACGGGATCAGGGGGCCTTCGTTGCGCGACGTACGCGGGGAGCGGGTGCCGTGACCCGACGAGCCGGCCTTCTTCCGGCGTGAGCATCGTCACACGGGGTCACTGGCGTCCCGGGAGGCGCTGACCATGCCGTGAGCGCGCCGTTCATGGGCAAGGGTGCGCGTTAGATGAGTCTCCCCGCGCCGTCTCGAGTCCAAGTCGCGCTCTTTCAGTAGCGAACATCGATATAGCGAGAAGCGACATCGACCTCGTCGACTGTCTGAATCTGCGGCGGAAAAACGATGAGCCATTGAGTCAATGGCTGGTTCGGTAGCGGACGGCCACACCATGCACTGCGCAAGGGGGTATCGGCATCGCCGTAGCCGTCGCGGCCGCGGCCGTCGTCCTCACTGGTCAGCACGATGCCGGTCGGTTGAGAGGGGGACCGATTCCGTGGGCGCGCATCTCGGGGGGCCTTTACCTCGGATTCAAGCCCCACGTTGTAGCCACACCCGCACGTTCCTCCCTCCACCCGCTATGTGCCTGCCCCACGGTGTCCAGGTGGCCTCCATTCGACTCGGCGGGTCGGGGAGGTCGGGGTCTGCGTGGTGTGACGAACGATCGCGTGCACTGCCAACCATCGTGGCCGGTGCGCTGAGGCTCCGGGGGACGCCCCTTCTTCTCGCGCGTGACCCGTGGGTGTGCTTGGGTTCGTCCGGCTGAGACTGATCGGCTTTCCCAATGAAGTAGCCGGTGACGGTTCTTCGTACCCGAGGTTGTGTGAAGCGCTGAAGGGGCCCATGCGCGCTCGGCTGCCAACGGGGGGTGGCAACTGCAGATATGGTGCAGTCTCGGGCCAGTAGCTCAGCCGGTCAGAGCAGCGGACTCATAATCCGTCGGTCCAGGGTTCAAGCCCCTGCTGGCCCACCACGACCGCCAACAGCGCCGTACATCTGCTCGGGGGTCATCAGGCGGTCAGCATTCTCGTGCAGGGTGCCATCAGGCTCAACGGTCCGGTAGAAGCAGCTGCGGAACCCCTCGTGACAGGCGGGCCCCCGCTGCCGGGCGCGCACCAGCACAGCGTCCCGATCGCAGTCCAGCCGCAGTTCGACCAGCTCCTGCGTATTTCCGGAGGACTCGCCCTTCTTCCACAGCGACTTCCGGGAGCGCGACCAGTAGTGCACGGTGCCGGTCTCCAGGGTCAGCCGGTACGCCTCGTCATTCATCGCGGCGACCATGAGGACCTGGCCATCGTCGGCATCGACCGTGATCGCGGTCACAAGACCCTGACCTTTGGCAAAGTCGGGTTGCTCGGAGTGCATCGCACGTGCCTTTCCGGGCGGGTGTAGGTGGACACGCAGAACGACAGCAGGGTCAGGTCCGGCCGTATGAATTGCCAGACGCAGTCCCTGCAGACCGGCTCAGGCTAGGGCGCCCGAGCCGAGCGTCGGCACCCCGTCCGAGCCCCGAACAGCCAGCCAGCAGCCGGCCAGGAGACTCGACTGCGTTCATGGTCCCGCGCCGCCCGCGCGTGGATCGGTGCGACCTTCATCGCCTGCCCAGCTAGATTGCCGGCATGACGAGCAGTGCAACGGTTCACCGGCTCGCCCGCCGGCGGGTCATGGCGGACGCCATCGGCATCGGGATCGCTACCGGTACCTACGGCCTGTCCTTCGGCGCGCTCGCCGTCATTGCCGGGCTGAGCATCGCGCAGACCTGTGCCCTGTCCTTGCTGATGTTCACTGGGGCCTCCCAATTTGCGTTCGTCGGTGTTGTCGCGGCGGGTGGGTCCGCGGTGGCGGCCGCTGCCTCGGCGATCCTGCTGGGCAGCCGGAACGCGCTCTACGGACTCCACCTTTCACAGGTTCTCAGCCTGCGTGGTGGGGTCCGCCGGGCTGGCGCGGCGCACCTGGTGATCGATGAGAGTGCGGCGATGTCGTTTGCGGGTGCCAGCGCGGCTGGTACCGGGGGGGAGGCACCGGGCCCGGCGTCCGGGGCTGTCGTTGATGCGGCCACAGCAGCCGACCCGGCAGATCGTCAACGGCACGCCGCAGCCGACGACAGTGACAGAGTCCGGTCGTTGTCGAGGTTGGGCTTCTACGCTGCTGGCCTCTCGGTGTTCGTGGGTTGGAACGCGGCCACCCTGGTCGGAGCGCTTGGCGCGCAAACCCTGTCCGACCCCGGCAGGTACGGGCTCGATGCGGTTGCTCCGGCCGCCTTCCTGGCACTGCTGGCGCCGCGCCTTCGGGGCCGGCGCACCTGGTACGCCGCACTCCTGGCCGTCGCGGTGGCGCTGGCAACGGCGCCTCTCCTGCCGGCCGGCGCGCCGGTGCTCCTCGCCGCGCTGGCGGTCGTCGTGGTGAGTCTGTGGGCTCCGAGTGATCGCAGGCAGCCATGATCTGGGCAGGAATCTTGGGGGCAGCCCTCGGGTGTTATCTGCTCAAACTCGCTGGACTGTCGGTACCCGCGGCACTGCTGCAAGATGACCGGGTCCGACGGTTGGCAGCGGTGCTGCCGGTGGCTTTGTTGGCCGCCCTGGCCGCCTCGCAAACTGTGGTTCGCGCTGATGCCGACGGCATCTCCCTGGCTCTGGACGCACGGCTGGCCGGAGTGCTGGTGGCGATCGTAGCGATTCGTTTCCGGGCACCGTTCTTGCTGGTCATTGTACTGGCGGCGGCCACCACAGCGGGCTTGCGCCTGATCGGCTGAAACAGAGCACAACCAAGGCATTATGTCGCCTGCGAGGCGTTTTTGGCGCTGGCCGTCACGCGACTGTCATCCCCGATACGGCGTTGCCAAGCCAGTCGGATTACCGCGGTCAGCCGCTAATAAATGCACGAGGGCCCCGGATGCGCGTCGCATCGGGGCCCTCGTTCCTTATCTCACCGTCGGGGTCCTCAATGAAGAGGTGGCCCCGACGGGGTCAGGCTTCTTCGAAGACACACCAGCCGTGAGGTTCTAGGCGGCGAGCGCCTTGCCGGTCACGATCGGCGGAATCCTTCGATGCCTTCATCATGCCCGGACACAAAGCAATTTACTAATCAGTAACATGTGGGTGTCCTCACAGCCTGATCGTGACGCATCGATGACGTAGACGCTGCAACGCTGCTGGTCGGAGCGTGATGGCGACCACATCGACGTCCTGCGCAGTGGCGCTCTCGAGGGCCCGAGCGGACCCTTCGCGGCACGTCGACGAAAACGTGGTCTGCCAGCCGCCTCGTCGACTCGAGTCGTGTCTCCCTTGCGTCAGAGCGCACTCGCACCCGTGTGCCATGCGTCGACCGTGACCGACTCTTCTCGGCGGCGACGCACTCTGGGTGCCATCTCGCGAACCCGCAGGTCGCTCGGCAGCGCTTGTGGGTCGTCCGCTTTCCCAATGGCGAAGATCGCCACTGGCACGACACTGTTCGGCGGCGGGAACGACGCGATGAGGGCCGGCGCGTCGAACCCTGCCATGAAATGCACGCACAGCCCAAGCGCCGTGGCTTGCAGGGCCAGTGTGGCGTTGGCCAGGCCGAGGTCATGCAGCGCCGTCGGGTTGACCCGGGCCGGTCGGTCTCCTTTGGCTGCAAAGACGGTCTGTGCGTATGAAGCGACCAAGACTGGGGCGTTGGGCGCCCAGCGACGGTTTCCCTCGTTCAGCGTCGCCACGAGCCGCTGGTGAGCAGGCTCGCCTCGATAGGTGAGCAGATATCTCCAAGGCTGCGCGTTGCCATTGGACGGAGCCCAGCGGGCCGCTTCGAACAAACGAGCTAGATCCTCACCGTCCACCGGATCGTGACGAAACGAGCGTGGGCTCCAACGGTCCCGGACCAGGTGGTGCACGGGTACGTCGACGGCGGCCGAATGCTCCGACGGGCCGGGATCAGTCATGCCCTCTCTCATTCTGTCAACTTGCGTGAAACGGATTCAGGGTATGCCGGGCCGGCAGGTCCGATGAAAGCACCCGGGGAGCCTGCCACCCGAAGCGACAGCGGACTGTCCTGGCCACCGATACGGCGCCTGTGTCGACACGCAACGTCGGTGGAGCAGCTCAGGCAGCTGCCAGGGTGAGGCCAATGGTTGACAGCAACTCATACTGTGGGATGTGGGTGCCGCCTGCCGCGATCGACAGGAGCGCTGAGGCCAAGCTGGCCAGGGCGGATGTCACGATAAGAGGGTCCTCATTGGCCATCTCCGAGCGTAGGAGCGACACATATTCCGCGACGGTGCATCCGCCGTCCATGCTCTGCAACCGCGCGGTCAGAATGGCCATGGCGCTCTGCATTCCTGGCAGAATGGCCATGGCGCTCTGCATTCCTGGTGCCGGTGCACTGTATTCAGTCACGTCGTCCCCTCCCCAACATGCTGGGCTTCATGGCTCCAGCCCCCCCGGACACGGCCCTCAACAGAGGGTCCGTCATAACCATGTAGACCAAGTGAAGCGCACGTCTTGGTCACTTGTCCAGTTGTTTGCCACAGCACGTTGCCACGGCGCTGTCGCTCGCTGGTCGTCGTCACGAAACCGGCGGAATACGAAACCGGCAGAATATGGGGAGCAGCCGCACGAGGGATTGATACGGGAGGGAGGACGGCGCCCACCTTCCTAAGGTAGGATTTCATAGTACGAACACCCTCACTTCTGACGAGATTCGGTCAACGTCAACGTCCGGTCTCATTCGTAGTGGGGGTTCGATGACTGACCGGCTGACTGCGGTGCCGCTGCGTTCGAGGCGTTGGGGAAGACGTCCCTCGCACGCAAGGAGGACCGGATGTCTACCGTGACGTCGTCACATGTGTTGACCAGAGGGGTCGTGTTCATACACTCGACCCCTGTCGCGCTATGCCCGCACCTTGGCTGGGCTCTGGAGACTGTGCTCGATCAGCCAGTCAAAATTGCCTGGACTGCCCAGCCAATAGGACATAGCCTAGTGCGCGCTGAACTGTCCTGGACCGGTGAACCCGGCACCGGGGCACTGATGGCGAGCGCCTTGCGAGGTTGCCAAGGAGCCCGTTTCGAGGTTGTCGAGGAGCCGAGCCCTGGACACGACGGGTCGAGGTGGAGCTACACCCCAGCACTTGGAATCCACCACGCCTACGTGGCGGCGAACGGCGACGTCGTGGTCAATGAGAATAGGCTGCGAGGTGTGCTGGCTGCCGGGGAGCCCGAAGGCGTACGACAAGCCTTGGAAAGCGCGCTGGGCACCCCGTGGGACGGCGAACTCGACCCGTTCCGACACGCCGGAGAGAATGCACCGGTGCGCTGGCTCCACCGAGTGTGCTGAGCGGCCGCCCCCGACGGTGACGTGCCGCGCGGTGGCCCTCAGCGACGGTGGGTGATGCGTGCACTCACCCTGTTGTCGGGTCGCTTGAGCTCGGCCATGAGCAATGAGCAGCCCCGTCACAAAGAGGCGGCACCGCGCAGAGGGACCGACCCATGGGGATGGGGCCGGTCCCTCAATGTGCGGGCCACGCTGTCCTAACGCCTGTCTCAACGACTGCCAACGCGGAATCATCGCAGTCGGCGAAGGCTGACCTCAGACACTCGCGAAGGCGAGTGACACGTTGTGCCCGCCGAATCCGAAGGAGTTGTTCAGGGCGACGACATCGCCGTCTGGCAGCCGTCGGTGCGACCCGTGAACGACGTCCAGATCCACCTGAGGGTCGAGCGTCGTCAGGTTGATTTGTGCCGGTGCCAGGCGCTCACCCAAGGCCTTGATGGCGAAAATCGACTCCAGTGCACCAGCCGCGCCCAGCAAATGCCCGGTCATTGACTTCGTCGCGCTCACCGCGACGTGATCCGCATCAGCTCCCAGCGCACGGCGGACCGCCCTGGCTTCGGCGACGTCACCGACCGGCGTAGATGTGGCGTGGGCGTTGAGGTGGACGACATCCTTGGGGTCGATCTGTCCAAAGGTCATCGCCTGCGTCATCGCGGCCGCGGCTCCGATGCCCTCTGGCTCGGGGGCGGCCACGTGGAACGCGTCGCTGCTCACTCCGAAGCCGAGCAACTCGGCGTACATCTTCGCACCACGCGCCTTGGCGCTCTCGTAGGTCTCTAGCACCAAGAGCGCAGCGCCCTCTCCCATGACGAACCCATCCCGGTCGATGTCGTAGGGCCGGGAGGCGCCCTGCGGATCGTCGTTACGGGTTGAGAGTGCCTGCATGGCGCTGAACCCACCGATGGGCAGTGGGTGGATGGCGGCCTCAGTGCCTCCAGCGATGGCCATGTCGACCCGGCCGCTGCGGATCATATCCGCGGCGTTCCCGATCGCTTCGGCGCCCGACGCGCAAGCGCTCACTGGGGTGTGAGCGCCACCGCGTGCGCCGACTTCGAGTGAGACCATCGCTGTCGGGCTGTTGACCAGCAGCATGGGAACGGCCAGCGGGAACACCCGTCGCGGGCCCTTGGTCCGCAGGTTCTCCCATTGCGCGATCAGCGTCTGGATGCCGCCGACCCCCGTGCCCACGGCCACGGCGAGCCGCTCTGGCTCGACCTCGGGTTTGCCGGCGTCCTCCCAAGCCTCTCGAGCCGCAATGACAGCGTATTGAGCGCATGGGTCCTGACGACGCATCTCGAGTTTGGTCAGCATCTTCTCCGGCGGTGTGGTCAACGTTGCCGCGAAGGTGACCGGCAGCTCATGTTCGGCGACCCAGTCGAATGTCAACGGGTGCGCACCTGACCGGCCGGCCAGGATCGCCTCCCAGGTGTCCGGTACGTTGCCGCCCAACGGAGAGGTTGCCCCCATACCGGTGACGACGATCCGAGGTTCACGAGCCTTCGACATGTGTTCTCCTTCCGACACCGAGTTGGTGGGCCGGACGTTGCGGCCGGGCCGTCCAGCACCGCGCACCCCTGGGGTTCGCCGCGGCGGACGGCTTCAGCCTGGACGCCCGGATCAGCCCTGAGCCTTCGCGATGTAGTCGACGGCGGTGCGGACCGTGGTCAGGCCCTTCACGTCCTCGTCGGGGATCCGAACGCTGAACTTCTCCTCGGCGTTCACGACGATCGTCATCATCGACAACGAGTCAATGTCGAGGTCTTCAGTGAACGACTTGTCCAACTCGACCGCGTCCGTGTCGAGACCGGTCTCCTCGTTGATGATTTCGGCCAGACCCTCGAGGATCTCTTGTTCGTTCATGGTCATCTTTGCTGCTCCTTGTGTCGTATCCACTGGTATGTACCTGGCAAATTTCGGTGGTTGGGTGTAAGTCCTCGTGAGAGCGGATGTCCATGTTCAGGGCAGGACGATCACCTGTGCAGCCCAGGCCAACCCAGCGCCGAACCCAATCTGCAGTGCCACATCCCCGCTACGCACCCGCCCCTCGCGAAGCAGGCGCGCCGTGGCAAGCGGGACCGAAGCCGCCGAGGTGTTGGCCATCTCCGCGATGTCGTCCCGAGCGACCACCACGGTCTTGGGAAGCCCAAGCTTCTTGACCATCGCATCAATGATTCTGGTGTTGGCTTGGTGCGGGATGAAGGCGTCGAGGTCGTCGACGGTGAGCCCTGCAGCCGCCAACGCCTGCCGCGCCACCGGGACCATCTGGCACGTGGCCCACCGGAATACTGACGGGCCTTCCATCATTACGAACGGCCACGCATCAGGCGAAACGCAGGCGTCGCGGGCCTCTTGCCGCAGCGTCGCCCAGTCGACCGACTGTCGAATCAGGTCGCTCCCGGACCCGTCGGCGCCCCACACAGTGGCCGAGATCCCAGGAGCGTCAGATGGTCCCACGACCGCCGCACCTGCGCCGTCGCCGAAGATGAACGCCGTGTTTCGATCGTTCTTGTTGCGGAAATCTGACATCTTCTCCGCCCCCACGACGATGACGTACTTGGCGCGACCGGACCGGATGATGTCATCAGCCAGAGCAATTCCGTAGGTGTAACCGGCGCAGGCCGCCGAGACGTCGATCGCTGCTGCGCCGTCGCAGCCGAGCAGATGCGTCACCAGCGGGGCGGCGGCCGGAGTCTGGTACGGGTGGGTCACGGTCGCTACGATGGCCGCGCCTATCTGGCTTGCGTCGATCTTGGCGTGCTCCATCGCCGAGCGTGCAGCCGACGCGGCCATGTCAGCCACGCTCTCCTCATGCCGCGCCTGATGGCGGGTCACGATGCCAGAACGCTCGCGGATCCAAGCGTCCGAGGAGTCGATGTGTTGGCAGATCTCCTCGTTGGTCACCACACGCTC
>CAJDVI010000094.1_pt2 | contig 12664 bp, 10 predicted proteins | sample 7391351 | NCBI WGS metagenome assembly CAJDVI01 (sample SAMEA7055704, study PRJEB34461) | soil metagenome | biome: terrestrial ecosystem; feature: Peninsula; material: soil | place: Antarctica | collected 2016 | reverse complement strand
TACTAGGCATGTGCGTCCCGCTGCCTGCACCGTAGGGCTTGGGGCCCGCTCGGGAAAGTGGGATCGCCCGATGTTTTTGAGGTGGGTAACAGCTGAACGGCTTGATTGGAGAAGCGATGGCAACGAAGAGCGTGAAGCTGGCGATCATGCGAGCCCGTCACGACACGACGACACCCCGCATCAGCGACGATGCCTGCCTGAAAATGCTCTATCACTCGTCCTCGGGCCGTGCGGTGCTCGACTACTGGACAGATGTGTCGGGCGGTTACCTGGATTTCGAGGGAAGTGCATTGCTGCCCTGGGTAGACATCAGCCTTCCGGCGGCTGACGTGAGCCGAGGAACCCAGTTCAACCTGGCGTATGCCGCCACCGATGCCTTGAGCCCCAACGACGACTTAGCTGCCTACGACGGCTATGTCGTCCTCTCGCTGCCTGGGACGGGCCTCGACGGCGGCTCGAGCTCGTCCGGTGGCCGCCCGTTCAGCGCGATTCCGGTTGCGGCCTCCGACCACACCTTCATGTGTCATGAACTTGGCCACACGATGGGGTTCGGCCACAGTTACGGCCTGCCGAATAATGGCATCGACTGGGATCAGCAGGCGCCTTGGGACGTGGGCACTGTTTATGGGGACCCATACGACGTCATGTCCTCAGGGGCGTTTGGCGCGCGTTGGCTCGACCCGGACGTCGCCCACACCACGTCTCAGCCCACCTTCCAGGGGAACGCAGTCACTGGCTGGCCGAACGCTGCTGCGTTCTCAATGGGACCGGCGCCGTCACGGGCGCATCTTCACCTGTGGGATCCTGCATCGCTCCAAAACACGGTGCAACATGTTTCGATCCCAGCTGCCGGGACGTCCGTGACGCAGCGGCTGAGTGCTGCGGGTGGCTCTGGCGGCCAGATCAAGTTGCTGGCGTTGCACCCTGCAGACGAGGACGCGCAAGGACGTGGACGCTGCTACGTCGAGTACCGCGAAGCCATCGGTTGGGACGCCGGTCTCGACGCGTCCGGTAGCGACCTGGGGCGTCAGGCTGTCGTCGTTCATGCTCTCGCCGACACCCCTGACGAGGGGGTTCGTTGCTGGTATCGCGGCCAGCTGCCGATCCCGCTGGGAACCGAGATTACGCTGCCGGTCGCCGGAACCCGATTGATGCTTAACGTGATCGGGGTAGCGCCAGACCTGAGCTACGTCGATGTCGAGGTGGCCAATGTGCCCGACCCTTCGGCAGGCCTCAAACAGGTCTTCGCTGGTGGCGCGGGCGTCATCTACGCGATTCTCGATAACGGCGACCTTATGTGGTATCGCCATGACGGCAGAGGCGACGGCAGCTTCAGCTGGACCGGGCCGAAGAAGGTTGGTGCTGGGTGGGACGTGAAGCAGATCTTCTCCGGTGGCGACGGCGTCATCTATACGGTGACCCACACCGGTGACCTGAACTGGTATCGCCATGACGGTCGCGGTGACGGGACGTTCCGTTGGGCCCCCGACGCCGGCAGGAAGGTCGGCAACGGGTGGGACGTGAAGCAGGTCTTCTCAGGAGGCGATGGCATCATCTACGCCGTTCGCGACAACGGTGATCTGATCTGGAATCGCCATCTCGGCAACGGCGATGGGACCTTCCGATGGGCTGCCGATACGGGCAGGAAGGTCGGCAACGGGTGGGACGTCAAGCAGATCTTTTCTGGCGATGACGGTGTCATTTACACGATCGACGACGTCGGAGACCTGCTTTGGTATCGCCATGACGGGCGCGGCGACGGCACGTTCCGATGGGCGGCTGATGCGGGCAAGAAGGTCGGAAACGGCTGGCACCCAGCGACCATCTTCTCCGGGGGTCTCAACCTGCGATAGGTGCAGCAGCAGGATCGGCCGATGGCCGCGACTTCACGTCCCCAGGTCTCATGCAGGCTCAGCCCTTCAGACTCGGTTCCGGCGGTTGTGCCAGATGGCTCGAATCACTTTTGGCGCTGCCTTCAAGCCGCTGATAGGCCGATATCGGTGAGCCGCGTCATCCAGAGCGGCCACCTCGTCGGGGGTCAATTCCAGCTCAGCGGCCGCGACGTTGCTCTCTAATTGAGCCACGCTGGACGCTCCCGGGATGGCCGCCACGAATGGGTGGCGGATCACCCAAGCAAGCGCCACCTGGGGCGGGGTCATCTGCCGGGTGTTGGCGACGTCGCGCAAAGTATCGATCAGCGGCGCCGCTGCGGCGAGGTTTTCTGGCAGGAAGTGATGGTTGACTGCGCGTACCCCGCTGATTCGGTCAGCGCTCGTGAACCGCCCCGACAACAGCCCTTGAGCCAGCGGGCTGTAGGCAATGACCAGGCGTTGATTGTCGCGTGCGAAAGGCACAAGCTCGGCTTCCGGCGCCCGATGTACCAGGCTGTACTGCACCTGATTGGACAGCACGACCGGTGCCGGGGAGGGCGAATCGGCCGAGCCCGCCGAGGTTTGCGACTGCGAAGCATCACCTCGAGTGCGGGCGGGACGAGAAGCCTTCGCCAACGCCTGGTCAGCGGCCTTCCACCGAGCCAGCGAGTAGTTGCTGACCCCGACATGGCCGACCAGTCCCACCTGCAGGAGCGCCTGCATGCCGCGCATCGTGGTGCCGTCCTTGATCACCGGGTTGGGCTGGTGCACTTGATACAGATCGATGCAGCGGACCCCAAGTCGCCGGACGCTAGCCATGGCCCGATGCTGCACGATCGAGTCGACCGGCAGGACGGGGAAGATCTTGGAGGCCACCACGATCGAGTCGAGATCAGCGTCCGCGTCGCGCAGTGCCGCACCGAGGATCTGTTCGCTGCGACCGCGGCCGTAAATCTCGGCGGTGTCGAAGAGGGTCACGCCCAGTTCCAGCGCGCGTCTCACGATCGCGGCAGCCTCGCGGTCGTCGTACTCCGGCCCGTACCCCCACTCCTTGGAACCGAACTGCCAGGTCCCTAATCCGATGTGGGAAACACGTTTGCCGACATCCACGCTCGCGTATCGCATAGGACCATCTCAGCGGCGTCCAGCACGCATGGCAACCCGGGTGGGTCGTTCGTACGATGTGCACCCACTGTCTCGGCCGTCCACTGCGTTCGTGCCCGACCAGCGGTGATGGATACCATCGATCCGGGGTGCCCGGAGCTGGCCGGGGAGTGCTCGAGCGGCCCGGCCCCGAGCGTGTACCGATTCCAAGGAGCCATCGTGTCTGCCGAACTCACCGTAACCATCGCCGGAGACCAGCGATCGGTGAACGCCGGCACGACCGCTGCGGAGTTGTTTGCCGACGATCGCCGGATCGTGGTGGCCCGGGTCAACGGCGAACTGCGTGACTTGAGCCATTCCCTCGCCGACGGCGATGTCGTCGAAGGCGTCGATATCGGCTCGCCCGACGGCCTGAATGTGCTGCGCCACTCGTGCACCCACGTGATGGCCCAAGCCGTGCAGCACCTCAGCCCCAACGCCAAGCTTGGCATCGGCCCGCCGATAGCAGACGGGTTCTACTACGACTTCGACGTCGATGACCCCTTCACCCCTGACGATCTGAAGGCCCTCGAGAAAGTCATGCAGAGGATCATCAACGAGGGGCAAGGCTTCCGACGCCGGGAGGTCAGCGACCAGGCCGCCCGCGCCGAACTCGCCGACGAACCGTACAAATTGGAGCTGATCGGCCTCAAGGGCGGCGGCATGACCAGTGACGACGAATCCGCCGGAGCCTCGGTCGAGGTCGGTGAAGGCGAGCTGACCATCTACGACAACGTCCGCCGGGACGGCACCCGCGCGTGGAGCGATCTGTGTCGCGGCCCGCACATCCCGACCACCAAGCTGATCGGCAACGGATTTAAGCTGACCAGGACTGCGGCGGCGTACTGGCGTGGTGACCAGTCGAACCCCCAGCTGCAACGGCTGTACGGGACGGCGTGGCCGAGCAAGGACGAGCTGCGGGCTCACCTGGACCGGCTCGCCGAAGCCGAGAAGCGGGATCACCGCAAGCTCGGCGTCGACCTCGATCTCTTCAGCTTTCCCGACGAGATCGGCTCTGGCCTGCCGGTCTTCCACCCCAAGGGAGCGCTGACGAAGATGGAGATGGAAGAGTACGCGCGGCGGCGCCACTTGGAAGAGGGTTACTCGTTCGTAGCAACCCCACACATCACCAAAGCGCAGCTCTTCGAGACATCTAAACACCTGGAGTGGTACGCCGACGGGATGTACCCGCCCATGCAACTCGATGAAGAGCGGGACGCCGACGGCAATATCCGCAAGCAGGCTCAGGACTACTACCTGAAGCCGATGAACTGCCCGATGCACAACCTCATCTATCGGTCCCGGGGACGCTCGTACCGGGAGCTGCCGCTGCGCTTGTTCGAGTTCGGTACGGTCTACCGTTACGAGAAATCCGGGGTCATCCACGGGTTGACCAGGGCCAGGGGATTCACTCAGGACGACGCGCACATCTACTGCACGCGCGACCAGATGAAGGGCGAGCTGACCTCACTGCTCACCTTCGTCCTCGGCTTACTCAAGGACTACGGACTGGAGGACTTCTACCTGGAACTGTCCACCCGGGATCCGGACAAGTCCGTCGGGGACGACGACACCTGGCAGGAGGCCACCCGCACGCTCGAGGAGGTGGCCCAGGATTCGGGCCTGGACCTCGTGCCAGATCCGGGAGGTGCCGCATTCTACGGGCCGAAGATCTCGGTGCAGGCCAAGGATGCGATCGGACGGACCTGGCAGCTCTCGACGATCCAACTCGACTTCTTCGAACCGGACCTTTTCGAGCTGGAGTACCAGGCATCCGATGGCACCCGGCAACGTCCGGTGATGATCCACCGGGCGCTCTTCGGTTCGATCGAGCGGTTCTTCGCCGTTCTGCTGGAGCACTACGCTGGCGCGTTCCCGGTCTGGTTGTCGCCGGTGCAGGTGACCTGCGTGCCGGTGGCGCAGGAATACGAGGCGTATCTTGACGACATCGCTGCACGGCTGCGGGCGGCCGGGGTTCGGGTGGAGGTCGACGCTTCCGACGACCGTTTCCCCAAGAAAATCCGCAACGCGAGCAAGTCCAAGGTGCCGTACGTGTTGATCGCCGGCGAGGAGGACCGTTCGGCGGGGGCCGTTTCCTTCCGCTACCGGGACGGGTCCCAGGAGAACAACGTGCCGATCGATGCCGCGATCGAAAAGATCACCACGGCGATCCGAAACCGCATCCAAGTGTGAGCCGCCTGCGACCTCGAGGGCAGGCCAGGCGAGCCTTGGCCGGCCTCACGGCCTGCGGCGCATGTCACACTGCGCTGTGTGAAGACCACCCAGCCTCAGCTGACGCAGATCGTGCGCGCCGCGGCTGACCATGCCTTCGCGCTGGCCGCGCTGCAGTTGCAGGCTAATCGGGAGCAGGGCCGGCCGGGGGAGCACGGCTACCTCGACCGGTTTGCCGACGCGTGGCTAGCCACGACGCAGCACCGACCGGCGTGGTTGGCCATCTCCCTGGACGGCCGCCCGGTGGGCTGCCTGATCCTGCACGTGATCGACGGATTGCCGCGACCCGGCCGCGCGCCGCGACCGCGGGTGCTGATCAGCGACACCTACGTCGTCGCCGACGCCAGGGGCACCGGGCTGGGGGAGTGCCGTATGGGTGCAGGTGGACGGGAAAGCCATCGCCGACTCGCACGGGTTCTGGCGAAAAGCCGGCTTTACGGCTGCCGCAGACCGGGTGTATCACTTTCGCGGACTGGACGGGTCCACCTGATTGCAGCGCAGGCTTCGTGGTCCGCAACGCCGCTGTGCCAAGACTCACCAGCCGGCAGGCTTCAATGCCTACCATGGCCCCCAGTGTGGGAGTGAAGAACCGGGCAGCTTCTGCCGATCCTGTGGCTCATCATTGACTCGCCACGCTGTTGAGACCAGCGCCGTTGTAGTGCCAGAAAATGTTCGCACACCCAACCGCTTGGCCGGCCACCTCAGAACGCAGCTAACCCGGCGCCCAGTGACCAGTGGCACCGGGCGGCGGCCCCGATCACTGCGAGCGCCGTTCAGCCGTCGTGCGGATGGTCCGCCGGTTCGCAGATGAACACCGGGATCTGCCGGCCAGTGGTGGCGTCCGCTTTCTGCTGATACTCGGCATACGACGGGAACGCATCGACGCAGCGCGGCCACCATGCGGCGCGCTCAGCGTCATCTGCCAGATGCGCGACGTAGTCCGCGTGGGTCGTCCCGTCCTGCAACTCGATGTTGGGGTTCGCCAGCATCGAGTGATACCACTGCGGATGCTGGGGATCGCCGCCCTTGCTGGCCACCGCTGCGTACCGGCCCTCGTATTCGACCCGCATCAGCGGCACCCGGCGCAACTCGCCGGATTTGGCTCCCCGGACCGTGAACACGACCACCGGCCGGTCCATGATACTGACCGAACTGGTATCCCCGGTCTCCTCGATTGACGCGAGCTGCTTGGCGACCCAGCCGACCTTGGGGGCCGCGACTTTCCCATGCAATGGCACAAGGACAGCAAACCGCAGGGGCGGGATACGGACAAGTCCCCACTGGAACACTGGCGGCAAGCCGACCTTAGAATCGGGTCATGACGGTGAATAGGCCGCCGGAGCCCATCCAGAGCGAGTCGGCGCAGGACTTCGTCGGAGTCACCGATGGCTTCGAGCGGCTTTGGACACCCCATCGGATGGCCTACCTCACCGGTGAAAAACCCACCGACGAAAGCGGATCGGGATGCCCGTTCTGCGCCGCGCCGGGCAAGGACGACGCCACTGCCCTGATCGTGCGCCGTGGTGCGCTGTGCTACGTCGTGCTGAACCTGTTCCCGTACAACCCGGGCCACCTGTTGATCTGCCCGTACCGGCACGTGCCCTCGTATCTCGACCTGACCGCGCAGGAGACTGCCGAATTCACCGAACTCACCAAGGCAGCACTGCGGGCGTTGGCCCACGCTTCCGGTCCGATGGGATTCAACCTGGGAATCAACCTGGGAGCGGTCGCCGGCGCCGGGGTCGCGGCGCATCTGCACCAGCACGTCGTCCCACGGTGGGGAGGCGACATGAACTTCCTGCCGATCGTCGCCCAGACCAAGGCTCTACCAGTGCTCCTGGAGGACACCCGACAACGCATTGTCAACGCCTGGCCGTCGTGAGTCGTGGCGGTCACCGGGAAGCCGGTCACCGCCACACGAGCAGAGACCGGCGCCGAGCAGACTTCGCGAGCTGACTGGGGGTGTCAGTCCTTCTTCATGAAGTCGGCGACCAGCCGTTGTGGCATCTGCTCATACCCGATCATCGAGCGAGTGAATGTGCCCGAACCGTGTGACAACGATCGAAGATCGACGGCATACCGGGACAGCTCCAACTGGGGGACTTCGGCGCGGATGACCGACATGCCGTCCTGACCAGCCGGCTCCGAACCCAGGATTCGCCCGCGTCGGCCCTGGACGTCGGTCATCACGGCACCGACGTGATCGTCGGCCACCGTGACGGTGAGCAGATCCACGGGCTCCAACAAGGTCGCCGCGCCCGGTTTGGCGGCGGCTTCCTTCATCGCCAGCGAACCGGCCATTTGGAACGCCGCATCGGAGGAGTCGACCGAGTGAGCTTTGCCGTCGAACAGTGTCACCTTGACGTCGACCATCGGGTATCCGGCGAGGCAACCCTTTTCCAACTGGGCGCGTACCCCTTTTTCCACCGACGGGATGAATTGGCGCGGCACCGAGCCGCCGACGACCTTGTCGATGAACTCAACCCCCGCACCACGTTCATTCGGTCCGACGGTGATGTCGCAGACGGCGTACTGGCCGTGGCCGCCGGACTGTTTGACGTGCCGGCCCTTGGCACCCGAGGCACCGACAAACGTCTCGCGCAATGCGATCCGCAGGTCTTCGACCTCGACGTTGACGTTGAGCTTCTCCTTGAGCCGGGACATCACCAGGTCAAGGTGGGTCTGGCCCATGGTCCAGAGCACCACTTGAGAGGTTTCGGCATTGTGCTCGACCCGCAATGCCGGGTCTCCCGCTGCCAGTCGCTGCAGGGCATTCGGCAATTTGTCCTCGTCGCCGCGGGTGGCTGCTTTGATGGCGGCCGGCAGCAGCGCCTCGGGCATGTCCCATGGCTCGATGACGACGGGGTCGTCCTTGTCGGAGAGCGTGTCGGAGGTTTGCGCGGTAGGCAGCTTGGCGACCACGACCAGGTCGCCGGCGATCGCCGCGTCCTTGGGCCGCAGCGCGTCCCCGAGCGGGGACGACAACGGGCCGATCCGGACGTCTTCGTCGTGGTCGCGGTGGCCTTCCAACTCACGACCGGTGAACTGTTCGAGGTGGCCTGACACGTGCACCGTCTGATCCTGCTTGAGGGTGCCGCTGAACAAGCGCACCAAGGCCACGGCACCGACGTACGCATCGGTGGTGGTCTTGACGACCTGGGCGACCAGCGGGCCGTTCGGGTCAGTGCTGATCTGCGGCCCCTCGCCACCACGGATGGTGAACACTTTTGGCAGCGGGCGTCGGGTGGGCGGGGGAAATGCAGCCTCAATGAGGTGTAGCAGCACGTCGACGCCGGCGCCGTTGTCCGCCGACAAAGGAATGACCGGGTGGAACGAGCCGTTGGCCACTGCCGTGAGCAGCGCCGTCTCGATCGTCTCGAACCCGAGTTCTTCGCCTTCGAGGTAGCGGTCCAACAAGGAGTCGTCCTCAGCCTCCTGAATGACACCTTCGATGAGCGGACCCTGGTAGGTGTCGAAGAACTCGGCGTGCTCTGGGCCGGTCGGTTTGATGCTGCGGGTCCCCTCGGCGTATTCGTGGACCTCACCGATGACCAGGTCGACGATGCCGTCCAACGTGCCGCCGGAACCGAGCAAAGGGATACCCAGCGGCGCCACCCCATCGCCGAACGCGGCCTGACAGTCGGCCAGCACCGCCGCATAGTCGGCTCGGCCGGCGTCCAGCTTGGTCACCGCGACCGCTCGGGGCATGCTGACTTCAGCACACTCTTGCCACAGTCGGCGGGTGGACGTGTCGACCCCGTCAGCGGCGGAGACAACGAACAGGGCAGCGTCGGCCGCCCTCAGCCCGGCTCGCAGTTCTCCGACGAAGTCGGGGTATCCGGGGGCGTCAATGAGGTTGATGACGACATCGCCGCTGGCCACCGCCGCGACGGTCAGCTGCGTCGATCGTTCCTCCACGCGAGCCGCCACTCGATATCCCGGGGTGGTCGTTGCCAGCAGGTGCTCGAACAGCCGCGTCTTACCCGACCCGCTGGGTCCGACAAGGACCACGTTTCGAAGCTCGTCACTCTTGGTGACAGCCGGAGCCGAGGTGGTGGAAGATTGTCTGCCGCTCATGGCCATACCTTCATCCCCTCAAAGGGCTGGAGACAAGTTGTCTGGTTCAGCAATCTGCCACAGCTTCGCGCGGCGACTCGCCCTTCCGGCCAATGTTTGCGGATGTCGCCCGACGGCGACCAATATCAGACCACTGCTGCGAAGGTGTCTGGGCCGATCGCCGCGGTTCAGTAGGGTGGGGGCACCATGTTGAACCGCTTCGCTCGGGCTTTTGTGACCCGGCTGCTGACTCCAGTGGCCCGGGCGTTGCTGTCCTTGGGTCTGAGTCCCGACGTGGTGACGTTCATCGGCACCTTTGGCGTCTGCTTCGGTGCGCTGTTCTTCTACCCTCGCCACGAATTCTGGTGGGGGACGGTGTTCATCACGGTCTTTGTCTTCTCCGACACCCTTGACGGCACGATGGCTCGGCTTTCCGGCCGGACCAGTCAATGGGGGGCGTTCTTAGATTCGACCCTGGATCGCTTCGGCGATGCGGCCGTCTTCGGCGGGCTGCTGCTCTACTTCGCCCATGACCCGAACGGCGGCTTGGGCACCTGGTTTGCCCTCGCCTGCCTCACGTTCGCGTTTGTGACCAGCTATGCACGGGCACGGGCAGAAGGGTTGGGGGTCACCAAGGCCAACGTGGGGGTCGCCGAGCGCGCCGACCGGCTGCTGCTCACCCTTGCCGCCACCGGCCTGACTGGTCTGTTCGGATGGCCGGACACGGTGCTGGTCGCCGTCCTGGGGGTGCTCGCGGTGCTTTCAGGAGTCACCGTCGTCCAGCGGATGGTGGCCGTTCGCCGCGAACTCGTCACGGGTTGCTGAGCTGGTGTCCGGCCTCACCCGGGGCGATGCCCCGAACCGCAACCCGGCAGCGAGTCCGGCGCTGTCGCGTCGCGTGGCCGTCATCGCCTACCGGCTTGGCTGGTCTGGCGTACGACGATTGCCCGAGCGGGCGGCCTACCGGTTGTTTGATGCCATCGCGCGGGTCGCCTATCGGCGCGACGGCAAGAGCGTGCGGCGGATGCGCGCAAATTATGCGACGGTGCGCCCTGAACTGTCCGGTACCGGACTGGAGGAGTTGGTCCGGGACGGTCTGCGATCCTACTTCCGGTACTGGTGCGAAGCGTTTCGGCTGCCCGATCTGAGTCCCCAACGGCTTGGCGCGATGGTCGAGGTGCAGGGCGATGAGCGGGTCCGGGAAGACTTGGCGGCGGGACGGGGGGTGGTGTGCTTTCTCGGGCACCTGGGCAACTGGGATCTGGCCGGCGCTTGGTCCACGATGTATCTCTCGCCGGTGACCACGGTCGCGGAGCGACTCGAACCTGAAGCGGTCTTCACCGCGTTCCTGGCCTTCCGGGAGCGCCTGGGTATGACGATTATCCCCTTGACCAGTGGGGGATCGGTGTTTGAGCGTCTGGAAGCGGCGGCCCGCGGGGGTGCGTTTGTGCCGCTGCTCGCCGATCGGGATCTGACCAGCCGCGGCCTCGAGGTCGATCTCGCCGGTCACCGGGCGCGGGTGGCCGTCGGCCCGGCCTCCCTCGCGGTAGCCACGGGGTGCGGCCTGTATCCCGTATCGACGCGGTACGTCGACGATCCGGCCAGCACGCAGGGTTCCCGATTGCTCATCACTTTTCACGACCGAGTCACCGACTCAGGTCTGGGTTCGCCGATCGAACGGGTCGCCGCCATGACCCAGGACTGCGCGGATGTGCTGGGAACGGTCATCGTCGAGCACACCGCGCAGTGGCACATGATGCAGCGGATCTTCGTGCGTGACCTCGACGACAACGCAAGGACGCCCGGGCAAGCTAGGGCCGACGAGCCGAAGAGCCGGCGCAGGCAACCCGACGTGCCGGCTGGGGGGTGAGGACACCGTGCGGATCGGCATTGTCTGCCCGTACTCCTTCGACGTCCCCGGTGGCGTCCAATTTCACGTTCGCGACCTGGCCGAACATCTGATCACCGCCGGTCACGAGGTCAGCGTCATGGCACCGGCCGATGAGGGCAGTGCTCTGCCGTCATACCTGGTTTCTTCGGGCAAGGCGGTGCCGGTGCGATACAACGGATCGGTTGCGCGCCTGACCTTCGGCCCCCGCAGCGCGGGACGCGTCAGCCGCTGGTTGGAGACCGGCCAGTTCGATGTCATTCACATCCACGAGCCGATTGCGCCAAGCGTCTCCGTGTTGGCGTTGTTCGCGGCGCAGGGCCCGATCACCGCAACCTTCCACACCAGCTTCGTCCGGTCCCGGGCCATGCAGGCGGCTTACCCGCTGGTGCGTACCTCGCTTGAGAAGATTCACGGCCGGATCGCGGTCTCCGAGGCCGCCCGGCAGACGCTGATCACGCATATCGGCGGGGACGCCGTGGTGATTCCGAACGGGGTGTACGTCGACCGATTCGCGACGACCGCGCCCGACCCGCAGTGGCAGGGCAGACCACAAGAACCAGCGGTGGCGTTCCTGGGCCGGATCGATGAGCCACGGAAGGGGTTGCCCGTCCTGATGAGCGCGCTGCCAGCGGTGCTCGAGGCAGTTCCCGGGCTGCGGGTCTACGTCGCCGGATTTGGCGATATCGACGCCGCGCGAGAGCGGACCGACCCGCGACTGCGGGGATGCGTGAGCTATCTCGGGGCGATCACTGAGGAAGCCAAGGCCCGTTTGCTGGCCTCGGTTGACGTGTACGTCGCTCCACACACCGGCGGGGAGAGCTTCGGCATTGTGCTGGTCGAGGCTATGAGCGCTGGTACGACGGTGCTGGCCAGCGACCTGACGGCGTTCTTACGGGTGCTGGAGGACGGTCGGGCTGGGGCCACCTTCCGCAACGAGGACGCGGCCGACCTGGCCGAGCAGTTGATCGCGCTGCTCCGCGACGACGTGCGACGACGTGAGCTGGCCCGGATCGGGCAACAGATCGCCCGCCGCTACGACTGGTCGACGGTGGCCGAAGACATCTTGACCGTCTACGAGACCGTCATCGAGGCGACCATGGCCGGCCAGGCGTACGCGCAGCTGGTGCCCGCCGGATGGGCAACGCCAGGGTCGCGGCCCTTGACCCGGCTGCTGCGGCGCAAGGACCGGGACGGGGACCTAGATGCGGCCGACCCCCCGTATCATCCGCGACGGGTAGGGCCGCCAGCGGCCCAGCTGGAGGATTGAAGCGTGGCCTGGCTGGAGATCATCATGCTGATGGCGCTCGCCGTCGTCGCACTCGGATGGTACTTGACGTATACGGCGGCTCGGCTGCATCGGCTGCACACCCGTGTTGAGGGATCGTTTGCCGCCCTGGACGCCCGCCTGGTGCGCCGCGCGGAGGCTGCCCTGGAACTTGCCAACTCCGGAGCGCTCGACCCGGCCTCGGCG
>CAJDVI010000084.1_pt1 | contig 12753 bp, 15 predicted proteins | sample 7391351 | NCBI WGS metagenome assembly CAJDVI01 (sample SAMEA7055704, study PRJEB34461) | soil metagenome | biome: terrestrial ecosystem; feature: Peninsula; material: soil | place: Antarctica | collected 2016 | reverse complement strand
CGCCTGCTGCGCGAACTGGAGCCGTTCCTCCAAAGCTGAACGTGCCCGCACTCCCTTACCCGAGGAGTCGGGCGAGGCCACGCCCTCGCGAACGAGAACCTGCGGGCACTCAAAGGTTCACGAATCCGTGCGTGCGCACCGGGGCTAGCTCGCCAGCCGCGAGTCCCTCGAGCACGACCAGCTCGTGCGGCACGATAGGCGTTGGTAAATCGTCAAGCCTGGCCCAGATGAGTTGTGAAGACTTGTGCCGCTCCTGAATTTGCGGCTTGCCCAGCCATCGGTCACAGGCAAAGAAGAAGTCGACGCGCTGATTGATGGCGGCGTCGTCTTCGTGTCGTCGATGCACGACGGTCAAGGGCACCAAGGCATCGACCTCGATGCTCACGCCCAACTCCTCCGCAGCTTCCCGCACTGCCGCCCCAAACACGGTCTCGCCAGCCTCGACATGACCGGCGGCGCCGAACGCCCAATGGTCATCGAGGAACCCCGTGCCATCACGGTACTGCAGCAGTACTTCTCGACCCCGCGTCCCGTTCCGGCGGAGCAAAACATACGCCGATGGGATGACGGTGAACCCAACCGACATAGCCCAACCCTATGAGCTTTCCCACCTCATGGTTGCTCCTGGGAGGGGGATGCTCCGATTGATTCAAGAATGCGGTGCAGGTCTTCGATCGAGGCGAACTCGACCGTGAGCCGTCCCTTGCGCTTGCCCATCGCGATGCTGACCCGAGTCTCGAGTCGGTCCATGAGCAAGGTGGCCACGTCGGCGAGCGCTGGGTCGAGCTCACGAGGCTCCGGCACCCGCGGCTTGACGGGGTGAGCACCATCCCCAAGAGCCACCAATTCTTCGACAGTTCGCACCGAGAGCCCTTCGGCCACGACCCGCTGCGCCATTCGTTCCATGGCTTCGGCGTCCGGGAGGGCGAGTAGAGCACGGGCATGACCGGCTGAGATGACCCCGGCAGCCAGCCGGCGTCCAACGATCGGCGGGAGCTTTAGCAGCCGAAGGGTGTTCGTGATCTGTGGCCTCGATCGGCCGAGCCGCTCAGCCAGCTCCTGGTGATTGCAGCCAAAGTCGGTCAGCAATTGCTGGTATGCGGCGGCTTCCTCGAGTGGATTGAGTTGCACCCGGTGAAGATTCTCAAGCAGCGCGTCACGAAGTAGGTCGTCATCGCCGGTCTTCTTGATGATCGCCGGCACCTCGGACCAGCCAGCAGCCTGCGCAGCTCGCCAGCGACGCTCGCCGACCACGAGTTCGAAGGACACGGGAGCCTCTGGTGCTGCACCCGTTTCATCCGAGCCCACCTCGACGCGACGCACAACCACCGGCTGCAGCATGCCGACCTGCTCCAGGCTGTGCAGGAGTTCCTCGAGATCCTCATCGTCGATCTGAGTGCGCGGCTGTCGTGGATTCGGTCCTATGAGGTCGATCGGAACCATTGCGAACTCGACGCCTGGTACGGACTTCAGGCCATCGCCTGGCGTGAAAGCCCTCGTGGGCTCGTCGGGCATGGGCGACGACGCCAGCTCCGCGACACGGTCGATCGCCGCTGTCCCACGTGAAACATCGTCGACACGAGATGTGAGCTCTTCGGCACGGCTCTGGGCCTGACCCCAGGCATACCCCCCATCTGTCCCGGTAGGGATCAGTGCGCCAAGGCCTCGACCCAATCCGTGCCGCTTTTCGCTCACGACCGCTCCTCTCCTTGGCGCGAGCCTATGAGTTTGGCGACGCGCTGCCACGACGACGGGCCGAGCTGTGGGAAATCGCCGCACTGAGTGGGTGAGTGCATCCCGGCATACCGCAGTCTCGCTTGTGAGCCGACGCGTGTGTCGTTCAGTGGCCCAGACCCGAGCGGGCCGCTACTTCGGTGGCAGCGTCTCGATATGCACGGGCCCCGGGGCTGCTGGGATCGTAGGTCAGCACGGTCTGGGCATGGCTCGGTGCTTCCGAGACCCGTACCGATCTGGGAACGGTTGCCTGGAGGACCTCATTGGGAAAGTGGGTACGCACCTCGTCCGCTACCTGCGCGGAGAGTTTGGTCCGGCTGTCATACATGGTCAGCAGGATGGTCGACACGTGCAGCACCGGGTTTAAGTGCCGCCGGATCATCTCCACGTTTCGCAGCAGCATGGAAAGTCCCTCAAGGGCGTAGTACTCGCACTGGATTGGGATCAGGACTTCCTCACCGGCAACGAAGGCGTTGATCGTCAGTAGGCCCAAACTGGGCGGGCAATCAACGATCACGAAATCAGGTGCCTGATCTGCCTCATCCTCGAGGTACTGTCGCACCGCGCGCTGGAGACGCATCTCGCGTGCGACGAACGACACGAGTTCGATTTCAGCACCCGCTAGGTCGATGGTTGCCGGAGCACAGGTGAGTCCCGCAACCTCGGGACAGGGTTGGATGATCTGTGCCAGCGGTGTGTCATTGACCAGAACGTCATACACGCTCGGCACTCCCGCCTGATGAGGTACGCCAAGCGCGGTACTGGCATTGCCCTGGGGATCGGCATCAATGACGAGCACCCGCAGGCCACCTTGGCTGAGTGCAGCGGCGAGGTTGACGGCGGTCGTGGTCTTGCCCACTCCGCCTTTCTGGTTGGCAATCGTGATGACCCTGGGTCGAGCCGGCCTCGGGAGCGACAAGCTGGCTACGCCACTGGTCGGTGCGCGTCCGTGCGGCGGGTTCGCGTCCTGCGCACGATCAGCGTGCGGATCGGGGCTGTCGATCACGTCTGGGGGTGGGCAGGACTGCTCTTGCAGGCTCGTGGAGACGGCGGGCGCTCCCCGAGGTTTGGTTGACGCGTCACCCTCGACCAGGCAGCACTTAGGGTGGATCTGATCTCGGCCATTCGAGTGGGAGCATGCACCGACGCCAGCGGGAGAAGCCGATCTTGTGGCATTCATCGGGGCGCCCGATGAAGGGGAGCAGCGCGGCACCGGCCAGCCCAGCCCAAGTCCTGCAGCAGCATCGGCGTCAGGCCATCCCAGCCCGGTCGTGCGACCCGAACCCGGCACTGCTGCTCCTCCTTGTACTGCTGCAGCTGGTGCTGCAGCACCCAACCGTAGCCCGTCGATGCGGACCAGTCCGCCCCGGTCGGTCGACCGGCGGCCCGGCCTGATCCCGATCCGTGTGTCATCTCAAGCTGGCTTCCGGACCGAAATAATCCGCGCTGACCACGGCGCGCCGGACGGCCCCAGGTCTTCGATGGAGATTTCACGTGCGCCGGCTCTGCGCAGCCAGGATCGCGAGGCCTCAAGCTCCTCCTCAGCGCGCTCTCCTTTGAACGCCAGGACCTGGCCGCCGGGACGGCTCAGCGGCCAGCACCAACCAAGCAGCCGCTCAAGGGGTGCCACGGCGCGCGCCGTCACCACGTCCGCCAGTACCTGACCTTCCAGCTCTTCGGCTCGAGCGTGTCGCAGCTCGACGTTGGCAAGTCCCAACGACTGGACGGTCTCGGCCAGCCATGCCGCACGTCGGCTCTTGGACTCGATGAGCGTGATGCGAAGGTCGGGTCTGCGCAGTGCCATGACCACACCGGGGAAGCCCGCGCCCGAGCCGATATCCGCGACGGTCGCGCGCTGCTCGACGAGGTCGGTGACCAATGCGCAGTTCAGCACATGCCGTTCCCACAGTCGGTCGAGTTCACGCGGGCCGATCAGCCCAAGCGTGCTGCCGCGCGCACGCAACGCCTCAACGAACCGCTCTGTCACATCCAAACGGACCCCGAAGAGCTCTTCAGCAGCTTTCGCTACATCGGGCGGGGCTAGCGGGGGTGTCGGGCATGACGATGGAAGGGATGGCAGGGATGGCAGGGACAACGAGTCTTCCGGCGTTGCCGACCCCCCAGACTTCATGGGCTCAGATCCCCCAGCGACGAGCGGCTGACGTCAGCGGTCTCACGCAAGAGGCGAGACGACCACGTACCGGCGAGGTTCGGCGCCTTCAGATTCAGAGTGAAGCCCGGCCGCCAGGACTTCATCATGAACGATCTTGCGCTCGAAGGCTGTCATCGGGTCCATCGGCTGTGGCTGCCCGGTTTCTTTGATCTCGGCGATCACGTCTCGCGCTTCGGCCAGGACAATGCGCCTGCGTTCGGCTCGATAGCCAGCGACGTCCAGCATGAGCCGGCTGCGCTCTCCGGTCGCAGCGTGCACCGCCATCCTGGCCAGCTCCTGGAGCGCCTCGAGCACCCGGGCTTCCGGTCCCACGAGCCGACGGGATACCCGGCCGTCCTCGGAGTCGACGATCGCGACAGCTGCACGATCCCTATCAACGTCCACGTCGATATCTCCGTCAAGATCGGCAATATCGAGTAGTCGCTCCAAGAAGTCGGCCGCCACTTCACCTTCGCGCTCCAATTGCGCGGTCCGGTCACGCCCTGTCGGCGCCTCGTCCTCGGCGGGACCGAATTCGGGCTCCCGGGTCGCTACATCCACGCCGGAATCCAGGTCACGTTCGTCGAACTCAGTCATCAATGCTCCTTCGGCTGGCGCGGAGCCGGACGGGGACCATCACGGCCCTGTGAATCTCATCGCCGTCAACGGCGTCTAGGTTTCTTTCGATTTGGCTGCCGTCGTTGGCCAGACTGTGGCCTGTTCGGGTTCAGAGGGTTCCCGGGCGGCTTCGGAGTTGGCTCTCCCTCAGTGGCGGGGGAGCTATCCGAAGCCGCCGGTCCGACATCCGCTGCTCCCTCACGATGGAGCCCGGGCAAAGTGAACTTCTTGTGTTCCTTGCCTTTCCGAGCACGTCGTTCCATCAACGCCATTTCGGCTGGGGAACCGGGGGCAGGCATCCGCTGAATCACGTAGAACTGCTGACCCATCGTCCATACGTTCGTAACAAGCCAGTAGATGAGCACACCGATCGGGAAGTTGACCCCAGAGACGGCGAAGACCAGCGGCAACACATACAGCATGATTTTCTGTTGCCGAGCGAACGGGTTGTCCAGCGCTGAGGACGGCATATTCTTGCGCATCAGTTGGTACTGAGTCGTAAAAGTGGTCGCTGACATCAGTACGATCAGCACCACTGTCAAGATTTTGGCAGGAATATCGTCCGTGTGTAGGAACGTGGAGGATAGCGAGGCTCCGAAAAGCGTAGAATTGTTCGCTTCCGCGGCGAGTTGTCGGTCGAGTGGCCCCGCAGACATACGCTGTCCGTCAGCGACTCGCCCCAAGTTGTTCAGCATGTTGAACAGCGCGAAAAAGAACGGCGATTGGATCAGTAACGGTAGACACGAGCTGAACGGGTTCGTACCCGTTCGCTTGTACAAACCAGTGGTCTCCTCGACCATCGCCTGCCGTGACTCCGGGTCGGTCTTCCCCTTGTACTTCGCCTGGATCTTCTGCATCTCCGGCTGGATCAACTGCATGCCGCGGGAGGCGCGGATCTGCTTGACGAACAGCGGAATGAGCAGGATGCGGATGACCACAACCAGCCCTGCGATCGACAACGCCCAGGTCAAGCCGCTGCCCGAAGGCAACCCCACTGCGGTAAGAACAGCGTGGAACCCAGTGAGCACCCACTCGACAAACCACTGCAGTGGCCAGAGCAACTTCTCCCAGAAGGACCTCTCCATGGTGTTCCTTTACGCTCTTCCCTCGTCGATATCACGTTCGGTGGGGCAGGATTCGGGCACCAGGGGTCAAGTCTTCGATCTGCCCGTCGATGCGTCGGCATGCCAGTGCTCTGACGCCATCACCATGCTTCAGCGCGCTGGCGACGCCTCATTGTGACTCATGGGCCGACCCGCTGCGTCCCGCAAGGGCACGTGGTCGACTCCGCCCGGGTTCCAGGGGTGACAGTGAATCAGCCGCGCAGCGATGAGCCACGACCCTCGCAGCAGGCCGAATCGACGTACTGCGGTCAGGCCGTAGCTCGAGCAGGTGGGATAGAAACGACAGACGTCGCCCAAGAGCGGAGAGACAAGCAAGCGGTAGACCCTGATGAGCAACTCCAGCGGAAAGGCGATCGCTCGGCGCCATCCGTGCAGCTCCTGCTCCGGCGATGCAGCGACAGCCGGAGGTTTCGCAGGGCACTCCGTCATCGGCAGAGCACTGTTGTGACGGAGCTTGTGGGCTGCTGCACGCATCAAGGGACCGCCGGGCTTGCGCCGAAAGAACCGAGTATCCGTCGCAGCGCCGACGTCAGCGCTGCTCCCACGTCGTCCTGGCTCGCGCCGGTGATCGCAGGCTGGGCACGGACCACCATGTCGATGCCCGTGGGCATGCTCGCCACCACCGGGGCGAGCCGTGCTCGCAGGATCCGTTTGACGCGATTGCGCATCACGGCGTTGCCAACGGCTCGCGACACTGCCAAACCAACCCGGGGAGGTAACCCCGACCGCTCCGTTGAGTGTGTCGCGTGGATGACGACCAATCGATTCCCAGCCCTGAGTCCACGGACGGCGCCGGTGAAGTCACGCCGGTCCCGCAGGCGGTGCTGCGCCGGCAGCATGGTCGCGACCGGCTCAGGCAGACAACTCGGTGCGGCCCTTGCGCCGACGAGCGGCGAGAATGGCCCGGCCAGCGCGTGTCGACATGCGGTGGCGGAAGCCATGCTTACGGGCGCGGCGCCGATTGTTGGGCTGAAAGGTGCGCTTACTCACGATGGTCTCCGTTGTTCACAGGCCCGACATACGGCTCCGGTTGATGTCACTCACATTGGCACGCCCAGTTCCGGACGAGCCGGCGTCGCGACGCTCGCCTTCGGTCGCTCCGAAACCCACTGAAATACGCTCCGCAGGGCCGGTCATGCGTCGGTCTACGGGTGGTCACCAGCTGAATTTGGACCCACCGACGACGCCAGGAACCAAGCACCCCTGACCCGCCATGAGATTCGGGACACCACGCTACGTGAGCGCTCCCTTTGGGTCAAACCGTGGCATCACCTGTCCAAACCCCATCGTTGCAGGTGAGAGCGTTGGGGTCAGTCACCCGCTCGCAGTCCGATCCACCGAATGACCATCCTGGATCCCGGGTTCGATTCCGCCGCCCGGGTCCCGGTTGCCGGTCGTTCCTCCCATTGTTAGCGTGCACCATCTACGGGAGGCTCCCTCGGCTCCAGATCGCCGAACGGCGCTGCGTGCGAAGCCGCGGGGGCGCCGAACTTCAGAACTACACACTTGTGGATGCTCCTGTGCATAACGTCGGTCCGAGGTCTCGCTTGCCGAGTCCTACCTACGATGAGGGGATGCGAACAGGTGGCGAACGGGTGGGCTCAGCACACTCCCTGGAGGATCCAGTGACGGATCTCCACGAGGCAGCCGAACTGTGGCGCGGCACACTGGCCGACCTGGATGCAGGGGGCCTCCACGCCGCCGACCGGGCGTTTCTGCGCCAGGCACGTCTGATCGGCATTCTGGACTCCACCGCGCTCATCGCGGTGCCGAACGACTTCACCAAGGACATGGTGGAGACCCGGGTTCGTGCAGAATTGCTGCGCGCACTGGCGACCCGCGTCGGCGCCGAGGTGAGAATCGCCGTCACGGTCGACTCAACGACGCGCCCGCCAACGATCGGTGAGCAGGGCACCTTGATTGAGGAAAACGGCGCCCCATCTGAAGAATCATCGACCGCGGTCGACGGTGTGCTCCACTCCACAGGCCATCGCTCATCAGCATCGGCGGCGGCGCCGACGGGGCCCTCGACATCGGTCAAGGCCACTGTGGATTCTGCGGGCTTCAGCGACCACGTCGCTGTCTCTCGAGCCGGGGGCGAGTCCGATCAGCTGAATCCTAAGTACACGTTCGACACATTCGTCATCGGCGCAAGCAACCGATTCGCTCACGCCGCGGCAATCGCGGTGGCCGAAGCGCCTGCCAGGGCCTATAACCCGTTGTTCGTGTACGGCGATTCCGGTCTCGGAAAAACTCATCTACTGCACGCGATCGGCCACTACACCCGGCAGATTTTTCCAAACAGTCGTGTGAAGTACGTGAACTCCGAAGAGTTCACCAACGATTTCATTAATAGTATCCGGGACGACAAGGCCGCACGGTTCCAGCGCAGGTATCGCCAGGTCGAGGTCTTGTTGATCGACGACATTCAGTTTCTTCAGGGCAAGGTGCAAACCCAAGAGGAGTTCTTCCACACCTTCAACACGTTGCACAACGCCAATAAGCAGGTGGTCATCACTTCCGATGTTGCACCGAAGATGCTCAGTGGTTTCGAGGAACGGATGCGCAGCAGGTTCGAATGGGGGTTGTTGACCGACGTACAGCCGCCGGATCTGGAGACTCGGATCGCCATCTTGCGAAAAAAGGCAATTCAGGAGCGAATGCTCACCGCGGACGATGTGCTCGAATTCATCGCGAGCCGGATCTCGACGAACATACGCGAACTGGAGGGCGCGCTTATCCGGGTGACTGCCTTTGCCAGCTTGAACCGCCAGGAAGTCGACCTCAACCTCGCCCAGATCGTGCTGAAGGACCTGATGCCAGAGAGCCGACACGCGGCCATCACAGCGGCCATGATCATGGGACAGACCGCGGCATATTTCTCGCTTACCATTGATGACCTCTGCGGCAGCTCGCGCAGTCGGGTACTCGTCAACGCGCGTCAGATCGCGATGTACTTGTGTCGCGAGTTAACCGATCTTTCGCTGCCCAAGATTGGACAACACTTCGGCGGAAGAGACCACACAACAGTGATGCATGCCGACCGGAAGATCCGCCAGCTGATGGCTGAACGCCGATCCGTCTACAACCAAGTCACCGAACTCACCACGCGAATTCGCAGTCAGGCCCAAGGCTAAGAGCAAACTGACCGGCGGACCGGTAGCTGTCATCGAGCACAGCTGTAGGCGACTCGACCTGCCTGGGCTGCTATCGGGATGCTTGCCTCCCTCTGCGTGGTCAGGACGCCCGGGTAGAGGCCGACGGGGCCGGCGCCGTTGCACATCTACGTGCTCGGTCCCCGATCATGCATCGGTGCTGTCTGCGGCCTGATCAACCCCCTGGGCCGCGGCGTCTTCTCCGCAGGACGTTGCCTACCGACTCTGACAGCCGATGTCGCTGACGTGAGCTGCGCTCGGCATATCCGAGGCATACCAAGCATCCGGCTGTTCTGAACCGGCGTCAGTCCGTGCAGCCGGGTATCGATGCGGCCACGCCGGCCGGGTGCCGACACCCGGCCGAAACACTCGCCGGCCGAAGTCACAGCCCCACCTCTTGATACCGCCATGGTTGATACCGCCATGGTCGATACCGCCTGAATCTCGGTTCCGGAAGCTGCTCTCCACCAACCTCATGGGCCAGGATGTTCAGTCGTTCAGGATGCTGGAATCTCAGGAGCATCAGGAAGCGCGGTGGTGGCCCAAACAGACCACCAGCGGTTATGCACAGCTGTGGACAGTCTTGTGGACGTCCGATACGAACGGTTCTTCGTCTTCGAGATCGATCGCAGCGATCCGTGGGTTGAAGCATGTCGACGGTAAGGACAGCCGGGTGCGGAAGGAGCAGGTTGCTCAGCGCCCTCGCCAAGGGATGGTCAAGCCGCTTGAGGCTCGGGACAACACGGGGACGACCTCGTGGATGACCTCGGGACCGCGACGTAAGCCTGCGGACAACCGAGCTCTTTCCCCAAAGCGAAGGACGTTATCCACTGCCAACCCACCGCTCACCCACAGCTCCAGAGCAGGGACACGCTTGGGAAATGCGCGTCATGCACAGATTCCACAGCCCCGAAGACGACGACCAGAGAACTTCTGGATCTTCCTGCCGATACGGTCCTGCGGCCAACTGCCCTGAGGACAACTCAACCAGCGGCCTCGACAGCACGGCAGATCAGCACTCGTGATCGTCCCCAGCGTGCTCTCTCGATTGGCCGGCCGGGAGGAGGGGGCTGATCGTCCCCAGCGTGCTCTCTCGATTGGCCGGCCGGGAGGAGGGGGCTAGAGTCGAGCGACGAAAGTGTGAAGACGCCGAGCGACTGTTCGCCGATCGGTGTGCCTCAGGGCCGGTCCACCGCGGGTGGACGTGGGGGTCGGAGTAGCGAGAAGGGCTGTACACCGGTGAAGTTCCGTGTCGAGCGCGACGTCCTGTCCGAGGCGGTCACTTGGGTGGCTCGGGGCCTGCCGACCCGACCTCCGGTGCCGGTCCTGGCTGGCGCCCTGCTTGAGGCAGATGCGGACGGTTCCCTGACCCTGTCCGCCTTCGACTACGAGGTGTCGGCCCGGATCACGGTGCCCGCTGACGTCACTCAGGCGGGAACCGGCTTAGTGCTCGGCCGGCTACTCGCGGACATCTGCAGGAACCTCCCGCCGCACCCGGTCGACGTCGCCACCGAGGGATCCAAAATCTCGGTGGTGTGTGGGACGAGCCGGTTCAGCCTGCTGCAGATGCCAAGCGAGGAGTACCCCTCGCTGCCAGTCTCGCCGACGCCGAGCGGCACCATCCCTGGTGACGTGTTCACGCAGGCGGTTGCCCAAGTCAGCGTGGCTGCGGACCGTAGTGACACGCTCCCGATCCTGACCGCGGTACGGATCGAAGTGGACGGCCACACGATGACTTTTTTGGCCACCGACCGCTACCGGTTAGCGATGCGCGAGTTCACGTGGCAGCCCACCGGGGATATCGGCAACGCGGTGTTGCTCGTACCTGCCCGTACCCTTTCCGACACGGCGAAGTCCCTTGGTGCGGCTGGGTCGGTGCAGGTAGCGATCGGTGACGCCGCTGGGGGCAGCGGGCTGGTCGGCTTCGAGGCCGGTCAACGCCGCACCACCACTCGGCTACTGGATGGTGAATACCCCAAGGTTTCAGCAATTTTCCCCTCCAGCGTCGACACCCAGGCCGTCGTTGGGACCAGCGCCCTCAGCGAGGCGGCCCGTCGGGTCTCGTTGGTCGCCGAGCGGAACACGCCGGTACGGCTTCGCTTCTCGGAGAATCAGGTCGTCATCGACGCCGGGACCGGTGACGATGCGCAAGCAAGCGAAGCGGTCGAATGCGTATTAGAGGGTCCTGAGATTGACATCGCCTTCAACCCGCACTACCTACTTGATGGCCTAGGCGTCGTTGGGACGCCATACAGCCGGTTGCAGTTCACCCAGTCGAGCCGCCCCGCCCTACTGTCCGGACAGCTTGAGCAGGACGGCGATTCGGTCGCTGAGTACCGTTACGTCCTGATGCCGGTCCGATTCGCGAACTGACGGGCCACCGCACACTCCCCCGGGCCTCGAGCGAGGCCTCGTCAACGGTCGGCAACGTATGAAGGGACTCGCCATGCAGCTGGGAATGATCGGCCTCGGCAAGATGGGCAAGAACATGCGCGACCGAATTCGGGGCGCTGGTCACGACGTGGTGGGGTATGACAGCTTCAAGGCCGAGGACCGTGACGTTGCAGACCTACCGGCCCTGATTGCCGCGCTGAGTACGCCGCGGACGCTGTGGATCATGGTGCCTGCTGGTGACCCGACAAGGTCCACCGTGGATCAACTCGCCGACCTGCTCGATCCGCAGGATCTGGTCATCGATGGAGGTAACAGTTACTTCAAAGATGATCAGAGCAACGCCGGCAAGCTTGGTGCCAAGGGGATTGCGTACCTGGACTGCGGCGTCAGCGGCGGCGTGTGGGGTCTGGAGAACGGATACGGGCTGATGGTCGGTGGAGCGGCCGACTCCGTCGCGCGCGCGATGCCTATCTTCGATGCGTTGCGTCCGCAGGGGCCCCGCGAGGAGGGATTCGTGCATGCCGGCGAGGTGGGCGCCGGGCACTACGCCAAAATGGTGCATAACGGTATCGAGTACGGGCTGATGCAGGCGTACGCCGAGGGCTGGGAACTGCTCGAGGCGAAAGACATCGTCACGGACGTTCACGGCTGCTTCCAGGCTTGGACGCGCGGCACTGTGGTCCGTTCCTGGCTGCTGGACCTTCTGGTCAAGGCACTCGAGGAGACCCCCGGTCTGAACGGGATCAGCGAATTCACCACAGATTCCGGCGAGGGTCGGTGGACATTGATGGAGGCCGTCGACAATGCGGTGCCGATGCCGGTACTCGCGGCGGCGTTGTTCGCACGCTTCTCCTCGCGACAGGAGAACTCCCCAGCGATGCAGGCCGTGGCCGCGTTGCGTGGGCAATTCGGGGGCCACGAGGTCACCAAGCAGAACGTGCTCGATGACGTGAACCGTGCCGCGCACCCCAAAGCGCACGGTAAGCACATCGGTCCCGGTGGTGGCGACGTCGAGGCCATGCAACGGCTCGCTACAGCAGGCCCCTCCTCCGGAACCGGCGCCACCGTCGGCGAAGGCGGGAATGAAGTAGCCGATGCCGGACCGACGTCGGGGTCCGGGCCGACCAGGTGACGCAGGTCCCCGGCCAATCGGGGTGGCAGTGCCATGCACGTCTCTGAACTGCACTTGACGGACTTCCGCAACTACTCCGAGGTCCAGTTGAGTTTGCGTCCAGGAGTCAGTGCACTGTTGGGATCCAACGGCCAGGGGAAAACGAACCTCGTCGAGGCGATCGGGTACCTCGGTGCGTTGCGTTCTCACCGCGTCAGCCAGGACGCCCCGCTGGTGCGGTTCGGCAGCGCCTCGGCGATCTTACGGACCGAGGTGATACGCCAAAACCGCAACCAGCGGGTCGAGCTGGAGATCATCCCCGGCCGGGCGAACCGGGCCAGGCTGAACGGATCTCCTGTGTCTAGGCCACGGGAGATCCTAGGGACCGTCCGGACCGTGCTTTTCGCGCCCGAGGACCTGGCCATGGTCAAGGGGGACCCCAGCGAACGGCGCGCGTTTTTGGAT
>CAJDVI010000052.1_pt1 | contig 13543 bp, 9 predicted proteins | sample 7391351 | NCBI WGS metagenome assembly CAJDVI01 (sample SAMEA7055704, study PRJEB34461) | soil metagenome | biome: terrestrial ecosystem; feature: Peninsula; material: soil | place: Antarctica | collected 2016 | reverse complement strand
GATGCCCGATCGATTCCAGCTTCTTCGCCCCAGAAGTGACGCGACGGGCCTCGCGGGTAGTACCGTTCACCGGGCACACCATGTGAGCTAGCACACGGTCACGAGGCATAAATCGCAGTACCCGGACCAGTCAGTCGAGTCAGTCAACGATTGGCCAACGATTTCCAGACCGTCCCAGCGCAGGCCTGGCCTGGCCCTCGGCAGGTAAAGGAGCTCAAATGAGCTTGTTCCGAACGAAAACCATCGAGCAGTCGATCGCTGAGACAACTGAGGCCGAGTATCTCTTGAAGAAGCGGCTGACCGCGCTCGACCTGGTTGTCTTTGGCGTCGGTGTCATCATCGGTGCCGGAATCTTCACGCTCACCGGCCGCGCCGCCGCGACGGTGGCCGGACCGGCCGTGGTGTTCTCGTTCATCATCGCGGCCTTCTGCTGTAGCTTGGCCGCTTTGTGCTATGCCGAGTTCGCCTCGACTGTCCCGGTTTCAGGGTCGGCGTACACCTTCTCCTACGCCACCTTGGGAGAGTTCGTCGCTTGGATCATCGGCTGGGACCTGCTGCTGGAGATGCTGCTCGGCGCTTCCGTCGTGGCGCAGGGGTGGTCGGCGTACCTGCAAGCCCTCTTGGAGCGGCTTGGCGTCGAAATCCCTGCGGCGGTCGCCTATGGGTCTCACTTCGACCTGCCCGCGTTCGTCCTGGTCGCGACCCTGACCGTGCTCATTACGATCGGTATCAAGGAGTCGCTACGGGTCAACCTGGTCCTCGTCGCGGTCAAGTTGTTCGTCGTGCTGTTCGTCATCTTCGCCGGCCTGTCGTTCATCAACAAGGACAACTACCGCCCGTTCCTCCCGGAGGCGGTGGCGGCCGAAGGCGCGGCGGCGATCATGCAGGCACCGCTGGTGCAGGTGTTGTTCGGCTTCACCCCGACGACGTTCGGCTTGATGGGCGTGTTTGCCGGTGCCTCGCTGGTGTTCTTCGCCTACATCGGCTTCGACGTCGTCGCGACGACCGCCGAGGAAGCCAAGAACCCGGGCCGCGACCTGCCGATCGGCATCATCGGCTCGCTGATCATCTGCACCGTCTTGTACGTCGCCGTCACCCTGGTGATCACCGGCATGGTCAAGTACACCGACATTGAAAAGACGGCCGCCCTGGCCACCGCGTTTGAGAACGTCGGCAAACCCGGGTATGCCACGCTGATCGCCGCTGGCGCCGTCGCCGGACTGACCACTGTGGTGATGACGTTGCTGATCGGCGCGACCCGCGTCGTGTTCGCGATGAGCCGGGACTGGTTGCTGCCCGCGTCGTTGGCAAGGACCAACCCGAAGACCGGCACCCCCGTGAAAATCTCCATCGGGGTCGGCATCGTGGTGGCGTTGACCGCTGCCCTGACCCCGATCGGAAACCTGGAGTACATGGTGAACATCGGGACGCTTGCCGCGTTCACCTTGGTCAGCCTCGCGGTCCCCGTGCTGCGCAAGAAGCGGCCTGACCTGCCACGCGCCTTCTCGGTGCCGTTCAGCCCGTGGTTGCCCTGGCTGGCAGCCGCGATCTCGATCTACCTGATGCTCACCCTGCCGCTGGAAACCTGGATCCGGTTCCTCGTCTGGATGGCCATCGGGATCGCGATCTACTTCCTTTACTCCCGTCACCACAGCCGGTTGAACGTGCACGCGCAGTCGGCGACCGTCGAGGACGCCGTACACCACGAGCACCACGGCGGGAACCCAGCCGTTGGTGGGGACTTCTAGGCCGAATCTCTTATCGGTTCGGGCCGAACTAGGACGAACCGGACCCTACAACGCGCCGATCCCGGTCGCTCCCCCGCCAGTAGCGGGAAGCGCCGGGATCGGCGTACGTCGTCTCGAGCTGGGTGCCTCAAAGACCGTGGACGGAGCCCGCTTGCGGCGGCGCCATCCGGTGCACATCCGTGATGCCCCACGGCATGGCCCCGGCCGTGGCCAGCAGATGACGCAGTTCGTCCTGCTGGAACCTGGTCCCGATGTCCTCGATCGGAGACCCACCGCCGGGCCGGTTCACGGTCCAGCGCCATTTGCTGCCGACGGCATTCCTCACGTCCTCGTGTTCCTCTCCTACGGACTCGCGGCCCGGTCGCAGGAACCCACCCTGTGATGGTTCCTCTCGTTCACCTGCTCATCGGATACCGCAGACTCCACCTAAGCGAATCGGTCAATCGAGAGTTCCCTGTTCCGCGGGTGGGACCGCGGAGCCACCGGATGGAGCCAATCGGGCGGATGCGTTCGCCGCCTGTGCTGGCCTTAGACAGACTCGATCAGCAGTGCAGCGCCTTGGCCGACGCCGACGCACATCGTCGCGATGGCTCGCTGAACGCCTCGGCCCCGCAGCTCCAACGCGGCGCTCAACGCCAGCCTGGCGCCGCTGGCTCCCAAAGGATGTCCCAGGGAGATCGCGCCGCCGTTGGGGTTCACCTGCTCAGCGTCCTCGGGCAGGCCCAGGCCGCGCAGCACCTGAATCGCCTGTGCGGCGAACGCCTCGTTGAGTTCGATGATGTCGATGTCCGCCACCTGTAACGAACACATGGCCAGCAGCTTGTCTACCGCCGGGTGTGGTCCGATGCCCATCACCCTGGGCTCGACGCCAACGGAAGCGCCGGACGTGATCCGGGCCAGTGGCTGCAACCCGTACTTGGCCACCGCCGCCTCTGAGGCCACCAGCACCGCGACCGATCCGTCGTTGACACCGGAAGAGTTACCGGCTGTCACTGATCCATTCGGGAAGATCGGGCGCAATCCGCCCAATATCTGCGGGGTGGTCGGACGCGGGTGCTCGTCCGTGTCGACCACGATCGGCTCGCCCCTCTTTATCGGCACGCTGATCGGAGCGATCTCTTTGGCTAGCCGTCCGTTCGCCTGTGCGGCGGCGGTCCGCTGCTGGGAACGCAACGCGAAGGCGTCCTGATCCTCGCGGGTGACGTTCCACCGGTCCGCGACGTTCTGCGCAGTCTGCGGCATCGAATCGACACCATGGTGGGACTCAATAGCCGGGTTGACGAAGCGCCAACCGATGGTGGTGTCGTAGATCTGCGCCGAGCGAGACCAGGCGGTCCCTGCCTTCGGCATGACGAACGGCGCGCGCGTCATGCTCTCCACGCCGCCGGCGACGACCAAGTCCATGTCACCACAGCGGACCGCGCGCGCGGCCAACATCACCGCGTCCAGGCCGGAGGCGCAGAGCCGGTTCACGGTCAGGCCGGGCACTTCGACAGGCAACCCAGACAACAGCACGGCCATCCTGGCCACGTTGCGGTTGTCCTCGCCGGCCTGGTTTGCACAGCCCAGGATCACCTCATCGAGTGCCGCCCAATCCACCGATGGGTACCGTTCCAGCAGTGCCCGCACCGAATGAGCGGCAAGGTCGTCGGTTCGCACGTTCGCCAACGCTCCGCCATACCGGCCGATGGGGCTCCGGACGCCGCCCACCAGGTACGCCGTTGAGCTTGTCGATGTTGACATCTGTCGATCGCCTCCGCCTTGGCCACCAGGGCCTCGCTGAACATGAACAACCTGACGGCCGCCAAACACCACAGCCACCATCTCGAGCCCGAGGGCAGCACTGCCGCCGGCAGGTCCGCGTGGATTCATCCCATCGCAGGCCCCCCACGTGGCCGTGGGTGCGCCCATCGGGCACACCCACGGTATCGACAGTGCGCCGGTGAACCGCTTACTGCATCGACGTCGGCTCGGGGTTCGCCTTGGACGCCTCGGACTTGGCGTCGACATCATCGATGTCAGGGAAGTCGCCCTTCTGGCCCGCCTGCACCGCTGCCTCGATCCTGGTGCCGACGTCTGGGTCGATGGACTTCCAATACCAGAAGGCCCGCTGCTGCACCTCATCGCTGACGTCCGCCTGCAACGCGGTGGCCACCGTTTGGACAAGCCGTTCCCGAGCGGCGTCGTCCATCACGTTGCGGGCCAGGTTGCCCGCTTGGGTGAAGTCGTCGTCATCGGTGCGCAGCGTGTACGCCTGGCGCACCATCTCACCGTCCACTTCCCACCCATCCTCGACTCGTCCCTCGAAGTCTGCGTAGGAGCGGCCGACGCTGTTCGGCGCGTAGGTCGCCTTCGGACCGTCCGCAGCCTGAGTGAAGTTCATCTGGCCGTCGAAGTTGTACACGTTGACCGGCACAATGGGCTGGTTCACTGGGAGCTGGTGGTGATTGGTGCCGAGCCGGGCGCGATGCGCGTCGGCATATGCGAACACCCGTGCGAGCAACATCTTGTCAGGACTGAACCCGATGCCAGGGACGGTATTGCTCGGCGCGAACGCCGCCTGCTCGATCTGGGCGAAATGGTTGACCGGGTTTTCGTTGAGGGTCATGGTGCCGACCTCGATCAACGGGTAGTCCGCGTGCGGCCACACCTTCGTCAGATCGAAGGGGTTCAGGTGGTAGTCCAGCGCGTCGGCATACGGCATCACCTGGACGGACAGCGTCCACTGCGGGAAGTCGCCACGGGTGATGGATGCGAAGAGATCACGCCGGTGGAAGTCTGCGTCCTGGCCTGCGATCCTTTCCGCCTCGGTGTTCTGCAGGTTCTCGACTCCCTGCTTGGTGTGGAAGTGGTACTTCACCCAGAATCGCTCGCCTGCCTCATTCACCCAGAGATAGGTGTGCGAGCTGTACCCGTTCATGTTCCGCCACGTCTTGGGCAGGCCCCGGTCACCCATCAGATAGGTGACCTGGTGCGCCGACTCAGGGTTCAGCGTCCAGAAGTCCCACTGCATGTTCATGTCTCGCAGTCCCGAATCGGGCATCCGCTTCTGGGAGCGGATGAAGTGCGGAAACTTCATGGCGTCGCGCACAAAAAAGACCGGTGTGTTGTTCCCAACCAGATCGAAGTTCCCCTCGTTGGTGTAAAACCGCAGCGAGAAGCCGCGCACGTCGCGCCAGGTATCCGGCGAGCCCAGCTCACCTGCAACGGTGGAGAACCGGGCCAGCATTCGGGTCTTCGCACCCTGCCGGAAAAGCCCCGCCTTCGTGTACGCCGACATGTCGTGGGTCGTTTCAAACTCACCGAACGCACCGCCACCCTTCGCGTGTGGCTTGCGCTCGGGGATGTTCTCACGGTTGAAGTGGGCCAGCGTGTCGACCAGGTGAAAGTCGTGCAGCAGCAGCGGCCCGTTCGGGCCGACGGTCAGCGAGTTGCGGTCACTTGGCGCCGGAGCTCCACTGATCGTCGTCGAACCCGAGGGATCGACACTCGCCTTGGGGGTGACACCCGGACCACTGGGGTTGGCGGGTCCGGTCGATGGGACTGGGACGGTCATGACGGCTCCTTGATGCGCAGTGGGACGGTGTCGTGGCGAGGGGGACGGCAGCATCGACGGTCGGGCCAGGCTGGCTCGAGAAAGAACGGCGGCTCGGTCGGCGGCCGGATGCGCCGCGCCGACGGCGCGCGACAGCGGGCCCTGGCTGGGGTCATCGCGGGCCAGCCGCTGGAATGCCCACGGCTGCTTCACTCATCCGCCCAAACTACGCCAGTGCACGAAACACGGGCACTCTCCGATGCCGACCGCTGTGTTCACAACGTTCTCGGCATCTTCCACACCGACTTGGGCGCCGCATCGACGCAGGAGACCACTTGGGACTGCTAGGTTTCCTCCATTCCTACTGCAGTCGCCGTGAAAAATCAGTGAAAGTCGGGAAGCGCTCATGGCAACGAAGCCGGCACCGAACATCGCGCCACGCCGCGAAATGATGGTGGGCAAGGGTTGGGTCCAGGGCGTCGTCCTGGTGATGGTCTTCGGTTTCTTCGTCATGGGCGTCCTCGCTGTACGCACGTACACCGATTCCATGCCGCAACCCGCGAAGGTGGTCAGCAACACGGGAGAGACCGTGTTCACCAGCGAAGACATCACGGCGGGGCAGGTGATCTTCCAGTCACGAGGCCTCATGGAGTACGGCTCGATCCTGGGCCACGGGGGATACCTCGGACAGGACTTCACGGCGGAGTACCTGCGCAACGCCACGATCTTCACGGACAAGCAGATCCGCGACAGCGGCGCGCAGGACCCCCAAGCCCTCACCGTTGCGGAGTGGCGCACCAACCGGTACGACGACACCACCGGCGTGCTCACCTTCACTGACAACCAGGTCGGTGCGTTCGCCTCAGCAAAGAACTACTACGCCAACTTCTTCGGCCAGGACTCGACCGAGCACGGGCTCAAGCCGATGCTGCTGACCGACCCGCAGCAAATCCACGAGTTGACCGCATTCTTCGCCTGGACTGCCTGGGCTTCAGCCGCCGAGCGACCCGGCTTTGACTACTCCTACACCAACAACTGGCCGATGGAACCGCGCGTCGACAACGGCCCCACGGCGGACATGCTCGTCTGGTCCGGCTTGTCGCTCATCGTGCTCATCGGCGGGACCGGTGCGCTGTTCGCGCTCTATGGCAGGTGGAGCCAACGGATCGGTTGGCATTCGGAGGAGGCTCCGAGCATCGCGTTCAAGCAGCCCGGGACGGTCGGGCTCACCCGGGGGCAACGTGCCACGGCCTGGTTCTTCTTCGTCATCGCCTTGCTCTTCCTCATCCAAACCCTCGTCGGCGCGGCGGCCGAGCACTACCGGGCCGACATGCTCTCATTCTTCGGCCTGGACCTAGCCAGACTGCTTCCGTTCAACCTCGCTCGGACCTGGCACCTGCAACTGTCGCTCTTCTGGACGGCTGCAGCGTTCCTCGCTGCAGGCATCTTCCTCACCCCGATGATCGCCGGGCGCGAGCCGAAGCACCAAGACAAACTGGCCTACATCTTGCTCGGTGCCGTCGCCTTCGTGGTCTTCGGATCGCTCACGGCGGAGGCGCTCTCGATCCACGGCGTCGAATGGGCTACAGGGCCGTTCTTCGCGCAGCAATGGGAGTACATCGACCTCCCCCGCTTCTTCCAGGCGTTGCTGACGGCCGGCCTCTTCATCTGGATCATCATCATCTACCGAGGGATCCGAGGCCGGCTCAATCGTGAGTCGAAGGGCAACATGCCGTGGCTCTTCTTCTTCTCCGCCCTGACGATCCCCGCTTTCTACGCGGTCGGCCTCCTGGCGACCAGTGAGACGCACCTGTCGGTCGCGGAGTTCTGGCGTTTCTGGGTGGTGCACCTCTGGGTCGAGGACTTCTTGGAACTCTTCACCACCGTGATGGTCGCCTACATCTTCGTGATGCTTGGGGTCGTTCGGGAGAAGATCGCCCTCGGGATCATCTTCTTGGATGTCATCTTGTACTCCGCAGGCGGCGTCATCGGCACGATGCACCACCTCTACTTCTCCGGCACGCCGGTCGAGCACATGGCGCTCGGGGCCTTCTTCTCCGCTGCGGAGGTCATCCCGCTCACCTTCTTGACCGTTGAAGCCTGGGCCTTCATGCAACTCGGCTCACGGCAGGAAGCGAAGTCATCCGCGCCCTTCCCCCACCGCTGGGCGGTCATGTTCCTCGTAGCAGTCGGGTTCTGGAACTTCCTTGGAGCGGGCATCTTCGGCTTCCTCATCAACCTGCCCATCGTCAGCTACTACGAAATCGGCACAGCGCTGACGGCCAACCACGCGCATGCGGCGATGATGGGCGTCTACGGCATGCTCGCCGTCGGGTTGGCCATGTTTGCCCTTCGGTACCTCATCCCACCGGACAAGTGGCCCGAAAAGTGGGCGCGAGTCTCCTTCTGGAGCCTCAACATTGGGCTGGCCTGGATGGTGTTCGCCACCCTCCTGCCGCTCGGCGTCGTCCAGCTCTACCATTCGGTCGGCAGCGGCTACCATGAGGCGCGCTCGATCTCGTTCCTCACCAGGGACTTCAACGCGTTGCTCGAGTGGGGCCGGCTACCAGGTGATGTCATCTTCATCGCCGGCGGCGTCCTCCCGTTCCTGTGGATCACCTGGTTGGGCATCCGCAACTACCGGCAATGCAAGATTGTCGACGAACTGCCCGAGGACGTCCTGTTTACTGAAATCCAACCCTCCGGGAAGAAGTAGGGATGTCCGTTCCGTCGGTCACCGTGCTGCTCGTCAGCGCCTATGCCATGGTGCTGTTGGGTGTGGCTTGGCTCTTCGACAAGATGGGTCAGCGCTCGGCCACCCGGTCAGCGCGGTGGCGGACGGGAAACTTCGTTTATCACAGCGATCAAGACGCCTGGAAGTGCCATGAGGACCAATGGCTCTGGCCGGCCTCCTTCGATCCGGACAAGCGGGTCATTCGGTATGCCGGCCAGCACGCCATCTGCGGGCGCTGTCCTGCCAAGCAGGACTGCTCTCCGACCCCGGGTCCACGTGAGTTGACCCGGCAGGTCGACCCATGGCCGTTCTCCGATGCGGGACGTTTCCACCGGGGAATCGCGCTGTGCGTCGGAGTGATCGCCACCTTCATGCCAACCGCGATGCTGCTTGGGGCACGTGGCCTCGCCGACGTCATCGTGCTCATGACAACGATCGTCGTGGCCGTTATCGCGACGGTGCCACTGGGGAAGCACCTGTGGCAGACGCCTCGCAACTTCCCCGAACACGTGCGCGTCGACGCATCCAGCGATGCTCCCGGCGTCGCCGAGTGCGGCTCCGATGCGATCGTGGCGCCAATCGATGTCCTGGTGGATCGCTACTCGACCCGCTGGTCCAGCGACCGGCGCCGGGTGGATCTGCCCAAGCCAACTCGACGAGAGTGACCTCAATGCCAGGCTGGATCGCCCCCGTTCTCGCGATCATCGTGATCGCCGCCGCGATCATTGCGACGTCGATCAAGGTCATTCCCGAATACGAACGCGGCATCGTCTTCCGGCTCGGCAAACTACGCCCCGTCTACCAGCCCGGCCTGCACCTACTTCCGCCCGGCCTGTGGCAGCTCCAACGGGTCGATCTCCGTGTCGTCACGCTGACCATCCCACCCCAGGAAGTCATCACCAAGGACAACGTCCCGGCTCGAGTCAACGCGGTCGTACTGTTCAACGTCGTCGACCCGGAGGCCGCGATCATGCGGGTGGAGAACTACGCGATCGCCACTTCCCAGATTGCTCAGACGACGTTGCGATCGGTCCTTGGCCGAGCGGATCTCGACACGATCTTGGCTCACCGTGATGCCCTGAACCACGACCTGCGCGAGATCATCGAGATCCAGACCAAGCCGTGGGGGGTCGACGTATCCGTCGTCGAAATCAAGGACGTTGAGATCCCCGAGCAGATGCAGCGGGCGATGGCCCGTGAAGCGGAAGCTGAGCGGGAGCGGCGTGCCAAGATCATCAATGCCCGCGGTGAACTCCAGGCCTCCAAAGAGCTGAAGGAAGCAGCCGACGTCCTCTCGCAGAGCCCCGCCTCGCTGCAACTGCGATATCTGCAGACCCTGCTCGAGCTCGGCGCCGACCAGAACTCGACAGTTGTCTTCCCGCTCCCGATGGACATCATCGGCCCACTCCTGCACCGCGTCGCGCCGGCCAACCCGGCGGATGTGCCCGAGGGTCCACCGACCCACCACTGAGCCAGACCCATGGATCGTCGGCCACGTCGATGACGACGAGGGTCGTGTCGCCTCGCCCGCGTGCCGAGATCCACGGAGGGGCCGAGATCCGGGTACCGCGTGCTGCGACCGCTCAGGCGTCCGGATTGGCCGTCTCGAGATTGCCGGACACCGGCAGCACGACCTCGTTGTGACGCAGGAACCACGGCCTCCACGGAGGGTCGAAGCGCGCGAACCGGGGCGCTCCGATGATCTCAAGCCCAGCCTGTTGCACGGCACCGCGCAGTTCCGCCAACTGCTCCTGGTAGATCCGCTCCGACCAGCGTCCGGTGAAGGCTCTGGCAGCGGCCACCTGGGCGGGGATCTCCCGAACCTTGACACGGGGGTCAGCCGGTGTCGGCAGCGTGTCGATCGAGAATTCGGCCGGCATCACAAAAGCGACCACCTGTCGAGCGGGATCGGCCCCAGACGCCTGGACGACCGGCGAGGTCATCGCGATCGGTGTCGAGGCCTGCTCCTGCACGACCGGCGCCGTCATCGTGACTTTGCCTCGCGTGCTGTTGCGGCCCCCGATGAAGGCCGCCAATACCCCAAAGGCCTGGTTTCCGGCCTTGGTGAACGAACTATCCACCTCAACCTCGGCCACCAGATGCGCAGCGTAGCGACGGACCTCGAACCCAGGGAACCGCTTCAGGACGTCGAACCGCTGCAGCTCACTCATACCACCAGCTTGACACCCCCGCAGCCGCACCGATGACGACGCTCTGGGTCCCTCCTGCGGCCCGACTGGGACCAACAACGAGCGGTCGGTGACTCCAAAGGCGACGGAGGGACTGTTCCCAACTTCGGGAGGTAAACGCAAAGAACACCGATCGGCGTACCTGCTGATCGGTGCTCCCGTGCATCGCGACAACAGCGCGCCTGGAGGGATTCGAACCCCCAACCTTCTGATCCGTAGTCAGATGCTCTATCCGTTGAGCCACAGGCGCAAGCGTCGACATACTCCCGTGCGGGCTATCGGTCGTCGCGACGTCGTCAAATGCTACCGGCACCTGGCCCTCGTACGAAATCAGTTCCAGGGGCGACTCGCCTCGAACTGCTGCGCACCCATTGACAGTCCGGCTGACGCACGTCGGCACCACCCAGCGCAGGCCGCGACGGTATCACCAGGTTCTGCGCCGCCCAGGCCCCCGGTCACCCGGGTCACCTTGTACGGTGGTTGCAGTGATCACGTCGCGGTTGGTGCCATCGTCGCAGCCTCCCTCGCAGGAGCCTCCTCTGGTCTCTGGTGCCCAGGTTTCCTAGGCTGGGCCTGAAACCAACTTCCATGCGTGACCCCGAAATCCAAGCACCTGAAGGGACGGCCACAACACATGACCGAAACCACCACCACGAACATCCCAACTGAGGGCGGCACGACACACGCCAATTTGGCCGCTTGGGTCAACGAGGTCGCAGCACTGGTGACCCCGGACAAGGTCGTCTGGGTTGACGGATCCGAGGAGGAAAACGAGCGACTCTCAGAAGAACTCGTCGCTGGAGGCACCTTCGAACGTCTGGATGACAGCAAGAAGAAGCACAGTTTCTGGTGCAAGTCCGACCCGAGTGACGTCGCACGGGTCGAGGACAAGACCTTCATCTGCTCTGAAAAGAAGGAAGGCGCCGGGTTCACGAACAACTGGATGGCGCCTGCCGAGATGAAGGAGCTCATGACGGGCCTTTACCGCGGTTGCATGAAGGGCCGCACGATGTACGTCATTCCCTTCGTGATGGGTCACCTCGAGGCCGACGAACCGAAGTACGGCGTCGAGCTCACCGACTCCGGGTACGTCGTTGTCAACATGCGGATCATGGCGCGCGTCGGTTCCAACGTGCTCAAGCAGATGGAAAAGACTGACGCGGACTGGGTCAAGTGCCTCCACTCGGTGGGCGCGCCGCTTGCGGACGGCGAGCAGGATGTGCCGTGGCCGTGCAACAACACCAAGTACATCTCACACTTCCCGGAAACCCGTGAGGTCTGGAGCTTCGGCTCCGGGTACGGCGGCAACGCGCTCCTGGGCAAGAAGTGCTACGCGCTGCGCATCGCCTCGGTGATCGCCCATGACGAGGGCTGGATGGCCGAGCACATGCTGATCCTCAAGCTGACCAGCCCTGAGGGCAAGGCGTACTACATTGCTGGGGCCTTCCCGAGCGCCTGTGGGAAGACGAACCTGGCCATGCTCGAGCCGACGATCGACGGCTGGAAGGCCGAGATGGTTGGCGACGACATCAGCTGGATGCGGTTCGGCGAGGACGGCCGCCTCTACGCGGTCAACCCCGAGGCCGGTCTGTTCGGCGTTGCGCCCGGCACCGGCAAGTCGACGAACAACAACGCGATGCTCACCATCGAGCGCGGCAACAGCGTGTTCACCAACGTCGCCAAGACCGACGATGGCGACGTCTGGTGGGAAGGCATGACTGAGGAGATCCCGGACCACTTGATCGACTGGAAGGGTCGGCAGTGGACACCGAAGAGCGAGGAGAAGGCCTCGCACCCGAACGCCCGGTTCACCACTCCGGCCAAGCAGTGCCCGATCCTCGCCGCCGAGTACGACGAGCCGAACGGCGTGCCGATCGACGTCTTCCTGTTTGGTGGTCGTCGAGCCACGACCGTGCCGCTGGTCTACGAATCACGTGACTGGAACCACGGCACGTACGTCGCGACCTGCCTGTCGTCCGAGACCACGGCGGCAGCCGCCGGTGCGGTCGGCGTCGTGCGCCGCGACCCGATGGCCATGCTGCCGTTCATCGGCTACAACGCCGGTGAGTACGTCAAGCACTGGATTGACATCGGCAAGCGCGAAGGCGCCCAACTGCCGCGGATCTACCAGGTGAACTGGTTCCGCAAGGACGAGGACGGCCACTGGTTGTGGCCGGGCTTCGGCGACAACGCCCGCGTTCTGAAGTGGATCATCGGCCGGCTCGAGGGCAAGGTGGACGCCGTCGACTCCCCGATCGGCCTGCTGCCCAAGGCGGAGGACATCGACGTCTCGGGTCTGGACATGCCCTTGGAGGACGTCCAGAAGGCAGTCGCGTACGACCCCGAGGCTTGGAAGAAGGAGCTTCCGCTGATCGAGGAATGGCTCGAGAAGTTCGGCGACCAGCTCCCGGCGGAAATCCGTGCCGAGTTCGACAAGGTCAAGCAGGCAGTCGAAGCCTGATCAGTTCATAGCGATCGAGGGGCTCGGGCCGAAACGGCCCGGGCCCCTTGCCATGCTGTTGGCGAGCCAGGTGGGGGTACGAACCATCCTGTGCAGGTCGGTCAACACCACAAAGCCCCTGGACCCTGCGGGGTCCAGGATCCAGGGACAACCCGGCGTCGCACGACACCGTCCGGCGGAGGCGGAGGGATTTGAACCCTCGATGGGGTATAACCCCCAAACCCGCTTAGCAGGCGGGCGCCATAGACCGGACTAGGCGACGCCTCCCCACTACGGCGTCGCACAAATGCACGAAGCCGGAGCGACAATAGGATACCGGGCGCCGTGGGCGCCAGACAAAACGACTGAGCTTCGGCACCGGCGATTGCAGACTCAGGCAATCCACAAGCTCCGCTGAGAGCATCACATCAGCGATCGCGATCTGCCGTGCACAGCTTCCCCTTGGGGGCACAATAAACCCGACGTGCCGCTACGGCACTGGTGAGGGGACTGGATGAGCTACCTGCCTGACGATGGATCGAAACGCCGTCGCCACATGCCGATTGGCGCTACCCAGACACCGACCCGCACGGCGGCGCGGCAACAGCCACCCCAGGGTCTCGGCCGGTTCTTCGGACTCACGACACTCGGCACCTTCCTGCCGGGTTCGGGCCTGCTGCTCTCCGGCCGCCGCAAGTCTGGTGGCATCCTGCTCTCCCTGTTCGTGCTCGCCGTCCTCGGGATCGCTGGTTTCCTCTATTGGTACGGCGTCCGCGACGGCACCCTGTACATCGCGGTCCGTCCTCGTCTGGTGCTGGCACTCGTGATCGGGGTAGCGCTGGGCGTGATGGTGGTCGCGGCATCGGTCATCGCCACCGGATGGATCAACCGAGCCCG
>CAJDVI010000065.1_pt1 | contig 13622 bp, 13 predicted proteins | sample 7391351 | NCBI WGS metagenome assembly CAJDVI01 (sample SAMEA7055704, study PRJEB34461) | soil metagenome | biome: terrestrial ecosystem; feature: Peninsula; material: soil | place: Antarctica | collected 2016 | reverse complement strand
TCAAGGAGGGAGGCGCCGACGTACGAGCCTTGGCTGGCGCCCGGCGGTACGGCGTACACCGCCGATCCGATGTGCTTGGTCCAGGTATTGAGCGCGTCGATCTGGGCGAGCCGGCGCTGCACTGGGACGAACGCGGTCGCCAGGTCCGCCTGGTAGGCCACGAAGACCAGGCCGGCGTCCGACGCGCCGTCAGGAGCGGTGCCATGCTCGTAGTTGTAGGGCCGACGGAACATTCGTTCTCGAGTATTGCGCGGCTGGGCCAGACCCGCGTGCGCGTTCGGGCCTATGACGGTGAAGCCGTCCTGATCCCGCTTCACCCGGTCGATGGGGTCGCGCTCGCCGCCGCCGGTCAGCGGAGTGCCTTCGTCGAAGGTCCGGCCGAAGGCCACCTCTTTGGCCTCCGTCTCCAGGTCGTCCCACGTGGTCAGGTCCATCTGGATTCGTCGCACCACGACCTGTGAACCGCCGTGCATCCATGACAAGTGCTTGTCATCTGTGGTCTGGCTCCAGACCACGTCGGCGATCTGTCGGGGATCGCTTTCGTTCGCGCTGCCATCGCGCATGCCCATCAGGTTTCGGGACGTGGTGCCGTCGGCTTCGGTGCCGCGGGCGTTCACGAAGCCACGCTGGGTCCAGCTGATGGTCCCGAATGGTACGGCGTCGCGGATCAGCCGCCGGACAGCGTAGGAGAGCGTGATCGGATCATCGGCGCAGACTTGGAGGAGCACATCGGTCTGACCCCACCGAGGCAGCAGAGCGTCAGTCCTGAATGCCGGGAATGCGGCCACCATCGGAGGGCACTGCGCCTTGGCACCGATCGTGTCGAACAGGCCCGGCCCGAATCCGAACGTGACGGTGAGCCGGCTGGGCAGCCCTGCCGGGAAAGCCTCGAGCCCGCCGAGCGGCGGGTCGCCCTGGGTGAGCCGGGCAGCGTCGTCGGAGAGCATCTTCATCAGGGTGATGACCTGAGCCCGAGTCGAGCCCTTGGCCAACGTGATGCCCAGGAATACTCCGTTGACCTGTTGCTCGGTCAGGATGCCCGACTGGTGCGGCCCGTAGAAGGGTTCGGTGCTCTGCCCGTGCAGGGCCATCAGGTCCATGCCGAAGGCGTCGACCCCCGCCGGGGTGCTCGTCGTGTTTCCTGTCGTGGCGGCCGGGTTCAGGATGCCGTGGGCTGCGGCCGCGTGCCCGAGGACAGCACCGCCCAGCGCGGTGCCCCCAAGGAGGGCACCGCTGCCGAGCAGCGCACGCCGGGTCAATGCGCGATCCGTCCCGGGTTCCGGGGGTGGCGTAGAGGTCACAACTCTGGCCTATCGCATCAACCTGAACGGCGTGTCACATCGGCTTTGGCATATAGGTCTCGTTCGCGCCCGTGAAAGCGCGCGCGACCGCCGTAAATTCGATGGTCTGGTCGTCCTTGGTCTTCAGGGTCACCGTGATCTCCTCACCGACCTTCAGCGGCTTGGTCAGCTCCATCACCATGATGTGATCCGCACCCGGTTTGAGTTCGCGAGTCTGGCCGGGCTCGATGGTGAAGCCGGAAGCCACCGGACGCATCTTCTTCGCTCCGTCGACCATGACCGTCTCGTGCAGTTCGGTGACCTCTGAGATCGAGTTCTTGCCGGAAACGATGGTGACCGGCGCGTCAGAGGTGTTCTTGAGCATGCCGAAGACGGCGGTCATCTTCGCGCTGGCAAGGTCCGGGATGGCCTTGGCCCACTGGTCAACGATCACGACCGGGTCGCCCTGCCCGGGGGTCGAAGTGCCGTTCATATCGGCCGGCGATGAGCTCGAGCCTGCGCTGCCGCTTGAAGCCGGTGACGAGCTCGCGGCGTCACTTGAGGAGTTGCCACATGCGCTCAGCAGGAGCGCACCCGCGGCCAGGGCCACGACGGCGTGTCGACGGGCCGTCGTCATTGACGTGAGAAGTGTCACAGTTGTTCCTTCGGTGTCAGAGCGCATGCGGTGACCAGCCGGAAGCGGCGTGGAACGTCAGCGTCGGGCGTCAGGCCGAATCCAGGACCGGCGGCCCCCGGGTGGCGACGACCCGTCCGGCCCAGCGCGACGCCAGCAGGCGCAGATCGGCGGCGATCGGGGTCATGGTGGGTAGCGGCGCCATCGAGGGGATCCCCGGGTCCAGGCGGACCCGCAGGCGATGGGTGACCCGCCACATGGTCTGCTCGCCTTTGGCCATCACCCAAGCGGTCAGCGCGATAGCGACCAGATGACCGAACACCATCGCGGGGGAGGGCAACATCCCGCCGCTGTCGTGCAGGCCAGCCATGGCGCTCGCATCACTGACAGCGGTGAACAGGTGTTGGTCCGCAGCCAGCGGCATCCCCCGGTTGGGCGCTGGCAGCGACATCGGCGCGTGGTGACTCACGCTCACCAGGCCTGGTGAGGTGGACGCGTGGGCCGTGTGGAAGAGCACGTGCAGCCCGGCTTGCAGCGGGACAAGTACCGCGAGGAGCGTCCAGACCCCCCGTTGGCGTCCAGAGAGCCACAGTGACAGCAGCGCGACGATCGGACCCACCAGGAGGTAGATGACCGGCTGCGGCACACCGCCACCCCCGCCGGTATGTCCGCCGACAGCCAGTCCCAGCGCGGTCAGCGTGAAGACCAGCGTTCGCGCCAGGCGTGGCATGCCGCGATCCGGTCTCATCGCCAGCACGGTAGGGGCACTTGCGTTCAGCATCCCTTCTCAAGAGAGCGGGTCGACGCAGCGGCGTGCAGTCGGGTCAGGGCTGCCAACGCATGCCCGGGAACGGGACGGCCGGGGCGTGCCAACGCTGCCGCATCAGCTCCGCCTCTGCCAACCAGCCCACCAGTGCGGGACCGTCTGCGTGACCGGGCACGCCATGACGTTGCTCACCCGAGCCATCGGAGGCACCAGAAGGGGCATCGGCCAGGCCAGGCAACGGCACCAACGCAGACACGACCGCCTGCGCCCAACCGGTCCACACGTGTCGGGCCAATCTGGCCACGTCGGCGGTGCTCGCGACGGGAAACGGCAGTGCGTAACCGAGTTCAGGGACGCGAGGGTGTCCGCCAACGCGGGCCGCCTCGTCCAGCCGGCCCGCATGGTCGCTGGCGGCTGCGAGGCCGGTCCGCGCGGTCTGCTCCTGGGTGGGGGAGGCTCGTGCGGCGACCACTTCGACGCCGTACCGTGCGGCCGCGGCGGCCGGGGCGAGCCGGACGGCTAACTCGGTCGAAGGTTTCCACCCCGGATCGGACATCAGCGAGCGGCCATCGGGTCCGGGTACGGCGGCCACCGAGGTGTCGATCCCGACCCTGGCGCCTGCCGGACCGAGCCGCCACCAGGCCACCGTTCGCTGCGCGACCAGCGAGCTGATCATGGCCCGGTCGCTGTTTGGTACCTGGGCAAGCCCCATCCGGGACTGGGTATCGACGCCGCTGCCCTCAGCCGCGAGCAGACCGGCCGAATCGGAGGACGGCGGGGACCGGCGTTGGTTGTCCTCGTCGCAACGCTGCGGGTCCGGCGTCCCAAGTTGCCGTAACCGTTCCTGCAGCGCCCGATCTTGATCGGCGTGCATGGTACGCAACGCCGCGACCACCGGTCGCGAAGCCACTGGTGGGGCGGTCAACGCCTGAGCCGCCGCGAGTGCTGTCCGGATGGTGGCCAGCTGCGCGCACAGCACCGCTTGGGCTGGGTGCGGCTGCAGCTTCGGCAGGAAGGGCACGTTTGGGGCGTCCCGATCCAACCGCAGCCCGCAGCTCGCGGTCCCTGTCAGGACGGCGATCCCTACCAGCCCGCCAAGCCGCAGCGCGGCCCGACGAGAGGGTGGGGGAGGCACCTGGTGATCATGGCACGCGCTGCAGGTAGCCCCCCGGCCGCCGCCATCGTCGCGGCGTGAGGGTGCGGTTGATGGTCTGGTGACCCAGGCCGGTAGAGCTCTTCGTCGAAGGTCGAGAGGTGGTGCTGGTCACAATTGGTCCTCTGTGACAGAGTCGGTGCGCGGGGCCGTGTGGCACCGGTACGGCAGCTCGGCCGTCGTACGATCCTTCAGACCAGGAGCACCCAATGAGCGAGCACACCAACGAGAAGTCGGTTCAGCAGCGAGACGCCACCAGCTTCGCTGACCTGGGCAAAGAAATGTGGTCCTACCTCACCGGCAAGGGCGCGGCGATCAACTACCAGTTCGTCGACATGATCGTGGAGATCCCGAAGAGCACCGGCCCGGACCCGGCGCGGGCCTCGTGGAGGCTCAACGGCACCTTGCGTATCACCACTGCCGAGAACGCCTCAGGGGAGTGACAGGCTCTGGGGACAGCCGCAATCCGCCGTCCCCGGACGCTCTCGTGGTGGCCGCCGATCTTGACATCACTGTCGACGGTGTGTCGGCCCGGCTCGAGGGCGAGGGGCAGCATGTCGTGCTCCGCAGCGACCACCCGCATCTCATTTGGTCCAGCTTGGCCCGGGCGTCGCTACCGGATGCTGTTGGTAACGTCAGTGGAATACGAGCAGTGGGTCGCGCGGCTGAAGCGATGTCGAAGGCCGGCGTCCACCTCGACGTGGAAGGACCGCGTGGGGCCATCGCAGGCCTCGGGGACGGAGAACGCTCCGTCATCGGGCGCCTCTTCACGGGCAGTAGTGCGGTCCAGCCCCGGTCAGTTCGCGCAGTCCTTATCTTCCTCCGCGTCATATTCCTTCGTGTCACCGCAGGAGGCGCGCTGCGACAGCGTTGGGATCTGCGGAAGGGCGGTCAAGCGACCTGACCGGGTCCTCCGGGCTGAGCGGTGGTATCGATATCGTCTATTCGTGCCTCGTCGTGTGGTGCGCAACCACCCGGACGCGTCGTTGACCATGTGTGCGTATGTCGCAGGGGTGACGGAGGCCGTCTAGCACCCGTGACTCAACGCGCTCTGAGATCCGCTCGTTGCGGCAATCGACAGGTCAAGGGCCTTGTCTTGCGCCAAGGTGATGGGTCGAAGCGGTAGAGCGGCATGGTCAGAGGGGGGATCTGGGCGTTGACTACAGTGGTGGTGTAATCATCCCCACTTTGACCAGCGCAATGGAGGCCACCATGACGCCTGCCGGCTCGGGTCCCGCTGCGTCCGGCGGCGTGACCGCCGATCGGGTGCAGACGATCGCCGCTGCCGCGGTGACGCCGTACCAGATGCTCGTGGACGCGGTCGGCATCGTTGCCGCAGGGTCTCGTCGGATTGTCCGGATCGCGCTGGACCGTGACCTGGCGTACCTATCCGAGCACGACCACACCAGCCTTGTGCCGCCGTTGGACTTGGACGGCGTTGCCGATGCGTCGCGAGCCATCGACGAGGCGTTGGAGGGCCAGGCAACCGCGCTGTTCGGCGACCGGCCGTACCTACTCGAGGTCGGCTCCGCCGGAGCCGAGCGTCAGCTCACATTGCCGCGGCACTTTCGATTGAACGTGGGGCGGCTTGCCGACGTGACCCTGGTCGATGCGGGGACGCTCGTGGCTCGTATCGTCGCGGCCGGACCAGACCAGCTCACGCTGCGCCCCGAAGCGGAGGGTCGATCGGGCCGAGGCCGCAAGGGTGGGGCTGCCAATCGTGCCCGGTCCGGCGCCCAGTCATCCCAGCCTGCAGACCTGGTGGTGGGCTACCCAGATCTGCAGCAGGCACGTATCCGGGTCGAATTCGGCCGGGCCTGGGACGAACCGCTCGAACCGTCCGTCGTCGACGAGGATGCTCAGGCCCTGTCCGATGAATCGGTTTCCGACGAGTTTGACCGGAGCGACGAAGGATTCGACGACGCCAACGAGCCTGGGTACGTCGAGGAGTCCGGTGACGGCGGGATCGCTTCGGGCCGCTTCGACGTTGTACGTGGGAGCAAGGGGCGCGACGAAACAGTGCGCCCCGTGGGGGGACTGGAGGACTGATGGACATCGATTTGGCGGCGCTGCGGGCCTTGGAGCGGGAACGGGGGATGGCACTGGAGATGATCATCCCGGCGATCGAGCAGGCGCTGCTGCTCGCGTATCAGCGGACCGAGGGCGCCTTTCGGCAGTCTCGGGTTTCCCTGGATCGCAAGAGCGGCCACGTCGTGGTCTGGGCTCGCGAAGACGCGCCGGCGTTGGAAGACGGCACCAAGGGTGAGCCGGGTCCGGAGTTCGATGACACCCCAGCGAGCTTTGGTCGGGTGGCCGCGGCGACGGCTCGCCAAGTCATCCTGCAGCAGCTTCGGGACCTGGAGGACGAGGCCCTATTGGGTGACTTCAAAGGTCGCGAAGGCGACATCATGACGGGCGTCGTTCAGCAGAGCCACGGTAGGAACGTGCTGGTCGACTTCGGTTCGGTCGAAGGCTTGCTCCCGGGCTCCGAACAAGTCCCAGGGGAGACGTATAAGCACGGTGAGCGGCTACGGGTCTATGTGGTCGCGGTCAAGCGCGGCCTGAGCGGTCCGCAGATCGGCCTGTCCCGCACCCACCCGAACCTGGTCCGCAAGCTGTTCGCGCTCGAGGTCCCAGAGATCGCTGACGGGACCGTGGAGATCGCCGCCCTGGCCCGTGAGGCCGGGCATCGCACGAAGATCGCGGTGACCACCCGATCCGCAACCGTCAATGCCAAGGGCGCCTGCATCGGTCCGATGGGCGCACGGGTGCGTGCGGTCATGGCCGAATTGCGCGGCGAGAAGATCGATATCGTTGACTTCTCACTCGACCCGGCGACCTTCGTCGCCGCAGCGCTGTCTCCGGCCAGGGTCTCGGCTGTAGAAATTGTGGACCCGGATATGCGCTCGGCGCGGGTGGTGGTCCCTGACTACCAGCTTTCTCTGGCCATCGGGAAGGAAGGCCAGAATGCTCGGCTGGCGGCCAAACTGACGGGATGGCGGATCGACATCCGGCCGGATAACCCGCGCCCATCAGAGCGGGACGACAGTGCGGCGGCGACCCCTGCCTCGGGCACCGACGGGATCACGACGGCAACGTCGTCGGCCGACGTCTCGCCGGGGCTCGGATCTGCCGCAGCGTCCAGTACATCGGACGGCTGACCTGTCGCGCGGATACCGAGGAGCGCCGCGAGGATCGAGCAGGCTACGATGAGACCCTCCGATCGGCAGCGGTCGGGATCAACCTCGCCTGGAAATGTACCCCTCACCGGGTCTGCGCCAGAGCGTGGCCGGATCTCGACAGCGGCGACCGACCCGTCCCGCACCTGTGTGGGTTGTCGAGGTCGCGCCGGCCGGGGAGACCTCCTACGTGTGGTGGCGGTTCCGGTGGACGGCGGGTACGTCGTCCGGCCCGATCCTCGACGCCGGTTGCCGGGTCGTGGAGCGTGGCTTCATCTGGGCCCTTCCTGCCTCGAACAAGCGCAGCGACGGCGTGCATTCGGCCGTGCCCTGCGAGTGGCCGGGTTGGTGGACGTGGCCGAGCTGGCCGGGTTCATCGAGGCGAGCACGCAGGATCAGGCGTTCGACGGGCCGACCTGGCCCGGCGACACCACGCAACGAACATGACCGAAAGCGGGTTTGACGCTGATGAGCATGCGATGAGTCCTCAGCAATGAGCAGCGCCCAGCCGTAACGACGGTCCGAACTGCGCACGATTACATCGTGTGACGCCCGGGCCGAGAACGAGGAGAAACGTGGCAAAGGTCCGGGTATACGAGCTCGCGAAAGAGCTCGGAGTCGAGAGCAAGGTCTTGCTCAACCATCTCAAGGAGCAAGGCGAGTTCGTCCGATCGGCGAGTTCGACGATCGAACCACCCGTCGTACGCAAGATTCGTGAACAGTTCCCGGGGCAGCTCGCGTCCGGGTCCGTCAAGGGCGCCAAGGCAGCTGCGACGCCGAGCGCCCCCAGCGGTCGCGCACCCGCGGCGCCGGCCCACGGCCCACGACCGGGCCCAGCGAAGCCACCGGCCCCACGCGCGCCGGCCTCGCCGGCTGTGGTGGAGACGACCCCAGCGGCGCCCAGCCAGCCCGCCCAGCCAGCGGTTCCTGTCCCGGCCGACCCAGGGTTCTCCTCCGTCCCAGCGCCGCCGACTCCGGTTGCGCCGACTCCTGCAGCTCCGGCTCCCGCGGCTCCGGCTCCCGCAACGCAGGCCCCGGCAGCTCAGGCGCCAGCAGCGCCTGCCGCGCCCGCGGAGGCGAAGCCAACCGAGGCTGACTCAGCGGCCCCGCGGCCGAGTGCTCCGGGCCCACGCGCCACGCCGCCGGCCCCCGGTGGTACAGCCCCTCGCGCCCCAGCAGGCCCGGTCCCCGGTCCACGCCCTGCGGCACCGGCTGCCCGCCCAGGCGGTCGTCCCGGTGAAGGTGGCCGTCCCGGCGGGCAGCGTCCGTCGACGCCACGTCCGGGCAACAACCCGTTCGCTCCCAGCCAGGGCATGCGCTCCGGTCGTGAGGGCGGTCGTGATGGCGGTCGTGAGGGTGCTCCGCGTCCAGGCAACAACCCGTTCGCCCCGAGTCAAGGCATGCCTCGCCCAGGTCAGCCCCGCACCGGCGGCCCCGGGGTCGGCAGCCCGCGCCCTGGTGCGCCGCGCACGGGTGCGCCCGGTGCCGGTGGCCCCCGCCCCGGCGCTCCTCGTCCCGGAGGTGCCAGGCCGAATCCCGGCATGATGCCCGACCGCACCTCGGTGCCCCGTCCGGGGGAGCGCCCAGCCCGCCCCGGTGGTCGTCCTGGCGGTGGCGGCGGCTTCGGCGGTCGACCTGGCGGTCCCGGTGGTGGCGGCTTCGCAGGTCGTCCCGGTGGCGGTCGCCCCGGTGGCCCCGGTGGCCGCGGTAGCGCCCCTGGCGCCTTCGGTCGTGGTGGCGGACGCCCGGTTCGAGGACGGAAGTCCAAGCGGGCCAAACGCCAAGAGTTTGAGCAGATGCAAGCGCCGTCGCTCGGCGGCGTGAGCGTCCCCCGCGGTGATGGCAAGATGGTCGTCCGGGTCCGCCGAGGCACGTCGCTGACGGACTTCGCCGACAAGATCAACGCCAACCCGGCCAGCCTGGTCACCGTCTTGTTCCACCTCGGTGAGATGGCGACCGCGACCCAATCCCTTGATGAGGACACCTTCAAGCTGCTCGGCGCCGAACTCGGCTACGTCATCCAGGTGGTCTCCCCAGAGGATGAAGAGCGTGAGCTCTTCGGGCAGTTCAATATCGATCTGGATGCCGAAGCCGAGGCCGAGTCCGATGAGGACCTGGAGGCCCGTCCACCGGTCGTCACCGTGATGGGGCACGTCGACCACGGAAAGACGAAGCTGCTGGACGCGGTCCGACACGCGAACGTCATCGACACCGAGGCCGGCGGGATCACCCAGCACATCGGCGCATACCAGATCGTCACCCAGCACGAAGGCCAAGACCGGCCGATCACGTTCATCGATACCCCCGGTCACGAGGCGTTCACCGCGATGCGGGCCCGGGGCGCCAAGGTGACCGACATCGCGATCCTGGTCGTTGCGGCCAACGACGGCGTGATGCCTCAGACCATTGAGGCGCTCAACCACGCTCAGGCGGCGGACGTACCGATTGTGGTTGCGGTGAACAAGATCGATGTGGAGGGTGCAAACCCGTCGAAGGTGCGCCAGCAGCTCACCGAGTACAACTTGGTCGCCGAGGAGTACGGCGGCGACACGATGTTCGTCGATGTGTCGGCCAAGCAGCGTCTGAACATCGACGCCCTGCTCGAGGCAGTCTTGCTGACTGCCGACGCGGCACTTGACCTGCGGGCGAACCCCGACAAGGACGCTCGTGGCGTGGCGATCGAGGCGAACCTCGACCGGGGTCGCGGTGCCACAGCGACCGTGTTGGTGCAGTCCGGCACGCTGGCGGTTGGAGATTCGATCGTCACCGGGTCGGCGTACGGGCGGGTTCGGGCCATGCTTGATGAGCACGGCAATCACCTGGACGTGGCCCTGCCCTCGCGTCCGGTGCAGGTGCTTGGGTTGTCCAGTGTTCCGCGCGCGGGTGACACGTTCATCGTGGCGCCCGACGACCGGACTGCCCGGCAGATCGCCGAGAAGCGTGAGGCCGCCGACCGCCAGGCCAGCTTGGCCAAGGCGCGGAAGCGGATCAGCCTGGAGGACCTCAACGAGGCGCTGGCGGCCGGCAAGGTCGACACGCTGAATCTGATCCTCAAGGGCGATGTGTCCGGTTCGGTGGAGGCGCTCGAGGACGCGCTGTTGCAGATCGACGTCGGCGACGAAGTGGACCTGCGAATCATCGATCGCGGGGTTGGTGCGATCACGATGAACAACATCAACCTGGCGATGGCCTCCAACGCGGTCATCATCGGCTTCAACGTGCGCGCAGAAGGCCTGAACGCCGACTACGCCGAACGTGAAGGCGTGGAGATCCGGTATTACTCGGTGATCTACAACGCCATCGAGGAGCTTGAGGCAGCGCTCAAGGGCATGCTCAAGCCGGAGTTCGAAGAGCACGAACTGGGCACCGCGGAGATCCGGGAGATCTTCCGCAGCAGCAAGTTCGGCAATATCGCTGGGTCGTTGGTGCGCTCCGGAGAGATCCGCCGCGGAGCCAAAGCCCGAATCACCAGGCAAGGCGTCGTGGTCACCGGGAGTCTGGAGATCGCCGGACTGCGAAGGTTCAAGGATGACGTCACCGAGGTCCGCGAGGGCTACGAGTGCGGCATCAACCTTGGCTCGTTCAACGATCTGCAGATCGATGACCTTCTCACCACGTTCGAGATGCGCGAGAAACCGCGCACCTGACCAAGGACGCAGCGGTGGCTGTCAGCCGAGACAAGACACCTGGTCGACCAGCGCGCCCCGTCCCGCGTCATGCGGGCCGGGGCGCGGTGGCGTGACCAGGTGAACCTGCGCGATCGAGGATCGCGACGGAAGAAGGGGAAGCCTGATGCCAGATGTAGCACGCGCCCGGCGGGTCGCCGAACGGATCAAAGTGATCGTCGCGGAGTATCTGGAGAACCGGGTCAAGGACGACCGACTGGGGTTTGTCACCATCACCGATGTGCGGGTCACCGGGGACCTGCAACACGCCTCGATCTTCTACACCTTCTTCGGCACCCAGGATGAGCGAACCGCCAGCGAAGCTGTCCTGCGTGCTTACACCGGTCGGATCCGCTCGGCGGTCGGACAGGGCGTCGGGACCCGGCTCACGCCGTCCATCGAGTTCATCCCGGACGCGCTACCAGAAACCGCCGCGCACGTGGAGGAATTGCTCGCACAGGCCAAGCGTCGGGACGTCGAGCTTGCCCAGGCTGCGGCAGCTGCACGGTACGCCGGCGACGCCGACCCGTACCGCAAGCCTGCCGAAGAGACCTAAGGTGGGAGGTCACGAGGCGACCCAGACCGCACACCTCGCGCCGGCGAAGGCCCCGGGCACAGCTTCCGACGGGCTGTTAGTGATCGACAAGCCGGCAGGGATGACGAGCCACGACGTGGTGGCACGAGTACGCCGGCTGGTCGGCACCCGCAAAGTTGGTCACGCCGGCACCCTCGATCCGATGGCTACCGGCGTGCTGCTGGTGGGGGTCAACCGGGCCACCCGACTCTTGACGTACCTGGTCGGGGCGGACAAGTCATACGCCGCCACCATCCGACTCGGGCAACGAACCCACACCGATGATGCGCAGGGGGAACAGCTGCCCGCCCACGACCCTGCGGCGGTCGCACGAACCGTGCAAGCGCTGAGCCTGCCGGCCATCACCGCAGCCACCGCCGCCTTGACCGGCGAGATCGAACAAGTGCCCAGTGCGGTCTCGGCGATCAAGGTCGGCGGGATCCGCTCGTATGCCCGGGTCCGAGCCGGACAGGAGATCGAGCTGGCCGCTCGATCCGTGTCGGTGTACCGGTTCACCGTCGGTGAGCCGGTCGCGGCGCGCACCGAGAGCGGACCCGTCCTCGACGTACCGATTGAGGTCGAGGTGTCCTCTGGAACGTACGTGCGGGCGCTGGCACGTGATCTGGGCGCGGCGCTCGGCGTGGGTGGCCACCTGATCTCGCTGCGACGTACCAGGGTGGGGGCGTTCGGGCTGGATCGGGCCTACCAGCTCGGTGACCTGATCCAGGCGACGTCCGCAACCTCGCAGGCAGCGCATCCGCCGGTGCCTTTGCTGGGGTTGGCGCAGGCGGCCGCCTTGGTCCTTCCGGTGCGGAAGCTGGATGCGGCGCAGGCCTGGGAGCTTGGATTCGGGCGACCGGTCGAGTCAGACCCGCTTGCCCGGCCCGGCCCGATCGCGGGGGTCGGTCCAGATGGCGCGCTGGTCGCCGTCCTGGTCGAACAGGACGGGCGGGCGCGTGCTGCCGCCGTGTTCGCCCCAGCCGCAGCGTCTGCAGGAGGAACCTGAAATGGCTGTCGGGCCACCGAATGTGGAGCATGGGATCGGGCGTTGAAGCGAGATTCGGGGGAACATAACCAGCGCCAGGGTTTGCTACGGCCGAACAATGACCCAGCCCGACATCGAGGCATTCTGGCTACAGGCTCGCCTGTCGCTGGGTCCCGACGCGCTCCCGGAAGGGGTCACCGACACCGTGGCGCCACCGACTCAGTCGTTCGGGGCGACACCGGAGCAGGCCGACGAGTTGCTCGACCTCATACTGACGGGTGTCAAGACCGGCACGGCCTGCCCGCTGCGGGACTACGAACTCGAAGGCGATCCGCTGCCGCAGGTCGGCGACCTTTGCATCGTGCTCGATGGAGCCGGGCTGCCTCGCGCATTGATCCGCACCACCGACGTCCGGGTGGTCCGATTCGACCAGGTGACGCAAGAGCACGCCGATGCTGAGGGTGAGGGCGACCGCACGCTCGGGCACTGGCGGGCGGTGCACGAATGGTTTTTCAAGGAGTATGACAAGCATCTGCGCGGATTCAGTGCGTACATGCCAGTGGTGTGCGAAGTCTTCGAAGTGGTGGTCACGGATCGCGGCGAGTGAACCGCCCGGTTCAACCATCTGCAGTCACGGGTTGGGCCCGCGAGTGCTTGAGCCTCGTGACCCACTGAACTCAGTGGTCGCGGGCCGGATGAGGTCATCGGTCTGCGCTCGGGCCCGTTAGCATGGGCGCCGTGCAGCGATGGAGCGCCTTGGAGGATATCCCGGATGATTACGGCCCCAGCGTCGTAACGCTCGGCAATTTCGACGGAGTCCACAAGGGCCACCGGGCGGTGCTCAGCACCCTCGTCGAGCGTGGGACAGCGCTCGAACTGCCCTCAGTGGCAGTCACGTTCGACCCCCACCCGCTGTCGGTGTTACGACCGCAGGCGGCTCCCCAGCGCATCACGACGAGTGCCCAACGGTCGGAGTTGCTCAGCGATGTCGGGCTGTCCGCACTCTTGATGATGGATTTTACGGTCGACCTGGCCGCCTGGTCGCCGGATCAGTTCGTTGAGCGAGTATTCGTCCAGCGGCTGCGGGCCCAGGTGGTCGTTGTCGGTGAGGACACCCGGTTCGGCATCCGCAACTCCGGCGATGTGAACACCCTGCGAGACCTTGGGCAGGTCTACGGCTTCGAGGTCGTCGTCGTGACCGATCTGGGCGATGACGAGCGGTGGTCGTCCACGCAGATCCGCCGGATGCTCGCCTCTGGCGACGTCGAACAGGCAGCCCGGGTCCTGGGTCGACCGCATCGGGTCTGCGGCACCGTCGTGCACGGTGACCACCGCGGTCGTGACCTTGGGTATCCGACTGCGAACCTCGCACCGGACAGCGAGGGG
>CAJDVI010000152.1_pt1 | contig 13717 bp, 11 predicted proteins | sample 7391351 | NCBI WGS metagenome assembly CAJDVI01 (sample SAMEA7055704, study PRJEB34461) | soil metagenome | biome: terrestrial ecosystem; feature: Peninsula; material: soil | place: Antarctica | collected 2016 | reverse complement strand
GAGGTGCGCATCATTGACGCGAACTCCGCGGGCATGTCGTCCCAGCGACGGATGAGGTCGACGGAGCCGAGCAGCGCCTGGGCGATCCTTCGGACCTCACCCACCTGCCAGGCCGCCCCCAGACCCCGACAGTCGCACTGAAACCGGCCTCGGACCGCCTCGATGGCCCGGTCCAGCTGCATCGGCGTCTCGTGTTGATTCTCCCCGTCGGTCAGCAGGATCACGTGTCGCTTGGTCAGGCTGGGCACCGAGTCGAAGAGCTGCCCCGCGGCGATCAGCCAGGTGCCCATCGCCGTACCGCCGTCTGGATACAACTGGGTGAGCGCCTGCTTGGCTTCAAGCCTGGTCTGCGTTGACATCCGCACCATCGCCGCGTGGTATCCGTCCGGATAGCACAATCTGGCCTCGTGGTCGCCGGCCACAATCGCAAAAAACACCCCGTCCACGATCTGGTCGAGCGCGGCCGCCGCGGCGTACTGCGCGGCCCTGACCCCCTCGTGCTCCATCGAGCCCGACGTATCGACCACGATGACCTCGCCGGCGTCGCCGCCACCGGAGCGGCCCACCGTCCCAGCGCCGCGACAGGTCATCGACACGATGGAGTGCACGTCGGTGCCACCGTCGGGCAGGTGCTCGTTTTGATGAACCTGGGCGGTGAACTCAGCCATGCACAGCATCCTCGTGTTCGGGTCGCGCCGCGGCGACGTGCGGTCCGTCAACGGGTACGCCGACCCGAGCGACGACGGCGGTGATGTTGTCGTGACCACCCTGTTGCTTAGCCCAACGGATCAGCCCCTGCGCCAGTGCCAACGGGTCGGCCTCCACCGCAATGCCGCCCCCGGCGCCGCCCCCGGTGACCTCATCGGTGACCTGGCGCAGGACTGCGGCCAAGGCGACGGCCTCGGACGCGTAGTTCCACAGGCCATCGGAACACAGCAGCAGCCAACCGGGACCGGGCGGTGCCAGTGAGTTCGAGCTGGGGGTGTGGTCAGGCGCGTCGGCACCGAGCCAGCGAGTGATGGCGTGCGCGTGCGGACCTGATTCGGCGGCGGCACGGTCACGACCGGAGCGGATCTGCTCCTGAGCGAAGGAATCGTCCACCGTGAGCAGCGTCGGGCCGGCGTCGTCCGGCATCCAGTACGCGCGGCTGTCGCCAACCGATCCGACAACGAAGAGATCTTCCTCGATGATGGCGGCCAGGAAGGTGCAGGCCGGAAGACTCCCACTGGCATCGACCTCGGTTGCGGACTGCCGGGACGTCTCGGCCAGTTCCGCGGTCACCATGTCCGTGATCTCGCGAACCGCGTCGATCGCGGCGTCGGCTGCCGCCTCGATGCGGGCGGTCAGTGCCGCCTCGCGGGCTGAGGCCACCCCAAGGCCCTGCGCCCTGGAGGAGGACAATACGTCGGCTGCGGCCTGTGCGGCAGCCAGACTGGTCTGTGCGGAACGCATCGCGGTGGTCACACCGTCGCAGACCACGAGCGCGGCTCGGCTCGGGTGGTTCGGGTCGACCCGCAGCGCCATGGCGTCCTGATTCTCCGCATGCCGCAGCCCGCGGTCGGACACCCCCGCCAGCCAGGGGGCCGGTGCCGACGTCACGTGGTCGCGGGGGGCAGGGCGTCCGGCCCCGCACTGGGAGCAGTAGCCGTCCGCGTCATACGCTTCGCCACACTCGGCGCAGGTGCCGAAGTCCTGGGTGGGGGCCGGCGGGGTCACCGGGATCGGACGCAGTTGCGAGACATCGCCATCCAGCACCATCATCGAGCCCCGGGTTGCCGGCATCGGGCCCTGCGCAGGAGCTGGCCCCGCGGTGGTGTCCGGTTCGGGTGTCGCCTCACGTCCCGCCTCACGTCCCGCCTCTGGTGCGGAGTTCGAGCTTATTGCCGGATCCGCTCCCGGATTGGCGGCGGGGTCATCGTCGTCGCCGGGCGGCTGATCCCGGGATACCGAGGGTCGCTCGGGCAGTGGTGGGGGCGCCGTCATGAACAAGCCGGGCCCGATCGAATTGCCACACGACGGGCAGGACGGCGCATCGGCGCCGGGCAGCCCCCCACCGCATCGTGGACAGGTCAGTACGGCCGGCGGGACCAGTCGAGCGGGCTCGCCGCCGGCAAAGGTGGGGTCGGCATTGGTCATGTCAGGCTCCAAGGACGGACGGCATTGGCACGGTCGATGAGGGTGAACCGCTCCGATGATTCAGCGGTGAGATCGGCGAGTTCGCGGTAGGAGCGCTCCAGCGCGGCGCGCAACGTCAGCGACGTGGCCCGGACACCCCCGATACGAATCTGCGCGGCGTTGCCGTTGGTGACCACGTGCCGCAGAGCGCGGTCGTACACGCCGATGCTGAAGGCGAGCCGCTGGCGTGGGTCGAGCGTGACGCCGCGAACGTCGCTGATCGCATCGGCCAAGTCGGTCAACGTCCCGCGTTGATTCATCAGGCCGGCCCGAACCCACCGCGCCTGTGGGTGTGCCCGGCTCGCGGACGGCACCGCGTCCAGCACATTGATCGCGCCGGTCACGTCACTTTGGGCCACCCTGGCCCGGGCAATCCCGAACGCTGCCGGAGCGATGTACCCGGCATCGGTGCGCAGACAGGTGAGGTACTCGGCTTCGGCGAGTGCCGGTTGACCGGCGAGTTCCGCAGCCAGGGCGAGCGCTAGCCGGGGTGCGATCTCACCGGGCACCTGGTCCCGCACCGCACCGAAGTATTCCTGCGCCGCGTCCGGGTCTTGACGGGCCAGTGCGTCGCGGCCGAGCATCCAGGCTGCCCGCCAGTCCCACGGATCGGCTTTGAGCATCGCCGAGGTGGCATTGACCAGCAGATCGGGTCGCTCGGCGGCCAGCGCACAGCGGGCCTGCTCGAGCCACACCTCGGGTGTGCCCTGCGGGGCGTTGGCCAGTTCGTCGTACCGGTTCAACGGTTCACGCGCGCCGACCATGGACACCCAGTCGACCATCGGGTCGTGGTCGTCCGGCTTCAGCACCGGCAGTTCCCGCCAGGTCAGCGTCTCGGTCACCACTGCGGGCGGGTCGAAGAACTGCGAGTGGGCGCTTTGGGTTGCGGCCCCCGCTCCGTCGCGGCCGAACACGACCTGGCGCAGCACACCCACCATCTGCGCCCGCAACTCCTCCACGGACAGGAACCGGTCATCCGGGTCCTCGGCGCACGCTTTGGCGACCAGCCGGTAGAACGCGTCGTGGCTGGTGAACGCCGGCACCTGTGAGGTCGGCGGCAGCGACGTGGCGTACTCCTTCTGATACCCGCGAAACTCGAACGTGAGCACCGCGAGTGTCCGGCCGACCGTGAAGATGTCGGAAGCGACGGACGGTCCGAGTTCGGAGACCTCAGGGGCCTGGTAGCCGACCGTGCCGTAGATCGGGGACTCCGTGTCGTCGGCCCGGCGGACCCCGCCCAGGTCGATCAGCTTGACCGCGTCGCCGACCTGGATCAGGTTGTCCGGCTTGAAATCGCAGTAGATCAGACCGATTTCGTGCAGATAGGTGAACGCCGGCAGGACTTCCAGCACGTACGCAAGTGCCTGCGCCACCGGGAACGGGTCGTAGGCGCCCTTGGCGGCCAACCGCTGTTTGAGGAGCTCCTTGAGTGATACCCCGCCGACGTATTCCATGACGGTGTACGCCGCACCCTGGTGCGTCACCACGTTGTAGATCTCGACGATCACCGGATGCTCGACCTGGGCGAGCACCCGCTGCTCGGCGACCGCGGCGGCCAGCGCGTCGGCGTCCCCGGCATTGAGCAGACCCTTGAGCACCACCCAGCGACCCGAGACATTCTTGTCGCGCGCCAGATAGATCCACCCCAGGCCGCCGTGCGCGAGTGCCCCGGCGACTTCGTACTGACCGGCTACCAGGTCGCCGGGCTGCAGCTTTGGGGTGAAATTGTACGGCGCCCGGCATTGCGGGCAATAGCCCTGCGTCCGTCCGGGCGCCGACTGTGCCGCCGACGGAGCGTCGGCGAGGTCGCCAAGGTGGGCGAGATCGGTCCCGCCTTTCGAACGTCCCACCGGCGCGTCACAGTTCGGGCAGACCCGCCGCCGTTCGGGAACCTCGGGGTGCTTCAAGACGGCGGTCATCGGGTCGACGGGATCGACCGGCGGGACGTGGGTCAAACCCATCCCGAGCCGGGAGCCCTGCGTCCGGCGGTTGGCCCGGACCCGGCGTCGGGCCGCCGCCGCGCGCAGCTGCGTGGCGCCCAACCCGCCGCGGCTCCCGCGCGCGTTCGGGGCGGGGGTCAGCTGAGCGGGATGATCCGTGCCGACCGCCAGCGCCGTGCTGTTCGGGGACGCCGCGGACCGGTCTACACCGAGGCCAACGAAGGCAGCGGGCAGCGGCGGGGGCCCGGCCTCGCGAGGCTGGGGCGAGCCGCAGACGGTGCAGTATTCGTCCTCATAGACGCCGATGCATCCGGGTTCCACGCAGTTCATCGAGTCACCCCTGAAGGTCCGGCCGAGGCCGACACCTGGGCCGACGCAGGTCCGCCGAGGGCGTGCAGATAGGCGTCGGCGGCGGCCAACAGGGCCCGTGCGTGATGCAGATCGGCCGGTACGACGGCCAGGGCGGCCTGCGCCCGCTTCGCCAGCGGCCCCACGTCGTCGCGAACCCGCTGCTGCGCGTCCGCCACGGTCGCGTTCAGCGACTGGGCCCGCTGCCCCAGGTCGGCGCGGGCCTCCAGCGCCGATCCGTACGCGCCGCGTGCTTGTTCTAAGGCCCTGCCCACGAGCGACAACCGCTCAAGGTAGGCGGCCAGCGCGCCCGGCTCGCCGGGCACCTCCCCGAGCGCGGTGACGTCGGGAACGCCGAGGGTGGGCGCCGGCGATACGGCGGCACGGGCCCGCTGCGCCAACGCCAGCACTGCCTGCCCTTCGGCCTGCAGTTGGTCTCGTCGGCTCTTGGCGCGTTCGTGGTCGCCGCGGGCCTGGTCGCGTCTCGAGGCTGCCACAATGAGGTCTCGTTCCGCGGTGGCCGCGGCCACTTCGAGGGGCGGGACGAGGCCCCCGACGTCGGCTCCACGCCGCGCGCGTTCGGCGACGTCGGTCAGCCGCTCGTCGAGCTCGGTCAGGCTGGCCTGCGCTGAGTGGCGATGATCGAGCGGGATGAGCCTCACCTGGTCTCGGATGCGCTCCACTTGTTGACGCAGGTCCTGCAGCCGGTTCGCAAGATCGGGCTCGGCGCCGTCGAGACGCAGTCTGGCCCGCAACGACCCGGCCAGGGAGTCGGACAGACGACAGGCCTCCGGCAACGTGACTGCCATGCCGTGGCCCTCCTTCGAGCCTTGGCTTGACTGTTCCATCCGGCCCCAGATGAGCGTCACGACCTGGCGACGTCCCGCCTCCTGGACCCGGCCGGAGTCCCACGCGGCCATCAGCAGATCGTGCCGGTCGGCCACCGACTTCCATAACGTCATCGACAGGAGTACGTCGCCGGTCAGGGCAGCGCCGTCGGATGAGTCGAGGGCGGCCCGGTCGAGGGTATCGAGCTCAGCCTTGCGCCGGTCACGCCATTGGCCGAGCTCACCGAGGTAGTGCATGAGCCGCTCCGGGGCGACGTCTTGGCCGAGCCCTCCGGGTGCTTGCGGAGCGACCGCGTACCGGGTGGGCGCCCCCGGGTTGATGTTCATGACGGCCTCCTCACCGGTATTCCTGCAGTCTTCTGCCAATGCCCATCCAGGCGAACGTGGCGGCCAACAAGCCGGCAGTGGATGCCGTGGCAGCGGCGTCGAACCATTCCGACAGCGCGGTGTCGCCGGCTCGAAGCTGCTCGATCCGGCGGCTGGGGCTGTCGGCGGTGATGAGCTCGGCGTGGGCCGCTTGATAGTCCGCCCAGGCTCGGTCGATTGGCGCTGGTGGGTTGGTCTTCACCTGCGGCTGTGCTCCGGAGGTGAGCCTCAACTGCCGGCTGATCTGCGCCGCTTGTGTGGTCCACGCGGACTGGGCCGCGCGCGGGTCCCCGCCTGGGAGCAAGCCGCCCAGCTCTGCCCGCCGCAGGTCGTGCACCTTGGTCGTCAGTGACTGCGTCGATCTCGCTTGCGCGACCGCGTCATTAGCGCCGTCTCCGATCAGCAAGCCCGGGTTGACCGCCAGGAGCGTCAGTCCCGCGGTGATCACCCCCGCGGCAGCCAGCCCTGGGTTGATGATCCGATGCGTCTTTCGAGCCAGCCACCAGGATGCGAGGGCGAGCCCCAGGGTGCTCAGACCGCCGACCACCAGGACCGACGGCCGCCCCCAAGCCCGGGTGGTGACTCCGGCTCCGTCGGTGAGCCGGTCCAGGTTTGCCGTCGCGACCGTGGCCAGGGGGGTCAGGACGGCGCTGCTCGCCTGCCCACCGAGCTGTTCGTAGTCGCGCGCCGCTTTGGTCGTGGACGCCGCCGGCGCCAACAGACTCTCCGCCAGCGCAGCCTGGTAGGACGTGAGCCCGCGCACCGAGCTGATCAGCTCCGGCGAAGCCGTCGCCGAACTGGCGGCCGCGACCACCTCCGCGGCGCTGGTACCCAGGGCCGCGGTGACGCGGGTCCGTTGGGCGTCGAGTTCGCTGGATCCGGCCGGCCTTGCCGCGATGACGCGCTCGGCCATGATCTGACCGGCGGCAAGGTCGGCGCGACCGAACTCGTGTTGTGCAGCAACCACATGCCGCTGCTGCTCGATCACCGACGACGCGGGCACTTCGTAGCCACTGACGCCGATCAACCCGCTGGCTGCGATGCCGGTCAGGGCACAGGCGATCGGCGCCGCGGCGCGCAGCCTGCGCAGTTGGCTGGGCATCCGCGAGCCCTGTACCGCGGTTTGGGCGCCGGTAGCTGCCAAGGCGGAGCCGGCTGGGCGCGCGCTCCCCGCAGGCAGGGGTGCGGGCACCCCGCTCGAATGGGCAAGCGTGGCAGGTGATCCGGGACCGGCGGCTCCCGCGGCGGCTCCGCGCCCAGCCTGTGCGCTCACGTCGACTCCTGGCGGTCTTCGGGCACCTGGTTCGTCGTTTCTTCTTCTGTTGAGTCCGTGGCCGTCGTCGAGGACACTTCGTCCGGGCGATCCTCCAGGTCGACCACCTCGAGTGTGCGCAACTCCTGCAGGGTCGGGTCTTGCGTGTCCCGCAGTCGCCAGGCATGGTGACTGATCGCCGATTCTAATGTGTTTCGAGCAAAACGTCCGTTACCGAAGGTCTCGGTCCGTGGAGTTGCGGCCAGGATCTCTGCGAACCGGGTCAAGGCCTGTGCAGAGAAGTCGTAGTCGTTCTTGGCGGCCAGGGCGACCAAGATCTCAGTGACCTCGTCGTCGGTGTAGTCGGCGAACGTGATCGTGGTGCGGAAGCGGCTGGCCAGACCAGGATTGCTGTCGATCCAACGCGTCATTGGGGCGGGGTATCCAGCGACGATGATGACGAGGTCGTCGCGGTGATCCTCCATCTCCTTGACCAGCGTGTCGACCGCCTCCTGGCTGTACTGATCGCCCATCAGCGCGTAGGCCTCGTCGATGAACAGGACGCCGCCAAGCGCAGACCGGACGACGTCGCTGGTCTTGGTTGCGGTTTGGCCGAGATATCCGGCGACGAGTTCGCCTCGATCCACCTCGACCAACTGCCCCTTGGCCAGCAACCCCAGTGCCCGGTAAATGCCCCCGACCAGCCGGGCCACCGTCGTCTTTCCGGTGCCCGGGTTGCCGACGAAGACCAAGTGCCGGGTCAGCGTGGCTGCCTTTAGGCCGGCCTTGGATCGGATCGCCTCCATTTTCAGCAGGGCCACCTGCCGGTGGACCTCGCGTTTGACGTCGGCCAGTCCGATCAGGTCATCGAGTTCGGCGAGGAGTTCCTGCAGACTTGGCTCCGGTTCTGCTGGCTCCTCTGGCGCCGCGACGTCCTCTTCTGCCTCGGCTACCTCGGGATCCGGCATCTGGTAGGCCGACGGGAGATCGCTGAGCTGGTCCACCTCCGCTGGTGGTGTGGGGATCTGCTCCCGGTCGCCGCCGAGCATTGGCCTGCGCAGCAGGTCTCGGGTGGCCTGCTGCAGGGCGGACAGTTGGGCGAGGACGTCGTTGCCACGGCCGGTGGCCGCCTGGATCTGGCTGCTGCGATCGATGGCACCCAAGTCGAAGGATGATCCGCGACCTAGCCCGCCAGGCACGGTGTCCGGCGGTAGCGCCGACGCCGGCACGGGCGCATACGACGACCCGCCCACTCCCGCGATCTGGGCTGCCCCAGTGACGGTCGCCTTGCCGACGGCTGCTGCACCCGCCCCCTGAACGGTGCAGGCGCTCGTCGCGACGTCCGCGAGCGCATGAGCGTAGCCACCGGCGGCCGGTGACCCATCGGCGACCAGCGCGGCCAGCAGTGTCGTCGGCCCGGCGGCATATCGGCGACCCCGGGGTGCGGCCGCAAAGAACTCAGCCGGTTGCGCGTCGACAGCCTGCGCCCAGTACCGGTGCACCTGACTTGGCCCTGCCTGTTCGAGCACAGCCGCGGACAACGCCAGTCCCTCGTGTCGTGCGGCTGATCCGTCCTGCCCGGCCTGTGTCGCAACCCGCGTGAGCGCGTCCAGCGCGTCACGCAGTGGCGAGTGGGGGCTCTGCTGGCCGGTCATGAGTGTCCTGCCTATCGGATTTCGTACAACACACCAGGTTTGATGGCTCGGTCGGGGCCCAGACGGATCACCCGCCCTCCGGCGGGCGCAACGGCGTGACCGGCACGTCAGCACCGAGGGTGAGCGCCGGGGTACTTGGCGGCCCGAACTTCTCGGCGAGGAACCGCCCGTGCGCGACCAGCGCGATCGCGTCGTCCCGGCACACGGCGTCAAACACCTCGTCCATGGTCTGGCCGAGCAGATCGAGCTGATCCACCAGCACCATCAACGACGTCTTGCCGCCGTCGACCGGCCGACTGTCGGCGAACCTGCGAGGCAGTCGTAGGTAGCCGCCGACCGCCTCAGGAAGGTAGTCCGTGGCCGTGGCCATCACCGAGTACGCCAGCGGGCTACCAGCGCCGAGCGCGTCGAGTCGCGGAATGGTGTCCCGGATCGCCGCGGTCACCCGGTGCACCCGCGCGACCACGACAGAGGGTACGCCGCCGCTGGTCATCGACGCATCGGTGCGCTCCAGCGCAGCGTGTAGGTCGTCGGCGGTCGGGGGGGCGGGCAGGATCAGCCGCTCGGCGCTCTTCGCTGCCTCGTCGCCGCCTCGGCCGCCCAGCCAGGCCCAGAAGTCTGCCAGTGCCATCGGCGCCTCACGCGGTCCCGCGCGCCGGGTTCAGGGCCCGGCCGGAGTCGTCGGCTCTCATAACCGGCCGGTCGTGCCGATGTCCAGCGAACCAGCCTGGATCCGGGTGTCGGTGCGCTGCACCCGTTCCAGGTAGGTCCGGGATTTGGCGACCTCGCCCTCCAGGGTGCCGATGGTCTGGGCCATGGTGTCCAGGGCCTGGACCCGGAAGGTGTCGATGGCGTCCATCGTGTCGTAGATGTTCTGGAACGCCGCCTGCAGTTGCGGCAACCCCAGGGATGCCGACGCCGCCTGCTCCTGGATCTTGATGGAGTTGTCTTTGAGCATCTGGCTGGATCGTTCGATCAGCGCCGAGGTGGTGGTGTTGAGCGCGGTGATCTGCTCGAGCACGAGCTTCTGGTTGTTTAATGCCTGGGCGATGATGATCGCGGTTCGCAGGGCCGAGACCGTGGTCGTGGTGGCCCGGTCGACCCCCTTGATCAGCTCGATGTTGTTTTTGATGATGATGTCGATCGCCAGATAGTTCTGGATCGAGACGGCCAGCTGGGTGAGCAGGTCCTGGTGTTTTTGGCGGACGTAGAAAAGCACGTCCTCCCGCATCGATTTGGCCTTCTCGGGGTCAGTCACATCGAGCTCGGCGATCTGCTCCGAGAGTTTTGCGTCAAGGTGTTCGGCGATGTAGATGTACTGGTTGATGCGGCCCATCGAGGTCCACAGGTTTTGTTTCTCCAAGTTAAGCGCCGCGTTGTCTTTCGCGAGCTCGTCCTGGCCGTTGCGCAGTGCGTGCAGGATCCCGTCCAGATGACTCTGCGCCGACTCGTAGCGGTGAAAGTAGTCGGTCAGGCGGTCACCAAACGGAATGATCCCGAGGATCTTCTTCGGCACGCTGGCCCCCTTGGGGTCCAGGTTTTGCACCGTGTGGCGTAATTCGACCAACGTCTTGGCCACGTTCGACCCTTCCGCCACACCGCTCTCCTTGAGCGCCTTCACCGGTGTCTTGAGCAGGCGGTTCGAGGTCTCAGCAGCGGCGCGGATGTCGGCATCCCCCATGGTCCGCACGTCGGCCGCTTTGGCGGCGAAGTCGGGCGACTTGGCCTGCGATGCCGCCAACGCGTGCACGAACTGATCGACTTTGACATCGAGCGCCGGCATCACCGCAGGGTCAACGGCCGGGGCCATCTTCGGCGCCGAGGTGGCCGCGACCGGCTGAGGCGCCGAAGGAGCTTCGAGCCGTAGCAGTGGCTCGGCAACAGCTGCGCCCGCAGTCGGCTGCAGTGGCTCAGTCATCGTGGTGTGCCCCCTTCGGTGGCGCTGGTTGTAGCGCTCAGTCTGATGCCGCTTTCTGGTGGTGCCGGTGCCGCATCGTCATGCGGACCTGCTCCACCGTGCCCGGTCGGGGTCGCTGCTGGAAATCGGTGATGTCCCTGAGATCACCGACCAGACGGTGTCCACCCCTTGCCTACCCCAGTCTGCCCGCCGTAACCACTGGGCTCCGTACGCCGCACGACGCGCAGGCCGCCAACCTGACCCGGGCCGACCAGTCTGCCGTTCCCAGTGCACCCGCGTCTCGACGTCCTCGCGGACGGGTCTGGATCACGTCGCGCCCTTGCCATGACCAGCAATTTCGTTGCTAGCCGGGCGTTCTCGAGAAGACCATTGAGGTCGTCTCAGAGTGCGGATATTATCCGTAACAGGACGAGCGTCCAGCTCGATATCAGGGCATCATCCTGCTCCGTTTCCTGCGGCGCCGGTCGATTGGGGGGTCTGACCCGCCCGGACGTGTTGACGAGGAGCCGCGAGATGTCCGCCACCGGATTGCTTGAACCTTTGATCATTTTGCACGTGAATCCGGGGACCGTCATGGCCCTTGGTGCCACCGTCGTGTCGGCAGCCTCGTTTGCGGCGGCCGCGATCATGGGGGGCTGGTTTACCCGGATCGAACGCGAGGCGCGCGCCAAGGATGCATCCGACCTGCTCAGTGCCATCCACCGGGACATCACCGTGGTGCCGCTCGATGGTGAGGATCTCGTGTCAACCACGTGAGGGTGTGCGAAGAGGCGGCTGGCTAGCGGGTCAGCGCCGCCGTCAGGAGCGGGCGCTTGGGCCGAGGCGCTGAGCGGCGGGGGAGCACCGTTGCTTGGTTCGCGCGGTGCCGCGGTCGTTGCATCTGGTTCGGTAGCGAGAGTCTGATGATCCGGTGCCACGCCGAGTAGACCTGTTTCCACAGTGGCGCGCTCGCATAGTGCAAGTCATAGCGGTTGAACAGGGCTCGAATCCTGGGGGCGATCTGCACGTACCGGTTCGAAGGCAGATCCGGGTATAAGTGGTGCTCGATCTGGTGCGACAGGTTGCCGGTCATCAGATGGGTTGCCGGACCGCCGGAAATGTTGGCCGAGCCAAGCATTTGGCGCACATACCACTCATCGTGGGTTTCACCGTCGATCGAGTGCGTTTCGAACGTCGCCACCCCTTCGGGGAAGTGCCCGCACATGATGACTGCGTGGGTCCACAGACGTTCGCGGCCAGCGTGGACCGGAAGCTGCGCCCGGACAGTGCTGGGAACAGGACATAGTCCTTGGCCACCTGCCGACCACCCTTGACGAGCACCTCGCGGACCCGTTGCTTGAACTCGGGGTCTCGAGTTCGCCCTTCTTTCCTGGCGTGGTCATACCCCAGGTCGTACGACGCGATGCCCCACTGGAAGAACAACGCGTTCAGCAGGTTGTACAGCGGCTGGAGCAGGTACGACGGTTGCCAGGGCTGGTCCTCGTCGACCCGCATGATTCCGTAGCCCAGATCGTGATCACGCCCGATCACGTTGGTGTAGTTGTGGTGCACCTGGTTGTGTGCTTCCTTCCACTGCGTCGCCGGGGAGGCATGGTCCCATTCCCAGCTGGTCGAGTGGATTTTCGGGTCCCGCATCCAGTCCCACTGGCCGTGCATGATGTTGTGGCCAAGTTCGGCGTTCTCGATGATCTTGGCCACGGCCAAACCGGCCGTCCCGACCAGCCAGGCGCCGCGATGCCGGCTGAACACCAGAACGGCGCGGCTGGCCAGTTCCAGTGATCGCTGGGCCTTGATGACACGCCGGATGTACGCCGCGTCCTGCGCTCCGCGAGCAGCCAACACGTCCGCGCGGATGGCGTCGAGTTCGGCGCCGATCGCTTTGACGTCATCAGGGGAGAGTCGGGCGTAGGCCGTGTCGGGCTTCTTCTGGATAACCGTCATATCTGTCCTTGGCTTTTCGAACTCACGCATCGAGCCGGCAGCCGCCGGCGGAAGAGTTGACGCAGGTCTGCACGGTGACGCCGTCGGCCGCCACGGTGAGCTCACCGGTGCGCAGGTCACTGACCGCGCCCTCGACCAGCGGCACCACGCATCGGAAGCAGATGCCCATCCGGCAGCCCGAGGGCAGCACGGCTCCGGCGGCCACCTGCCCCGGTGATCACCGGGGGCGGCGCGAATGGTTCGGTGATCAGCGGGCCGGTCAGGTGGTGCTCGGCCATCCCGGTCACCAGGTCGACCAAACCGGGCGGGCCACAGCTGTAGACGCATCGGTCTACCAGATCAGGGACCAACTCCACGATGCGCTGCGGGTTGAGGAATCCCTGTGCGTCGCTGTAGTCCTCGTGCAGGGTGAGGTGGCCTGCCAGTGGGCCGGCCACCAAGGCGCGCAGTTCAGCGCCGAACATCACATCGTCGCGGTGCCGTGCGCCGTGCACGAGCACCAGGTCCAGCGGGGCGTCGGTCTGGGTGCTGCGCTGTCGCCGGGCGGCGAGGGTGCGCAGGATGCCGATGATTGGGGTGATGCCCGAGCCGCCGGTGATGAACGCCACGCGCCTCGCGTTCGGGTCGGGCAGGACGAACGTCCCAGCCGCCTGACCCAGGTGCACCATGTCGCCGACGTGCAGGTGACGCACCAGATGCGTGCTGACCAGCCCACCGGGGACCGCTTTGACGGCGATGCTGAGGGGCTCGAGGATCCGATCCGGGTCAGCTGGTGCCGGGCAGGTCAGCGAGTAGGTGCGCCAATGCCTGACGCCCTCGATCTCGACACCGACACGCAGGTTTTGACCGGCGAGGTGACCCTCCCAGGCGCGTCCGGGCTTGATCTCGATGGCGACGGCGTCGGCGGTCAGCCGCTGGACGGCGGTCACCTTGCCACGCAGTTGCGTAGCGCCCGCGCGCAGCGGGTCGAAAAGATCCAGGTAGTCAGCCGGGACCAGCGGGGTGGCCATCAGCCCGGCGACGTCTGCCAGATACCGCAGGCGCCGACGGTGTTCGGGCCGCAGGTGAAGGCGCAGATCGAGCACATCAACAGTATGTGCTGTGCGCTGAGATAAAGTCTTGACCAGAGCCTGTGAACAATCTCGCCGTGATTGATCGCAGAGGACAAGTCGCGGCGCTCGAAACGCTTGTCGGGAGCAGTCATAAGGCGCTCTTTCGGTCCGTGCGGGCCGCCGTACCTCAAGGAGTTCGCCATGGCCGACATCGCGGCCCTC
>CAJDVI010000046.1_pt1 | contig 14562 bp, 15 predicted proteins | sample 7391351 | NCBI WGS metagenome assembly CAJDVI01 (sample SAMEA7055704, study PRJEB34461) | soil metagenome | biome: terrestrial ecosystem; feature: Peninsula; material: soil | place: Antarctica | collected 2016 | reverse complement strand
ACCGCCCGCGATGACGGCAGCGATCGAGGTCCGGACGACGTCGCCCCAGCAGAGCCGGGCGTACGCCATGCCATATGGCTTTAGTGGAGCCGGACCGCCGGCGAACCGGTGGGCGAAGCGAACGTCAGCCCAGCCGATCAGGCGGTGGCCGTAGGTGAGGGAGAAGCCAATGTAGATGGCCGCGACACCGTGCTCGACTCCTGCGGTGGCTCCGGATCGCAGATGCACGGCGGTGGCGATCAGCAAGGCCAGGTCGATGAGGGGGACGCTGGCGAGCAGCGCCAAACCCAGTCGAGGTCGCCGCAGCACGTAGCGCGTGATCAGACCCGCTGCGATGGCTAACCAGAACGCGATCTCGCAGGCAACGATGACGGCCAAGATCATGGGCGATCCTTCGAAAGATTCGAGTTAGCACAAGCGTGTCAGCAAATTAGCACGACTGTGCCAGGATGGTCACGTGCCGAAACTGGTCGATCACGCGCAACGACAGGTGGCTATTGCCGAAGCCGCTTGGCGGCTCGTCGTGCGTCATGGCGTGAGTGGCGTATCGGTGCGGGCCGTGGCGGCCGAGGCCAATCTGGCGACCGCGTCGTTGCGGCAGGCCTTTTCCACGCAGGACGCGCTCCTCGCGTTCTGCTTCGAGCTGGTTTTGGAACGGGCTGCTGAACGGATCACGTCGCTGTCGGTGCAGGGCGGCGTCCGCGAGCGCGCAGAGCAGACCCTGCTGGAGGTTCTACCTCTGGATCAGGAGCGTTGTGCTGAGATGCAGGTCTGGCTGTCCTTCGCCGCAGCCTCGTTGGCCGACCCGCGCCTCTCGTCGATCTACCTGCGAGGGCATGATGCGCTACGTCAGCTATGTCGCTCGGTTGTCAGAACCGTTGCACCTGGAGCTGATGAGGAGCTCGAGGCGGCCCGGCTACACGCCCTGATCGACGGTTTGGCGATGCACTTGGTGGCCCGAGGCGACCCGGCCGCCGTCGATGCAGCCCGGGTGATCCTGACGACGCACCTGGACAGCCTGGGATAAAGGGTCGCACCGACGCGAACTGCCAACCAAAGACCAGCGAACGGAACGCTCGCAGTCGAATCAACGTGTGGTTGACGACGAGGAGGCAGCACCTCCTGCAGATCCTTCGCCCAGTCGTCGACCGCAGGGGCGGCGAAGAGACGCCTGACGTCGCCCTGGCGGTCGCGCGACGACAAGGCGTCACCATTACCCGGCGCGAAACCGCTCATAGCGCCACGTCAGGAGCCCCTCGTCGGGCCGTTCGTGTCGGCTGCTCGGCACTACTCGCAGCGGCTGGCCGTGCAGCGCCTTCAGACCATGCTCCAGGAGCGGACCGTCGGTCTCCTTGAGGATGTCCTCCCGGATTTGGACAACAAGATCCGGGCGCACCCCCAAGATTCTCACGTCGTACGCCGCGTGGTGGATTTTGCATAGCGCAAGCCCATTGCGGACGGCCGCCACACCAAGCTCGTGTCGATCCGGGACGATGTGGGCGGCGTCGAGCAGCTCGGCGTGCCTCAGCGCACACACCGCACAGCTGGTTTCGTAGGCACGCATGACCATCCCACGGAAGACCGGCTGATGAAGTCTGCGCAGGGTCTCGCTCCGCAGATATCCCCGCAACACCTCCTCGATCGGTGACTCGGTGGTCCTGAGGTGCTGCAACCCGTCGGTGGCGACCACGAATTGCTGATGCTCATCCTCTTCACCGATCAGATAGATAGGGAAGATCGCCTGGTAGAGCGCGGTCCCCACGCCCCAGAACCAGATAAGCGGGCGGCCGGCCAGCATCGACGCCCGCAAGGCCCGGTTGTCGGCGTGATTCGGATCGTCTCCGCGCCACTTGTATCGGAAGAGCCCGTCGGCGTTGATGGCGTCGTCGTAGGGGCGGTCGGAACTCCGGGGTCGCCAAACCGTGCGAATTGAGAGCGCCGAATTAAGAAGCGCCGGTTTGCGTATGCCGCGTTGCGGGTCCATCAGTCGGAAACGCTCACCATCAAAGGTGAACTCCCCGATTTCCTCGGTGTTGAGGGCGTTGAGACCGTCTTGGGTTCGGACAGTGAGCCAGGCCATGGCCTCCGCGCGTAGGCGCGCGTCCCGCTCTGCCGACCACATGGTCACAGCTTGGCACCCGGTGTCTCCGACACCGCTCATTCTTGACCTGGGACCGACCTCGCTGACCAACGCCCAGACCGTCCGCGTGCCGGCTCGGATGACGCCCTGCGCCGAGGTCGGGTCTGTCGGCTAGGTCAAGGCGACTCACGAGGAGCCGACTCCGTGTGGTGCGCCTCCTAGAGAGGCGTGCCAGGCGATCGGTGCTGGGCCGGCCGAGACAAGCGGTCAGCGATCGTCCTGGTGATGAAAGGATTGGACGTTCTACCCCCGTTCGAGGAAGGTGTCATGTCGTCCCTGACTGCCCGCCCCGCCCGACTCTTTCGAGCGCTCGCCGCCGCCGAGATGGTGACGTGGACGCTGCTGCTGCTCGGCATGCTCGGGAAGTACGTCCTGGATGCCGGGGACCTTGGGGTACGGCTCGGAGGCGGCATCCACGGCTTCGTCTTCCTTGCGTATTGTCTGGTCACCGTGATGATCGCCGTCGACCAACGCTGGCGGCTGCGGGACACGATCGTCGGACTTGCCTCGGCCGTCATCCCATATGCCACAGTGCCGTTCGAACGCAGCGCCGAACGGCGTGGCTTGCTCGGTCAGTCCTGGCGGTTGCGCTCGGATCACTCACGCGCGCCCCAGGAGAAGGTCGTATCGGCCGCAGTGCGCAACCCTGTCCTCGCCGCCGCAGTGAGTCTGATCGTGGTCACCGTCGTCTTCGGCGGACTGTTGTTCCTGGGCCCGCCTTGGCAGTGGGTGCAGTGACGGTCGGGCGGACCGCAGTCTCGGTGACGCCAAGTTGACCCTCAAGTCTTCGTCTCCAGATGTGGAGCTGGTCAGCGAACCGCCCAGCCACCGCTGACCGGGAAGACCTGCCCCACGAAGCATGCTGCCGCGTCGCTGCATAGATAGGCGGCGAACTGCGCGTCTTCCCGCGCCGACACGAGGCGACCGAGTGGGACCTCACGGCGCAGTCGCTCCTGGAAACGAGGGTTCTGCTGGACCTCGTCGGGGAAGTAGGTGGGGTTGTCCACGAAGTTCTGGGCAATGGCGTTGACTCGGATGTTTTGCGGTGCCAGCTCCACGCCGACGGCCTGCACGTATGCCAACTGTGCGCCGCGCGCGGCCGAGTACGTCGAGGCTCGGCGCATCCCCCTCAGGGCGGACGCGCTCCCCATCACCAGGATCGTGCCCCGGCCCGCAGCGAGCATGACCGGCACCACAGCGCGAACCAGACGGGGCAGCGGATCGACCAGGGCGGCGAATGTTTGCCGCCACTCATCGTCGGTGACCTCAGCGGCCGGCGTACTCGGTGCGGCCAGAGCGAGGTTGACGACCAGTACGTCGACCTGGCCGGCTGTCGCGACAATCCGCTCGGCGGCAGCCTGCTCAACGAGCGAGCCGGTATCCGCGATCACGTCGCCGCCATGGGCGGCGAACACTTCGCAAAGCGTCGGACCCATGAATTCCTGCGCCTGAGTCACCAAGATCCGCTTGCCACCCAGCATTCCGCGCACCGCTGCAACCCTCTCTCCGGGCGGCGCCACGGGACGTGGACACCGAGATCAGGAGAGCATAGGGCCTGCGCGGATCGAAACGGTTGGGGTCGCCGGCGGCTCACCCCAGGAGGACGGCCTGGCCCGCGAAGAAGGTCACCAACGCCATCACCAGCCCAAACGTGACGACCCACACGGACCGGGGAACGCCGGTCAGTCGGGCCAGTACGGCCGGGTCGCTGCGCCGGTCTCCTCGCGCCGCAGCCACCGCGCCCACGTGCCGCCACGCTCCGATGATGAGCACGACCCCCACGGCGGTGACTACCTGCGCCTGGCGTTGGGCCGTACCCGACATCCACAACGCGCCGGTCAGGGCCAACACCACCAACACCACACCTGCGGTGCCGAAGGATCGGATCCGAGGCACCACGACCAGCAGCGTCAACAGGACGCCCGAAAGCAGCGGGGCTGACCACCCTCGCGCGGCAGCCCAAATCATCAACGCGCCGATCAGGGCGGGCGCCGGGTAGCCGGCCCAGGTCGTCGCAACACGCCCGACACCACGAGCCGGCCCGACCGTCACCGCATGACCCGACATGTCACCGCGCACGACGAACCCGGTGAACCGCCGTCCGAAGAGCAGCCCGACGAAGGCGTGCCCGAGTTCGTGCACCAGGGTGACGCCGACTCGCAGGAGCCGCCACGCCGCGGGCACGATGGCCGCAGCGACGCCGATCACCGCAGCGAGCAGAGTTGCCCCGCCAAGCTCGATCGAACCCGCGCTGGGGGCAATCCGCGTCCCGATCGCTTCGAGCCAGTCCATCACCGAAGGTTCCATGGTCAGGCTTCGACGGGTTCGCTGGAGTTGCCGAGCGCAGGCCGCGTCAGCGGTGGCGGCCGGTGGAGGTCTGGCTCGAGAAACCCGCTGCTCCAGCGGCTGCCCGACGCGGCCTGCTTGAGCGGGACGCCGATCTGGCCCCCGCTGGTGGCCGTCCCGCCGAACCGCCTGCCCTCGCAGCACCGGATCCGGCGACCGCCGCGCTGCCGGCGATCGGCGAACGATTCGCCGTACCTGGCGTCGTGGCAGGGATGTCGCCGACTGGAGCCTGCGCATGTTCGGCCCGCACACCAGCCAGACGCAGCATGGTCGACACGTCTCGCGACTGGGCGTCGGTGGCGAGCGTGACCACGGTGCCCGCCGCGCCTGCCCGAGCGGTGCGACCCGATCGGTGCAGGTAGGCCTTGTGCTCGGTGGGTGGGTCGGCGTGCACGACCAGGCCCACGTCGTCGACGTGGATACCGCGGGCGGCGATGTCCGTCGCGACGAGCGTTTTGGCCTGGCCGCCGTGGAAGGCCGCCATGGTGCGGGTTCGGGCGCCCTGGGAAAGGTTGCCGTGCAACTCGACCGCCGGGATGCCCGCGTTGTTCAGCTGCCGCGCTAGCCGCTTGGCGCGGCTCTTGGTGCGGGTGAAGACGACGGTGCGGTCGGCGGTGGCGGTGAGCTCTACCAAGGCCGCCAGGTGGCCGGTCTCGGCCACTCGCAGGACCCGGTGGGTCATTGTGCTGATGGGAGCCTCGACCGAGTCCGCCTCGTGGGTGACGGGGTTGCGCAGGAAACGCCGGACCAGGCCGTCGACGGCCTGGTCGAGGGTTGCGGAGAACAGCAGCCGCTGGCCGGTATGCGGGGTTGCTTCCAGCAAGCGCCGGACGACCGGAAGGAAGCCGAGGTCGGCCATGTGGTCGGCCTCGTCAAGCACCGTGACCATGACATCGTCGAGACGGCAATGACCCTGGCCAATCAAGTCTTCCAGTCGTCCAGGACAGGCGACGACGATGTCGACGCCGTCCCGAAGTGCCCGGACCTGCGGGTTCTGGTTGACGCCACCGAACACCGTCCGGGAACGCATCTTCAAGGCGGCGGCGAGCGGAACCAGTGCCGCATCGATCTGGCCGGCCAGTTCGCGGGTGGGTGCCAAGATGAGTGCACGCGGTCGGCCGGGTCGTGCTTTGCCCGGCGTCGCAGACAGGCGAGCAAGCATCGGCAACAGGAATGCGTACGTCTTGCCTGACCCGGTCCGGCCACGGCCGAGGACGTCTCGGCCGGCGAAAGAATCGGGCAGCGTCGCCGCTTGAATAGGAGTGGGAACGGTGATGCCGCGGTCGGCAAGGACAGCCGTCAGGACGGCAGGCACGCCGAGCGTGCCAAAAGTGCAGGTAATGATGAGACTCCGAAGATTGTGATGCGGTCGGTTCTGCCCGGCGCGAATCAGTTCGCGGCGCAATGGCATCGACTGAAAAGAAGGGCGCCCGAGGCAGAACGTTCCAGGCGCGTGTTTCCACTTTACCGGATGTGACGGTCTGCGCCGACCAATGCCGACGAGCGCGACATGGTTTGGCCGGCCCCGGATCGGGTCAGCGCTGCGTGCAGTCCCTCACGCGGGACGTCAGCACACCCAGGTCCAAGCCGTACGTCGGCCCGCCGATGCTTTGGTACGCCGCCAGTCGCTGGGCCCCACGATCGATCAAGCGGGCTGCCCCGATCTCGTTTCCCCTGGCGGCGTGGGTCAGCCCTGCGCACAACTGCGCTAACCCCTGCCACAGGTCGCGTTCTGCGGTCGGACCGTGTCGCCAGGCCACCTCGAACGTCTCGTGTGCCGCGAACGGCCGCCCGGTCCGCAGGAGTTCGCGAGCCAGGGCAATGGTCTCGACCGGTGGTAACGGCTCTTCCGAGATCGGCGGCGCACCGGGTAGGTCGTACGGCAGGGGTCGGCCCAGGTCATCGCGTGGCCGAGCCTGACGTGGCCGGCCCTGATCGTCGCGGTCGCGCTGCCTGGCAGCCGGCCGCCCACTGCTGGATTGCATTGCCGTCACCCCCCAAACGCGCGTCATTGAGGTTCAGCGTAAGCCGTGGCAGGAAGCGGTTCCTGGAAACCCAACGGTGCAGAAAAGTCACCCAGTCCGTCACCGCCTCACGACCTTTTCGAACGCTTCGGCCCGGCGTACCGTGGCTTCATCGGGGCGGGCGGTGAGGTGACGTCATGGCGAGCCTGGTGCAGTATCTGGCACTCATCGCCGTGTTGTATCTGGGTTGGCACGTGCTGAGCCTGGTCATTACGACATGGAGCTCGTCGAGGCCTGTCGCACCCTGGGCCTGGAAAGCCCAAGCAGCCACCCCCGTTCACCGCGCAAGACCGGTTCGACACCGAAATGAAACTTTTGGGCGCCGGACTGAGCTGGTGAGACATGGTCGGCGGACGCCATCTGCGGTGTCGGACGTCTCAGGGCTGGTGCGGCTCCGCCTCGGTCTGGCTACCTGCGGGCGTCCGAGCTGCTTGACGAATCAGTTGCCAACGTTCCCGGACGCCCATGTGCCCGATCCACGGGGTGTCGCCGTCCCCGACACGGAAGATGACTCCGCGGGCGATCAGCGCCGTGGGACTCGTGACAAAGCGGGTACGCAGCGGCACGTGCACGTTCGACGTCTCGAGCGTGCGGGCCACCCGGCGATAGGTGGTCTGGGCCTCCGGGGTGAACGATGCACCCACGTACACGTGGATCGCGTCCGGGTACTCCACCATCTCGGCCCTTCCTCCCGCCGCGCAGATCTTTTCGACCATGAGCCGAACGTCCGGCGTCAGCAGATCGGCCGTCCCGCTGTAGAAGTCGGCGGGAGGCAAACCCTTCACGTCCGCGAACAGCGGACTGACCTGAGGGTGGGTCAGGTCGTCAGAGCCGGCCCACCAGCGTGCGGCGACTGCCATTCCCGGCCGCGCCAAGACCGGATCGTAAGGCTCGACGGCAGCCATCTCAGGGTTGGTGGTCAGCACCGTGACCCAAGGCGCGAACAGGATCAACCGGGCAGGCTGGGGCAGGCCGGCGTCGCGGTAACGCATGGCTTGAATCAGGCACATGCCGCCTCCGGCCGAGTCGCCCATCAGGACCACCCGGTCGGCGCTCACCTTGTCGAGCAACCCGCGGTAGACCCGTTCGACGAGCGCATTGCCTTGCTCGTGAGTGTGTTCGGGAGCGAGCGGGTACAGCGGCACGGTGACTGTGGCTCCGGTGTACCTGATCAGGTTGAGCACAATCTCCCAGTGCAAACTGAGCAACTGGTCGCAGTACCCGCCCCCGTGCAAGTACATGATGTGCCAGTCGCTACGCCTCCCAGGCCGCATCCGTTGTGGCACCTTCGGGGTCACGGTGTACACCGGGAAACCGTCGACGTCTCGGCACGTTGTGGTCGCAGCGATCCGTAGTCCCGCGGTGACCGGTGGCGGCTTTGGGTATTCCCGCCCCTCGTGTGCCTCCCGGAACGCCTCGGCGTCAGCCATGAGTTTGGGTTCGCTGGCCAGCACGTGGGTGACGCTCCGCATCGTTCGGCTGGGCCAGATCGACCGGGAAAGCCGCTCCGCGGGCGGGCATGTGTACGGAACACCGTGGGGGGCGCTGGCCGGAGCCCCGTGCGCGCGCCCGTCCCCGACTCCCGTCTCGCCGATCCGCGCGACCTCAGCCGATGGTCTTGTGTCCACCCGCTCATCCTCCCTGGTTGGCGGCCCCCACCCATAATGGGTCCACTCGGCCCCGGGTTCATGCATTCGGTCGGAATCGCAGCCGCAGGCGGGTGAGTCAGCTTCTCAGGCCTCGTGCCAACCAGCAACGCTGGAGCGCACGTGACCACCGTTCGTCAAGATCGGGCATGACCGCTGCGGCTGGTGTGAGATCGCACTGGCGAGGCCGTTCGCGGATGTCTCGCGGGTGGCGGGGCAAGGAGTCGAGGGAGTCCTGGGATGCACGAGGCGAAGGCTTCGACCGAGCACAGCGGCCTGTCCTACGGGTTGGGTGCCTACCTCATGTGGGGGTTGGTCCCGCTGTATTGGCCGCTGCTCGCCGCTGCCTCAGCCCTGGAAATCCTGGCCCACCGAATCGTCTGGTCGCTGTTCCTCGCTGCGCTGCTCCTGCTGGTCACTCGTCGCCGTAACTGGTGGCGCAGTGTCGCCCAGCCGCGCACGCTCGGGCTGCTGACCGCAGCAGCTGCTGTCATCGCCGTGAACTGGGGCGTCTACATCTGGGCGGTCAATCATGGGCATGTGGTGGAGGCAGCGCTGGGCTACTACATCAACCCGATCCTGTCGGTGCTGCTCGGCGTGATCATCCTGCACGAGCGCCTGAGCAGCGTGCAGTGGGTGGCGGTCGGCCTGGCCGCGGCCGCGGTGCTGGTGCTCGCCGTGGCCCACGGACAGCCCCCGTGGATCGCCCTGATCCTGTCGTTCAGCTTCGCCACCTATGGGCTGTTGAAGAAGCGCATCAACTGCGGGGCGCTGGAGACCTTGACGGTGGAGTCCGCGGTGCTGACTCCGCTGGCGCTCGGCTACCTGATCTGGCTCCAAGGCACCGGCGCACTGGTGTTCGCTCACCACGGGACGGGCCAGGCGCTGCTGCTAGCCTCCTCCGGTCTGGTCACCCTGGCGCCGTTGCTACTGTTCACCGCCGCTGCGACCCGGCTCTCGTTGAGCACGCTGGGGCTGTTGCAGTACCTGACCCCGACCGCCCAGTTCCTGCTGGGGGTCTACTACTTCGGCGAGGCCATGTCACCGACGCGCTGGCTCGGCTTCGGCCTGGTCTGGGTCGCGCTTCTCCTGTTGACCTTCACCGGTTTGCGCGGTGCCGTCCACCGGCGCCGTGACCTGCAAACCTTTCAGGCCGCCGAGCCCATCTGATCTCTGAACAAGGGCCTGCGAGCCGTCCCTCCCGTCGTCGCCGGCTGGGTCGAGGTGGCGCGGACTGAGGACGCCGACTCCTCAGGCTTCGACGCGGTCCAGCACGATATCGCGACGTACCGGCACCGCTGTACCGCAGGGCGCCATGGTCACCGTGTCAGCCAGCGCCTCGAGGGCACGCGCGAACCGGGTCGGTGTTTGTGTATGCAACGTGAGCAACCGCTGTCCTTTGTGGATCGGCTGGCCCGGGGTCACGTGAATCTCAACACCCGCGCCCGATTGGACGGAGTCTTCTTGACGAGCCCGCCCCGCCCCGAGCCGCCACGCAGCCACGCCGATCGTCAGTGCGTCGATTGTCTCGACCACCCCGTCGGTAGCGGCCTTAACGGTCTCGGTGTACGCAGCCGTCGGCAGCTTCGCGTCGGGATCCCCGCCTTGGGCAGTGATCATCGTCCGCCACAGGTCCATGGCCCGGCCGTTTCGCAGGTTGTCAGCCGGGTCGAGGCCGGGCTTGCCGGCACCGGCCAGCATCTCGCAGGCCAAGGCAAGGGTCAGTTCGACGACGTCCGCCGGGCCGCCGCCGGCCAGCACTTCGACCGCCTCACGGACCTCCAGGGCGTTGCCTGCGGTTCGGCCCAGTGGCACATTCATGTCGGTCAGCAGAGCGACCGTCCGCACGTCGGCCGCGGTGCCGATCGCCACCATGGTCTTGGCCAGGTCCTTGGCCCGGCCGAATTCCTTCATGAAGGCCCCGCTGCCGACCTTGACGTCGAGGACCAGCGAGCCGGTACTCTCGGCGATCTTCTTGCTCATGATCGAAGAAGCGATCAACGGAATGCTCTCGATGGTGGCGGTGATGTCACGCAGCGCGTAGAGCTTTCTGTCGGCCGGCGCCAAGCCCGCTCCGGCGGCACAGATCACCGCGCCGACCTCGTCGAGAATTCGCAGCATCTCAGTGTTGTCCAGGTCAGCTCGCCAGCCGGGAATGGCCTCCAGTTTGTCCAGCGTGCCGCCGGTGTGCCCAAGCCCGCGGCCGGACAGCTGTGGCACCGCGACGCCGTACGACGCAACCAACGGCACCAGCGGCAGCGTGATCTTGTCGCCCACCCCGCCGGTGGAGTGCTTGTCGGCCGTCGGCTTGGACAACGTGGAGAAGTCCATCCGCTCTCCCGAAGCGACCATCGCGTTGGTCCACCGGACGATCTCCTCGTGGTCCATGCCGTTGATGAAGACGGCCATCGCAAGGGCAGCCATCTGTTCGTCGACGACGACACCGCGGGTGTAGGCGTCGATGACCCAGTCGATCTGGTCGCCGGACAGACGGCCCTTGTCCCGCTTGCTGCGGATGACGTCGACGACGTCGTGTGCTTCGGTCATCTGTGGCCCTTCGCGAATCCGGAGCCACGTGGCGGGCCGATCCCGAGCGTCAGGTCAACCGATGAGATGACGACGTCTTGTCAAGATTGTTTGGGCCGAATGCGTGCGGCAGGAGCTGCTCGAAGGGGTACCGCCTGGGCTCGCCATGCTCCTCGACGACGACGTATCGGCAGCCGAATTCGCTCAGCACCTGAAGGCATGCCCCGCACGGGAATGACGGCGAGGCGTTGAGGGCGACGACCGCCGCGACCTCGATGCGCCGGTCCTCGATCTGCCGAGCGACCATTCGGGTCACCGCCGTCCGTTCGGCGCAGACCGTCAATCCATACGAGGCGTTTTCCACGTTGCAACCCGGGACGAGTTGGCCGCCCTCGGTGAGCAGCACGGCGCCCACCGGGAAGTGACTATAGGGAATGTAGGCGTGGTGGGCGGCCGCCTGAGCCATCGCCACAAGCTCGGCGTCGCTGGGTACCGCCATGGCCTGCCACCCTTCTGTTGTTGATGAGATCCAGCCGGCCAACGTGTGTTGGCGCTGGGAACGTAGCGGTCACTGTACGGGGTCTGGCCTCACCTGGGGCTGTCTTCGTTGGTCGGCCCGGCGCTGGGTTGTCCGGCTCGGCGAGGCGCGTCCCCTCGGGAACCGAGCCAAGCCGCCGCTGCGACGACCAGCACAGCCCCACCCAGGGACTTCGTCGACAACCGCTCGCCAAACACGACCGCTGCTAAGGCAGCCGCCACGACGGGCTCCAGGCTCGCGATGACACTCGCCCGGGTGGTCGCCAACCCGACCAGCCCGCGCGCATACGCGAGGTATGCAAGGTACGTCGAGAGCAGTGCGATGGCAGCCAGGTTCGCCCAGGCGAATGGTGACTTCGCGGTGAACTGCACGAAGGGCACCAGGCCGACGGCTCCGACCGGTAGCGCGATGGCATAGAGGGCCGCTGAGTGGTATCGCGGAAAGAAGCGTGCGCCGTACAGGTAATAGAGGCTGTAGGTGAATCCGGCGGTCAGCCCCCACCCGATCGAGGCGGCCCCGACGGTGACCCCTTGGCCCCCGCCCAAGCCGATCACCGCGATGCCGGCAACGGTGACGACAACGGCGAACAACTCCGTGCGACCGAGTCGTTCCTTCAGGACCACGACGCCCAGGAGCGCCACAAAAGCGGGCGCGGTGTAGAGCAGCACGCTGGCCAAGCTCGCGCCACCCGCCTCGACGGCGAGTTGGTAGGAGCCGTAGAACACGCTCCCGCCGACAAGCCCGAATCCGACCGTGACGGCCAGGTCACGACCACCAGGCAGCCGAGTCCGCAACAGGGTCGCGTGGCCTACGAACAGCAGCCCCCCGAGCGCAGCCCGCCAGAACGCCACCTCCATGGCGCTGACCCCTTCGCCCTGAGCCAGCTTGCCGAAGATGCCGAGCAGGCCCCACAACGCGGCCGCAAGCACGATGTACGCCGCCGCCGGAACGGGCGGCGTGGGTGCTCTGGGTGCGGTCATGCCTGCACTCTCCCAGTGCGTCACGGGTCTCGCCGGGCAATCCACCGCAGGCTCGAAGTGACTGCCAGGATTGACTCCATGAGACTCGCCGCGGAATACCGCCAGGCCTGTAGCGACGCGCTGGAGCAGGCCGGCCCCGATGCCCCCACCCTGTGCGAAGGGTGGACCACTCGCGATCTCGCGGTGCACCTGGTCTTGCGGGATCGTCGCCCGGACGCCTTGCTCACCTCGTTCGTGCCACCGCTGCGGCCGTACGCCACCCGGGTCAAGGACGGTTATACCGCCAAACCGTACGAGGAACTGGTGACCATGGTCCGCGAAGGCGCCCCGGTGTCGCCGCTGAAGATCCCACAAATCGCCGAGCTGGCCAACGTCGTCGAGTTCTATGTGCACACCCAGGACGTCCTGCGGGCCGCCAGCGACTGGACCCCGTCTGGCGACTCGCTGCCAGGGGAGCAGGAGGACGTGTTGTGGGGCAAGCTGTCGATGATGGGTCGACTGCTCTGTCTGCGGGCCCCAACCGGCATCGAGTTCGTTCGCAAGGCAGGCACTGAACCGCAGACGGCCACCGCGCACCCGGCGACAAAGCTCGGCACGGTCCAGGTGACCGGCCGAGCGAGTGAGTTGCTGCTGTTCGCGTTCGGACGCAGCAATGCGGCCCAGGTCGAAATGGACGGCCCCCCTGAGGCAATCAGTGCGCTCCAAGGGGCGACGCTGGGCTTCTAAGCACGACTGCGCAGTCGTTCGGTGGCCGGACGGCGTCGTTAGCGGTCCGGTTGGGGCGGGGGCGTCAAGTCGACGATCTCTTCCCAGTCCGGGCCGTTCAAAGCGATGGCGGCCGCCGGGAACAGTCCGTTTTCTTCGCGGTCGACATGGTTGCGCAGCGCCACCACGAAGTCTGCTAGCTCCTTGGCGCCGAATGCGCCGGCGCGGATCCGGGCGAGGTCCGCGTCCAGGCTTGAGTGCTCGGCGCACAGGCGGGCCACGTGTTCGCTGAACTCTTCTTGCCGGCCGAGCACGGCGAACAGGCCGACCTCCTCAGCGCGGGTGTGCGGGTCGAGCAGCGCCGCCAGTACGTCGGCGGCCCGAACCCGCGACTCGTCGTCAACGGCGCAGGCTCGCGTCAGCGCGCCCAGCGCGTCGACGATCCCCCCGTGCTCTGCCATGAAGCGGCCGATCGGCACCAGCGCCTCGCAGCCGCAGTAGCTACACAACCGGATGCTCTTAGCTGGTGCGGGCCACCCGGACCCGCCACGCTTCAGGCCCGCGCTCCAGGTATTCGACGGCGATCGCGGTGGGGTCACGCTGCGACATCTGGGCCAGCAGCGGGATCGGGTCGTGCGGCGCTACCAGCACCATGGCCTCGCCCGGACGGACGGCGGACCAGGCGCCCAGGACTGCTCCGTGGCGGATGGCGTGCGGGATGGTGCGGGCATCGAGTACGGGATCGCTGTGGTCATCGGGTCCACACCCACAGGCGTGGGTCGTGACCTGCTCCAGCAGCATCGGCCGTTCGGCGTCATTCATCGGGGCTCCCTTATTTCTACGGCGTTCAAGGTACAAAATAGTCGCCTTTGTGCCGAGGCGTCGATCGCATTGCAGCATCCGGTCTTGGGTACGCCCGCGCGCAGGTTCGCGGACGTGTCAAACACCGGGCGTTTTCGGTGCCGTGGGGGTCTTCGGTGCCGAGGGGGTCTTCGGTGGATGTGCGGTTGGGCGCGAGTGGCTCTCCCGATGCGGCAGCAAGAGGCAGCACCCCACCGGGTCGGCGAAAGCTTCCAAAGCCAGGCCGTCCGGCACCGGACCGAACGCTGTGTACATTCCCTCCACGACGCCTAGGTGGACCTGACACACCACCTCGGGATGTCGCCGGGCCACGTCGAGCACCGGGCATTGCCGCAGCAGTACCCGGCCTTCGCTCGCCTGCGGGTCGTAGCCCAGTGCGGCCAGCATGGTCACGACCGCTGCGGTGGCATCGGTCTCGGAGGCTGCCTCGATGACGCCCAGTTCGCTGGCCAGGTCTGCGCCCCAATGTCGCCCCAGCGCGCGGGCTTCCGCGCTCGGATCGGCGCTGGTCCGGGCCAGGTGCGCGGCCATCGCTCCGGCTAGCCGGGCATACTCGCGGACCTGTGGCCGAGTGCGCTCGACCGGCACCGCCGTGTAGAGCTGCGCTGGGCGTCCCCGACCCAGCGCAGCACTCGTCGACGCCTGCGCCAAACCGGCCGCGCAGAGTCCTTCAAGGTGCTCCCGGACGGTGTTTGGGTGCTGGCCGGACTGCCGGGCGAAGGCAGCGACCGTCACTGGCGCCTCTTGTGCGGCTAACAGGTCCAGGGCACCGGCCCGCGCCTTCGACAGCTGGCTC
>CAJDVI010000045.1_pt2 | contig 14582 bp, 14 predicted proteins | sample 7391351 | NCBI WGS metagenome assembly CAJDVI01 (sample SAMEA7055704, study PRJEB34461) | soil metagenome | biome: terrestrial ecosystem; feature: Peninsula; material: soil | place: Antarctica | collected 2016 | reverse complement strand
CCAGACCTCGGGCACGATGGCTCGTGCAGTACGGCTCGGGCATCGAGTGGTCCTGGTGATCGCGACGAACGGGGACCACGGCGAAGTGGCCGACGACCTCGCGCCCGGTCAGTCAGTGGCGGACTACCGGCGCGGCGAGGCGGAAGCGGCGGCCGCAGTGATCGGTACGCATCGGATCGCCTGGCTCGGCTATGCCGACTCTGGGATGACCGGCTGGGACCAGAACGCGCAGGGGGGCGCCTTCAGTCGTGCCGACGTGGGGGAAGCTGCCGGACGTCTCGCCGCGGTGTTGGACGAGGAGGACGCCGATCTGGTCACCGGCTACGACTGGCACGGCGGGTACGGCCATCCCGATCACGTGCAGGTGCACCGAGTGGTCCATGCGGCCGCCGCTTTGGCGCGACGGCCGCCTCGGGTGTTGGAGGCGACGATGAACCGGGATGCGATGCGCCGCCAGTATCGGTGGTTACGTGACCTCGGCGTTGACCGCGCGTTCGACCCGGACGCGCCCATGGACGACGGCAACCCGCTGGGGATGCCCGAGGTCGACCTGCACTATCGGGTCGACGTGAGCGACCTGGTCGAGGTCAAACGCGCTGCGCTGGCGTGTCACGCCAGCCAGAAGACTGACATCGGGACGTTCTTGTCGATGCCGGTCGACCTGTTCGCTTCGTCATTCGGAGCCGAATACTTCATCGAGCCGGGCGGTCCAGTTGGGCTACGAGACGCGTGGATCCTCGAGTAGGGCGCGGACGGCGTCGTCCCGGCGGCGCTGGTAGTGCCGCCGGACTCTGTTTCGGTTGCCGCAGTCGCGGGCCACGCACCACTTGCGGTTTCGTCGTGGCGAGGAATCCAGATAGACCCAGCCGCACGACACGTCAGCGCACTGTCGCACGTCCTTCATTGCCGGGCTGCGCATCAGATCGATCAGTTGGAACAGGATCCGTCGGCGCGGGGTGGCCAACGACAGCGCGGGTTCGGCCCACGCCCAGGATGGCCCAACAGGGGTGAGCCGACAGGCGGCCACGGCGTCGTGCATCATCCGGGCGATCGCATCCGCGTCGTCCCGAGCGCGCAGCACGATGACTCGGTACGCGCTCTCGCGCAGTTCTCGCAGCACGCTGGCCTCCTGCGAGCCGCAGGTCTGCGTCAACTCCGGCAACCCGGCGATGGCGCGCGCTTCGGTGCTGGTCAACAAGCCGACGGCTTGTGACCAGGCCAGCACCGCACTGTAGGTGGGAAGTCGCTCAAAGTGGCTGTCGGGTTCGAGGCGCCAGTCGAGGGTGTTGCAGAGGTCAAGGACTGCATGACCCGCGATCAGCGAAAACTCCGGCGCGGGCCGGGACGGCTCCGCGCGTACCGGGTCATCATTCACGACGCCAGCCTAGAACTTGCGGCCACCTAATGAGCAACTGCGCCATCATTCATTAGTCATCAGGTCGTTCCGCCACTCGAGTCTCGGCCAACTCGACGTATGCCGAGAGCTCCTGCGCCACGAAGTCGATCAGTGCCTCGGCGTCCGGCACGGTCTCCCGGTACGCCGTCAGGCCGAGCTCCAGATGGTCGAGGTAGCTGAAGCTGTGGAAAAACAGCTGAATCGGCGGCAGCGTGGGCACCCGGTTGTAGAGGTGCCTGACCCGTACGCCGGCAAGAAACCAAGGCCGTTTCGGGCCTGGCACCGTCGATATGGACAGGTTGACCACCGGGGGCACAAGGTCGAACACGGGGGAGGCCAGAAAAGATCCCATCGGCCCCCACAGCGCGGATGGAAAGATGTTCGGCCCCTCGACTTCGACTGTGCCACCCTCGGCGGCAACCCGCGCCATCCGTCGCTTCTCGACCCGGGATCGGTCGCGGACCTCGCCGAGCCGCTCGGCCCGGTCCTGCAGGTGGATGGGTACGGTCGCATAGCCGTACGTGAAGTAGTTGCCCGAAGCGCGCGGCTCATCCCCTCGGCGGATGTTGACCGGCATGGCCGCCGTCAGCGGCGTCTTGGGGATCGCCTCGCGCCCGGCCAGGAACCGCCGCAGCGCCCCGGCGATCACCGCCACCAGGACGTCGTTGATACTCGCGCCCGGGAACGCCGTCCGGACCAGTCGAACGTCGCCAAGGCTCAGCGAACGGAACGCGGTTACCCGGTCCGTGGACGTCACGTGTTGATTCAGCGTGGTCCGCGGCGGCCTTCCAGGCACGCCCTGCAGCAGCATCCACCCACCACGGACCGCGGTCTTGCTCAGGCGCAGGGTGCTGGAGGCGGTGTTCACGCCCCGGCCGATGAGGTCCGGAACGAGCCAGGCGGCCCGCTCGATCAGATGCGGATGCGCCCGCCCTGCCTGCTCGATCTGATCGCGTGGCACGAACGGCACCGGGTCATGGTCGAACAGGTCGTCGGCCATCTCCACGCTGGCCACCCCGTCCATGAGTGCGTGATGGTGACGCAGCACCAACGCCGAGCCGCCGTCGTGCAGTTCTGGGACGTACCACATCTGCCAGAGCGGCCGGTCTCGGGGCAGCGGAGCGCCATCGCTGACCGCGACCATGAGCTCGGCCAGTTGCGGGAAGGCCATCGGTTCGTCTGTCGTCACCAGGGACAGGTGCCGGTCAATGTCGAAGTCTAGGTCAGGGGCCCACCGCTCGTCAGCGACGCCAAAGGGTTGCCGAACTAGACGATGCGTGAGGACCGGCAGTCTGCCGACCCGCTCGGTCAGGAACTCCCGAACCGTCTCGAAAGGCAACGGTCCCCGGTCGGTCGGCTCGAGCACCCACGTCATGATCAAATCGATCGGATGGTGTGGCTGCTCGATCCGAAGCAGTAACCGATCCAGGCTGTTCAGATGCTCCATCCGTCTCCTGAGCGCGGCGGGGCGGGGGGTAGGTCGGGGCCGGTCAGGTCGGGGCCGTTCACGCCTGGCCGGAGCGGGGCCGTCGCGGCGGACGGGTCCGAGGCGCCCTGGGTGCACGACGCGCGGACGTGGCTGCCTCGGAGCCAGGTTCGGGCGAGCCTCCGGCGTCGCGGGCCGGACCCTGCACTGCCTCGACCTCAGGCGGTGCGGCGTTGGAAGACACGAGCTCGACGCCGGACGCTTCGGGCGGCACCTCCTGAGGTCGATCCCGGGGCGTGGCCTTCGTGGACGCCGGTGCCGTGGCCTCTGCTGAACGGCTCTGCTTGCGCGCCCGTCGAGGCCTTGGCTTTTCCGGAATCGTGGTCACCGACAGCTCCGGGGGCAGTTCGTCCTGGGCGTAGGCGTTGGTCTCGGCCACCGCCTGGGCCAACGCGCGGTCCCACGTGTCCGGGTGCGCCACGGCTGCTGCGTCGTACCGGGCGGTGATGGTGCCTCGGTCCGCTCGGGTGGTCAACGCCGCCGCGATGGCCACCCGGTGCTTGGTGCACAAGGTGTACGCCCGCAGAACCCGAGCGCCCGCGACGTACTGCTCGGTGCGACTGCCACGAATATGCCGGACCTGGACGTCGGGAACCGGGCGTAACTCGGAAACCGCTTCCAAGACCGGGTCAGGCAACGGGGTCATCAGCGGTGTCAAGGCGTCCAAGACGTCGAGCGCGGGCTCGATCCTGCCCGCTGCGACCAGGCGGTGGACCAGCCGCATCCGCTCTCCGGGATTGACCACCGACACCGGAGCCGCGATCGTGACGTCGCTGCTGGCGGAGACCGCGTCACGGTCAACCACGGTCCGCATGTTCACCGGCACAGACATCGAGATGGCCTCGATTGGGCGCCCCACCGCGTCGTGGTAAATGCGCAGCGCTCCGCACAGGGTGGCCAGATAGGCATCGTTCACGGTCGTTTTCGAACGGATCGCCGCGGCCCGCAAATCCTGCACGTCGACATCGGCGCTGGCGGACCTGCTGCGCTGGCTGCGGTGCTGCAAGGCGGGCGAGACCGGCACCTCGGATGGGCCGACCAGCCGGCGGATCGAACCTGCGTACTTCTGGGTTGAGGTGATGACCACGAAAGGATCTCGGCGCAACCGGCCCAGCGCCCCGAACGCGCCGCCAAGCAACGACTTGGTCGTGGTGAGGGCGCTGCCGGGAAGCTCGATGACCACCTCGCGGGCCAGCTCGAACGCTCCGAGTTCGCCGGTCAGGGGCTCCGGCGGCATCCCTCGCGGGGGAGCGTCCCGTTCCTCGTCAAACAACTCCTGGGCCACGGCCAAGGCGATGGCACCCTCGGTGACCGCTTGACTGTTGTGCATCAACAGCGCCGCCTGGTCTCCCGCAAACCCCTCGACGAGCGTCATCGTCCACAACGGCCGGGCCGGGTCAAATGTGGACTGGATGGTGATCTCGGCCAAGTCCAGCAGCTCGCGCATCCCGCCGGGCGCGGGCAGGTGAACCCGCCGCAGGTGGTACATGAGGTCGAAGTGGCTATCGATCACCCAGCGCGGCGCGGTCGTGGGCAGCAGCGGCTTGACAACCTTCTGGCGCAGTCGTGGCACGCTGCGGGTGGCCCGCTCGACGGCGTGCTGCAACGACTCCCAGTCCGGGATGCAGTCGAGGGTCTCGATCGTGACCACGCCGGAACGCCAGCGCAGGCTCGGCTCACCACGGTAGTGCAGGTGGTCTACCGAATCCATGGGTTCTGGCCGGCCGAATGGGGGGACTGCGGGTTCCGACATGTCCGACCTCACTGACGCCCCTGGTCGCGCGGCGAGCCGGTGAGGCGAACCGGCGAGGCGAGCCCGGTAGCTCGCCGGCGGGGATCAGTCGATCATAACGATCGGGCAGATTCCATTCGCGGGCGTGCACGCATGCTCGGGGGCGGGCCGGATGCTCCGGCCCGCCCCCGACGGCGCACTGCTGGGATGTCCCCCGATCAGCCCAGTGCGGCGACCGCTTCTTCGACCCGCGCCATACCTAGGAGTTCGGCAAGGGTCCTTTTCATCGCTTCGACGAGTCCCCACTCGGTCGAAGCAACCTGACACGTCGGGCAGTTGGCCGGCGCCACGTCGTACCCGTATTCGCCGGTGAACCGGCCGACCGCCGCGCTGGCGTGGTCTGCAGGCCCGATCCAGCACGTCGGGCACGGTACGGCGCCGAACGCGACAATTGGTTCGTCGTACTGGTTGTGCTGTGTGGTGATCATGGTGCTCCCCCCAAGACGGTCCCCCGCCCTTGTGTGCGAACCTTCTCCCCGCAGGTTCATCCCCATCATCGGCAATCAGGACGGTTGGTCAAGGCAAATGGTGATCGGTTGTGGACGAGCGTGCGACTCGGCGCTCAGGCTGTCACTCTCGCCGCGGGTCAGGGTGCGCGATCTCGACGGTGACGGGGCTGTGCCGGTCCGATCATCCGGAACATGAATCCGAAGGAGAGGCACACCAGGCCGGGTTTGATGACCTCTTGGCCGGGCATGTTGCGAATCCACAGCCACAGCCCGGTGATTGTGAGTAGCCCACCGATGATCAACAGGATCGGGCCCAGGCTATGTCGCATGGGCGCCTCCTTCCGCGACAGCTGACAATACCCGTTGTACTCCTGACTGACCCGCAGCGTCGCAGCGACGCCCAACCCTTGACGACTTTGACCAGCTGATGCGGCCGGGGCGACGATGTTCGGGTGGCTGACCCGGTAGATGACCGTAGGACCGCTCTGGTGGCTGACCGCGTTGAGCAAGCGGGATCGGCGGAACTGATCATCGAAGTGCGCGGCGCTTCCTTCGGGTACTCAGACCGCGTGGTTGTCGCCGACGTCGACCTCACCGTCGCAGCAGGGGAGACGCTGGCCATCGTCGGCGGCAACGGCTGCGGGAAATCGACGCTGATCAAGGGTCTGCTTGGGCTGAACGACCAGCTTGGCGGGGAGGTGGTGTTGTTTGGCGAGCCGGCGAGCCGGTTCCGGCAGCGGCATCTGCTGGGCTACGTTCCGCAACGGCACACCCTTTCAGCCGCCGCGGCGGCAACGGTGAGCGAAGTGGTGGGCACCGGTCGGCTGCCGCACCACGGATTGTTCAGCTGGCTCGGGCGACGTGACCGCGAAATCGTCGCGCGCAGCCTGGACGTCGTTGGGCTGGCCGACGCAGCCAAAGCCGAGGTCGACACGCTCTCCGGCGGGCAGCAGCGCCGAGTGCTCATCGCGCGGGCCTTGGCAGGTGAGCCGCGGGCGTTGCTCATGGACGAACCCACTGCCGGGGTCGACGTCGCGAACCAGAAGGTGCTCGCCGAGGTGTTTCAGCGGTTGGCCCAGGGTGGAACCACCCTGCTCGTCGTGACGCACGACATCGAACCGATGGTCGGTACCCTGCGCCGGGTCATCGCGATGAGTGCCGGCACGATCTGGTACGACGGCCCCATGAAGCAGGCGCTCGCCGATCCGGCAGCGCGCAGCGCTGGGTCTGTCCGCCCTGACGATGCGCCGTCGCCGTCGCTGTTGGGATTCGATCATCCGGGGGCACCGCGGCACCGCTCCGGCGGTATCGGACCGGTGAGTCGTTGAGCACCCTTGAACACGCTTGTGAGCACCCATGAACATCGTTGAGAACGGGGCATTGCCGGGATGACCGAACTGCTCGGGTACGACTTCATGGTGCGAGCGTTGATGGCGGCGTTTTTGGTCGGCTGTGCCGCGCCAATGGTCGGCATCTTCTTGGTGCAACGCAGGTTGGCCCTGATCGGGGACGGGATGGGGCATGTGGCGTTGGCGGGCGTCGCGGTCGGGGTGCTCACCGGGCAGGCGCCTGTGCTGACCGCACTGATCGCCGCAGTCGCCGCCGCCGTTGTCGTCGAAGTGGTGCGGGCCAAAGGGCGCACCAGCGGCGATGTCGCGTTGGCGGTGATGTTTTATGGAGGGATCGCCCTCGGTGTGGTCTTGTTGTCCCGAGCCGGGGGCACGGGCGCCAGCATGACGGCGTACCTGTTCGGAGCCATCACCACGACGACGCAGCAGGACCTCGTGGTGTTCGCGGTGTTGGCGTTGGTCGTGGTGGGGACCACGGCGGTGCTGCGGCGCCGATTATTCGCGGTGGCCATCGACGAAGAATTCGCGCGAGCCGTCGGCTTACCGGTGCTTGCGCTGAACATCATCTTGGCTGTGCTCACCGCGGTGACCGTGGTCACCTCCATGCGGGTCGTCGGGCTGCTGCTGATCAGCGCGCTGATGATCGTGCCGAACGCGGCCAGCGCACTGATCACCCGAAGTTTCGCGGCGGCGATGACCGTCGCCGTCGTGATCGGCATCGGCTGCGGCGTGGGTGGTGTGATGGCGTCGTACTGGTGGAGCACTCCCTCCGGCGGCACCATCGTGCTGCTGACCATCGCGGTCTTCCTGGCGTGCGCATTCGGTACCGCGGCGCACCACTGGGTGGCGGCCCGCCGGCATCGCTACGCAGAGTTGCACGACCACGAGCATGGACCGGGCTGCGGTCATCTCGCGATCGAGCACGATGGCCATCTGGACTATGTGCACGATGGTCACCGGCATGCGCCGCATTTGGACCACTACGACGAACACCACGATCCAGAGCACGAGGCAGATCGCGGACACGGCGCTGACGGTGCTGCGCACAACGCCGAGCCGGACCGCCCGGGTCGCCGGAACTGAACCAGAACCGGTTGGCGCGCCGGGCCTGCGGCTGGCCGCCGGACCTGTTCCGATGCCTTGGCGCAAGCTTGGCGGCCGTGCTCACATGTGCCCATGACCGCCGAGCTCGTGGAGATCCGTGACTTCCTGGCGCAGCACCCGCCGTTCGACGCGCTGCCGCCGTTGGTCCTGGCCGCTCTGCCAGCCGAGCTGACGCTGCGGTACTTCAAACGAGGCAGCGCCCTGATGGCGTTGGGTGTGGATAACGAGGTGCTGTATGTGCTGCGCAGCGGCGCCGTGGACATCGTCGACAATCAGGGTTCCCTGGTCGAACGGGGTGATGAGGGGACCTGTTTCGGTACGACGACGCTGATCAACGGCAATCCTTCGCGATTTACAGTCACTAGCATCGAGGACAGCTTGGCCTTGATCATGCCGGCCGCTGTCTTCCACCGCCTGGCCGATGAGCACGAAGCGTTCCGGGACTACTTCAAGGCGCAGCGGGCTTCCCGGATGCAGCGAGCCGTCGAATCGATCCACCTGACCGACCGTCGCAACGCGGTGCTCAAGACACGGGTCCGGGACATCATCCGGGGTCCACTGCTCAAGCTGCCGGGCACCGCGACGATTCGTGAGGCGGCTCAACTCATGGCGACCGAGAACCGCTCGGCGCTGCTCGTCCATGACGGCCGCGAGATCCGTGGGCTGGTCACCGACCGGGACCTGCGCAACAGGGTTTTGGCGGTCGGCCGGGATCCGCAGGGCTCGCTGACCGAAATCATGTCGAGCGATTTGGTCAGTGTCACCGGCGACGCGTTGGCGTTCGAGGTGTTGATGCAGATGTCCTCACGGGCCATCAACCACATCCCGGTATGCGACAACGGGATGCCGATCGGCATCGTGTCTGCGCGTGACCTGCTGCGGCTGGAGTACAGCAGCCCGGTCTACCTGGTCGGTGATGTCGCCCACCAGTCGGATCTGGACGGTGTGGTCAGCGTGGCTCGTCGGCTGCCGCTCGTGGTGGAGGGCTTGGTCGGTCAGGACGCAACGGCCGACGACATCGGCCGTGTCGTGACGGCGGTCGGCGACGCGATCGAGCGGCGGCTGCTTGAACTGGCGCACGCCGAGCTGGGGCCTGCGCCGGTCCCGTACTGCTGGGTGGTGCTGGGTTCACGGGCCCGTCAGGAGCAGGGGCTGGGCGGTGACCAAGACAACGCGCTGGTGTATGCCGATCAGCGACCGCAGGGGCTCACCGAGGACGATATCCAAGCCTATTTCGCGGCCTTGGCCGCACGTGTCGTCGCGGGGCTGGAGGCCTGTGGATACCCGCGCTGCCCCGGCGAAGTGATGGCGACCAATCCGAAATGGCGGGTCTCGTTATCCACCTGGCGGCGGTATTTCCATAGCTGGGTCCGAGAGCCGGAACCGGAGGCGGTGCTGAACGCGAGCATCTTCTTCGACATGCGCCCAGTGGCAGGCGACGCCTCGCTATTCAACGAACTGCACCAGTACGTGCTGTCGATCACGCCGGAGGCGACAGTGTTTTTGGCTCACTTGGCCAAGAACGCCATGCGTCACGAACCACCGCTGGGTTTCTTCCGCGGGCTGGTGCTGGAGAAGCACGGCGACAAGCGGGACGTTTTAGACCTGAAGGGGGGTGCCATCAACCCAGTCGTCGAGCTCGCTCGAGTCCACGCGCTCGCGAAGGCCAACGCAGCGGTGAATACGCAGGACCGGCTGGCCACCACGGTCGCGGCTGGGCTGCTCTCAGAGCACCGGGCCGCGAACATCAGGGACGCCTACGAGTTCATTTCGTACGTGCGGCTGCGTCACCAGGTAGGCCGGGTGCGCGAGGGGCAGCCGCCGGACAACTTCGTCAGCGCGGCGAAGCTGACCAGTTTTGAGAAACGACACCTCAAAGACGCCTTCTACATCATCCGCAAGACGCAGGGGCTGCTTGCGCAGAGCTACCCGCTCTACCACGTGTCATGACCGGTCGGATCCGGGTCGAAGCTCCGACCGGTGTCTGTCCGAGCAGGTCCTGCGCGACGGACCGGGCGTGAGGAGCAGCATGTTCGGACGTTTCACTGCCGCTGGCCGGCGAGACCATGCCCTGGCCAGCTTGCCGCAGGGCCCGCTGCGCGCCCTGCTGGCCGAGCCCGCGCCCGACCCCAGCTTGCCGCTGAACCGGGTCCAACTGTTGGCCATCGACCTGGAGACCACCGGGTTGGACCCGCGCAAAGATCACATCCTGTCGGTCGGGTACGTCGCCGTCGATGGATTGTCGATCACACTGGGACACGCCGGGCAGGCCGTGATCAAAGCAGGCATCGAGGTCGGCCAGAGCGCGGTTGTGCACGGGTTGACCGACGACGACCTGGCGTGTGGCCGGGAGCTCGAGGACGTGTTGCCAGGGGTGCTGGAGGCGCTGCGCGGCCGGGTTTTGCTGGCCCATTTTGCGGGCATCGAGCAGCAATTCCTGGCGACTGCGTGCAAGCGGCTGTACGGGCATGAGGCCACCTTCACTGTGGTCGACACGTTCGAGTTGCAGCGCCGGATCACCACGGCCGCGTTCCGGCACGTCCGGGAGGGTGCGCTGCGATTGGGGACATGCAGGGCCAGCTTCGGGTTGCCGCGCTACAAGGCTCATGAAGCGCTGACCGACGCGCTGGCCTGCGCCGAGCTGTATCTGGCCCAGGTCACGCTGCTGGCCGGTGACGGCGCAGCCGAAGCGTTGACCCTGCGAGACGTCCTGGGCTGACATCTGTCTGGGCACCGTACTGACGTTCCTTGGGCGGCGCCGTACGCTCTGGCGCATGGCCCGATACGTCGATGTTCACCCGCAGGACCCGCAGCCGCGCAAGATCGCGCAGACCGTGACCACCCTGCGCGAGGGCGGCGTCGTGGCCTACCCGACCGACTCGGGATACGCCCTGGGGTGCACGTTGGGCAACGTCGAAGGGAAAGCCCGGATCACCGCGATCCGGCAGCTGTCTGATAAGCACCATTTCGCCCTGATGTGCCATGACTTCGCCCAGCTCGGCCAGCTCGTGCACATCCCGAACCGCGTGTTTCGCGCCATCAAGGCAGCGACCCCCGGGCCGTACACGTTCATCCTGCCAGCCACCCGCGAGGTGCCCCGGCGGCTGCTGCACCCCAAGAAGCACACCGTTGGCGTGCGGCTCAGTGACGATCGGGTGGTGCAGGCGCTGCTCGCCGAACTGGGTGAACCGATGCTGTCCACGACGCTGATCATGCCGGGCCAGACCGAGCCGATGACCGACGGCTGGATGGTCAAGGAGGAGCTTGATCACCTCGTCGACGTCGTGGTGGACGTTTCCGACGGAGATTTCACGCACACCGCCAAGCCGGTCGAACCGACCACCGTGGTCGATTTTTCCGAGGGGGAGCCGGTCATCGTCCGGGCCGGCGCGGGAGATCCGTCCCGCTTCATGCAGGAGTGAACGCTCAGGTCGGCGCGACCATTGGTGGTCCGAAGCTCGTGCTTAGGAGAGGCTAGGAGCTGACGCCGTGCGGCGCCCAACCACCGTGCTGCGCCCTACCGCCGAGGCCGGGGCCGGGGCCGTTTCGAGGCCCCTGGTTGACCATCGCGGTGATCCGCTCGTTGAGGTCTTTGAGCATCGTGTCGGCTCTGTCTCGGTCGAGCGAACCGCTGGCAACGCGCTCCTCGATCCTCTCCGTGGTGCCCGCGACCAGCTTCTTCACGAGCTGGTCAGTTGCGACGCCCTGCTGCTTCGCGACGTCGGCCAAGGACACCTTTCCGTCGCTGAGCGATTCGCGCAGCTTTTCGGGCGTCAGACCAAGGGCCTTCGCCGCCTCGTCGATGTTTCCCGCAGGTCCGAAGCCGAGATGGCCCCGACGGTGCTCACCGGCTGGCCCGGCGTTGGCGAGCGTCTCTGTGACCTTGTCTGCTTGTGCCTGGGTGAGGGTCCCGTCCTTGACCAACGGAGCTAACGCCTTGGTGAGCCGCTCGTTTCGATCGGCGTCCGGCTTCTTTCTCGCTTGGTTGCCCCAGCCTTGATCGGAGGACGAGCTCGGCGAGGGACTGCTTGAGTCAGAGCTCGGGCCTGCCGCCGCGGCAACGCCTGCCCCGCCGATACCGACAAGTCCGACGAGGGCAGCGGCGGCCACTACCTTTCGTGACTGGTGTTTGATCTTCATTTCCGTTTGTCTCCTTGTGCACAGGTGTTCACGGGTGCTGACGGGTGCCGGACGTTGCTGGCCCGGTCATGATCGACACTCGGCTCTGAAGCTGTGGGGAACCTATGACCCAGCTCTGGCTCGGATAGGAACAGCATCCGAAGGGAACGAGCGCGCAGCAGTCCGCCGTCAGCCGCCATGGCCAACCGCATAGTCTCTTCACAGGTTTGCGAAAGGCGCCGCACAGATTGCGGTGTCACGCTCAGGTGATGCCGGTGATGAGTTCCAACCCTCCTGCGCCTACTCCCGGTGCCGACGCGTCGAAGCAGCTGCGGCGGTTCGACGGCACGCCGCTGCGGGTGCTCGTAGTCGACGATGAACCGATGCTGTCCGAGCTGTTGCAGATGGCGTTGAACTACGAGGGTTGGACCGTCCGGACTGCAGCGACAGGAAATGAGGCCGTGAGCCAGGCGCGGGTCTTCGGTCCTGACGCGGTGGTGCTGGACGTCATGTTGCCGGACATCGGCGGTCTGGAAGTGCTCCGGCGGATTCGAGCCGATGGCAACGATGTGCCGATCCTGTTCCTGACCGCGAAGGACGCCGTCGAGGATCGCATCGCCGGGTTGACGGCGGGTGGGGATGACTACGTCACGAAGCCGTTCAGCCTCGAGGAAATCGTCGCTCGGTTGCGGGGTCTGATGCGACGCTCCCATGCTGCCAGCGCGGCGCGACCTGACCCCCGGCTCGTCGTCGGGGATGTCGTCATGGACGAGGACAGTCAGGAGGTATGGCGGGCCGGGGACCCCATCGAGCTGACCGCCACCGAGTTCGAGCTGCTGCGCTTCTTCATGCGCAACCCGCGCAGCGTCCTCAGCAAGGCTCAGATCCTGGACCGCGTCTGGAGCTACGACTTCGGCGGCCGGTCGAACGTCGTCGAGCTCTACGTGTCGTACCTCCGCAAGAAGATCGACGCCGGGCGCGAGCCGATGCTGCACACGCGGCGAGGCTCCGGCTACGTCTTCAAGCCAGCTCCTTAACCCGATGCGCCCGTCCGGCTGGACATTGCGGCGACGTCTGCTGCTCGTCATCGCGGCCCTGCTTGCCGCAACCAGTCTGGTGATCGGCGTCGTCAGCGTGCTGGCTCTTCGCTCCTTCCTCAACGAACGCGTTGACGACCAGCTCAGGGCCGCGGTGCAGCGGTCACAGGCCAATGTGGCTCGGCCCGGTCCGATGCCGGGCGGTCATCGCTTCGCCGACAATGCGAAACGGCCGGGGCCAGACTTCTTGCTGGCTCCGGGGCAGGGGCCGGATACCGTCGCGGCGCTGATCCGCGACGACTCGGTGCAGGGTTCCGCCGTCCTGGACGACAGCGGCACGCCAAGGCCTTTGACCGCGCTGCAGGACGCGAGGCTGGTGCAGGTACCCCTCGACGATGCGCCGCGCACGATCGATCTTGCGGGAGACCTCGGCGACTATCGCGCCGTTGCTGTTGCGGGACGCGGCGATTCCCGCTTGGTCATCGCGTTGCCTCTGCAAAGCATCCAGGCCGCGGTCTCGCGCCAGATTGTGGTCGTCTCGACGGCGACGGCGATCGGACTGCTGATCGCCGTGGTGGTGGGCGCGTTCGTCGTCCGCTCCACGCTACGGCCCCTGCGGCGCGTTGCGACGACGGCAACGCGAGTCGCTCAGCTGCCCCTGCACGCCGGGGAGGTCTCGTTAGCCGAACGGGTGCCCGCCCGGGACACGGATCCCCGAACCGAGGTCGGACAGGTTGGCGCATCCCTGAACCAGATGCTCGAGCACATCGAGGCGGCGCTCTCGGCGCGTGAGAAGAACGAGCTCAGGACGCGGCAGTTCGTCGCCGACGCGAGCCACGAGTTGCGCACGCCGCTCGCCGCGATCCTCGGGTATGCCGAGCTCACTCGCCGGGGGCCCCACGACCTGCCTCCCGACGTCGTCCACGCGATGGCAAGGGTGGAGTCGGAGGCGCACCGAATGAGCGGCCTCGTCCAAGACCTGCTCTTGCTCGCGAGGCTGGACACCGCACCCGGCCTTCACCTCGAAAAGGTCGATCTGCGCCGACTTCTGACCGATGTCGTGAGCGATGCCCACGCAAGCGGCCCGGGTCACGAATGGACTCTGGATCTGCCCGATGACGAGGTGTTCGTCGCTGCGGACGCCGACCGGTTGCACCAGGCCGTGACGAATCTACTGAGCAACGCCCGGACCCACACGCCCCCCGGCACCGTCATCAGTGTCGGCCTGACACGATCGAAGTCCTCCGATCTGCACGACGCGGACGATGAGGTCGTGGTTAGTGTCGCCGATGACGGGCCCGGCATCCCCTCCGAGTTGCAGTCCTCGGTGTTCGAGCGTTTCGCCCGCGGCGACAGCTCTCGATCCCGACGGGCCGGCAGCACCGGCCTCGGCCTGGCCATCGTGGCGGCGATCGTGCACGCTCACGGCGGCGTCGTATCCCTGGACTCCCGCCCCGGCAAGACAACATTCACGGTCGCATTACCTGGAGATTCTCGCCGCAAAACGCACAGTATGAGCCCAGCGTGAATAGGGTGCTCGAAATTCACTTCGAGCTTGATGAGGCCAATTTTTCTACAGGGAAATTGAAATTTCATTGCACCCGAGAGATGTGAATGTCGCATGGAGCAGCGGCCGCCAAGGATGGCGATGTCAACCCTGTCCGGCAAGCCTTCCCCACAAGAGAAGATCCCGGCCGCCCCAACAATGCCGGGTGCGGTTCACTGTCGTCTGGGCACGTGTTGGGGTGGGCGCCAGGTGACGTTGGTGGCGGTGATGGTTGCGGTGTAGTGGTCGCGGTGGACGATCGTGTGGTGTCGTTGACACAACAAGGTGAGGTTGTCCAGGGTGG
>CAJDVI010000059.1_pt1 | contig 14615 bp, 12 predicted proteins | sample 7391351 | NCBI WGS metagenome assembly CAJDVI01 (sample SAMEA7055704, study PRJEB34461) | soil metagenome | biome: terrestrial ecosystem; feature: Peninsula; material: soil | place: Antarctica | collected 2016 | reverse complement strand
GGTGGCGCCGACCTGGTCGACGTCGTCGCCGGCCCGCCCCCTCAGGCGACGTCCGCGATGGCGCGCACTCTGAGCATCGAGTCTGGGGTGTCCTCGGTCCTGACCACGCATGCGGCGCTGGCCACCGCAGCCGTCGGCGCTGTGTCGAAATACAGCGGGACGACGCTGGTCCAGGCGGGCGCGGGCGCGATGGTCAGCAACGTCCAACTGACGTCGCAGTTCGGTCATCGATGGGGACGGCTGCACGCGGGGCTGGACTTCGCCGGCAAGGTGGGTACGCCGATCCGTGCGGTCATGCCCGGCACTGTCACTTTTGCCGGACCACAGCAGGGATACGGCAACAAGGTCGAGCTGACGCTGTCCGATGGGACGGTGCTCTACTTCGCTCACCTGAACTCGATCGCCGTCGCGCAGGGCGGCAAGGTCAACGCGGGCCAACTGGTCGGCGCGCTGGGCAATACCGGAAACTCCACCGGACCCCATCTGCACTTCGAGGTGCATCCCGCCGGTGGCAATCCCGTCGACCCCGAGCCGTGGCTGCGGACAAACGGCGTCTGGCCGGTCGTGAAGAGTGCCAAACCCGCCTAACGCGAGCTTGGTACGCCGACCGGTGTTGGACGACCTGCACCGGGGCGCCGCTTAGAGCTTCTCCAGCGGGGCATATCGCAAGAGCAATCGCTTGACCTGTCCTCCACCGAAATCGACGTGCGCCATCGCCACGTCATCGGCCCCTTCGACCTGAACGACGGTCCCCAGTCCGAACGTGTCGTGCGAGACCCGGTCCCCCTTGGCCAGGTCGATGATCTTGCGGTTCCCCGGTGAGCGAACCCCCGGGCGGGCCGCAAGCGTGGCGATGGCCGGCGCCCCTGCCTCCCGGTCCCCATACCGATCGTGCCCACCGGAGCGTCCAGACCGACCGCCGTACCGGGTCGGCTCCTCGCGTTGCCAATGGACCAGATCCTGCGGGATCTCGGCGACAAACCGTGAGGCCGGAAAGTACTGCGGCTGACCCCAAGCGGCACGCACGACGGCTCGGGAGATGTGCAGCCGCTGCCGGGCCCGGGTGATCCCGACGTAGGCCAGCCGGCGCTCCTCCTCCAGTTCCTTGGGCTCGCCGCCGAGCAGCGCCCGCTGGTGGGGGAAGGTGCCCTCTTCGAGCCCCAACAGGAACACCACCGGGAACTCCAGGCCCTTGGCGGTATGCAACGTCATCAACGTCACGACGCCCCGGTCCTGAGCGGGCACTGCGCCCTCCCCCGCATCGGGTCCATCGGGTTGGTCTGGGATCTGGTCAGCGTCGGCGACCAGCGAGACCCGCTCGAGGAAGTCGTCCAACGAGACGACTTCACCGGTCTCCAGCGCGGCGTCGTCGTACTCGCGGGCCACTGACAAAAGCTCGGACAGGTTGTCGATCCGGGTCTCGTCTTGAGGGTCGGGCGACGTGCGCAGCTCGGCCAGGTAGCCGGACTGTTCCAGGATCGCCTCGAGCAACCCGGCCACCCCGCTGCCGCCCTCATGCACCGTGCTCAGGTCCTCGAGCAACCGGGTGAACGACTTGATGGCGCTCACCGAGCGGGTGGCGATGCCCGGTGCGTCCTGCGGCATGGCCAGCGCTTGGACGAAGCCGATCCGCTCCCGCTGCGCGAGTTGGGCGATACACGCCTCCGCGCGTTCCCCGATTCCCCGTTTCGGCACATTCAGGATCCGTCGCAGATTCACCGTGTCCGCCGGGTTGGCGATCACCCTCAGGTAAGCCAGCGCGTCCTTGACCTCGCGCCGCTCATAGAACCGCGTGCCGCCGACCACTTTGTAGGGCAGGCCGACCCGTACGAACACTTCTTCGACGGCGCGAGACATGGCATTGGTGCGGTAGAAGACGGCGACGTCCTTGGGAGCGATACCTTCCTGTTCGACCAGCTCGCCGATTTGTCGGGCGACGAAGGCCGCCTCGTCGTGCTCGGAGTCGGCGACGTAACCGACGATCTTCGAGCCAGCGCCGCTGTCGGTCCACAGATTCTTCGCCCTGCGGGAACTGTTGCCAGCGATGACCGCGTTCGCCGCTTGCAGAATGGTTTGGGTCGATCGATAATTTTGTTCCAACAAGATGGTACGTGCGTCGGGGTAATCCTGCTCGAACTCGACGATGTTACGGATGTTCGCCCCGCGGAAGGCGTAGATCGACTGGTCGGCATCGCCGACGACGCACAACTCGGCGGGTGGCACTGGCGCGCTCATGCCGGTGTCGCTCGCCGCCGCTGGCACTGCTTGAGTCAACTCCCGGACCAGCACGTACTGCGCGTGGTTGGTGTCCTGATACTCATCGACCAGGACGTGTCGGACATGATCAGGTCGTCGAAGTCCAACGCGTTGGCCTGGCGCAGCCGACGTTGATAGTTCGTGTAGGCCTGAGCCAGCATGCGCGTGTGGTGATCGCCATCGGCAGCGCCGGCAGCGTACGTCTCCTCATCGACGAGTTCATTCTTTAGATTGCTGACCCCGGAGGAGAACGCGCGCGGCGGGTATCGCTTCGGGTCCAGATCGAGGTCCCGCACGACCATCGTCATCAGCCGCTGACTATCCGCAGCGTCGTAGATCGAGAAGTTCGACTTCAACCCGACCGCGCCCGCCTCTCGGCGCAGGATCCGCACGCAAGCGCTGTGAAAGGTGCTCACCCACATCGTCTTGGCTCGTGCTCCGACCAACGTCTCGACCCGTTCGCGCAGCTCGGCGGCTGCCTTGTTGGTGAAGGTGATGGCAAGCACCTGATGCGGTTGCACGTTCCGCTGAGCGAGCAGGTAGGCGACTCGGTGGGTCAGCACCCGAGTCTTGCCCGATCCCGCTCCGGCCACGATGAGCAGCGGGCTCCCGTGGTGCACAACAGCCTCACGTTGCGGCCCATTGAGACCATCGAGCAGCGCATCCACGCTGGGGGCGGCCACCGGCTCGGCGGCCTGGACAGGCCGCGCACCGCGACGGCTCGCGGTCGGTTCGGGGGCAGCGGCGGCAGCGGGCAACGGGATGTCGTCGAACAGGCTCATATCGGAAACGAGTGTAGGTCGCGGTGCGGCGCCCCTGACGCCCACCGTCGCGGGTCGGACGCGATGGAGCCGGATCAGCTCCCGGCGGTGGGAGTGGGCAGCGTTGCGGGGTCGGCCGGCCCCCGCGGGGGCACCCGGCGCAGGTAGATCGTGAGAACGACCGCGAGCGAGGACTGCACGACGCACAACCCGACGACCGCAGGCCAGCCCAGACGGCTCCAAGCCACTCCGGCGAAGAGCCCACCCACAGAGGCCCCAAAGTAGTAGCAGAACAGATACATCGACGAAGCTTGACCGGGGGCGCCGACGATGCGCGCGGCACGATCGGCCACCCACCCACTGGCCACTGCGTGCAGGGCGAAGAGCCCGACCGCCATACCTCCGATCCCGGCGATGAGCAGCGGCAGCGGCTGAGCGAGGGTGAGCAACGCCGCGAAGACCATCATGGCCGCGGCCCAGGGGGCGACCGCCTGCTGGCCATACCGCGCCGCCGCTCGTCCGGCCAGGATCGAACTCAACGATCCCGGCAGGTAGACCAGGTACACCAGCCCCGCCGCACCGACCGTCAGCCCGTACGGCGCCTCGGTCAGCCGGAAGCCCACCGCGTTGAGTGCGGCCACGAGCGCTCCCATGCTGACCGCACCGACCCCGAACAGGGCCAGCAGCGCCGGGTCGGTCAGCAGCGAGCGGGTCGTCATGACCATCGCGGGCAGACTGCGCTGCGCTGGGACGAAACGTCGCGAGTGTGGCAGCAGCAGAGCCACGATGGCCGCGACCACCGCACTGCCCACCCCGATCAGGAACAACCCCTGGCGCCACCCGACCAGATCCGCAGCCGCGCCGGCCACCAGGCGCCCGCTCATCCCTCCGATCGCGGTGCCCCCGATGTAGAGCCCGGCGGCTCGGGCCTGGGCCTGCGGCACCAGTTCTTCGCACAAGTAGGCGACCGCCATCGCGGGCAAACCTGCCAGCGCGACCCCCTCCAGCGCGCGCAACACCAATAGCCATCCGAAGGACGGGGCCAGTCCGCAGGCCGCACCGGTCGCTGCGGTGGCGAACAACGAGCCAAGCATCAGCCTTCGCCGGCCGTACAGCTCCGCCAACGGTCCCGCCACCAGCAGCGCGGCCCCAACCCCGAAGGTGGTCACCGACACCGCCAGCGCACTCTGCTCCGGGGTCACGCCGAACTCGGTGACCAGGATCGGCAGCAAGGGCTGCACGTTGTACAGCGAGGCGAAGGTCACCAGCCCCGCCAGGAACAGGCACAACGTGATCCGCCGATACGCTGGGGAGCCGGGTTCGTGCCCCGGCGGCAGGCCGGGCGGGCCCCCCGCGTTCATGAACCCATCGTGTCAGGGCGGCAGCGGACTCGTGGTCTCTGCCGTGGTGACTCGAGTGGTCTCTCTCGTGGTCGCCACTGATGGCCAGTGATTAGGGTCGCCGGTATGTCCACCCCTTCGGCTGGCTCCAGCGTGGCCGGTGCCGTGCGGGTCCGACCCGCACAAGCCGGCGATGTCCCTGTCCTGCACCGGATGATCCACGACTTAGCGGCGTACGAGCGCGAGCCACAGTCGTGCACCTGCACCCAAGACGATGTGCGCGCCGCGTTCTTCCCGACCGATCGGGAGGCGGCCGTCTTCGCCCTGGTAGCCGAGGTCCAGCCCGCGGGCGACTCTGGCGACGACGGCTACGCAGTGACGGGGATGGCGGTGTGGTATCTGTCGTTCTCAACCTGGACCGGCCGGCACGGGGTCTGGCTCGAAGACCTCTTCATCGAGCCGGCCTACCGCGGCCGGGGCCTGGGAAAGGCACTGCTCGTGGCTTTGGCCAGGATCTGCCAGGAGCGCGGGTATCCCCGGCTCGAGTGGTGGGTGCTCGACTGGAACAGCCCCTCGATCGAGTTTTACCGGGCGTTTGGCGCTGCGCCGCAAGAAGCCTGGACGACGTACCGGCTTGATGGCCAGTCGTTGGAGCAGCTCGCGGACCGCTGGTCAGACCCAGAATGAGGCGACGAGGAAGTTCACGCAGGTCAGAACGAACGCCACGTGCAACAACAGCGGCTTGCCAGCGCCCTTGCGGGCCCGGACGTTGGCGATCTCGCAGCATGCAACCACGGCGAGGGCGACCAGCAGCTTCACGGCGATCCAAGCGGTCCCGAACGTTGCGACATGACCCATTTCGGCGATCCCGACCAGGGCCAGCCCGAGCAAGAGTTGCGCCCGGGCGCCCCACAGCATGAGGGGGTTGATGACCAATCGCTGAAGTGACAAGAAGTACCCACCAACGATCGCCGCGAGTCCAGCCCAGTGGAGCATGCCGAGCACCATGAAAGCAGTGGTCATGAACCGAACCCTAGGCGAACTGAGGACACCAATGAGGCTTCACTCCAACTGATCAGGCTCAGCAGCTACAGCAAATGCCGATGCATCGCCCAGGCCGTGAGTTCATGACGAGAGGACAACTGGAGCTTGCGCAGCACGCTTGACACATGCGTCTCAACGGTCTTAATGGAGATGAACAGCTCCTTCGCGACCTCCTTGTACTGGTGACCCCGGGCGATCAGCCGCATCACCTCGCGCTCACGCACCGAGAGCCGGTCGAGCTCCTCATCAACCTCAGCCACTTCGCCGGCGGCAGCGCCGAATGCGTCGAGGACGAACCCGGCCAGCCTGGGGCTGAAGACCGCGTCCCCATCGGCTACGCGACGGATCGCAGAAACCAGATCTGTCGGCGAAATCGTCTTCGTCACATAACCGCGCGCGCCGGCTCGGATCACGGCGATGACGTCCTCGGCAGCGTCCGATACCGACAGCGCCAGGAACCGCAGCGGCCGGGCGGTGGCGCCCTCAGGCCCCGCCTCCGGCTCGGGTAGCAGTCGGCACCCGGCGACCACATCCGAACCACCCCGCCCATTACCGCCAGGTAAATGGACATCAAGCAGCACCACATCCGGGCGGACCTTTGAGATCACCGCGATGGCTTCGTCGACATCGCCGGCTTCGCCGAGCACACTCAGATCGGGGGCCAGTTCGGCCAGTTCGCTGCGCACTCCGGTACGGAACATCCGGTGATCGTCGACCAACACGAGGCCGATGGTCTTCCGGGCTCCAGCGGTGTCGTTCACGGGCTGCCTCCCACGTCGCTCAGTTCAGGGTCTGTGCTCGTTTGGTCGCTGGTTCGGGTGGAAGGTTGCGGTGCTGCGGTGGGTCCGGCGTGGTCTGGTACGTCGCGCTGCTGCGTGATCGGGATGCGCAGCGACACCTCGGTGCCGGGCTCCATCCGACGGACCCGCGCGGCGCCGCCACGACGAGTCATCCGCCCCAGGATCGACTCACGTACGCCCAGTCGGTCCGCCGGCACGTCCTCCAGGTCGAACCCGCCACCACGGTCGCGCACGAATGCCTCGATCTCTCGCGGTCCGGCCTCGACATACGCGCTGACCGGCGGCGCGCCGTGCCGTACGGCGTTCAGCAACGCCTCCCGAAGCGCGCTGACCAGCGCCTCGGCGGGTTCGTCGAAGGGCGCGTCACCGGTCACCACCACCTCGATCGGCACGCCGTGCAGATCCTCCACCTCCGCCGCGACATCGGTCACGGCAGCGGCCAGGGTGGCCCGGTGGTTGGAGCCCTTGCCGTACAGCCAGTTGCGCAGCTCCCGCTCCTGCGCACGGGCCAACTGGGTCACGCGGACCGGGTCGTCGCTGCGCTGGATCAGCGCCAACGTCTGCAACACCGAGTCATGCAAGTGGGCCGCGATGTCGGCACGCTCGGTCTCGCGAATAGCGCGAGCCTGCTCGAGCTGCAACCGACGCCAAAATTGCATCCCCCACGGCGCCAGGATCAGCGCGACCCCGACGACCATGGCTAACGCGGCGACGACCACGTCCCAGAGCATGCTCAAATCCTGCCCCCGAGTGGCGACAGCGACGATCCCCGCGGCGGCCAGCGTCGTCCCGGCCAGGATCCTCAGCATTCCCTGACGGCGAGAAAGCCCGGGTCGTCCCAGGTGAGGAGCCTGCTCACTACCGTCCCCAGGGCTGGCTTCATCGTCGAGCTGAGACCAAGCCAGCGCGGCGCCGCCGACCACCGCCGCCAGCGGCAGCAATGTGCCCGGGTTGCCCAACGCCCCAGCGTTGACGACGAGCACGACGGCCAGACCCGTACCAAGGCACGCCACGCTGATGACCAGCAGTCGCCAGGAGACGCGTTCCACACCGGTACGAGGCCGGTCGCCGATGTCGGTCTCCTGCGAAGCGGGCTGCTCAGGGGCTGACGGGGTCAGCATCCAGAGCAATAGGTAGGTGAGCGTGCCGAGCCCGACCACAGACAGCGCCACGAACGCCCAGCGCACCCGGGACACCGGCACCCCGAGATGGTCGGCCAGTCCGGCGGCGACACCGAGGAGCAGTCGGCCGCGACGGGGTCGGACCATGCGCCGAAGTGGCGGGGGGCCTGGCGCCTCGGTCATTGCGTCGGGCAGAACGACGGGCAGTACGACGGGCACTGCGACGGGCACGGCGTGGGTCACCCGCTCAGTCTCACCCGTGGCACCGGGCAGCAGATAGCCCAGCCTTGGAAATGGGTGGCACTCCTGAGGTCGTTCAGGGTCGGTTCAGGGTGGGTCCGCATGGTGGAGCCGCCCAGCTCCGGCCGAAGATGAGGACATGACCCAGCAGCCGGCGGCCCACCCCCCCACTCAAGCGCCCCGACCCGATCGACTCGACCAGTTCTTCGACCACATCCGGGCCGGCGGCATCTACCGGCGCCGCGAACGTCGGTGGATCGGCGGGGTCTGCAGCGGCTTGGCGACCAGGTTGAACGTGGACCCGGTCCTGGTGCGGATCGCCGCCGTCTTCGCCGGCATGTTCTTCGGGCTGGGCGTCACCGCCTACCTGGTGGCCTGGGTGCTGTTGCCGGACGAAAGTGGTTCAATCCACGCCGAACGCGCCTGGCGAGAACGGTACGCCGGCTCGGTGATCCTCGTTGTGATCACTGTGCTCAGCGTGTTGAGCTCCGGTCGCGACGACCGCGGGCCCGGGTTCGGCCTCCTCGCGGTCGGGGTCGCGGTGGGCATCTGGTATCTCGTCAGCAAGCGAACCCCGCCTCCGATCGCTGCTGGCCCAGGCCGTGGCCACAGCACCGGCCACTCCCCGTACGGCGGTGCGTCCGCTGCACGACCAGCCGACCGCGACGCCTATCCGCAGGATGCCCGGCCAGGCGATGCGAGGTGGCAGGCGACGACTGCGGCTCCGGTGTGGCGGCCCCCGCAGCCGACCTACGCCACCGGCCATGTCGCGAACCGGCGTCGTACCGGCGGCCCCTTCGTCCTGCTGCTGACCATCGGCCTCTCACTCCTGGCCTACTGGGGTGTCCGGATGGCGGCCGACGCAGCTGGGGTGCAAGGGTCGCACCACCTGCTTGGAATGGCCGCGGTCGTCGGCGTCCTCGGCGTGATGCTCATCATGCTCGGTCTGGTCGGCAGACGCGGCGGCCTGATCTCGTTGGCTGCGTCGATCTTGGCGATCGCGGTGACCGTGGCATCGTTCGGCGCGGCACTGCTCGACGTCAACCTCGATGCGGGGGTCGGCGAGCAGAAGTGGAGCCCCTCAGACGTCGCCCAACTGCAACCACGGTATGAATGGACCGCCGGTGACGCCGTACTCGACCTGTCCGGACTCGATGCGGCAGCCCTCGCCGGTCGTCGCACCAACGTCGTCGTCGGAGTAGGAAAGCTAACTGTGGTTCTGCCCAAGCAGGCCGACGCCAAGGTGGCCGCCTCCATCCGTGGTGGCGAACTCATCTGGTTTGATGACGCCGGAGCGCGTCAGAACATGGAATCGGGTGACCAGAACCTCGACCGTACGTTGACGTTTGCCGGTGGCACCCGGATCGGGAGCAACGCCGCGACCAGCCCGAGCAGTCTGACGAGCCCGAACCCAATGACCATCGATGCCGGCGTACAGTTCGGCGAACTGCACATCGAACAGCGGTGAATGCCATGACCACCTCGCAGAGCAACCCAACGAATGCTTCCCACCGCGGCGTCACGGTCTTCCCGATCCTGTTGGGGCTGTGCGCCCTGATCGTGGCCGGGTTGGTCGGGGCTCACGAGCTTGCCGGCTACCTCCTCCCATGGCACGAGGTAGCCGTGCCGCTGATGATCGGTGCCGGCGTCCTGTTGGGCCTGATTGGCGGCGTCGGCCTGCTCAGTGGGCACCGGTCGCGACACCGGCGAGACGCAGATGTCGACGCGCCATCGGTGTGAGCTGGAGGCCGGGCAGGTCGCCTGGCAAGACCCATGCCGCGGACTGTGTCGATCCGTCTACGTCGTGCAACACGGGTTCGCTGGCTTCGTCGCAGCTTCCGGCGTACACGAGGTGGATGGCGTGGAAGTCCTCCAACCGTCCGTGCGGTGCACGCCCCACGAAACGATCAGTGGCAACCCCGAGCAGCCCTGCGACCTCGACGTGGTGACCCGTCTCTTCCCAGCACTCTCGGACGGCGGCCGCCACCGGGTCCTCGCCGGTTTCGACACCGCCACCCGGCAGGCCCCAATGCCCGGGTCGACGGGTCCGGTGAGAGTATTGGGTGAGCAGCACCGGCCCGTTCAGCAGGCTCCCGGCCAACTGGACCACGACCACCGCGGACACCCGTTGCACCCGCACCGCGACCTCGCCGGAACCGATGACCAAGCCCTCAGCATGGGGGACCTGGGTCGGGCGCGCGAGCGGCTGGGCGGCTCGAGCCAGTGTTGGCGCCGAGTCGACCTCGCACTCCAGGAGTAGCTCATCAGCGGGTCCACGCCGGGCGCCCAACCAGGTGGTCGGGCGCAAGCCGGCCCGGGCCAGCTCCTGCAGCGGGTCGGCGCCGTGGCGAAGCACGACGGACACCCCAGGCTCACCCGGCTTCGAACCGGTCCGACGACCGTGCATCACGACGCGCACAGGTGCCGTCCAGCGCGTCAGCGGCGGGTCGAGGCGGAGCGGGCGAAGTCCGTCGACCGCGACGTGGGACGGTTGCTGGACCGCGTCCCGTCGCTCGTCTGGCTCGCCTGGCTCTCGTCGCCGGCATGGTCGAGATCCCCAGGAGTCGCCCCGGCCGGGTCCTCTGGCAAGGTCAATCCACGAGTTCTCGCAGCTCGCCGGTACTCGCGCAGCGTAGTGGCCACGACGTATGGCCAATCCTGGGCTGGGGGGACGGTCACGTTGTGCCGGAACATCCGCTCGCGTGCTTCATGCTCGCGCAGGAGCCGGACGACAGAGGTCACCATGCCTTCGTCATCCTGGGCCAGGTACCCGTTGACGCCGTCAGTGATGAAGTCCGCAGCTCCGCTGGAGCGCAGGCCGACCACCGGCAGCCCGACGCAGCGGGCCTCCAGCGCCGCGATTCCGAACGATTCCAGTTTTGCTGGCGAGAGGTAGACGTGCGAATCGACGTACCGCTGGTGCAACGTGTCTCGCCCGACCCGACCGGGCAGATCCACCCAGGACTCCAGGCCTCGGCGCCGCACGGCCTGCGCGACGACGGAACTGAGCCGTCCGTCGCCAAGGATGGTCAGCCGAACCGGTGCGCCCGGCATCTGCTCCCGTACCCGCGTCATGACGTCGAGCACGGCGAACGGCCGTTTCCTGATGGCCAGCCGCATCGCCGTCACAACGCGCAGGTCCCCGTCGGCCGACGGCGGCATGGCGGGATGCTGCGGGTCGCTGGGTGTCCACCACCGAGACAGGTCGATGCCGTTGGGGACCACTTGGACGCTGCCGGCGCTGCCGATGACGCGCTGCACCGGCAGGGCCGCGGTCGCCGAGACCGCCGACATGGTCACGCCGCGTTTCGCCCAGAGCCTGGCCACCTGGGTCAGGTGGAAGAGAGGTTCCGCGGGCCCAAGCATGCAGTGCCAGGTCATTGCGACCGGCAGGCCTTCCTGCAGCGCGACGCGCGTGCAGTCGACGGTGAACGGACTAATGATGCCCATGTGCACGTGCGCCACATCGAACCCGCCCGCAGCCAACCGGCGGCGGACTTCACGAGCGGCCAGTGGATTGACCGGCAACCGTCCCGGCAGCTTGATCCCCATCCGGTGAACGGTCACGCCATCGGCGGTCTCGATCACGCCGCCGCGGGCGTCATCCGCGCCGAGGGTAGCGGTGAAGACTTCGACTTCGTGGCCGGATTCGGCCAGACGATGGGCCAGATCCCGGACCTGGACCTCGATACCGCCCAGCCTCGGTGGGTAGCAGTCGGTCAGCAACGCGATCTTCACGCGCCTCACCTTTGCACAGCCCGCCCCTTCGGGTCGGCTCCGCACCCAGTTTCCACCATCGAGGCAGGAGACACTGTCGGTGAGCCGCCACATGCGCACTGGGTTCGACGCTCGCTTCCGACCAGCGGGGGATCCGCTGGATCGTCCGATTCGACAGGATGAGCGGGTGAGTTGCACGTTGGTCTGTTTTCACGCCCACCCCGACGACGAGGCTCTGTTCACCGCCGGCACCATGGCCAAGGCTGCGGCGCATGGCCACCGGGTGATCCTTGTCGTGGCGACCGACGGTGATCAGGGATTGGCGGCCGCCGAACTAGGAGACGGCGCCGTGCTGGCCGCCCGACGACGGGCCGAATTGCAGGCCAGCGCCGACGTACTGCGGGTAGCCCGGGTGGTGCATCTCGGGTACGCGGACTCCGGGATGACCGGGCCGGTGCCGCCGGATCCGCCAGAGCGCAACCGGTTCCTGAACGCCGACGTCGCTCAGGCCGCCCAGCGGTTGGCGACCGTGTTACGAGAGGAACGTGCCGACGTCCTGACGACGTACGACGCCAACGGCGGGTACGGCCACCGCGACCACGTGAGGGTGCACGAGGTGGGTGCGTTGGCCGCACAACTGGCGGGCACGCCTCGGGTGTTGGAGGCGACCATCCCGCGGGAGATGATCGCCATCGCCGTCGAACTTCTGGCCAAGGTCTACCGGTTCCCGGCCGGATTCGACCCCACGGCGTTCCGCCGGGCGTTCGCGCCCCACTCGGCGATCACCCACACGATCGACGTCAGCGGGTACGTCGACGCCAAACGGGCCGCGATGGCCGCACATGTCTCCCAGGCCACCGCCGATGGCGGCGCGGACCGCACCTTGGCAGCTTTCCTGAGGCTGCCAGCACCGGTGTACGCGACGGTGTTTGCTCGCGAATGGTTCATTCAGTCCCGTGGGCCGGCGATCGACCAGGGCCAGCCGTGGTGGCCCGGCGGGATACTCCCCCTTTGGCAACGATTGCCGGGCGCGCGCTGGTGGCCCAGACATGCCGGGGGTGACGGGGACGTATTTGCCGGACTGATACCGCAGGCTGAGCCATGATGAGCACAGCTTGCGCCGGATCGGTCTCCCGAGCGGCCCAGAACAGAGCCGTCAACACGCAAGCCGCCCGCCCGACGACCCCGGTACGCACGGTGATGGGCATGAGCCACTCATTGGGAGGACACGCATGGAGGGCTTGGACCGCAGCGGTGCCCCACCAGAACCCGCCCGGCCCCGGACCACGGCCAACCTGGTCAAGCGAGTGGTGCAAGTGGTCGTTGGGATCGGCCTGGCCGTTTTCCTGCTCGGCTGGGCCCTGCCCTGGCTGACCCACACCACCTGGCCACAGATCATCGACAACCTGCAACGGGTCGGTTGGCGCCACGCGCTCCTCTGCCTTGGGCTAATGTTCGGCGGCCTATGGCTCTACACCTTCACCATTGCAGCCTCGCTGCCAGGGATGCGACACGCACCCGCACTCATCGTGAACCTCTGCGGCTCTGGGGTCAGCAACTCCATGCCTGGCGGGGGTGCGGTCGGCGTTGCGGCACAGTACGGGATCTTCCGGTCCTGGGGGTTTAGCCACCGCAACATCGGGACGTCGCTGATCATCACCTCGGTGTGGAATCTGCTGATCAGGATGACCCTGCCCATTGTGGCAATCGTTTGGCTCATATCCACTACTGATCAGACGCTGCCCAGAATCATCGTCCGAGGCGCGCTGATCGGCGGTAGCGCAGCCTTCATGCTGGCCGGGTTGCTGGTGGCCATTCTCGCCTCCGAGCGCTCCGCACACGCCATCGGCCGGGTCCTGAACACCCTCGTGCGCCCGATCCTGAAGCTGGCGCGACAGGAGCGTGGCCAAGACATCGAAGCACTCGCAGTCGACATGCGCGCCCGGATCATCGGGGTGGTCCGGCCCGAATGGCCGATGCTGACCTTCGGGATCGTCGGATTCCTTGGAGTCCACTTCTTCCTGTTCCGAGAGACCATGACAGCCTTCGGGATCGACCTGAGCTGGGCTGAAACATTCGCCTGCTATGCGTTCTCGCGGCTGCTGACCATGGTGCCGTTGACCCCCGGAGGCATCGGTATCACTGAGATCGCGGCCGTGTTGATGGTCGCGTTCGGAGCGAACGGCGCGGCAGCCGCGGCTGCGGTCTTCCTCTACGCCATCTACAGCCATCTGCTGGAAATCCCCTTCGGCGCGCTCGCTGCCGGAGTGTGGGCGGCCACTCGGAATCACTACCGCGTCGATCAGGTCGACGACGAAGTCCCCAACGTCGCCGGGGCAAACTGATGCTCTCAGCGCGAGAGCCACGTCGGTTGCTCGCGTCGGTGGCCCGGGCATGGTGAGCACGATCCATTGCGGCGTAGCAAGGGTCAACGCATGGGCCCCTGTTGCTCGGCAAACAGGTCGAACCTGCCGTGCGGGAGATGCAGGAACAACTTGAAGCAATGATCCGAATCAAGGCAGCAGGCACGGCGAAAGATACTCGAATCAATGAACACGAGAATCTGCTGACGTCAGCGTCTCGGACGCACGGAAAGCTCGCCCTGGCCAAGACTTTACTCGCATCAAGGACCACGGTTGGCCCCTGCAGGCTGCGGGCGGGACCTGGCCTGGCGGGTGGTCAGGGGAAGATCGGCCGGGTCGCCGACCGGGCCGCGGACCGCGTCCAGTGCGGTGATGAAGGACAGTCTTAGGGGTCTTGGTCGGTCAGGTCCGCGGCGGCGCAGATCAAGTTCGCGGATTGCTTGGTAGGCGCACAGGCGCGCCCACAGTTCTCGCTCGGCCCCCTGAGGGGTCTTGGAGCGCAGCACGACACCGTTGCCTTTGAGCTGGGACCTGAACGCGCCGAAGGCGTTCTTGATCTGCCAGCGGGCGTGGTAGAGCTCGGCCAACTCCGCAGCGGTGGCCGACTGCACGTCCAGCAGGGTGCTGGCCAGCGCGAAGACCTCTCTCGGGGTGCCGTCCTCCGCCAGCAGGTGGTACTCCACGACCCGCACGACGATCGGAGCCGCGCCGGCCCGGGCCGCCTTTTTGTGCGGGGCCAGCATCGACAGGTAGCTGCCACCGGCCAAGACCGTGCCCACCGGCAGGGGCAGATCCGACCCGAACCTGCACAGCAGGTCCGCACCGGTGCGCGCGGCCTGGCCCCACAGGTCATAACCTGGGAACTTGCGGTCAGCTAGGACCAGCATTCCCGGACCCAGCAACGGCAACAGCTGCAACGTCAGCGCCTTCTCCCAAGTGACATAGCTACCCACCCTGGCGGCCACACCCTCGG
>CAJDVI010000105.1_pt1 | contig 14786 bp, 14 predicted proteins | sample 7391351 | NCBI WGS metagenome assembly CAJDVI01 (sample SAMEA7055704, study PRJEB34461) | soil metagenome | biome: terrestrial ecosystem; feature: Peninsula; material: soil | place: Antarctica | collected 2016 | reverse complement strand
TGCTCGACGAGACTGTCGAGCAGGTTCTCGTAGTCACCGTCAGGAAGCCGCGCCAACACCAAGGCATACCACTGACTCAGCGCCTCCGCACGACCCCACTGCTTACGCCCCGCTGGGACACCGCGCCCATCAGCAGCCGCACGATCAAGGACGCGCAGATACTGATCGGTGAACTGGCCCCACGCGTCGTCCGGGGGCGTCCGGGGGGAGCATCCGGGCCACCACATGCGCGAGCGCGGTCTCCCACTGGCTCACCCAGCCGTCGCCTCGGCGGGTCCAGCCGTAGTGGGATTCCCACCGCAGCAACTGGCCGGCAGCGCGCTCAACGTCGTCGCCGCCGAGGGCGTCCAACGACATGCTCAGATGTCCCCTGACATGTACGCCGCCATCGGGTCCGCTCCTTGGGCCCGACGCGTCGGCCCCGGGCCAAGTAGGCACCCGTGGATCGATCGCTGCCTCGATGCATTCTCGCATTGCCGCCGAACCCCGCCAAAACAGCGTCCACAGCACCTTCTTCACAGCAGCCTCACCTAGCTGAGCCGACTTGACGTAGGACTGCTGCCGGTTCAGCCGCTGGCCCGCCACAGCCCGACGGTACCGAATCGAGTCAGCGACGCCGACAACTCCGGTACCACTGCCACCAGGCAACACGCCTGGGTTCGCCCGCCGGGCATCCGTTTGCAACCCGCTGAGTGAATTGCACTGGGGTGGTTGAAGTTTCCATCGTTTGGAAACGACGACGGACACATGCCGAAGGAGACGACCCGGGCAAGTCGACTACGCGTCGCTACAGCCCGGAAGAAAAGGCCGCAGCGACTGCTTCGGCCGGAGTATGCCTACTCGTTCCTGACAACATCGACCGAGATCTCCACCGCCGGTACCGTCCCCTTGTTCTCCAGCCAATGGAGGGTGTTCTGGTCTTCGGGCCACCCGACTCCCGGCCCGTACTCGGTGGCGATCCCGTCGCGATGATCCGTGATCGTTCCTTGCAGCACGTAGACCACCCCCGGCCTTCCCTTGTGGTCGTGAACCGGCCCGAAAACTCCCCCCGGCTCCATCGTGACCATGCGCATGCGCAACTGCCACCCTTCCATGCCCTGGATCTCGAGGCCGAGATCAACCGTTGCCAGCGACTCCACCACAATCCCCTTCGGGCCCCGCCCCGCTTGCTCTTCACTCATCGTCCTGCCCTCTCGGTCAGATCTGCCCACCGCCGCTGGCCGACCTCCAGGACTCCCTCGGGGAGGTCCGCATACCCGGCGGCATGAAGGCATTGTCCACCCGCAGAGGAGATGACCGATCTCGACCTCCAGGCTGCGCAACGCGAAGCCGAGCAGGGTTTCGGGGTGTTGACCGAGATCGACCTCAGGGCAACGTTGAAGGCCAAGTTTGACGTCGACGTCGCCCCGCAGCTGATTCTGGGCGCCTGCCGCCCGGTCGCAGCGCTGGCCGCACTGCCAGCAGCAAACGACGTTCGAGCACCCCCAGTCGTTCCTGCCGGTCCGGGTCCAAGAGTCCTCTGATGGGCGTCTGCATTGGCGTATTTCCGCTACACATCACTTCCGCCCAAGCGCAGCGTCCAGTTGGATGAAGCCAAGATGGTGACGATCGCGTCGCTGCGAGGTTACTCAATCGCAATTCGGTGCGTGCCCGCGTTGCCCAGCCGCGAGGATGTGGAGAGCCAGTCATGGCCAGTGCCAAACCCAGCTCGAAGGAAAGGGCATCAGGACTGTCAGCCCTGATGCGACCGATCAACACTGTCGTCGAGCGCTTCATCCCCAGCGCCTTGGTCTTCGCTATTCTGCTGACCTTCATCGTGGCATTTCTTGCGCTGACCCTGACGGACTCCGGCCCGGTCGACGTCATCAAGGGCTGGGGCGACGGTTTGTCGGGCCTGTTGGCTTTCATGACGCAGATGGCTTTGATCCTCCTACTCGGCCACACTTTGGCCAACACGGGCCCGGTGCGCAAGCTGTTGGCATCGATCGGCGGGATCCCCAAGACCGTGCTGCAGGCGTATCTCTTCGTCTTCGTGGTAGCGGCCGTAGCGTCCCTGCTCACGTGGGGCCTCGGCCTGGTGGTCGGCGTGTTGCTCGCCGTGGAAGTCGCCAAGCAAGGTCGCGAGAAGGGGCTGAACCTGCACTTCCCGATGCTGGTCGCGGCAGGGTATTCCGGCTACGTCATCTGGCACATGGGTTACTCCGGCTCCGGCACCTTGGCAGCAGCCACCGAAGGCTCGTTTATCGCCAAACAACTCGGCAAGACCATACCGATCAGCGAGACCATCTTTGCCTGGTGGAACATCCTCGCGATCGTCGCCACGATCATCGTGGTAGGCGTTGGACTCGCCTTGGTGGCTCCGCGTGCGGGAGACGAGGTCGTCGAGCTGAAGACTGACGCCCGCTTCGACGCCGAGGTCGTCGACAACGACGAGGTCGTCACCCCGGCCGATCGGGTGGATGCCAGCCGTGTCCTCACGCTGCTGGTTGGCCTGGCGTTGGTCACCTATTTGGTGATCCACTACGCGGAGGGTGGCACGGCGACCCTGGACATCGTCAACTGGACCTTCCTCGCCTTGATCTTCCTGCTGGTGCGCAGCCCACTCGAACTGATCGGCCTGGTCAAGAACGCCGCATCGAACGTGGGCGAGATCCTGCTCCAGTTCCCGCTCTACGCGGGGATTATGGGGATCATGGGGGCCTCGGGGCTGATCACCGTCTTCTCCGACTTCATGGTCGAGACCGCCGGTCCGTCGACCTTTGGCGTGCTGGCCTTCCTCTCCGCCGGAGTAGTGAACTTGTTCGTGCCATCCGGTGGAGGGCAGTTCGCTGTGCAGGGACCGGTGATGCTCGATGCCGGGTCCCGGTTGGGTGTCGACCCAGCAGTGACGATCATGGCCATTGCGTACGGCGACCAGTGGACCAACATGATTCAGCCGTTCTGGGCTCTACCTGTGCTGGCCATCTCCGGGCTGAAAATTCGCAACATCCTCGGCTACACCATGGTCACGCTCATTGCCTCTGGCCTAGTCTTCGCTGCGACGATGTTGCTGCTCGGTTCGGGAAACTAACCGCAGCGTCCACGCAGCCCTCCTGGGGGAGGATTCGGGGCTGGTCTGGCGAAGGCCTGTTTCGGTGGACTTATCGGGAGCGTTATCGAAACGTGCACCGCCCCGACCCTATGAGCGTGACGCACCAGCACTTCAGGCAGAGGCCCAGGCGCTGCGCGCGGCGTTGGTGGTCTCAACGGCCGAACTCGTGCCAGGCTGCCACTCCGTCATCCTGGACGAGGACTCTCACACACTGGCTCAGTCGACTGATGTTTTGGTGGAGCTGAGGGGATTCGAACCCCTGACCTTCTCATTGCGAACGAGACGCGCTACCAACTGCGCCACAGCCCCTAGCGGTACCGAAGCCTAGCAAACCCGGCACGCCTGTCCGTAATCGCCAAGCCCCGCGGGAATCAGCCGTTGACAGCCGCCCGTTGGGCTCTGGTGGTCCGCTGCCACAGGTCGAACTCGTCGTCGATCTCGATTGGCACGGGCACGTCCAGCGGTGTCGGCAGCGGGTGCTCCGCGCGCGCCTTCATCGCATAGGTCGGCAGCGGCACCGGCACCGGCGCCCACCCAGGTGTGGCGCCCAGCGGGTCCAACGCCCCGAGGCCGGCACCTAGCCCGGGGTCGCGATCCCCAGAACCCGATCCGGTCCGGGCGGCCGGAGCGCTGTGCACCTGCGTGAAGTCGTACACGTCATCGCGCGACGGACGGCGCGCAGCGCGCGATACGCCGCTCGAGACCAGATCGACGTCGCTGTCTGCGCCAGGTGCTTCATTCATGAACGCGTCGCCTAGCCCATGGGCTACCCGCAACGATGCTCCCCGCCGCGTCATGACCGCCCGAGCCGCCGTAGCCCGTGATCGGGACCACATCAACACCGCGATCACCGCGACGAGTGAAACGACGAACCACCCCCAGCTGACCAGACCAAACACGGCGCCCAGCAGCGTGAGCGTCATTCCTACCGCCCCGGTCAGCGACGCCACCTGACGGACCTTCGCCTCGGGCACTGAGGTGAGCCGACCCAGCAGTGCGAATCCGCGGTTGATACCCACCGCCGCGACCTGGCGAGGCGCCTCCTGCGCCGGCCTCGCGGATCGCGGCGGTGTCGCAGGGTGAAGCAGGTGGGTTCGGGTCGCGGTGTGGTGCTTGGCTTGCCCGTCGTACGGCGATGTCGTGGGGGCCGCTCGGACCAGGGACACCGATGAGGTGCGCGCAGCCGGCGTACGCGACGAGCCAGCGCGACGCTGCAGCACACGCATGTGCGCGGAGAATCGGTCGACGGACCGGGCGGTGGCGAGATGTTCGCGCCGACGGGTGACATACAACAGCAAGTACGCCGCCCAAATGGCGATAACGACGACGAGGATGAAGCTGCTGGCCGACACACCAGCACGGTATGGGGCCGCGGCGGGCGGGTGGCGGAGCCGTCTCGGTGTGTCGGAGAAAGACTTACAGCGATGTAACTCTGGGCGCTTCCGCGCAGCGGTCCGAGTCAACGCCGGTTGTAGCGGGCCACCAACGACGATCCCGCCAGATCCTCTGCGGTCAGTGCGAACGAACGATGATCTTGCCACCTGCCATCGATGTGCAGGTACCGCTGCCGCAGACCCTCCTCACGGAACGCCAGCTTCCGCACCACCGCGATGCTGGCCACGTTCTCTGGGCGCACGTTGACTTCGATCCGATGCAACCCAAGACCGTACATGGCATGGTCGACCGTGGCGGCCAGGGCCAACGGCGCGATCCCTCGCCCTGCCAGCTCTCTGGCCACCCAATAGCCAGCCGCCGCGCCCCGCAGCGAGCCCCAGCTGATCCCGAACAGATGCATCTGCCCGACCAGTCCGTCTCCGGTCTCGATCACGAACGGTTGCATCCGGCCCGCCGCCGCCTCGGCGTCGTAGTAGCGGACCAACTGGCGAAACCGCAGCTGATGGTGCGGGTAGGGGCTGGTGGCCTCCCAGGGGGCGAGCCACGCTCGGTTCGCCCCCTGCAGTTCCTCCCACTCGATGCGGTCCCTGGCGCGTAGCCCACGCAATCGGATGGTCAGGCCGCTGGTGTCCCGCGCCGTCAGGAGACTCGGCCACAGCCCAGACATCAGTGGCTGCCACCAGCAAGCTGGTCGACAGCGTGCGGCAGCACGGGTTCGAGCACGGCCCAACCGTCTCGGCATCCGCCCAGGGACCCCGGCAGATTCACCACCAGCGTCGGTCCACCGGTCACCGCGCCGCGGCTGCCGGTCCCCGACCCCACGGACCCGGCCACGCCGGCCAAGCCGCGAGAGAGCATGGCGGTGGGTACGCCGGCCGCCACCCCGGCCGATCGGATCGCCTCCGCGATTCCCGGCAGTTCCGCCCGCAGCAGCGGCTTGGTGACCTCGGGGGTCAGGTCTCGGGGCCCAAGCCCGGTGCCGCCGGTGGTCAGGATCAGGTCCGGCCCCAGCGCGAGCGCGTTCGCAAGTGCTGCGGCCACCGCCTCTCCATCGGGTACGACGACCGACCCCTCGCAGGACCAGCCCGCCGCCCGCAAAGCCTGCACCAGGAACTCGCCGCCGCGGTCGGCGTACACGCCCGCGGCCGCCCGGTCCGAGCAGGTGATCACCACGGCCTGCCGCCGATCGTCAGTGGCCGGTGTCACCCAGGTCCCTTTCCGTCCAGTCGCCGGATCGTCCGCCGGACTTGGCGACCACCCGGACGTCGGTGATTCGGGCAGCGCGATCGACCGCCTTGATCATGTCGACCATGGCCAGAGCGGCGCCGCACACCCCGGTCAACGCCTCCATCTCGATACCAGTCCGGTCAGCGGTCCGCACCGTCGTCACGATCTCTACACCTGCTTCGACGACGCGCAGATCGACCGACACTGCGTGGACGGCGATCGGGTGGGCCAGCGGGATCAGCTCGGGAGTCCGCTTGACGGCCTGGATCCCAGCGATCCGGGCCACGGACAGCGCGTCGCCCTTGGGCACCGTGCCCTCTCGCAGCGCCGCGACCGCGGCGGCGGACAGCAGCACCCGACCGGCCGCCGAGGCGGTCCGGGTCGTGACCGGCTTCGCGCTCACATCGACCATGTGTGCGCTGCCGTCAGATCTCAGGTGCGTCAGCTCGCCAGGAGCCCTCCTCGAGTCGCTCACCCCCACCACCCACCCGGCAAGGGCAGACACGTCAGCGCGTCACCAGCGGCGACGCTCGTGACCGCTACCGGGATGACGGCCAGCGCATCGGCCTCAGCGAGCCCGCCGAACATGTGCGAGCCCTGACCGACACCAGCCAGCCGCACCGAGGGTGGTCGCCGGATCACGTCCCGCCACGGGGGCCGCGGATCGTGCGAAGCACTTCCGGTGACCCCGGATCTGATCGCCCCGTCGCCGTCGCCGTCGCCGTCGCTCGACCGGTCGACCACGACCCGGTTGAACTGCATTTTGTCAGGCGGTGAACCAAAATCGTGCGCCGCGATCGCCGGCTGCATCGGCCTTTCGAACGTTGGCCGTCCTGCCATCACTCGCAGCGCTGGAGCGACGAACACCTCGAAGGAGACCAACGCACTCACCGGGTTGCCCGGCAACGTGAAGACCGGCACCTGACGTTCGCCGACCACCCCGACACCCTGAGGTTTACCCGGCTGCATCGCCACCTGCGTGAACGTCACTGTCCCGAGCGTCAACAGGGCCTCTTTCACGGCGTCGTACGCACCCATGCTCACCCCACCGGTGGTGACGACAGCGTCCACCGGCTCTGCGTCTGCGTCGACCACCTCGCGCAACGCCGCAAGCACCTGCTCGGGTGTGTCTCGAACGCCGGTCACCGGGATCGCGGCGAATCCGGCTTCGCGGATCGCCGCCACCAGCATCGGAGCGTTGCTGTCGATGACCTGACCGAAGTCGGGGACGGTCCCGGCCTGGACGAGTTCGTCGCCGGTGGACATGACGGCGACCCTCGGGAGCGGGTGGACGACGGCTCCTCCTGCGCCGGCCGATGCGGCGAGGGCGAGTTGACGGGGGCCGATCCGCGTCCCGGCTGGGAGCACGACCGCCCCGGCCGCGATGTCCTCCCCCGCGGTACGGACGTGCTGCCCCGGTCGGGCCGACGCCCGGATCTGCACCGTCGTGGTCCCCCCGTCGGTCAGTTCGACGGGAACGATGGTGTCGGCCCCCTGGGGGATCGGCGCGCCGGTCATGATCCGCATAGCCTGGCCGACTGACATCGTGTGCCGCCGGGTGTCACCGGCGGGGATGTCGGCGACGACCGGCAGGCTGACCGGCATCTGCGGGGACGCTTCGGCGACCTCATTGGCCCGCACGGCGTACCCGTCCATTGCCGAGTTGTCGAAGCCGGGCAACCCGAACGTGCCGACCAGGTCCTCGGCCAGCACGCAGCCCAACGCGTCGGTGATCGGTACGAGGCGGGGCGGCAGGGGCCGGGCCAGCGCGAGCACCTGGTGCAGATAGTCAGTGACCGGTATCACGGGAACACCTTCGGCAGGGGTGCGGCACAGCACGGGCCGCCATCTCAGGAGCACGATAGCCGCAGGCAGACTGGAGCCAGACTCAGGACAGGTGAACGGCGAACGGGGTAGCGCGCGGCATGGACAGCCCGACGCAGAAGCAGGCGTGGCGTCGTCGGATTCGAGCAGCTCGCCGGGAACGGTCGACGAGTTCGGGGGCACCGACCGCCCGTATGGCCATCGGCCGGGCCCTGGCAGATCACGTCCTGGCCCATCCGTTGTTTACCGATCCCGGCCTCGACGCGACCGCCGCTGACCTTGGCGTCGTCGCGGCGTACCGGGCATTGCCGACCGAACCGCCGACCACCGTTCTGCTGCACGAGCTGGTCCGCCGCCACCGGACGGTCCTGGTCCCCGAGTTGCTGCCCGACCTGGATCTGGCGTGGCGCGTGCTCCGGCCGGATGCACGGCCCGGGACGCTTGCTGGACCGCAGCTCATCGCCGTGGCCGGGCTGGTGCTGGTTCCCGCGCTGGCGGTGGACCGGGCCGGCACCAGGCTCGGTCAGGGTGGGGGTAGCTATGACCGGGCGTTGGCCAGGGTAGCTGCGGGCGTCCCGGTGGCGGCGCTCGTGTACGACGACGAGGCGCTGCTGATGGCGAACCAACCCCAGCTGCCCCGCGAGGCCCATGATGTCCGGGTGAGCGCGGTCGTGACTCCCGGGCGTGGCTGGACAAGCCTGGACGTCGTTGGCGTCGATCGCGGCTGAGCTGGAACACTGAGCCGATTAACGGCTGCGACGTCCGGAGCGCGCATGTCGAGTTCAGCCGGCATTCGGTCAATGTTCAGCCATTACCCGGTCGGTGGGGTCAGCAGGGCCTTGACGACCGGACGGGAAAGGGACGGTGGGCTGTGGCGCACACCGGTATCCCATGACGGTTGAGGAGCTCGGCCCGATCCTGACGCTGGGCACAGCTGTGCTCATCCTCGCCGTCGCCGCGGTCCGGCTCGCGGTCCGCTCCGGGTTGCCCTCGCTGCTGTTGTACCTGTTCATCGGGGTGGCACTCGGTGAGGTTGGCTTCGGCATCGCGTTCGAGTCGATGGGCCTGTCGCGCGTCCTGGGCTACCTCGCGCTCATCCTGATTCTCACCGAAGGTGGCCTGACCACGTCGTGGCACGAGATCAAGGGTTCCGTGGTCCCGGCTGCGATGCTGTCGACCGTCGGCGTGGTCGTCTCGGTGGCTGTGGTGGCCGTAGCCGCAAAGCTGGTCCTGCCGGTGACCTGGAACATCGCCCTCTTGCTCGGCGCCATCTTGTCCTCAACCGATGCCGCGGCGGTGTTCTCGGTGCTGCGCCGGGTGCCGCTGCCGCCCCGGCTCAGCGGCATGCTCGAAGCCGAGTCTGGATTCAACGACGCTCCGGTGGTGCTGCTCACCGTGGCGCTATCGCACCAGGCCGCCGGCACCGATGCAGGTGCTGTCCCGTTGTGGCTGTTGGCTTTGACGATCGCCGGCGAGCTGATCGGCGGGTCGCTGATCGGCCTGGCCGTCGGGTACGTCGGCTCCCGGTTCACGTCTTCGCGTACGGCGCTGCGTCGATGCTGAACACCTCCGGGTTCATCGCCGTGTATCTCGCCGCGCTGGTGCTCGGCAATTCTCACCTGCCGCATCGTGCGGCGTACCGGGGGTTTGCCCAGGCCACCGGGTGGCTGGCGCAGATCGGGTTGTTCGTCATGCTCGGCTTGCTCGTCTCGCCGAGCCAATTGCTCCCCCAACTGCTGCCGGCCGTGGTGTTGGGCAGCGCGTTGTTGTGGGTGGCCCGGCCCATCTCGGTGGCGTTGTCGACCGTCTGGTTCGGGCTGTCGTGGCGGGAACAGGCGTTCTTGTCCTGGGCGGGCCTGCGCGGGGCGGTGCCGATCGTGCTGGCCACGGTCCCGCTGCTGGTCGGCGTCCCGAACATCAGCTGGCTGTTCAACTTGGTCTTCGTCCTGGTCGTGGTGTTCACCCTGGTGCAGGCGCCGCTGCTGCCGCGGGTCGCGGCCGCGCTGAAAGTCACCGATTCGGAACGGGCAGTCAACCTCGAAGTCGAGGCGACTCCGCTGGAGGAACTCGGTGCTGACCTGCTTGACGTCCGGATCGGGCCGACATCGCGGCTTCACGGCATCGAGGTGTTCGAGCTGCGGTTGCCACCTGGCGCAGAGGTCACGATGGTGGTTCGGGACGGTCGCACCTTCGTCCCCGACCCGCAAACCGTGCTGCGTCGCGGCGATCACCTGCTGGTGGTGGCCACCATCGGCACCCGGACGCAGACTGAGGGACGAATGCATGCCGTCGACGAACGCGGCCGACTGGCTGGATGGAGCGGGCTCAACCGGATGAGTGCGCCGCCGAAGCGATCACACGCACAAGGCCATTGGGCGCGAGAGAGTCGCGCCTGGCGGCGCTGGCGAGCCGGGCCCAACCGATGGATCTAGGACCACCACCGGCGACGTAAACTTGCCAGCACCTCACCACGCCAGCGCCGGAAGGATCACGGCCATCTGATGCCCACCTATGCTTACGCTTGCACCGACTGCGATCATCGCTTCGAAATCGTGCAATCGTTCACTGACGACTCGCTGACCGAATGCCCACAGTGTCAGGGTCGGCTACGCAAGCTGTTCAGCGCCGTCGGGGTGGTGTTCAAGGGGTCCGGGTTCTACCGCACGGACTCCCGGTCCGACCGATCGGGCCGCTCGTCGGCGCCGACCAACCCAACATCGCCCGAATCCGCTCCCTCGAGCACGGCCCCGGCAACGTCGACGGGCTCGAACGGTTCGTCGTCAGGTTCCAGCGGTTCGTCGGGTTCCAGTGATTCGAGCGGTTCCTCCGGTTCGAGCGGCTCATCCAAACCGAGCGGCTCATCCAAACCGAGCGGCTCATCGGGGTCAGCCTCGTCAAGATGACGTAAGCACCTGCGTCGTCCACAGCCCGTTGGGTCCGGCGCCCGCACCCTGCGTGTCGTGCATGGCGCCGATCACGCTGTCGAAACCACTACCTGCGCCGTAGGGTCGGCCCATGAACCAGACGACGGTTAGCCGTCCTGAGCTGCGCGCGGACGTCGGCGTGATCGGCGGGTCCGGCTTCTACTCCTTCCTGAAGGAGGTGCAGCCGGTGACGGTGCATACGCCGTTCGGGCCGCCCAGCGACGAGCTGGTGATCGGCGTGGTCGGTGATCACACGGTGGCCTTCCTGGCCCGGCACGGTCAGGGGCACCGGATCCCACCCCACCGGATCGACTATCGAGCCAACCTTTGGGCGCTTCGCGCGGTCGGGGTGCGCCAGGTCCTCGCGCCATGCGCCGTCGGGTCGCTGGACCCCGAGCAGGGACCGGGCACGGTCGTGATCCCTGATCAGATCATCGACCGCACCTGGGGCCGCGCCCACACCGTGTTCGACCTCCAGTTCGACCGCGAGTTCGACGATGAGTTCGACGATGTGGACGACGGGGAAGGTGCGGCTGCGGGAGCGGGAGCCGTGGTGCACACGTCCTTCGCCGACCCGTACTGCCCGATCGGTCGCGATGTCACTATCGAGGCCGCGCGGGCCGCAGGGGTTGCGCTGTCCGCCCACGGCACGCTCGTCGTCATCAACGGACCGCGGTTCTCCACCAGGGCCGAAGCCGCCGCGAACCGCCAGGCCGGGGGCACCATCGTCGGCATGACCGGGATGCCCGAGGCGATCGTGGCCAGGGAATTGGCCATGTGTTACACGGCCCTGGCGATGGTGACCGACTTGGACGCTGGTGTGGGACCGGATGACGCGGTCACGCATGCGCGGGTCCTGGAGATGTTTGCGGCGAATATGCCAGCGTTCAAGGCTCTGGTGCACGCGACGGTGCAGGCGCTGCCGGCTGACCCAGGCGATAGCGCGGCCACCTGCCGGTGCCGGCGGGCCCTGGACGGCAACTCGCTGCCATTCACCTTGCCGTCATGATCCGGCGCCCACGCCTGTCCGGCGGGTGGCCGGGGTCGCGATCAGGTCGCAAGCCGCCGGGGCGGGGCAGGTCACGGGTCGCGATGCGCCGTACGGTGCGGGTGCGCCGGTTGGCCGCCGCCGCGTCGGTGGGTTTGGCCACCTGGGTCGCGGTCGGGGCGGTGTTGCCGTCGGCGCCGAGCGGGGTGCCGGTCCTGGTAGCCGCCCGGGACCTGGACGCCGGGGCCGCGGTGCGCGCCGACGACCTGCGAACCCAATCGGTCGATCCAGCGATGGCCGGCGCTGGAGGGCTCGCGGACCCCGCAGTGGCGGTCGGTCAGCGGCTGGCGACTCCGCTCGCAGCTGGTGAACCGGTGACCGCGACTCGCCTGGTGCCAGCCGGTCCCCTCGCCCACCTGGGCGCCGGGAGCCGGGCTGTCCACGTGCCGGTGGCCGATGCGGGAGTCGTTGGGCTCCTGCACGCGGGCGATCGAGTGGACGTGATCCGGGCGCTCGACGGGGCGCGCATTGCCACCGACCTGGTAGTGCTGGCCGTCGACGCGCGCCCCGAGTCGGACCGTTGGGATGTAGGCACTGCGGCCGGGAGCGGCGTGCTGTTGGCAGTTCCGGCCAGCACGGTGGGGGTTGTCGTCCAGGCTGCGGTCGGCACCGGTCAACCCGGTGGGGTGCACCTGGTCATCCGGCAACGAGGTTGAGGCGTCCATTGGTCGCTGGAAAGCCAACCGGCAACTGAGCACCAAACGGAGCAGCCTGCCGGGCTTCGCCTGAGCAGCACGCTACGTTAGCGAAAAGACCATGTCACCGACCGCACCGTAAGGATCGTCATGCTCAAGGGTTTCAAAGATTTCATCATGCGCGGCAATGTCATTGACCTTGCTATTGCGGTCGTGATCGGTGTGGCTTTCCAGAAGGTCGTGGACGTTTTTGTCTCCGCGATCATCACTCCGGTTCTCAATGCGCTGCCAGGCGCTTCGGTCGACGGCTGGGGCTTTTCCCTACGCGGCGGAGATTTGCAAGCGGCGACCTTCGTCGACCTCGCCACGATCCTCAACGCGCTGATCGTGTTCCTCCTGACGGCCGCAGTGGTGTACTTCGTGTTCGTCGTCCCGATGAACAAGCTCGCTGACCGGCGCAAGCGCGGAGTGGAGCCCGAGCCGCAGGCGCCCTCGGAGGAGGTCTTGCTGCTGCAGGAGATTCGCGACGAGTTGCGCGCTCGTCGCTGAACCGGCTCGCCTTACTCCCAGTGGGGCGGTCGCTGCGCGGTCAGCCACGCGTCGCGGCCGACTTCGGCGGTGCTCTGCGCGTTCGGCTCGTCCAGCCCGTAGCCGGCTGGCCCGTCCGAGGTGTCCGCCGGCTGCCAGCGCACCCGGCGACGCCCGAGTCGACGTACCCGCCCCGTCGCGAGGGGGTTGCCAGCGTCGTGCGAGCTGGTGAGGTCGCCGCTCACTCGCGTCCCGACCAGCTCGTCCGGGTCTGCGCGGCGCGGACCGCATCGGCGATCCGGGCAACATCACGAGCAGGGTCGCGGAAGACGTCGGTGCCCCACACCCGGACATGGTCCCACCCGGCCCGAGTCAACTGCTGAGGCCAGAGCCGATCCCGCTCCCGTACGCTGCGCCACGTCAGGGCACGCCGGCCGTCGGAATCGACGGCAACCAGCATCGCCCCTGACCGGTGCGGATCTTCGACGGCGATGTCCAACTCGTGGGCGCCGCAGCCGTAGCCCTGATGGACCGTTAGCCCTTCATGTGTCAGTCGCTGCGCGAGTTCGGTCAGCAGCGCATCCTGCGCGCAGACACCCGGTTGCGGGCCCATCGGCCCGACCGGGCTCACCGAATCCACGAAGTCACGAACAACATCGGCCGCTGGGCTGTCCCATCGGGAAGCGGCCTGCTCCCGATACTCCGAGGGCAACATCAGCGTCAAGCCCTTTCGGGCGGCCGTCAGCGCCACGGTCAGGGCGGCTACCGAGGGCATGCCCTCCTGACCGCTGCTTTCTGAACCGAGAGGGCCAAGCACCACCAACACTCGATCCCGGCTGATTCCCTGGAATCCCCACGGATCACGGATCGTGAACGCCGCACCCTGTCCACCGTCACCGCGCTCCAGCCCCTCGAACACGGCCACCGACAGGGCGTCAAGCTCGTTGGCCAGCGAGTCGCGCAGCGCCAGCCGAAGCCGCTGCGCAGCCTCCCGGTCCACGACCAGCACCCCGAACGATTCATTGGGCCGGCGGACCTGCTGCCGGCGCACCACGTGCACGACCCGCTCCAGGAACTCCTCGACCGGAGCGTCCAGGATTTCTACCGGCGTCTGACGGGCACATCCCGGCACGGTGATCAGCGACCCGCCGTACCAGCGCTGATTGGCGAAGGCGACCAGCCGCTCGTCGGTGCACCGATGATGCCAACGCAGTGTCTTGGTCGGCAGGAACGTCCCCAGGGCGGCGAGCAGGCTCAGCGGCGTGTCCTGCCCTCGGCGGCGATGCGCTGCGCCGGCGGGGGCGTCGGCGACCACTGAAAAGGGCTCCGGGCCCAGCCGGCGGAGGTCCCCGAACGCAGCGACCGAACGGCCTCGCAGCACAGCACCCAACGCCTCCGGAACCTCCAAGCGGCCCGCGTCCAGGACGATGGTCAAGTCGAAGCACGCCCTTGCCGGCAGCGCAGCGGCCACCACGAATGGGCTCATCAGCCAGACCGGCCTGGCCGCCAACGCCACATCTGGCGCCGTGTCCAGCATCTGCGTGGTCGAGACGAGGCGCTGCCCGCCGCGACCGGTCCGGCGTAGGAAGGCCAGTTGATGCGGATGCGCGGCCATCGCTTCACGCCGACGCGTCTGCACCGCAAAGATCACCTGATCGCCACCGCTGCGGATGTGCGCTTCGTCGAGCCGGGCGTACTGCGACCCCGTTTCCCGCAGCGTCCGGCCGTCGTGTCGCCCGTACGTCTCCTCTTGCTCGACCAACTGGTCAAGCACCGAAGCCCACCAGATCAGCTCGACCTCGTCCTGGCACTGCTGCGGAGGCACGCCTCGGGCTGCGAACTCCTCGACCATGGGGCCAAGGCCTTCGGCGACCAGTTCGTCGATCACCGGGAGCACCACTGGGAGCACCTCGACGCGTTCGGCCCTCGCAGCCAGTCGCGCCATTCGCTGGCGCAGATCGGCGAACGAAGTGTCCAGGAACGGCCCGGGCGTCCCGGTCGGGCCCAGCACCTGTGTCAGCCAGACCAGGTCATCTTCGAGTCGCGTCCAGGTCTGACACACCGCCTCGAAGGAGTCGGGGACCGCCGGGGTGAGTCCGAAACCTGCTCGATCC
>CAJDVI010000055.1_pt1 | contig 15077 bp, 9 predicted proteins | sample 7391351 | NCBI WGS metagenome assembly CAJDVI01 (sample SAMEA7055704, study PRJEB34461) | soil metagenome | biome: terrestrial ecosystem; feature: Peninsula; material: soil | place: Antarctica | collected 2016 | reverse complement strand
CAGGCCCGAGCGAGCGACGGTACGCCGCCCGTACGGTCTCGATGGTGTCGGCCTCCTGCGCGCTCTTGTCGTCGCGGTAGCGGATGACGCGAGCGAACCGCAGCGCCAGCCCACCGTCGTACCGGGAGGACCGCTGCAGGCCGTCGTAAGCGATTTCGACCACCTGCTCGGGACGCACCCATACGACGTGCTGGTCCCGTCCAGTCTCCAGTTCCAGAAACCGCCTCGTCTGCCAGGCCAGCACCTCATCGGTCATCCCTTTGAACGTCTTGCCGAGCATCACGAACGATTCGGTGGCCGGGTCTTTGGCGCCCAGATGAATGTTGCTCAGCAGGCCACGGCGCCGGCCGCTGCCCCATTCCACGCCGAGCACGACCAGATCCAGGGTCTGCCGCGGTTTCACCTTGACCCACCCGGCCCCGCGACGTCCGGCGGCGTACGGCCGGTCCAGCGCCTTGACCACCACGCCCTCGTGACCAGCCTCGAGGATCTGCTCGAAGAAGGCGCCCGCCACGGCGGGGTCGTCGGTGACCACCCGCGGGACCATGTTGGTTGCGGGCACCATCGCCGCCAGCGCGGCGGACCGGACCTGCGCCGGCTCGTCCAACAGGTCGGCGCCGCCGACCTTGAGCACGTCGAAGATGTACGGCGTCAGCGGCACCTGCGTCCGCAAGATGTCCACGGCGCGGCTGCTCGCAGTGCGAGCCCCGGTGACTTGAAACGGCTGTGGCCGACCGTCCGGCCGGAGCGCGATGACCTCCCCATCGAAGACCGCCGCCCCAGATCCACCGACCATCGCCTCGGCCAGTTCGACGACCTCGGGCAGCCGCTGGGTGACGTCGTCCAAAGCTCTGGTGAAGACCTTGGTGCGCAAGGGCGCGCCGGCGATCCCGCCACTGGTGTGCACCTGGATGCGGATCCCATCGATCTTGGCCTCGACGGCGACCGGGCCACCACCAGGGGCGACAACGGTCATCGCCTGCGCCACGTCCGGGGCGCTGGCGGCGAGCATGGGCCGCGCCGGTCGACCGGTCTCCAGGCGGATCGCCGCGACCGCTGCCGCCGGATCCGGCCGGCACAGGGCGGCGGCGGCCACCGCGCCGCTGTGACCGGCCAACATGACTGCCCGGCGGATCAGGTCCTGCGGAAGCCCGCAGGCCAGCGCGATGGCGGCCACCAGCACTCCGTCCAAAGCGCCCTGGCGGGTCTGCCCAGTGATCAGGTCCGTCAGGTACCGCTGCTCATCGGCTGTCGCCGTCGCGAACAGCGACCTGATCGCCTCGATCCGCCGGGTCATCGACCCAGGGCCCTCGGCTGCGGCTACCGCGGCCAACGCGACGTCGACCGAGGCCACCTCGAGGCTGGCGTGGGCAGCCGGCTCAGGGAGTTGCCGCAACGACCCCCAGCCGACCCCAAGCCGGCGCTGGGGAAGGATGCCGGACAGGTACGCGGCGACCACCTCGACATCGCTGCCCGCAGCGGCCAGCGCATCAGCGAGAAGGGCCACCTTCTTGGTTCGGGATCGAGTCGCGGCGATGGTCCGAGAGGTCCCGACGACCGCGTCCAAGCGCATGGCCACAGCGTGCCATGCGCTTGGGACGGTCAGGTTGCCACGTCAGAACGGTCCTAGCCCCGCGGGCCAGCATCATCGTCACGGTCGTACCGGTCCGGCGAGCCATGCCACTGGGCTAATGGCACGACCGCTTGACGATCAGATGCCGCTGAGTCGGTTGGCGATCTTGCCCCATTTCATAGGCGCACCTTACCTTCGGACAAAGCTTCTCGTGTGACGCGACAGCGACGATCTGGAAGCCGCGCGCAATGCGTTACGTTCGCCGTGACCGCGCCACCCCGCCGCAGCCGAACGTGCACTACGACGGCCGGCGACTTCGAGCCCGACCCCCGCGACAAGGAAGAACATGCCCAAAGAGCACACGCCCGTCGACCTCGGCGCGCCGGACATCATCCCTGATGTCAAGGGCCCGAGCACGTCGACCTCCGAGTACCGCCGAGTAGCCATCGCCACCATGTTCGGGACGACGATCGAGTGGTACGACTACTTCATCTATGCGCTGACCGCCAGCATCGTCTTCGCCAACCTGTTCTTCAACGGACTGGGCGAGTGGAGCCAGCTGGCCGCCTTGTCCACCGTCGGCGTCGCCTTCTTCTTCCGCCCCCTCGGCGCGGTCGCCATGGGCCCGCTGGGTGACAAGCTCGGCCGCCGGTTCGTCCTGGTGTTCACCATGGTCGGCATGGGGGCGGCGACGGCCCTGGTCGGCCTTCTGCCGTCAACCCAGCAGATCGGCATCATGGCCCCGGTCCTGCTCATCTTCTTGCGCTGCATGCAGGGCTTCGCGGCCGGCGGGCAGTGGGGTGGCGCCGCGATGTTGGCCGTCGAGCACGCCCCGCACGGCAAGCGCGGCTGGATGGGCGCCTACCCGCAGATGGGCGTCCCCGGCGGGATGCTGCTGGCCACCGCCGTGTTGCTGATCATGACCAACTCGATGAGCAGCCAAGCCTTCCTCGACTGGGGGTGGCGGGTGCCCTTCCTGCTCTCCATCGTGCTGATCTTCGCGGGCGCCTGGGTCCGCAACAACGTCTCGGACAGCCCGGTCTTCCTCGAGCTCAAGGAGGCCAAAGAGCACGCGACCTCCCCGCTTCGTGAGCTCTTCCAGACCGACGGCAGGCGCGTCATCATCGGCGCCATGACCTTCATGGGCACCCAGGCACTGGGCTACATGCTGGTCGGTGGGTTCATCCTCGGGTATGCCAACAAGGTCGGCGGCTTCTCCGTCCCCAGCATCCTGCTGTGGACCGCTGCCGCGTCCGCCCTGTGGATCGTGTTCACCTTCCTGGCCGCAGCGTGGTCGGACCGAGTTGGTCGCACCTTCGTCTACAAGGTCGGCTACATCTCGATGGCGCTGCTGTGCTTCCCGATCTTCTGGTTGGTCATGCAAGGCGTTGAGCAGAACAACCTCACCCTGGTCGGCCTTGGCCTGCTGCTCATCGCGATCCCCGAGGGCATCACGTACGGTCCGCAGTCCGCGATGTTCGCCGAGCTGTTCCCGGCCCGGGTGCGGCTGACCGGCGTATCCATCGCCTACGCCTTGGGCGCGGTGCTCGGTGGCGCCTTCGCACCGACCATCGCCGAATATCTGCAGAAGACGTTCGGCACCGTTGTGGCGGTCGCGCCGTACCTGATCATCGTGGCTCTGATCAGCCTCGCTGCGGTATTCCTGGTCAAAGACCGTTCGCAGGAACCGCTTCACACCATGTCCGGGCGCTGACCCTGGCACACGGCCGCACGATCGCTTGACACGAAGGGCCCGGGTTTCCCCGGGCCCTTCGTGCTGTCGTCTACCCACTGGGGGTCGCCAGCCGGTTAGCTCACTTGAGCAACTGGCGAGCCATCACGATCCGCTGGATCTGGTTCGTACCTTCGTAGATCTGAGTGATCTTCGCATCGCGCATCATCCGCTCGACTGGGAAGTCCTGGGTGTACCCGGCGCCACCGAGCAACTGGACCGCGTCTGAGGTGACCTTCTCGGCCATGTCGGAGGCGAAGCATTTCGCGGCAGCACCAAAGAATGACAAGTCGTTGTCATTCCGTTCGGACTTGGCCGCTGCGACGTAGACAAGCTGACGTGCGGCTTCGAGCTCCATCGCCATGTCGGCGAGCATGAACTGCACACCCTGGAACGCGGAGATCGACTTGCCGAACTGCTCGCGCTGCTGAACGTATTTCATGGCTGCGTCGAGTGCGCCCTGTGCGACCCCAACAGCCTGCGCACCGATCGTGATGCGCGTGTGGTCCAGGGTGGCAAGGGCAATTTTTAGGCCGTCGCCGACATTGCCTACAAGCCGATCGTTGGGGATACGGCAGTTGTTGAAGTGCAGCTCACGAGTGGGGCTGCCCCTGATACCCATCTTCTTTTCCTTGGCACCGAACGTGAACCCCTCGTCGGTGATCTCCACCACGAACGCGCTCACGTTGGCGCCTCGGCGACCGTCCGGATCGGTGACCGCGATCACCGTGTAGTACTGGGACTCCCCGGCATTGGTGATCCAGGCCTTGTGCCCATTGAGGACGAAATAGTCGCCGTCGGCAATCGCCAGGCAGGTCATCCCGGCCGTGTCCGAGCCCGCCTCGCGCTCGGACAGCCCGTACGCAAACATCGCCTCTCCGCGGGCCACCGGTGGCAGGTACTTGCGCTTGACCTCCTCGCTCGCGGCCAGCAGGATCGGGGCGGTCCCCAGCTTGTTGACTGACGGGATCAACGACGAAGACACGCACCCGCGGGCGATCTCCTCGATGACGATGCAGGTCGCCAGGGCGTCAGCGCCCGAGCCTTCATACTCTTCCGGGATGTGGGGGGCATGCAGGTCAACTTCCCGCATGGCGTCGTACGCCTCGTGCGGAAACCTCGCCTCATCATCAACGGCGGCCGCGTAAGGAGCGATCTTCTCATCGACCATCTTGCGCGTGACGTCGCGCAGCATCCGGTGCTCGTCGGAGATCTTAAACAGGTCGAAGTCGGCTCCGGAACCCATGGGCTCCCCTATCTCGTGTGATCTACGTGTGACTCGGTCGTGCCTCGTGAAGGGCGTGGCCTACCCCAAGGCGACGGGTTCCAACGGAACGGCACGTCGGCAGGGGCTTCCACATCATTCTCGCGCACGCGTCGTGGCTGGACGCGGTTGTGCGCCGCTTCATTTCTACTGAAGAGTAACCAGCCAACCTGAGCGAGTCTGGCTTTCATCCCCACCCGCAGCGTCGTTGTCGGTCGACCCGCCTACCATGACCGGCATGGACGACCGGCCCACCCGGTCGGCGGCTCCCACCAGGTCGGCGGGATCCGCCGCACCGTCCCCCCGATCTGCCGCGCGGCGGCGTCGCGATCGCGTCGATGCGGGGGTCGCCGAGCTGCTGATCTGGTTGGAGGACCAACTGGCGACGGGATTGGCCCGGTTGCAATCGCAGGCCTTCGTGCGATTCGACGCCATGGCAGCCCGGCTGGTCGACGCGCAGGCTCCGGGGCTCGCCGGGCGAGTCCGAGCGTTGGCCGAAGTCACCGCCTCTGGGCCGGGATGGAACGATCGACTGCTGGCCGAGTTGGCCCAGCTCTATGCTCTGGCGACGGCTCATCAACAGCTCGACCTTCTGGACGCACCGTTGGCCGCCACGGTCCGCTCGCACATCGGGTATCCAACGGCGAAGGCATCGGTGCTGAGCCTTTCCCCCGTGCCCGACGCCTGGTACGTGATCGGCCGTCACGACACGACGGAGGGGGTGCTGAGCACCCGGCGGACCTGGCTGGTCGGTGGCCACACCGGGCGAACGGCCCTGGTGCTGTCGTTCGCCACTCGCGCCGGGCGCCTCGACGACACGCTGCGAGTCGGTACGACGGTCCTCGCAGACCTGCACTTCTACACTGCGTCGCTGCCGCTGCGCGCTCTGATTGGGACGTGGCACGGCGTACTCGGGGAATCCTTCGGGGAGTCGCCCGAGCAGGCGGGCCCGGCGCCGCCGGCACGACGACCACCAGCGATGAGCATCGCCCAGGCCCGCCGTTGCTGGTCGGCCTGCCTGGAACGAGACCCCTGGGTAGGCCGTACCGCGATGGTGCTCGCGGTGGCCCCTGCCCGCGGCCCCGAACCGTCGCAGCACGGTGCCGCGATGGCGCCGCAGCTCTGGCGGGACGCCGCCGGGGACGTGTTCCCCGAAACTGGCGGTACCTCGATTGAGCCCACCCGCGCGACAGGCGCCGATCCGCACGCCGCCGACCTTCGATGGGTCGCCCTGGCCATCGGCGGCGGCGAGCCGGTCACGCTGTGCGCCGAGGTGAGCGATCGCGGACTGACCCCGATGGCGGTCTGGGGCACCGAGGGCAGCATCGCGACCGCGCCGCAGGACCGGTCGTGAAGGCGTGGGTGGACCTGGTCGATGCGGCAACGATCGGCATCGACCCTGGCACTGCGCTGCCGGACGCACTCTGGGCGGCCGGCCCACCCCTGTCCCAGCCGCTGCGCAGTCTCGCGGATCGTCTCGAACGGAAGCCGGCCGCCGCGTTGGCGGCGTTGGCCGCGGCGGCCGTGCTGCACGCCGCTCACCGGGGCGGCCTCGGCCCAGGCGGTGCCCCGGTTGATCCTCAGCTGCCATGGAGGGCGTCGCCGTACCCGCCTGCGCCGGCACGCGAGGACCCGCCCACCAATGAGCTATCTCGGCGCGTTGCCGAACGGATCGTCCAGCTGCCCCCGGCGGTCGCCACCGAGCTGGCGAGCCAGGCCAGTCGAGCCGGGTTCGCTGTGCCCGCTGCCTGCCTGGCCGTCTGGCTGGCTGCCGCGAGCCAGGATGCGGACTTTGCGCAGGCCTGCTCGCCACTGCTCGGCGCGCGCGGCGTCTGGCTCGCCGAGATGAACCCGGCCTGGCGGACCGCGGCGATGGCGCCTGCCTCGGCACTGGGGGCTGCACTGGACGATCTCCCGTCGCCCTGCGGACCGGGAAGCCCGGCCCCGCCTGCACTTCGAGCGCGGTGGTTCCGCGCCGCGCGCTCGGCCGAACCCGCCGCGGCCCGCGAACGCCTGGCCGCACGGTGGACCGGCCTGACGCCACCGGTGCGGGCCGCGCTGCTCGAGCAGCTGCGTCAGGGCCTGGGGCCAGCCGATGAACCCTTCCTGAACGGCGCCTTGACCGATCGCAGCGGCCCGGTCCGCCAGGTCGCGGCGCGGCTGCTGTCGGCGCTGCCAGGTTCAGCGCACCAATTGGAGCTGGCGCGCCGGGTCGCGACGCTCATTGAGGTAGGCATCGCACCAGGGCGACTGCGCGTTCGCGCTCCCGCCGATGAACCCACTGATCTCACCCAGCTCACCGATCTCGTGGCGCTGGCCCCATTGCAGACCTGGACGGCGCTGACCGCACTGACGCCGTCCCAACTCCTCACCGTGCAGGTTCGACCGCCAGAGGCAGCCCACGCGATCGCCCGGGGCTGGCAAGCGGCCACGCTGACCCAACGCGATCCGGTCTGGGCTGCGGCACTGCTGGCGATGTGCCCGATGACCGACCACCGCAAAGCGGCCGAGCTGATCAAGGTGCTCGGTGCCACCGGGGCGGACCCGATGACGACCGGTGTGGTGGATCGGTACGCCGGTCTGCCGACGAGCCGGCCTGCCGGACACTGCCTCGACGGCTGGCCGGCCGATGAGCTCGACTGCTGGCCGTGGCCCTGGCCGCGCTCCATCACCGACCACGCGTTCCGGCATCTTCAGGTCCGGATACGCACGGGCCCACCCGACCCTGGCGATCACCGGGTGGCCCAGCTGACCGCGCTGCGTGCGGCACCGGACTCGCTGCGTCCTGCCCCGGACTGGCTGGCCGACCTGCTGGCCCTGACCCCCAGCCACTCCCGATGGCGACCAGTGCTCGTCGTCGCCGCCGACCTTGCCGCGCTGCGGCACAGTTTTGACCAGGAGCCACCGTGACTGACGCCGCCCCAAACCTCCCGCCGACTGGTCAGCTGCTGCGTCCGCACGCCGAGCAGCGGTACGCCGCCGAACTCGCTGCGCTCATCGACGCCGAACAGGTCGACGACACGACTCGGCGAAACCATCCGCGCCCGCCAAACTGGCAGATGTCGCCGTGGTCGGTGGTGACGTTCCTGCTGGGCGGAAGCCTGCCGGACGGGACCGTGATCACCCCGAAGTACGTCGGACCCCGCCGACTCGTCGAGGTGGCCGTCGCGACCCTGGCGACCGACCGGGCGTTGTTGTTGCTCGGCGTCCCCGGCACCGCGAAAACCTGGGTCTCTGAGCACCTTGCGGCGGCAGTCTCCGGCGATTCGACGCTGCTGGTCCAAGGCAGCGCAGGCACCCCCGAGGAGGCTGTTCGATACGGCTGGAACTACGCCAGGCTGCTCGCGGAAGGCCCGTCCCCGGCTGCTTTGGTGCCCTCGCCCGTGTTGACCGCCATGCGCACCGGCCGGATCGCCCGGATCGAGGAGCTGACGCGGATGCCAGCGGACGTGCAGGACGCGCTGATCACCACGTTGTCGGAGAAGACACTGCCGATCCCGGAGCTCGGTGACCTGGCCCAGGCGGTCAGGGGGTTTTCAATCATCGCCACGGCGAATGATCGGGACCGCGGGGTCAACGAGATGTCCTCGGCGCTGCGCCGCCGATTCAACACCGTGGTGTTGCCGCTGCCGGCCACTGAGGAGGACGAGGTGGGCATCGTGGTCCGCCGCGTGGCCGACCTCGGAGCCTCGTTGGACCTGCCGCCCGTGCCAAGCGCCGTCGAAGAAATCCGCCGGGTGGTGCGGGTCTTTCGGGAGTTGCGCTCCGGGGTCACTGCCGACGGCCGGACTCGAGTGAAATCGCCGACAGCGACACTTTCGACAGCCGAGGCCATCTCGCTGGTGACCAGCGGGATCGCGCTGGCGGCACACTTCGGTGATGGGCAGCTGCGGGCCGATGACATCGCCGCCGGGTTGCTTGGGACGGTGGTGCAAGATCCGGTGACCGACGCCGTGGCATGGAGTGAGTACCTGGAGACGGTGCTCCGCGACCGGGACGGCTGGGACGATTTGTACCGGGCTTGCCGTGACATCAGCGGGTGAGCAGGTGAACGGATGACCAGCCCGACCACCGAAGACCATAGAAGCGACAAGCGGCAGGTCAGCGTCTTGGGGATCCGCCACTTCGGACCCGGGTCGGCGCGGGCGACTCTGGCGGCCCTGGAGGCGTTGCACCCTGACACGGTGCTGGTCGAGGGTCCCGCGGACGCCGACGGCATCGTGCATTGGGCAGGCGCACCGGGGATGGTGCCGCCAGTCGCGCTGCTCGGGTACGAGGTCGCCAACCCCGGGAACGCCAGCTTCTGGCCGATGGCCGCGTTCTGTGCCGAGTGGCAGGCGATCCGCTGGGCGCTGAACCATCGGGTGCCCGTCCGGTTCATTGACCTGCCGAGCGCGGTGACCCTGGCCGACCGCCGAGGACGGCCCCTGCCGGACGACGACGCCAAGCATGCGGTCGACGATCCCCGTCCGGACCCACTGGCACAACTGGCCGCGGCGGCGGGATTCGATGACACCGACAGCTGGTGGGACCATCTCATCGAATCGCGCGCCGACACGGGTGACCATGAATCCCACCCCATGGCCGCTTTCGATGAACTCAGCACGACGATCGCCCAGCTTCGCGTCCTGACCGGACCCGACCCCGACCCGTTACGCGCCCACTACGAGGCCCGGCGGGAGGCGCATATGCGCACCGTGCTGCGCGCCGTCCTGAAGGCCGGCGCCCGACGCGTCGTCGTCGTGTGTGGGGCCTGGCATGCCCCGGCATTGACCACACCGCTGCCCCCGGCGACCGCGGACGCCGCGTTGCTGCGCCGATTGCCCAAGCTCCGCACACAGGTCGCTTGGGTGCCCTGGTCACACGAACGGCTCTGCGCCGCCGGCGGGTACGGCGCGGGCGTCGCCTCCCCCGGCTGGTACCACCACCTGTTCACCGCCCCCGACCACGTCACGCAGCGTTGGTTGACCAGGGTCGCCGGCGTCCTGCGGACCCGGGACCTGCCGGTCTCCCCGGCCTCGGTCATCGAAGCCTGCCGGTTGGCGAGCACGCTGGCAGACCTGCGCAGGCGCCCATCGGTCGGGCTCGCCGAGGTGCAGCAGGCCACCGTCGCCGTCCTCTGCGGCGGCGACGCGACGCTCGCCTCCTACGTCACCCGCGACGCGGTGATCGGCCACGCGCTGGGGTCGGTCCCTGAGCAGGCTCCCAACCCACCGTTGGAAACCGACCTGCTCGCCACCGCTCGGCGGCTGCGGCTGCGGCGCGAACCGGCGACCCGCGAGTTGGTCCTGGATCTGCGCGGGGACACCGACCTGGGACGCTCCCACCTGCTGCACCGACTGGACGTCCTAGGCATTGCCTGGGGCGTCCGCCGGGCGACGACCGGGATTGGCACGTTCAAGGAGGGTTGGGCACTGCGCTGGCACCCCGAGCTGTCCGTCGACGTCGTCGTCGCCGCGACGTACGGGCCGACCGTCGCGGACGCCGCCGCCGCCTTGTTGACCGGGGCAGCCCAGGAGGCGACCACATTGGCGCAGGTGACCACCGCCTTGGAACGGGCCCTGCTGACCGACCTGCCCCAGACGGTCCCGGCGATCCTGCAGCGGCTCTCCGACCGCGCCGCCGCCGAACAGGATGTCCTCGCCCTCCTGTCCGCGATCCCGGCGCTGGCCAGAGCGCTTCGCTACGGCGACGTCCGCGGTACCGATACCGGGGCGCTGCGGGCGTCGGCCGCCTCGTTGCTGGACCGGGCCATGGCCGGCCTGCCGCCCGCGGTCAGCGGCATCGACACTGAGGTCGCCAACGAGTTCCGTGACCACCTGGACCGCGTCCACGAGGCCACCGCCCTGATCGGCGCAGAGACCCGGGCGCGCTGGCTGGACCGGCTGGACATCGTCGCGCACGGCAGGCACGCCCATCCGCTGCTCGCCGGGCGCGCTGTGCGGATCCTGCACGGCGTCGGACGCTTGGACTCGGCGGGCGCCGCGACGGCGCTGCACGCCGCGCTGTCAGTGGGCACCCCGGCACTCGACCAGGCCGCCTGGGTGGAGGGATTCCTGGCCCGCGAAGGCCTGCTTCTGGCCCATGACCGGACCTTGCTGGCTCTCCTGGACGACTGGGTGCTGGGCCTGTCCGAACAAGACTTCAGGCAGGCCCTGCCGCTGCTGCGCCGCACGTTCGGCGGGTACGCCGCACCCGAACGCCGAGCGGTCGGTGACCACGTGCGTCGGCTCCACCGGCCTGCTGACGCAGCGCAATCCAACAAGCCCGTGGGCGGGTTCGACGAAGGGTTCGATCCCACGCTGGCGGCAGGCCCGGTCGCCACGATCGCGTTGGTCCTAGGGCTTGACCAGAGACTCAGGCAGCGGCCGTGACGTTGCAGCGTGGCGATTCACAGGGTCACCGTGGCGATCCGGAGGGCGAACGCCGGTGGCGACTGCTGCTCGGCGCGGACGGCCAGAGCGGGACCGGCCTATCCGAGGACGACCAGCGGATCGATGCAGCCTTGGCCGCCCTGTACGACGCCCCCGATCCAGCCCAGACGGGCAACCGCGACCAACGCGGCGCGGGCCTGGGTGCCCCTGCGCCGGCAGTGACCCGTTGGCTCGGTGACATTCGCCGCTATTTCCCAAGCACCGTCGTCCAGGTCATCCAACGCGACGCCGTCGAACGCCTCGACCTGATCGCGCTCCTGCGCGAACCCGAACTGCTGTCCTCCTTGGAGCCTGACGTCCACCTGGTCGCCACCCTGATCGGGCTCGCCAAGGTGCTCCCCGAGACCGTTCGACTGACGGCCCGTGAGGTGGTGGCCACCGTGGTCGCCGACGTCGAACGGCGGATCGCGCAGCGGACCCGCTCGGCAGTCGCCGGAGCCCTGGCCCGCGCTACCCGCCGGCACAATCCTCCGCTGCGAGACGTTGACTGGAACCGCACCATCGGCGCGAACCTGCGGCACTACCTACCTGAGCAGCGCACCGTCGTACCAGAACGGTTGATCGGGTACGCACGGCGGGAACGCAGCGTGCAGCGGGAGGTCATCGTGGCCATCGACCAGTCCGCCTCGATGGCGTCGTCAGTGGTGTATGCGTCGATCTACGGCGCGGTGCTGGCCTCGATCCGCGCACTGCGCACGTCCGTCGTGGCGTTCAGCACCGAGGTCACCGACCTGACGGACCTGCTCACCGACCCGGTCGAGCTCCTGTTCGGGACCCAACTCGGCGGGGGCACCGACATCAACCGGGGGCTGGCCTACTGCCAAGCACTGATCACCCGCCCCGCCGACACCCTCCTGGTGCTGATCACGGACTTGTTCGAGGGGCCGGGTAAGGCGGAGTTGGTGACCCGGTTCCGCCGACTGCGTGCCGACGGGGTCACCGTGGTCGTGTTGCTCACGCTCTCGGACGAGGGCGCGCCGGCCTACGACCGTGAGCTCGCGGGGATCGTCGCCGCACTGGGAATTCCGGTATTCGGCTGCACCCCAGACGCCTTCCCCGAACTCCTCGCTGTCGCACTGGCCAGAGGCGACGTCACTGATTGGGCGCACCGTCAGCGGGCCGACGGCTGACCCGATGCGAGCTCCCCATTGGGCGTGAGGTGAGAACCGTCCGTCGCGGCGTATCCGCGTTCGGCGAACGCTGCCCCATGCCGCCTTGACGCTCAGCGCCCTCTTCCCCGGACGATCGACCTGGACAAGAGGAGAATTCGTGCAACGTACATCGTTCCCACTGCCCGTCACTCACCCGAAGCGGCGCCGTCAAAGCGTCACCACTCGCGTAGCCACGATCACATTGGCCGGCCTGCTGCCATTGACGCTGTCGTCGGCACCCGCCACGGCAACATCCGCAACACTGCTGTCTGCTCCCGCCGGACCCACCCAGTCCGTCGGTGCGCCAGCCCTACCAGCCCTGCGAGCCGTGTCAACCATGCCAGCCATGCGGCCGGCACTGCACAGGACCGATCTGGCCTGGGTGCGCTGCCCGAAAGGGGCGGGCGCCATCGGCGTCTCCCCCAAGATCGCTCGCCAACTGCGCAACCTGATCAAGCAAGGCCTGCGCCAGGGCGTGCCGATCTGCGGCCACGGATGGCGCAGCCATCACCATCAAGTGCGACTGCGCGTCCAGCATTGCGGGTCCAGCACGAAGGCCGTGTATCGGTGGCCACCCCGTTGGTGCACGCCGCCGACCGCCCGGCCGGGTCGTTCGATGCACGAGAGGGGCCTGGCGGTGGACTTTCGCCCGTTGCGGGGAGTGAGCCGATCCGCGATGTACCGCTGGTTGCGCCATCACGCACCCCGTCATGGCCTCCATCAGCTGCCCAGTGAAAAGTGGCATTACAGTCTCACCGGCGGCTGACAGCGGCGCGGGCCGGTCGATGCGCAGACGCGACCCGCCGGTAGCGTGGGCCTGGACGGCTCTGCCAGCAGGACCAGGCGGACATCGAGGAGCACGCCGTCGTCGCCGACCAGGTGCTCAGCCGTCGGGTCGAGGTCGGCCTGTACGGCGTGGGCCAGCTCGTGCAACACCTCACTGAGGAGGCTCATCAGGCGCAGCAGCGGTACCCCACCGTCGATGCCGACGGCGATCGGCTGCTCCCGAGCCCACTGAGCGACGATCCCAAGGTGCTGCACCGCTGGTGGCAAGACTTGGCTGAGGCAGACCGAAAGGTGTTCACCGAAACCCAGACCAAGTGGGTCGGGGGCGCCGACGGGCTGCCGGTGTCAGCGCGACACGCCGCGAACGTCATCCTGCTGGAGGCCGAGATATCTCGCCGCGCTCACCTGCTTGGACTGGAGGAGCGGATCCTCGACGAGGCAGGCCTGCAGGAGCAACAGGATCTGCGCGGTCTGTTGAAGCTGCGCGCGCTGATTCAAGACGACCCGCACGCCGACGGCCTGCAAAACATCTCAACGCCACGACCGCAGCGCCATCTGTACCTGCTCGACGCCGACAGCCACCCCCTGAAAGCGGCGATTGTCCTTGGCAACGTGGAGATCGCCGAGATCGTCGTACTGCACGTGCCTGGCGCCACCTCGACGGTCGACCTGCGACTCTTTCGCGAGGCCACCTGGATGTCGAACCTGCGTGCCGAGATCGGTCGCTTGCTCGGTGGCCAGGACAAGGTCGCCATCGTCGATTGGATCGGCTATCAGGCGCCGTTCGACATCGCCTCGCGCCGCCACTTAGGCGACAGTCGGATGTCGGTGCTCGTCCCCGGTGAGGCGACCGACGACAAGTACGCCCGCGGCGCGGCGCCCAAGCTGGCGCAGTGTGCCGAGGGGCTGCGGGCACTCGTCGGTGGAACGGTCCGCCTGGTTGCCTCCGGACACTCCTACGGCGCCTCGGTGATGGGCCTGGCGCTCCAGCAGACCTCGGTGTTCGACGTGGCCATGGTGACCGGGTGCCCAGGCATGTTCGCTTCCGACATCAGTCAGTTCAAGCTGCCGCAGCACGCCCTGTACGCTGCGATCGCCCCGGGCGACATCGTCGGCATGCTGAATCTCTTCGGGGTGCAGGTGGCCCAGATCCACGGCATCCAACTGCTCAACCCGCTGCCCCGGGCAACGTCGTACCCGGACGGCTCGCGCACGCTGCTGCTGCCGCCAGTCGGGCACGAGTCGTATTACAACCCGAATACCGCCAGCCTGCACTCGCTGGCCGCAGTGGCCGTCGGGGACCTCGACCGGATCAAGACCATGGGGCGATTCACCTCGATCCGAGGCGTCGGCGGGGTGGTGCCGGGAGTCGGCCTCGGCGGCGGCGGCGGCTCCAACGATTGATTCCGAGCGACCCACTCCGGTCGCGTGACACACGTCACATCAAAATGATGTACGTGCTGGCGGGTCTTGCGCTCCTTCCTTACGACACACCAGCGACGGATCCACCGGGCCGGAACCAATCCCTCGGTGCGTTCAGTCCGAAGCACACGGTAGGGCCTCCGGCACGCCGCGAGCGGCGAAGAGAGCCGACTCCGGCAGCGCTGGAGCACGGGGGGCCGGTTCGACGAATAGGGGCGTCGAACCGGACCGGGGGGAGATGAAGCGGTGCCGCCTGGAAACGCGAGGGCCAGGCGGCGCCGCTTCCTCGTTTCGAGGGATGCCTGGACGGGTACTGAAGCCCTGGTCGTAGCCCCAAGAGGCGGTCCCCCGTCGAGCGGCAGCCGCGCGGGGTCGCGTTCGTTCAAGCCAGCCGGGAATGTGACCGGCTAGCGTCTCGCGTTGAGCGATCGACACCACCCCAGGGAGCCGCGATGAACGACACGCCCGAGCACGAGCCGGCCGGCAAACAGGAACCGACCGCATGGCAGTTGCTGGCACCATTGGCCGACCTGGTCACGCCGATGGCGGTGCGGGTGGCCGCCACCTTGGGCTTGGCTGACCTGATGGCCCAAAGACCTCTGTCCCCCGATGAAATGGCCAGACGCTCAGGGACCGACCCGGATGCTCTCGACCGGCTGCTGCGGCACCTGGTCAACCATGGTGTCTTCACCGAGCCGACGCCGGGCGTCTTCGC
>CAJDVI010000080.1_pt1 | contig 15143 bp, 13 predicted proteins | sample 7391351 | NCBI WGS metagenome assembly CAJDVI01 (sample SAMEA7055704, study PRJEB34461) | soil metagenome | biome: terrestrial ecosystem; feature: Peninsula; material: soil | place: Antarctica | collected 2016 | reverse complement strand
TCAGCACAGCCAGTCCTGACACGGTCTCAGGCATGCAGTCGCGATCGATGGATGCGGTCACCTCAGGGACGTGGCACGACCGGTAGGCGCGCCGCCCGGGTCACGGCCGCGGAATCCGAGTGCGAGAGACTGCAGGCATGGGCGCACTCGGATTGATCGGGGATCCGGCCCCGCCGGACGGCTCGCTGACGGCGGACGCGCTCACCGGAGGGCGGACCGGTCCGCTGGGCCTCTACCTACATGTGCCGTTCTGCCGGGTCCGCTGCGGCTACTGCGACTTCACCACGTACGCCCCGGGGGATCTGGCCGGTTACGGCGATGACCTGGCGGCGTACCCGCAGCTAGCTTCTGCCGAAGTCGACCTTGCTGCGCGGGTGCTCGGCGACCTGGCCCGCCCCGTCGAAACCGTGTTCATCGGCGGCGGCACGCCGACCCTGCTGCCGGCCAGTGAACTGCTCGGCATGCTTCAGGCCGTGCGGTCACGGTTTGGGCTGGCTGACGGAGCCGAGGTGACCGTCGAGGCCAACCCGGACACGGTGACCCCGGAGCTGATGTCAGCCCTGGCCACCGGCGGGGTCACCCGAGTGAGCCTGGGCATGCAGTCAGCCGTCCCGCACGTGCTGGCCGCGCTTGAGCGCACGCACGATCCTGCCAACGTGGCCAGCGCCGTCACAGCCGCCAAGCAGGCCGGGCTGGCGGTCAGCGTCGACCTCATCTACGGCACGCCGGGGGAGTCGGACGCCGATTGGCTGGCCAGCCTCGAAGCCGCAGCCGCTCTGCAACCGGAGCATGTGTCGGCGTACGCCTTGGTCGTGGAGGAAGGCACGAGTATGGCGCGGCGGGTCCGGCGCGGTGAGTTGGCGATGCCGGACGACGACGCCCAGGCGCAGCGGTATGAAACGGCCGAGGCCGTGCTGAGCGCCGCCGGTTATCGCTGGTATGAGTTGAGTAACTGGGCTCGTCCAGGTGCTGACGGCCTCCTTGCGGCGTGTCAGCACAACCTGGGGTACTGGCGAGGCGGGCAGTGGTGGGGGGTCGGCCCGGGAGCGCACAGCCACATCGGTGGAACCCGATGGTGGAACGTGCGACACCCGCGGGCGTACGCTGACCGCCTGCGCGCCGCAGGGTCGCCGGCCCTGGGCAGGGAAACCTTGTCGGCGTCGCAGCGGTACGACGAGTGGGTGCTGCTGGGGATTCGGCTCGCCGAGGGGCTCCCCGCTCAGGGCTTGCAGGCCGCTGGCCGCGACGCCGTTGTCGGTCTGAGCGAGGACGGCTTGGTCGAAGTGCTGCACGACGAGGCAGGGGTGCGCCTCGTGCTCACGCTGCGCGGGCGGCTGCTCGCCGACCTGGTGACCAGGCGACTGCTTGGGTGGTGACCCACCACCTCAGCGTCGCGCGTCGAGACCGACGTCGAGCACTGGAGCGCTGTGAGTGATCCAGCCCACCGAGATCAGGTCCACCCCCGACTCGGCGACCGCCCGGACCGTGGCTGCGGTGATCCGCCCGGAGGCCTCGGTGATCATTCGACCGTCGACCAGTTCCACAGCCTGCCGCAGGGTGGCGGGGTCCATGTTGTCCAGGAGTACCGCGTCGGCCGGGGTGGCCAGCAGTTCCTCAAGCTGAGTCAACGTATCGACCTCCACCTCGATTTTGACCAGGTGCCCCGCGACCGCCCGAGCTCGGGCCACCGCCTCGGTCACCGATCCAGCAAAAGCCACGTGGTTGTCCTTGATCAAGATTGCGTCGTCAAGACCGAACCTGTGGTTGACGCCGCCCCCGGCCACCACCGCCGCCTTCTCCAGCGCCCGCATCCCAGGCGTGGTTTTGCGGGTGCAACAGATCGATGCGCTGGTGCCAGCAATCTCCCGGACCAGGCCGGCAGTACAGGAGGCCACGCCGCACAGGCGGCCCAGGAAGTTCAGCGCCACCCGTTCTCCGGTCAGCAAGGCGCGAGTGGGACCGTTCAGCGTCGCGATCACCGAGCCGGGTTCGACCGGGCTGCCATCGGGCGCAGTGATGTCGACGCGCACGGCCGGGTCGAGCAACGTCCAGGCGAGGGCGGCGGGTGCCGTACCGGCCACCACCCCGGGCTGCCGGGCCACCACCGCGACTTCACCGGTGTGTCCGGCCGGGACCGTGGCCAGCGTGGTCAGGTCGCCGGCCCGACCGAGATCCTCCAGCAGGGCCGCCCGCACCAATGGCTCAAACATGATCGTCGGTAGGGTCATCACGCGCTCCGTTCGTGTTCATCTTTGGCCTCAGCGTGCAACACGGCCGCCAGCGTCGTGACGGTATGCCGTCGGGGCCCGCGACCAGGGTGGTCGGTGCGGGCGTGGCCACCCCGGCTCTCAGCGCGGTGCAGCGCAGACCACGCCAGCACCAAGGCAACCAACCGCATGTCGGTGTCGAGCACGCCCTGGCGCAATTCGCCGACCGCTTTACTCAGGGCGCGGTGGTCCCGCAGCACGCCGGCGGTCTGAGTGAGCAATGTGCGGACCCGCGGGTCGGGTCGTGCCGCCGCCCGCATGTCCGCTCCGTCCAGGGGTACCTCGATCGCCCTGCCGCCGTGCCCGTCCAGCACCCCGCCCGGCTCGGCCCAGGCGTCGGTCCCAGTCGGCTTCCCGGCGTACGCCGTGAGATCGGCCGCGACCCAGCGGCTACAGACCACGGCCTCCAGCAGCGAGTTGCTGGCCAGTCGGTTGGCGCCGTGCAACCCGGTCGAGGCCACCTCGCCCACGGCCCAGAGCCCCGGCACTGTGCTGCGTCCGCGAAGATCCACCAGCAGACCGCCCATCTGGTAGTGAGCGGCGGGGCGGACGGGCAGCCGCTGCGTGGCCGGGTCGATGCCGGCAGCCATGGCGGCGGCGGTCACCGTGGGGAACAGGTGGCACATGTCGGCACCTACGGCGCTCGGGGTGTCCAGGAACACCTGGTGTGCGCGCTCCATGGCACCCCACACGGCGCGAGAGACGACGTCTCGGGCGGCGAGGTCGTCCGGGAGGAGGAAGGCCCCGGTCTCGTCGATGAGCCGGGCGCCGTGACCGCGGACCGCCTCACTCACCAGCGGCATCGGGTCGAGATCGACATCCAATGCGGTCGGGTGGAACTGCACGAACTCCAGATCCCGAACGGCGGCCCCCGCTCGCAACCCGAGCGCCAGGCCACTGCCGCGGGCGCCGCGGGGGTTCGTGGTGAACTGGAACAGCGAACCGGCGCCGCCGGTGGCCAGCACGACCAGGTCGGTCTCGACTCGTCGCACGCCCTCGGCGGTGTCGAGGATGATCCCGGCGATCGCGCCGTCGTCGTCGTTGACCAGGCGCAGCGCAGCAGTGTGCGTCAGGACGGTGATGCCGCGGTCGTGACACACCTGACGGACCGCTTGGGCTGCTGCTTCGGTCAACTCGTGGCCGGAGCCGTCGCCGGCTGCGTGGATGATCCGGTGTCGGCTGTGAGCACCTTCCAGGCCGAGCGCCAGGGTGCCATCGGGGTTGCGGTCCAGGTGCGCTCCGAGTTCCAGCATTCGCTGGACGGCAGCCGGTCCCTGCGCGGTGATCCTGCGGACCACATCCGGGTCGCAGAGCCCGGCGCCAGCGGCCAAGGTGTCCTCGGCATGCCGTTCGATGCTGTCATCGTCTCCGAGTGCCGCGGCCAGCCCGCCTTGAGCCAAATCGCTGGCACAGTCGACGCCGAGCTCACCAGCAGTGATCAGGACTGGCCGCAAGACGGCCAGGTCGAGCGCAGTCAGCAGACCGGCTAGGCCAGAGCCGACGACGACGGGTCGACCGGCGAAGGCCTGCAGCGTTGGGAGCGTGACGGGTTCGGGCATGGCAGCCTCGGTTCGCGGCAACGAGCGGCGGGTCAGCTGATGGCGAGCATTGCCTCGACCGCGCGGCGCGCACCGGCGGCGGTGCGCGGGTCGAGCGTGACCTCGTTCGTCAGTGTCTCCAGGGCACGACGGATCGTGCCCAGCGTGTTGCGCTTCATGTGCGGGCACAAGTTGCACGGCCGGATCAGGTTGACGTCGGGGTTGGCGGCGGCCACGTTGTCGCTCATCGAACACTCGGTGATCAGCGCGACCTCGGCCGGTCGGCGCTGCTCGACGTACTGCTGCATCTGCGCGGTCGAACCAGACAGGTCAGCGGCCTGCACGACAGGTGGAGGGCATTCGGGGTGAGCCAGGACCACGATGCCTGGATGCTCGGCGCGCAACTGGGTGATGTCGGAGACCGTGAACCGCTCGTGCACCTCGCAGCGGCCGGGCCAAGTGATCATCTCGACACCGGTCTGAGCGCCGATGTTCTTGGCGAGGAACTCGTCCGGGATCATGATCACCGAACTGACCCCCCAGGCCTGGGTGACCGACTCGATCACCGCGACCGCATTGCCCGAAGTGCAGCAGATGTCGCTTTCGGCCTTGACCTCGGCGGAGGTATTCACGTACGTCACCACCGGAATGCCAGGGTTGGCGGCCTTGAGCGCGCGCACGTCGCTGGCGGTGATCGACTCGGCCAGCGAGCAGCCCGACCGTAGATCCGGGATCAGTACGGTTTTGTTCGGGTTGAGCAGCTTGGCCGTTTCCGCCATGAAGTGCACTCCGGCCAGCACGATGATGTCGGCCTGGACCGTCTGCGCGCGGCGAGCCAGGGCCAGTGAATCGCCGACGATGTCGGCGATGCAGTAAAAGATTTCCGGCGTCTGATAATTGTGCGCGAGGACGACGGCGTTGCGCTCTATCTTCAGGGCGTGGATCGCGGTGATGTCCTCGGCAAAGGTGGCCCACTCCGTCGGTGGGACGACGTGGGCCACTCGGGCGTACAGCGCGTCCAGGTCGAGCGCAGCTGCGTTGTGCGTGGCGTCGATGGTGTGGGTCATGCGAACCTTTCCGAGGCCTCTTGTGCTCACGACGAGCATATCGAGTGGGCCGTTCGTGAGCATAAGGCATTGAGCAGGGTCGTGTACAGCAGAACGAGATCCGTTCCGGATGGCTCGACGGTGTGCGTGGCCTTGGGTCCGCTGGCCTGAGCCGACCATGCGGATCGTCCGAACCGTATCCGCAGTGGCCGATGGCCGCGCTTGTGCTGCATATCAGCCGCGAAGTCATCCACCACGGTGCCGAAATCGCATTGCTGCGCGACCTTGACGCGAACCGCTAGAGCATGCTCGGCCGCTCACCGAATGCGTGGGATCGGCAGTTTCGTTCCGGCGGCCTGGCGATCAGCGAGCACCTCGCGACGGAACCGGTAGAGCCTGGCCGGCCGGCCGCCGGTCCCCGCGGTACTGGTGCCTGTCGGTTCGACCAGTTGCTGCTGCTCGACCAGGCGGCGAAAGTTCTGCTTGTGCACTCGGGTGCCGGCGAGCGCCTCGACGGTGAGCTGAAGCATGCCAAGAGTGAAAGCCTGGGGCATGAGCTCGAACACCACCGGGCGGTACTGCAGTTTGACCCGCAGCCGGGCGATACCGGTGGCCAGGATCCGTCGATGATCGCCGAGCATTCGTTGGCCCTGGACCGGCTCGGGCGGCTCATCCCCTGTTGGAGACTCGGGCAGCAGGGCTGCCTCCCAGAGCAGTTCGTATCGTTGCAGGCAGTTCTCCGGTGCCCACGGCGAACCGCCGAATCCGAAGGCCCGTTCGATTCGGGCACGTCGAGAGGTGGTCATGGCAGGCGCTGCCGTCGACGACCGATCCGCCCAGGCCGCCAAGCGAACCTGCAGGTCGTCGTACAGCACGTCGGTGGTGGGGTCGCGGCGGTCCTCCCACGGGAAAATCTCATACCAGTCGCGCCAGCCGGGCTCGTCGGCCTCGACGCGAGTCAAACCCAGGTAGCTGACCGACACAACCCGCTCGGTGGCGCCGGCGCGTTCCCGATCGGCGAAGGTGTAGAGCTGCTCGACGTACCCCAGCGGGTGCCCGGTCTGACGTTCCACCCACGACCGCAGGCCGTACTGCAGGGATTGATGCTCGGCTTGCAGGGGCCCGGAGGGCAGCGCCGGTACACCCGTTGGGGCACCCAGGGTGCGGACCTGCGGGACCCCGCCGGGCACCGCCAGGATGACCGCCACGAGTTCGACGGCCTGAAGGTCAGCAGCCATCATTCGCATCCTGGGTGGGTTCGGTGACGAAATCGATCAACTGCTCGACGGCACCGGACAGGGTCGGTTCCAAGTCGACGTAACTGCGCACGGTTTTCAGGATCCGCCGCCACCCGAGTGCCACGTCCGCCTGGGTACGGTTCGGCCAGCCGAGGTGGGCCAGCACGCTTTCCTTCCACGGACGGCCCATCGGGATGTCCGGCCAGGCGGTCCAGCCGAGACGAGCTGGTCGGACCGCCTGCCAGACGTCGACGTATGGGTGCCCCACGATGCACACGTGCTCGGCGTACGGACGCAGCGCCCGGCATCGGGTCACGATGCGCTCCTCCTTGCTGCCGGGCACGAGGTGGTCGACCAGCACGCCGAGCCGCCGGGTGCGCGTCGGTGCCCAGTGGCGCAAAATCTCTTCCAGGTCGTCGATGCCGCCCAGCGGTTCGACCACGACGCCCTCGATACGCAGGTCATCGCCCCAGACCTGCTCAATAAGCTCGGCGTCGTGGCGGCCTTCCACAAGGATGCGAGAGGCTCGCGCAACGCGGGCCGGGGCATGTGGGACGGCGCGGGAGCCGCTCGCGGTGCGGGTGGCGGCCAAGCGCGCAGCCGCGAGGGCAGCGGCGTCCGGCGGCGTCGGCCGGGTCAGCACCACCGATTCCCCCTCCAGCAGGAAACCGGGCCCGAGCGGGAATCCACGCAGGCGTCCGCGCCGGTCCTCGAGGTGGACGACGATCATGCCACCGGCCGTCTCGACGCGTACCACGGCTCCGCAAAAGCCGGTCTGGGCATCTTCGACCACCAGCCCTGGCTCGGCTGGGACAGGGCGGGCCCGGCCGCCTCGGGGGGCGCGCCAGTCGCCGGCAAGGACGTCGGCGCCGTAACGGTCCAGCGTCGGCCCGGCCTGGTTCGATCCAGGCAGAGCGTCGCCGGATCGACGCCGATCGGGCGCTCTGGTGGGGCGATCCGACATCTGACCTCCGTGCCGGGGTGGGTGCTGACTGGTCATGACATGGCCTTCCCGGTCACCCTAAGACCAGGCGCAGGACCCGACGCGAAACCGGCGCCGGCGAGGCACCTGCGGATTCCCCCGTATCCTGGGTGACGTGGTGAGCGGGGTGTACGTGGCACGTCGGGGAGGTGAGCGATGGCTCATCGGCCAAGCCCGACGTCGGCCGGCGGTCTTTTACAGCTGATCCGCGAGACGGGTGGACGGACTCGCCAAGACCTTCTTGAGCGCACCGGGATGAGCAGGACCACCTTGTACGAGCGGCTTGAGCGTCTGGTTCGTGCCGGCCTGATCTGTGAGTCCGGACGCGAGCAGTCCACGGGCGGACGACCCGCCAAAATCGTCACCTTCGACGACCGGGACAAAGTGGTCCTGACCATTGACGTCGGGCACACCCGCTGCCTGGTGAGCGTCTGCGCCCTGGACGGGTCCTCGTTGGGGGAGCGGCTGGCGCACCGGGACGGTGAAGATCTGCGGACGCTCATCGACCAGGTGACGATGATCGGTCGGGAGCTTCTCAGGGGGCTGCCGGGCCACCGGTTGATCGGGGTCGGACTGGCGATTCCGGCGCCGGTCGAGGCGACGACGGGAGCCCGGCGGGCGACGTACGCATTGCCCGACACAAACTATCCGTTGGTTGAGGAGCTGTCCGAACGGTTCGGTGCTCCGGTCAGCGTCGAGAACGACGCCCGTGCGCTTGCGCTGGGTGAGTCGTTGTGCGGCCCGCCGCAATCCACCGGGGTTGTGATCGGCGTCAAGTACTCCTCCGGCGTCGCCATGGGCATCGTCACCGAGGGGTCGGTGATGCGTGGCTCGACCGGTTCGGCGGGTCAGATCGGGCACGTGCGGCTCGACCCGGACGGGCCGTCCTGCCGGTGCGGTGGGCGCGGATGTCTGACCGAGTACGTCTCAGGCCGGGCGCTCGTGCGCGACCTGGGCCGCAGCGATGTGACCGCGGTCGACGACGTGGCCCGCGCCGTCGACCGCGCAGACGCTCAGGTGGTCGAGGCGGTGCACCGCGCCGCGGTGTTGCTGGGTCGCTCGCTCGGCGCGATCGTCCAGGCGGCCGATCCAGGTTTGGTGGTGTTCGGCGGCCGGCTGGGCCGGCACCCCATGGTGGCTTCGCTGTTGACCGAGCAAGCTCGGGCCTACTCCTCGGTGGCAGTGCACCGGCACACGGTTTTCCGGGCGGCGCAACTGGGCCACCGCTCTGGTTCGGTCGGCCTGACCGCCATCGTCTGTGAGGACACCTTCGACCCGGACCGGATCGACTCGCTGCTCGAGTCGGCTGAGGCACCTCGACTAGGCACGATGTGCGAGAAGGTCGTGGGCGCGTAGGATTGGCACTCTGGCACATCGAGTGCCAGGCATGGGTTGGCCACACAGCGTAAGACGAAGGCGCCGGGGACCACATCCGATGCCTGCCGTTCGGGAGGTGGACATGAGTAGCGACCAGCGGCGACTGGCGGTACTGCGTGCCATCGTCCAGGACTACGTGCGAACCTCCGAGCCGGTCGGGTCTAAGTCGTTGCTCGAGCGGCACGCCCTTGGCGTCTCAGCCGCCACGGTGCGCAATGACATGGCCGCCTTGGAGGAAGACGGATTGATCACCGCGCCACACACCAGTGCGGGCCGGATCCCCACCGACGCCGGGTACCGGTTATTCGTCGACCAACTCTCCGAGGTCAAGCCGCTGTCCGGCGCCGAGCGCGTGGCGATTGCCCAATTCCTGCAGGGGGCTGTCGACCTTGATGATGTCGTCGATCGAACGGTGCGGTTGCTGGCCTCGCTCACCCACCAGGTCGCCGTCATGCAGTACCCGTCCTTGACTCGATCGCTGGTCCGGCACATCGAGGTGCTGCCGATGGGACGATCCCGGGTCATGGTGGTGCTGATTCTCAACACCGGCCGAGTTGAACAGCGGGTTGTCGAAGCTACCCGAGATCTGCGCGATGCCGACGGCGAACAGACCCTTGGACGGGTTCGCACTGGTCTGAACAGCCGGGCGGTCGAATTGTCCCTGACCGAAGCGTCAGCCCGACTGGCCAGCCTTCCCGACGAACTGGACCCTGCTGACCGAGACCTGACTCGCGCCATCGTCCGGGCGCTTGACGACGCCCTGGTCGAGGAACGTGAGGAGCGAGTCGTGCTGGCCGGGACGGCGAACTTGGCCAGGTTCGGTACCGATTTCCCGCTCTCCATCGGACCAGTCCTGGAGGCACTGGAGGAGCACGTCGTGCTGCTGAGGCTGTTCGGCACGTTGGCCTCCGACGCGGCGGACAATGCCGTGGCCGTGCGGATCGGCCTGGAGAACGCTCACTCGGGCCTGGCGGCGACCTCGGTGGTGGCCACCGGGTACGGTTCCGGCGGGGACTTGGTTGCGGGTCTTGGCGTCCTTGGTCCGACCCGGATGGACTACCCCACGACCATGGCCTCGGTCCGCGCGGTCGCCCGCTATGTCTCCGCGATGTTGTCCGACTGATGTCCATGGCACCACGCCGCGGCCGACTCCGACGCACCGCCGGACGAATGCTTGAGCACCCTCCGACCAACTCCCGACCACCCCCCGACCAACAGGGCCCGCCAACCGCAGCAGACCCCTTGCAACCGAAGGACCGTTGTTGAACGACTACTACGCTGACCTTGGCGTCTCCCGTAATGCCACCCCTGAGGAGATCAAGCGCGCCTACCGTAAGTTGGCCCGCCAATTGCACCCGGATGTCAATCCGGGACCGGAGGCGGAGACGCGGTTCAAGGCGGTCTCCCAGGCGTACGACGTGCTCGCTGACGCCGACAAGCGGCGTGCGTTCGATGCCGGCGCCGACCCTTACGGCGGCGCTCAAGGCGGGTTCGGCGCCGGGTTCACCTTCAGCGACATCATGGACGCGTTCTTCGGCGGCGCCGCCGGCAGCCACCGCGGCCCCCGTTCGCGTCGGCAGCGCGGCCAGGACGCCTTGCTGCGAATGGAGATCGACCTGCCGATGGCGGTCTTCGGAGGCGACAAAGAGCTCAACGTCGATACCGCCGCAGCCTGTGACGTGTGCCAGGGTGACGGTTGCCAACCGGGCACGAGTCAGCGTCATTGCGATGCGTGCGGCGGTCGCGGCGAGGTCCAGCAAGTGCAACGGTCGTTCCTGGGGCAGGTGATGACCTCCCGGCCCTGTACGGTCTGCCACGGGTACGGCTCGGTCATCACCGCGCCGTGCTTCGAGTGCAGCGGTCAGGGCAGGGTACGCACCCGGCGCACGATCACCCTCAAGGTCCCCGCGGGCGTCGACTCCGGGACCCGGATCCAACTGGCCGGTGAGGGTGAGGTCGGCCCCGGCGCCGGTCCGGCAGGTGATCTGTACGTCGAAGTCTTGGTCGTCCCGCATGACACCTTTCAGCGGCGCGGTGACGACCTGCACTGCACCATCGAGATCCCGATGACCACCGCGACGCTCGGAACCGTATTGCCGATGGATACCCTGGACGGCCCGGAGGATCTCAACCTGCGCCCCGGCGTGCACAGCGGCGAGGTGCTCACGCTCAGGGGTCGCGGCGTCACCCATCTGCGCGGTGGAGGACGCGGTGACCTGCTGGTACATGTGCGGGTGTTGACGCCCACCCGGCTGACCTTGGAGCAGGAGGAGCTCATCAAGCAATTGGCCCAGATGCGTGGTGAGGAACGGTCACAGGGCCGGGTGACGCACGTTGACAAGGGATTCTTCGGCAAACTCAAGGATGCCTTCCTCAGCTGAGGAGTCGGCCATGACCGCCGCCCAGTTTCGCGTCTCCGCGCTCACCCTGGCCGGTCTGCGGATCGGTGACACGTTGACGATCCAGGGCGCGGAGGCGCACCACGCGGTCCGGGTGCGCCGACTGTCTGTCGGCGGGTCGATCCGGTGCAGCGACGGGACCGGGGGCGGTATCGCCGGCGTGGTCGAAACGATCGAACCGGCCAAGACCGTCGAAGGCGCATCCGGGGAACTGTTGACGGTACGAGTGACGGGGCTGCTCACCCAGACTCAGGTCGGGCCGGCGTTCGTGCTCGTCCAGGCCCTGGCCAAAGGCGGCCGCGACGAACGTGCCGTCGAGGCGGCCACCGAACTGGGGGTCGATGAAGTGCTGGCCTGGCAGGCCGAACGAAGCATCGTGCGCTGGCGAATCGATCGGGCCGCTAAGTCGCTCGCAAAATGGCAAAACCTGGTGATCGCCGCAGCCAAACAGGCTCGTCGTCTGACGGAGCCCGTGGTTGTCGGCCCTTTGACCACGGATCAGGTGGCAGCGCGCTTGCAGGCGGCGGTGACGGCTGGCGGAGCGGCGTACATCCTGCATGAGGACGCAGTCCACCCGCTCGCGGGGCGCGCTCTGCCCAAGCAGGGGGAAGTGGTTGTCGTCGTCGGACCGGAGGGCGGCATCGCGCAGGCTGAGCTGGAGACTTTCACAGCGGCCGGGGCGGTACCGGTTCGGTTGGGCGAAACGGTGTTACGGACTTCAACGGCCGCCCCAGCGGCACTGGCTCTCCTCTTCGGGGCGGGCCGCTGGCGCACGGTGACGGACCGGTCGTGAGCGCTACCCAACCAGTCCCGAAGGCTCGCCGGTGATGGAGCAGCGTTCAAAGATCGAAGACCGCAGCCGGGAGATCTGCCGCAACGAACAGCGGCGAACACCGTAGACTGTAAAAGAGATGTCAGAACCACCACCTGAGTCCCTTGCCCACGCCTTCGCCCGCTCGGCGGCCGCGACGAGCAAGCCGAGGGAATCCATGCCTGAACGCCGGGACGAACGTGACCGGCCGATGCCAACGACGCACACCATCGTCATCCCGCCGGAGCGGTCGATGGTGAGTCTGCTCGGCCCCGGTGATGTCCTGCTGGCAACCATGGAGCGCAACTTTCCCCGGCTCGATATCCATGTGCGAGGCAACGAATTCCATCTGAGCGGGCCCATCGAGGAGATCGTGCTGGCCGAACGGCTCTTGGATGAACTGTTGGTCATCGTGGCCGCTGGTCAACCGCTGAACCGCGACGCCGTGGAGCGGTCCATCGCAATGTTGCGGGAGCACACCAGAGAGCGTCCGGCCGATGTCCTGACCACGAACATCGTGTCCAATCGCGGGCGCACGATCCGGCCCAAAACGTTGAACCAGAAGCGGTACGTCGATGCCATCGACGTACATACCGTGGTCTTCGGGATCGGTCCGGCGGGCACCGGGAAGACCTACCTGGCCATGGCGAAGGCCGTCGCCGCGCTGCAGAGTCGGGCGGTCAACAGGATCATCCTGACTCGCCCGGCCGTGGAGGCGGGGGAGCGGCTCGGGTTCCTGCCCGGCAGTCTGAACGAGAAGATCGACCCCTACCTGCGGCCGCTGTACGACGCCCTGCACGACATGGTCGACCCCGACTCGATCCCCCGGCTGATGGCGGCTGGCACGATCGAGGTGGCCCCGCTGGCCTACATGCGTGGAAGGTCACTGAACGACGCATTCATCATTCTTGACGAGGCGCAGAACACCTCGCCGGAGCAGATGAAGATGTTTCTGACCAGGCTTGGTTTCGGCAGCAGGATGGTGGTGACCGGCGATGTCACCCAGGTCGACCTGCCTGGCGGGATGCTCTCAGGCCTGAAGGTGGTCCGCGAGATCCTCGATGATGTCGAGGATGTGCACTTCGCAGAACTCACGGCGCACGATGTGGTGCGGCATCGGTTGGTTGGGGAGATCGTCGAGGCGTACGGCCGTTGGGATGCGCGACAGCCCTTAGCCACCGCGGCCCAGTGGCGCGGGCGCGGGGGGGCCGGCGCGTCGTCCGAGGGCCAGCAAGACCGTCAGGGGAGGCCGCGATGAGTATCGAGGTCCTCAACGAAACTGACGAGCGCGTGGATGCTCCCGAGCTGGTGGCGTGCGCCCGCTACGTGATGGCGCAGCTGAACGTCCATCCGCGGGCCGAGTTGTGCGTCAAGCTCGTCGACGAATCGACCATGGAGTCGCTGCACCGGCAGTGGATGGATCTTCCCGGGTCGACCGATGTGATGAGTTTCCCGATGGATGAGCTGCGCCCTGGTCGGGACGGTCAAGAACCCGCCGAGGGCATTCTTGGTGACATTGTGCTGTGCCCGCAGGTCGCTGCTCGCCAGGCGATCGAGGCAGGTCACACACTGGCCGAGGAGCTGTTGCTGCTGACCACGCACGGGATCTTGCACCTGCTTGGGTTTGACCACGCCGAACCGGAGGACGAGGCGGCGATGTTCGGCCTGCAACGCCGGTTGCTGCTCACCTTCCTCGCGGTGCCCGGCGACCGGCGGTCATGACCGGCCCGACTCGCGCGGGGTGCTGATGGCACCCCAACTTGTTGTCGCCTTTCTGTTCGCCCTGCTCATAGCCTTTCTGCTGGCCGCAGCCGAGGCGGCAATCGGGCGGGTGTCCCGGGTGGGGGCGGCGGAGTGGCGCGACGAGGGCCGCCGCGGCGCGGACGCTCTGTGCACCGTGCTGGTCGACAGTGCGGGCTACGTGTCGGTGGCAACATTTGTTCGCGTCCTGGCCGAGTCCGCGGCCGCTGTTCTGGCCACTATCGCGACCGGCGAGCTGCTCGACGGGTTCTGGCCGGTGCTGCTGACAGCGATCGGCGTGATGCTGGTCGCCTCATTCGTCATTGGCGGGGTGTCCCCACGGACGTTGGGACGTCAGCATGCGCAGCCGGTGGCGTTGCTCGCGGCCGGGCCATTGGTGTGGTTGCGCCGGCTGCTGGGCCCTTTCGCCCGGCTGCTGGTAGCTCTGGCGAACGCGGTCACACCAGGAAAGGGGTATCGGGACGGACCGTTCGACTCCGAAGCGGAGTTGCGTGATCTGGTCGACCTGGCCGGCGACAGCGCGCTGATCGAGAACGAGGAACGGGAAATGATCCACTCCGTCTTCGAAATGGGTGACACGGTAGCGCGTGAGGTCATGGTCCCGCGCACCGACATGGTCTCGATCGACGACGACAAGACGCTCCGGGCTGCCATGGCCTTGTTCCTGCACAATGGGTTCTCGCGGGTCCCGGTGCTGGGTGAGGACGCTGACGACCCGCGCGGGCTGTTGTACTTCAGAGATGTGGCACGGCGGTTACACGATGATCCTGCTGAGGGCACGGCGCCCGTCACCGAGGTGATGCGTCCGGTGCCGTACGTGCCAGACAGCAAACCCGTCAATGCCCTGCTGCGAGAGATGCAACGCGACCAGACGCACATGGCCATCGTGGTCGATGAGTACGGCGGCACCGCGGGCCTGGTGACGATCGAGGACCTGCTGGAGGAGATCGTCGGCGAGATCTCTGACGAGTACGATCGGGAGGGCCCCGGGGTCGAGGAGTTGGAGCACGGGGTGTTTCGGGTACCTGCCACGATGCACATCGATGACCTGGGAGAACTGTTCGACGTGGAATTCGATGAAGAAGATGTCGACACGGTCGGGGGCCTCCTGACCAAGGCCATTGGCCGGGTGCCCAACCTCGGATCGACCGGACAGGTAGGCGGACTCGTGATGTCCGCCGAGCGGATGGCTCGGCGTCAGCATCGGATCGCCAGCGTGGTGGTCCGCCGGGCACAGGACACGGCGAGCGCTGGTCCACCCGCCGGGCCACATGGGGGCGTCGGGATGACCACCCCCAAGCCGACTACTGAACCGTCGCAACCATCATGACGGGCAACCCGCGCGACACATCGCCGCTGAACTTCCGTCAGGTCGGGGCGGACTACCGGGCGGGTTTCGCCTGCCTGATCGGGCGCCCGAATGCCGGCAAGTCGACCTTGACCAATGCCATGGTGGGCCAAAAGGTGGCGATCACTTCAAGCAAGCCGCAGACCACCCGGCACACGATTCGCGGCGTGGTGAGCACAGAAGCGTTTCAGCTCGTCCTGGTCGATACCCCCGGCCTGCACAGGCCCCGCACGCTGCTCGGTGAACGGTTGAATGATCTGGTCCGGGCGACCCTGCTCGAGGTCGACATCATCGGCTTCTGCCTGCCCTGTGACCAACGGGTTGGTCCAGGCGATACGTTCATCGCACGGGAGCTCACCGAATTGTGCGGGGTCCG
>CAJDVI010000047.1_pt1 | contig 15148 bp, 10 predicted proteins | sample 7391351 | NCBI WGS metagenome assembly CAJDVI01 (sample SAMEA7055704, study PRJEB34461) | soil metagenome | biome: terrestrial ecosystem; feature: Peninsula; material: soil | place: Antarctica | collected 2016 | reverse complement strand
GTCGAATTTCTCGACCATCCTGCGGATCGTCTCGCGATAGGCGACCTGAGGCTTGCCGACGTTTGCCTCGACCTTGAATTCGCGCCGCATCCGGTCGACGAGAATGTCCAGGTGAAGCTCGCCCATTCCTTTGATGATGGTCTGACCGGTCTCCTGGTCGTGCTCGACCTGGAATGTCGGGTCTTCCTCGGCCAGCTTCTGGATGGCGGTACCGAGCTTCTCCTGGTCGCCCTTGGTCCTGGGCTCGATAGCCACGCTGATCACCGGCTCGGGGAACGTCATCGACTCCAGAAGGACGTGCTGCTGCATGTCGCACAAGGTGTCGCCGGTGGTGGTGTCCTTCAGGCCGATCATCGCGTAGATGTGCCCGGCGGCCACCGAGTTCACGGGGTTCTCCTTGTTGGCATGCATCTGGAAGAGCTTGCCGACGCGTTCCTTCTTGCCCTTCGTCGAGTTGTAGACGGGCTGACCGGAGTCGATCTTGCCGGAGTACACGCGCACATAGGTCAGCCGGCCGAAGAACGGGTGGCTGACCACCTTGAACGCCAACGCAGAGAAGGGCTCGGTCGCGTCGGCGTGCCGTTCGATGACCTTTTCTTCATCACGCGGGTCATGCCCCTCGATGGAAGCCACGTCCAGCGGCGAGGGGAGGAAGTCGACGACAGCGTCCAGAACGGGCTGCACGCCCTTGTTCTTGACCGCCGAACCGCAGAACACCGGGTAGACCTGCGAGGATACGGTCAACTTGCGGATGCCAGCCTTGAGTTCCTCGATGGTCAGTTCCTGGCCTGAGAGGTACTTCTCGGTGAGGATGTCATCGGACTCGGCGACCTTCTCGACCAGCTCACTGCGATAGGACTCGGCTTGCTCCTGCAGGTCTGCCGGAATGTCCTGGATGACGTAGTCATCGCCCTTGCTGGTCTCAGCCCCCCAAACGAAAGCCTTCATCGTGAGCAGGTCGACGACGCCGGTGAACGTCGTCTCAGCGCCGATCGGCAACTGCATGACCAACGGCGTCGCGCCCAACCGGTCCACGATGGTCTTCACCGTGTAGTAGAAGTCGGCGCCCATCTTGTCCATCTTGTTGATGAAACAGATGCGCGGCACATCGTACTTGTCGGCCTGGCGCCACACGGTCTCGGACTGGGGCTCAACGCCTTCCTTGCCGTCGAAGACCGCCACCGCACCATCGAGAACCCGCAAAGACCGCTCCACCTCGACGGTGAAGTCGACGTGCCCGGGTGTGTCGATGATATTGACCTGGTAACCCTTCCAGAAGGTCGTCGTCGCGGCGGAGGTAATGGTGATGCCGCGTTCCTGCTCCTGCGCCATCCAGTCCATCGTTGAGGCGCCGTCGTGCGTCTCGCCGATCTTGTAGTTGATGCCGGTGAAAAACAGGATCCGCTCAGTGACCGTGGTCTTGCCGGCGTCGATGTGCGCCATGATGCCGATGTTGCGAACCTTGGTCAGGTCCGTGAGGACATCGAGTGCCACTTGCTGTCTCGTCTCGTATCGGGGGCGGAATGCCTACGTCGTCGGCTTTGGGTCGGTCGGTGAAGGACACCTGGTCCGGTCTGGTTGGCCGGCCCGAGGCGGTTACCAGCGGTAGTGCGCGAACGCCTTGTTTGACTCGGCCATCTTGTGTGTGTCCTCACGACGTTTCACGGATGCACCCAGACCATTGCTGGCGTCCAGGATCTCGTTCATCAATCGATCGGTCATCGTCTTTTCACGGCGTTGCCGGGAGTACCCGACGAGCCAACGCAGCGAAAGCGTGGTCGCTCGGCCAGGCTTGACCTCGATCGGGACCTGATAGGTGGCCCCACCGACGCGACGGGACTTAACCTCCAGGGTTGGCCGAACGTTGTCCAATGCCCGCTTGAGCGTGACCACCGGGTCGGTGCCGGTCTTGTCGCGACACCCTTCCAGGGCGCCGTACACCGTCTTCTCAGCGATGGACTTCTTGCCATCCGTCAGGATCTTGTTCACCAGCTGGGTCACCAGGGGTGATCCAAACACGGGGTCGACGACGAGCGGCCGCTTTGGGGCCGGGCCCTTGCGCGGCACTACTTCTTCTCCATCTTCGCGCCATACCGGCTGCGAGCCTGCTTGCGGTTCCGCACGCCCTGGGTGTCCAGCGAGCCACGGATAATCTTGTACCGCACACCCGGCAGATCCTTCACCCGGCCACCGCGAACAAGCACGATGGAGTGCTCCTGCAGGTTGTGGCCCACCCCCGGGATGTAGGCAGTGACCTCCACCTGACTGGTCAGCTTGACTCGAGCGACCTTGCGCAGGGCTGAGTTCGGCTTCTTGGGCGTCGTGGTGTAGACGCGGGTGCACACACCCCGGCGCTGTGGGCTGCCCTTGAGCGCCGGTGTCTTAACCTTGCCGGACTTGTCCTGGCGGCCTTTGCGCACCAGCTGATTGATCGTGGGCACGTAATCTCCGAACTCGTCTCGTCTGGGCGCAACCCGCCGTGCTCATCGCACACCGGATGTCACCCGCCTTGTTGGTAAGCCCTCACCGCGACCGGATAGGGCGCTCTCCCCTGCACTTTCCGACCCCTAGCCCGGCGACACCAGTGTCACAAAACGCGGGTTGCGATCGAACTGCCCGGCGAGAGGGCAGCCTGAGCCAGCTGTGGGCCCAGAACATGCCCGATCAGCGTACCGGCTGCCCTCAGGGTCACCAAATCTTCCAGGCTGGATAGTCATTGCTGGCCGAGGCGCACTGGTCTGACGCACATCTTTGTGCGGTGCACACCCTCGAGCCACTCTCCGGCAGTGCAGGCCGTCCTGCGCCTTCCAGGACAACCGAGCGACCGTTTGGGTGGTGTCGGTCATCAACCGACGCCACCCAAACGGCCCACGTACAGTCCCGGTCATCGTGAAGAACGCGCGTTGCCGACCGGGTCAGTCTCGGTCCAGGCCGAGGGTTACGTCGTCGAGACGGACCGCCTCACCCGAGCCCACCCCGAACGTCTGGTAATCGAACTGCTGGTAGTCCGGCATCGAGTACATCGCTGCCTTGGCCTCTTCAGTCGGCTCCACCCGGACGTTGCGATACCGCGGGAGCCCGGTCCCCGCCGGTATGAGCTTGCCGAGGATCACGTTCTCCTTCAGCCCGCGCAGTGGGTCCGACTTGGCGTGGATAGCCGCGTCGGTGAGCACCCGGGTGGTCTCCTGGAACGAGGCGGCCGAAAGCCACGAATCGGTGGCCAAGCTCGCCTTGGTGATCCCCATGAGTTCCGGGCGACCCGAGGCCGGCTTGCCACCGTCGGCCACGACTCGACGGTTCTCGGTCTCAAATTGACCACGCTCAGCCATCGACCCCGGCAGCAGGTCGGCGTCGCCTTCCTCGATGATCGTCACCCGACGCAGCATCTGCCGAACAATCACCTCGATGTGCTTGTCATGGATCGAGACTCCCTGCTGGCGGTACACCTTTTGGACTTCGTCCACCAAGTGCATCTGTACGGCACGGGGACCAAGGATGCGCAGCACCTGCTTGGGGTCCACGTTGCCAACGACCAGCGGGGTACCGACCTCGATGTGTGCGCCGTCGGCGATCTGGACCCGCTGGTCTCCAATTTCGCCCTCAAAGAGACGGGCGCGCTTGGAGACCGGGTAAGCGTGCTCTTCGCTGCCGTCGTCCGGGGTCAGCACCAGGCGCCTCGCCTTGTCGCTGTCCTCGATCCGGACCCTTCCGGTGGCCTCGGCGATCGGGGCCACCCCCTTGGGGGTGCGGGCTTCGAAGAGTTCGACCACGCGCGGCAGGCCCTGGGTGATGTCCTGGTCACCCGATGAAACACCACCGGTGTGGAACGTCCGCATGGTCAACTGCGTGCCGGGCTCACCGATCGACTGAGCGGCGATGATTCCGACAGCCTCGCCGATGTCGACCAATGTGCCGGTGGCCAGCGAGCGGCCGTAGCACATCGCACAGGTACCGACGTGGCTGTCGCAAGTGAGCACTGAACGCACCCGCACCGACTCGATGCCGGCCGAGATCAGTGCGCCAATGACGACGTCACCCAAGTCGACGCCCGCCTTGACCAGGGTCTCGCCGTCCTTGACGACGTCTTCGGCCAGGGTCCGTGCGTACACGGCGTTCTCGACGTCGTCGTGCGGCACGAGGTTGCCGGACTCCAGACGCACCGCGATCGGCAGATTGAGGCCACGTTCGGTGCCGCAATCCTCCTCGCGGATGATGACGTCCTGAGACACATCGACAAGACGCCGAGTCAAATACCCGGAGTCCGCGGTGCGCAGGGCGGTATCCGCCAAGCCCTTCCGGGCGCCGTGGGTGGAGATGAAGAACTCGACCACCGACAAGCCCTCACGGAAGTTGGCCTTGATCGGCCGCGGGATGATCTCGCCCTTCGGGTTCGCCATCAGGCCACGCATGCCGGCGATCTGCCGCAACTGGAACCAGTTGCCTCGGGCGCCGGAGGCAACCATCCGATAGATCGGGTTGGTCCGAGGGAAGTGCGCCTGCATTTCGCGGGCGACCTCATTGGATCCTTGCGTCCAGATCTCGATGAGCTCTTGACGGCGCTCATCGTCGGTGATCCAACCTTTTTCATACTGCGTCTGAACCTTGTCGGCCTTCGCTTCGTACATTTCCAAGATCTCGGTCTTGCGCGGTGGGGTGACCACGTCGGAGATGGACACGGTGCTACCGGACCGGGTGGCCCAGTAGAAACCGGTCTCCTTGAGCGCATCCAGGCTGGCCGCTACCTGGACCTTCGAGTACCGCTCGGCCAGGTCGTTCACGATCAGCGACAACCGCTTCTTGTCCACAGTGACGTCAACGAACGGGTAGTCCAGCGGCAGCGTGGAATTGAAGATCGCCCGTCCCAGCGTGGTTTCGAACGTCAGCGAACGGACGGTCCCATCCGCATCAACCTGGGTGCCTTCCGGCAATGAATACCCCATTGGCGGGACGACGTCGTGCAATCTGACGTTAATCAGCGAACCGAGCTCGATCTGCCCCGCGTCGAAAGCCATGCGCGCCTCGGCGACGGTGCTGAACCCACGCAGCGGCGGCCTGCCATCGGCGTCCTTGGGTGCATCACCGCCCTCATCAGCGACCTCACCCCGACCCAAAACCGATGTGAGGTGGAACAGGCCGATGACCATGTCCTGGGTCGGCATCGTCACGGGGCGGCCGTCCGCCGGCTTGAGGATGTTGTTGCTGGACAGCATGAGGATCCGCGCCTCGGCCTGGGCCTCGGCCGACAACGGCACGTGGACGGCCATCTGATCACCGTCGAAGTCAGCGTTGAACGCCGAACAGACCAGTGGGTGGATCTGGATGGCCTTGCCCTCAACGAGCTGAGGCTCGAAAGCCTGGATACCGAGCCGGTGCAGCGTCGGCGCCCGGTTCAGCAGCACCGGGTGCTCGGTGATGACCTCTTCGAGGACGTCCCAGACCACAGGGCGGGCGCGCTCGACCATCCGCTTGGCGGACTTGATGTTCTGGGCGTGATCGAGGTCGACCAAGCGCTTCATCACGAACGGCTTGAAAAGCTCCAGCGCCATCTGCTTGGGCAGCCCACATTGATGCAACTTGAGTTGCGGGCCCACCACAATGACCGACCTGCCGGAGTAGTCCACGCGCTTGCCAAGCAGGTTCTGACGGAACCGGCCCTGTTTGCCCTTGAGCATGTCAGACAGCGACTTCAGCGGACGGTTGCCCGGACCAGTGACCGGACGACCGCGACGACCGTTGTCGAACAGCGCGTCGACAGCCTCCTGCAGCATCCGCTTCTCGTTGTTGACGATGATCTCGGGTGCGCCCAAATCGAGCAGCCGCTTGAGACGGTTGTTCCGGTTGATCACCCGGCGATACAGGTCGTTGAGATCGCTGGTCGCGAACCGGCCGCCGTCCAGCTGCACCATCGGGCGCAGGTCTGGCGGGATCACCGGCACGCAGTCCAACACCATGCCGATCGGATAGTTACGAGTCGTCTGGAACGCAGTGACGACTCGTAGCCGCTTGATGGCTCGGGTCTTCTTCTGGCCCCGACCGGTGGCAATGATCTCGCGTAGAATCCCTGACTCGGCGTCCAGGTCGAACGTCTCCAGACGCTTTTGCAGAGCCGCGGCACCCATACTGCCGGCGAAGTACAAACCAAAGCGATCCCGCATTTCGCGGTACAGCAGTTCGTCGCCTTCGAGGTCCTGCACCTTCAGGTTTTTGAAACGATCCCACACCAGGTCAAGACGTTCGATCTGGGCATCGGCGCGTTTGCGGACGTTGTTCATCTCGCGCTCAGCGCCCTCGCGGACCTTACGGCGCACATCGCCCTTGGCGCCCTCGGCCTCGAGTTCGGCCAGGTCAGTTTCCAGCTTCTTGGCACGGCCGTTGATCTGCGCGTCGCGGGCTGAAGCGATCTCCTTGCGCTCGACGTCGATCTGCGCCTCAAGGGAGGGCAGGTCTCGGTGCCGACCGTCGGTGTCGACCCAGGTGATCATGTACGCCGCGAAGTAAATGACCTTCTCCAGGTCCTTCGGGGCCAAGTCGAGCAGGTACCCGAGCCGGCTCGGGACTCCCTTGAAGTACCAGATGTGGGTTACCGGGGCGGCCAGTTCGATGTGGCCCATCCGCTCGCGCCGTACGCCGGAGCGGGTCACTTCGACGCCACACCGCTCGCAGATAATGCCCTTGAACCGGACCCGCTTGTATTTTCCGCAGTAGCACTCCCAGTCCCGGGTAGGACCGAAGATCTTCTCGCAGAACAGGCCGTCCTTCTCTGGTTTGAGCGTCCGGTAGTTGATCGTCTCGGGCTTCTTCACCTCGCCGTGGCTCCAGGCGCGGATGTCCTCCGCCGTGGCCAGGCCGATGCGCAACTCGTCAAAGGAAGTGACGTCTAGCACCTCGTGCTACCTGCTCTCATTCGAGTTCGATTCTGTACTGGAAGCGTCTGTCAAGGGTGTCAATGCTCGACATCCATTGGCGTCGGCAGACATCGGCGTGACCAGGCTTCCGTCCATTCCGGGCAGACCCTGTGCGTCGCGCGTGAACCGGCTCACTACACCTCTTCGACGCTGCTGGGTTCGCGACGGGAGAGATCGATGCCGAGCTCGTCTGCGGCGCGGAAGACCTCCTGGTCAGGTTCGCGAAGGTCGATGGACTGGCCGTCGGAGGACAGCACCTCAACGTTCAAGCACAGCGACTGCATCTCCTTGATGAGCACCTTGAAGGACTCGGGAATGCCCGGCTCGGGGATGTTCTCGCCCTTGACGATGGCCTCGTACACCTTCACCCGGCCATTGACGTCGTCGGACTTGATGGTGAGCAGCTCCTGCAGGGCATACGCCGCCCCATAGGCCTCCAGCGCCCACACCTCCATCTCGCCGAATCGCTGACCACCGAACTGCGCCTTCCCGCCCAGCGGCTGCTGGGTGATCATCGAGTACGGGCCAGTCGAACGAGCGTGGATCTTGTCGTCGACCAAGTGGTGCAGCTTGAGGATGTACATGTAGCCCACCGAGACCGGGTCCGGGAACGGCTCACCAGAGCGACCGTCGAACAGCCGCGTCTTACCGCTGGCTCCGATCAGTCGCCGCCCGTCGCGGGCTGGGTAAGCATTCTCCAACAGGCCGGTGATCTCACCCTCGCTGGCGCCATCGAACACCGGTGAGGCCACCCGAGTTCCCGGGGCGGCCGTGCGGGCGTCGTCCGGCATGAACTGCGCCCAGTCGGGGTTACCGTCGATGTGCCAGCCGCGAGCCGCGGCCCAGCCGAGGTGGATCTCCAGGATCTGGCCGATATTCATTCGGCCGGGGACGCCGAGCGGATTGAGCACGACGTCCACTGGAGTGCCGTCCTCCAGGAACGGCATGTCCTCAATAGGCAGGATCTTGCTGATCACGCCCTTGTTGCCGTGCCGACCCGCGAGCTTGTCACCATCGGTGATCTTGCGCTTGTTCGCGACGTACACCCGCACCAACTGATTCACCCCAGGAGGCAGTTCATCGCCCTCCTCGCGGTCGAACACCATCACCCCGATGACGGTCCCGGTCTCGCCGTGCGGCACCTTCAGCGAGGTATCCCTGACCTCCCGTGCCTTCTCCCCGAAGATGGCGCGCAGCAGGCGCTCCTCGGGGGTTAGCTCGGTCTCGCCCTTGGGGGTGACTTTCCCGACCAGCAAGTCCCCGTCGCGGACCTCGGCACCGATCCGGATGATCCCTCGATCATCAAGGTCGGCCAGGACCTCTTCGGCGACGTTCGGGATGTCCCGAGTGATCTCCTCTGGGCCCAGCTTGGTGTCCCGGGCGTCGACTTCATGCTCTTCGATGTGAATCGAGGACAACACATCGTCTTGGACAAGCCGCTGGGACAGGATGATCGCGTCTTCGTAGTTGTGTCCCTCCCATGGCATGAATGCCACCAGCAGGTTGCGGCCCAGGCTCATTTCACCGCCGTCGGTGGCTGGGCCGTCCGCGACCACATCGCCCACTTCGAGCCGCTGGCCCTCGTCGACGACAACCCGCTGGTTGTACGACGTCCCTTGGTTGGATCGAGTGAACTTGGCGATCCGGTACGTGTAGTGCGTTCCGTCGTCGTTGGCCACGATGACCAGTTCGGCGGAAACCGACTCGACGACACCAGCGGCCACCGCGCGCACCACGTCACCGGAGTCGAGCGCCGCCCGAAACTCCATGCCGGTGCCCACGAGCGGCGCCTCGGAGCGCACCAACGGCACCGCTTGACGCTGCATGTTGGCGCCCATCAACGCCCGGTTGGCATCGTCGTGTTCGAGGAAGGGGATCAGCGCAGTCGCGGCCGAGACCATCTGCCGGGCTGCGACGTCCATGTAGTCCACGTCGCCGCCACGCACATAGTCGACCTCACCGCCCTTGGTGCGGACCAGCACGCGGTCTTCAGCGAACTTGTTCTCCACGTCCAACGGGGCGTTGGCCTGCGCGATGACGAACTCGTCTTCCTCGTCGGCTGAGAGGTAGTGCACCTCATCACTGACCTCGCCGTCGACAACCTTGCGGTACGGCGTCTCGACAAACCCGAAAGGGTTGATCCGACCGTAGGACGCGAGCGAACCGATGAGGCCGATGTTGGGGCCTTCGGGCGTCTCAATCGGGCACATCCGGCCGTAGTGGCTGTGATGGACGTCGCGGACTTCCATACCCGCCCGGTCCCGGGACAAACCGCCAGGGCCGAGCGCGGACAAGCGACGCTTATGCGTCAAGCCGGCCAGCGGGTTGTTCTGATCCATGAACTGGGACAGCTGAGAAGTCCCGAAGAACTCCTTGATCGAGGCCACCACGGGTCGGATGTTGATCAACGTCTGTGGCGTGATCGCCTCGACGTCCTGCGTGGTCATCCGTTCGCGGACCACCCGCTCCATCCGGGACAGTCCGGTGCGCACCTGGTTTTGAATGAGCTCACCGACGTTGCGCAGGCGACGGTTGCCGAAGTGGTCGATGTCGTCCACCTCGACGCGAATCTCGACGTCCTTGCCCTCCTTGCGGCCGGGGATCGAAATTTGCTCGGCGTGCAACGCGACGATGTAGCGGATGGTGGCCACGACATCCTCAACGGTAAGCGTGGACTGAGACAACTCCGTCTCCAGGCCAAGCTTCTTGTCGATCTTGTACCGCCCGACCTTGGCAAGGTCGTACCGCTTCGGGTTGAAGTAGAGATTGTCGAGCAGGTTTTGAGCGGCTTCCTTGGTCGGCGGCTCTCCCGGGCGCAGCTTGCGGTAGATGTCCAGCAAGGCATCGTCCTGCCCCGTGGTGTGGTCCTTCTCCAGCGTGGCGCGCATCGACTCGTACTCGCCGAACTCCTCCAGAATCTGAGCGTCGGTCCATCCGAGTGCCTTCAACAGCACGGTGACGGACTGCTTGCGCTTGCGGTCGACGCGGACACCGACCATGTCCCGCTTGTCCACCTCGAACTCCAGCCAGGCGCCCCGGCTGGGAATCACCTTGGTGGAGTAAACGTCCTTGTCGGAGGTCTTGTCGACGGACCGCTCGAAATACACACCAGGGCTACGGACCAACTGGCTGACGACCACCCGTTCGGTGCCGTTGATGACAAACGTGCCACGCTCGGTCATCAAGGGGAAGTCGCCCATGAACACCGTCTGGCTCTTGATCTCACCAGTGTTCGTGTTCATGAACTCGGCCGTGACGAACAGCGGTGCGCTGTAGGTCATGTCGCGTTCCTTGCACTCCTCGATGGAGTACTTCTGCTCCTCGAACCGGTGATCGCGGAACGACAGGCTCATCGCGCCGGAGAAATCCTCGATCGGCGAGATCTCCTCGAAGATCTCCTCCAAGCCGGAACGCTCGGGGACATCTGAGCGGCCGGCCTCGATGGCTTGGGCCACCCTGGCCTGCCAGCGCTCGTTGCCGAGCAGCCAATCGAAACTTTCAGTCTGCAAAGCCAAGAGGTCGGGAACTTCCAGGGGCTCACGAATCTTGGCGAAGGAAACACGGCCGGAGGCCGTGATTGCGCTGGACATCTTCCGGATCGCAGTACGCGAGGCAGCCAACGAGGGTCCTTCCAAAGGCCTTTGGTTCGGCGGTCAGCACCTGCCTCGTCGCTGCTCGCGAAACCATGCCGCAGCGCAGCACGTCAGCGTGCTGAGCAGCGTCTGATGGGTACTTGCGCATCATCGCGAGAGGAACAGGGCAGCGCAAAGCGACAGCATACTCATGCTGGCCATCCCAGTCCAATTGGGTGTATCCTCGCGCGGCACATCGGTGGAAACCTGACATCATCGACGCCGCGGGCGCCGATCGGTTGCAGCCGACCAACGGAATGCTCTTTCATCGACGCTGCCCTACGTCGTGGTCCGAGCATGCCGCCGCAACAGCTTCCGGTCAAGAACCGACATCCCAGCCTGGGGAGATCTCCAAAAAGACCACCGAGACCAGGCTGCGGCTTCACGACGGACAAACGACAGGGGTGGGTCTTTCCCTGTTGGGAAGGACCCACCCCGCCTTCGCGGTGCACCGCGACTCGTGGTCTGCGATGTACCGCCGTCTTCGTAGACGTTCGTGCGTCATCGGGATCGTGGCTGACCCCGACGACAGCCGGCTACTTCAGCGTGACCGTGGCGCCGGCGCCCTCCAGGGCCGCCTTCGCCTTCTCCGCAGCGTCCTTGTTGACGGCCTCCAGAACAGCCTTGGGCGCGCCATCCACCAAGTCCTTGGCCTCCTTCAGGCCCAAGCTGGTCAGGGCGCGAACCTCCTTGATGACCTGGATCTTCTTCTCGCCAGCAGCCTCGAGAACGACGTCGAACTCGTCCTTCTCCTCCTCCACCGGAGCTGCGTCGCCACCGCCGGCAGACGCGGCTGCCATGGCGACAGGCGCTGCCGCTGTAACTTCGAACGTCTCCTCGAACTGCTTGACGAATTCGGAGAGCTCGATCAGGGTCATCTCCTTGAAGGCGTCAAGGAGCTCGTCAGTGCTGAGCTTTGCCATTGCGTGAACCTTTCGGTGTGAGCCGTGAGTGGCTGGATTGACTGGCCGTGCCGCGAACGCGGTCAGGCCTGTTCGCCTCCCTCGGCGACGTCTTCGGTGGGAGTCTGCGCGGCTGCCGCGTCGGTGTCCGCCGCGACGCTGGGCTGTTCGGCAGATACATCCGGCTCGGCGGGGACAGCTGGCTGTCCCGCCTCGAGCTTTGCTCGCAGCGCGTCGACCGTTCGAACGGCCGCAGACAGCGGTGCCGCCAGAAGGTAGACCGTCTGGGACAGCGAGGCCTTCATGGCACCGGCCAACTTCGCCAGCAAGACCTCGCGCGATTCGAGGTCGGCGAGCTGGGCGAGCTCTTGTGCCGTCAGCGGCTTGCCGTCCAAAACACCAGACTTGATGACCAGCAGCGGGTGTGCCTTGCCGAAGTCGCGCAGATTCCGGGCGGCCTCAACCGGGTCCCCGGTGATGAACGCAATGGCTGACGGGCCAGTCAACTGGCCCTCGAACGCGGTGACCCCGGCGTCTTTGGCCGCGATCTGCGTGAGCGTGTTCTTGACGATGGCATACGTGGCGATGCCCCGCAGCGAGACCCGCAGTTCCTTGAGCTGCTTGACGGTCAAGCCGCGGTATTCGGTGAGCACCACTGCGCCAGATTCTCGGAACCGGTCCGTGAGTTCGGCGATGGCAGCCTGCTTGGCGGGCGTCGCCATAGGGCCTCCTGGGCATGAGTCTTCGGCGAACCGCTGATCGAACTCAGCCCCGGAAATGGAAATCAGAAACGCCCCCGCGCTAGGCACGAGAGCGTCACGACATCGAAGGTCGGATCGTTCATCGCCTGCGCGGGTCGCCTCAGGAAAGGGCTTTCGGTCCATGGCTTCGGCGGTAAGGCCGGAACAACTTGGACGACCTGCGGTCAAAGGACAAAGGTGATACTACGACGAGCCGAGGTCGTAGCCAAATCAAAGACGCTGACGAGCCTGGGCATGCACCTGCGGGACACACTTGCAGGCCAGACCGGACGACAGGAGCGGGCCGCTCGCCGGAGATCTCGAACGCGATCAGCCCACCTCGGCGAGAGCGCCGGGTGGGCCGATCGTCTGCAAGGGTGAGGCTTACGCTTCGTCGTCGCTCATCAGGTTGCGCGTGCGGCTCTGGTCGACGGCGATACCAGGACCCATGGTCGTGGCCATCGTCGCCTTGAGCAGATAACGACCCTTCGAGGCGGACGGCTTCAACCGCATGATCTCTTCCATCGCGGCGGCATAGTTCTCGACCAGCGCCTCTACGCTGAACGACGTCTTGCCGATGATGAAGTGCAGGTTCGCATGCTTGTCGACGCGAAACTCGATCTTGCCGCCCTTGATGTCGGTGACGGCCTTCGCGACGTCCATGGTGACCGTGCCGGTCTTCGGGTTCGGCATGAGACCACGGGGGCCGAGCACCTTACCGAGGCGGCCTACCTTACCCATCATGTCTGGGGTGGCGACAACCGCGTCGAAGTCCAACCAACCCTTGGTGATCTTCTCAATCATGTCGTCAGCACCCACATAGTCGGCGCCGGCTCCAATAGCTGCCTCAGCGTTGGCGCCGGTGGCGAAGACCAGGACTCGCGCGGTCTTGCCGGTGCCGTGCGGCAGGTTGACCGTGCCACGTACCATTTGGTCCGCCTTGCGCGGGTCCACCCCGAGCCGCAACGCGACCTCGACGGTGGCATCGTACTTGGTGGCACTCGTCTCCTTGGCCAGACGCACCGCCTTCAGCGGCGTATGGGCCTGGTCACCGATCTTCTCCGCGGCTGCGCGGTAGCTCTTGCTGCGCTTCACTGCTGCTCCTAGCTGTACTGGGCGGTGCCCGGCGGTACCGGCCGACGCTTCGAGGCGAACCGTCGGGCCAGGGTGGGGAGTCGTGGTCGTCGGGCCAGCGCCGGCCCTGCCACTGAGAGGAGTCGCGCCTCGGTCAGGAAACCGTGACGCCCATCGATCGCGCGGTGCCGGCGATGATCAGCATCGCCTCCTCGACATCGTTCGCATTCAGGTCGACCATCTTCTGCTGCGCGATCTCACGGAGTTGGTCTTGGGTGAGCTTGGCGACCTTGGTCTTGTGCGGCTCAGCTGATCCCTTGGGGATACCGGCGGCCTTTTTGATCAGCTCCGCTGCTGGTGGAGTCTTCGTCACGAACGTGAACGAGCGATCCTCGAAGACCGTGATCTCGACCGGGATCACGTTGCCGCGTTGGGACTCCGTCGCCGCGTTGTACGCCTTGACGAACTCCATGATGTTCACGCCGTGCTGGCCGAGTGCCGGACCAACAGGCGGGGCCGGTGTGGCCGCGCCCGCCTGGATCTGCAGCTTGACGTAGCCGGCAATCTTCTTCTTGGGAGGCATAAGTGTCTTTGGTCCTCGTGTCGTGGGCCGACGCCATGGGCGATGACCCGGTTGCATGGGTGGAGGTACACAGAGGCGCTGGCCTCCGTGCGTCACTTTAGAGCTTGGCGACCTGCTGGAACGACAGCTCGACCGGGGTCTCCCGACCGAAGATCGACACCAGCACCTTGAGTTTCTGCGATTCCGGCAGGATCTCGGAAATTGTTGCCGGCAGCGTCTCGAACGGCCCCTCCATGACGGTGACCGATTCACCGACCTCGAAGTCCACCATCGCGGTCGCGCCCTTGGCCAGTTGCGCCGGACGAGCCGCCACATCGCCGCTGCTCGACTCCACAGTCGGTTCCAGCATCGAGAACACTTCGTTCAGACTCAACGGCACCGGCTGGTGGGCGTTGCCGACAAATCCGGTCACACCGGGAGTGTGCCGCACGGCTCCCCAACTCTCGTCGGTCAGGTCCATTCGGACCAGGACGTAGCCGGGCATCCGCACCCGCCTGACCAGCTTCTTCTGACCGTTCTTGATCTCGTTGACAAACTCCATGGGCACTTCCACCTGGAAGACTGGAAGATGTAGGGCTCCATGTTCAGGCTCTGCACACGCTGCTCGAGGTTCGTCTTCACCCGGTTCTCATACCCGGCATAACTGTGCACCACGAACCAGTCCCCGTCGGCGAACTGCAGCTTCTTGCGCAGTTCCTCAGCGGGGTCGACGGGGGTGTCGTCGTCCACCGCAGGCACCTGGTCGGTGTCATCGGCGGCTGCGACGTCATCCTCCTCGACGTCAGCGAGCTCAGCGACCTCGGTGTCCTCAGTGACCTCGGTGACCTCGGTGTCCTTGGCGTCGGAGTCCTCGTCGGCGTCATCCGCCTCGTCCAGCACGTCATCGGAGGTCTCGGCAACGACGTCGATCTCGCCCGGCTCCGACGCGGCGTCAGACTCCTGGTCGCCGGTGGAGTCGGTGGACAGACTCTCCGGGGTCTCCTCTGCGGTGACGGCCTGCTCGGACGCCTCCGAGTGCTCGTCGATCCACGGTTCAGACACCACTACGACCTACCTTCTCCTACGCTTCCTGCATCCGTTGCCGGCGGTGTGCCGGCGCCTTGGCCGAGCGACCGCGCTAACGGACGGCTACGGGCCGGCGAACACCAAGAACATCAACCGAGTGAGCAGACTGTCCAGTCCAAAAACCAACAGCATGATCACGGTCACGAACGTGATCACCACCAACGTGTACGTCGTCAGCTCCTCGCGAGTGGGCCGGACCACTTTGCGCAGTTCGTCCAAGATCTGCGAGATGAACAGCCCGAGCGCG
>CAJDVI010000076.1_pt1 | contig 15415 bp, 17 predicted proteins | sample 7391351 | NCBI WGS metagenome assembly CAJDVI01 (sample SAMEA7055704, study PRJEB34461) | soil metagenome | biome: terrestrial ecosystem; feature: Peninsula; material: soil | place: Antarctica | collected 2016 | reverse complement strand
TCGTTGCGGTTGGAGGCCCAGGGCGGCGAGATGGTCTTACGGGTCGACGAGTCGCGGTTTCTGCAAGCTGCTCGCAAGGCGGTACCAGGACTGGACACCAAACCCACGGACGCGCGGGTGCGGATTGAGCCCGGATCGACTCCGTTCCCTGTGGTCGAACCCAGCGTGAATGGCTGGAAGGTGCAGGCCAGCGCAGTGGCCGAGGTGGTCCAAGCTGCCCTCACGAGCCCGGACCGGACGGCAGCCCTGAAGGTAGCGACCGTGCCACCGTCGCTGACCACCGAGCAGGTCACGGCCTGGGGAATCACCGCTGCGGTGGCCCAAGAACACCTGCCCGCATCCGGTGACCCGGTCACCCAGGCCATGCTCGCCGCGGTGGTAGACACGCTGGACGGCACGGTCTTGGCGCCGGACGCGACATTCCTGTGGACCATTCCCACCGCGTTGACCGGCGAGTCGGCGGGCACCCCGGACGATTTGGGGACCGCTATCGACTCGGTCGTGGCGGCGGCAACATCGGCTGGCTTGCGAGTGACTCGCGATGTTGGGGCCAGCACGGTGACGCTGGCCAATCCGCATCAAGAGGGCGTCGTCCTGCAGATCGACCGCTCCGTGGCGCCGGCCCGGTTCGTGGTCTGGGGAGCAGAAGCTGATCGGTGATCGGCGCTCACCCGGAGTGCGCTCGTGGCCGGGACCACCGCGCTACCGCCAGGGTGCGGACGCGTTGATGGAGTGCCTCGCGTGAGAGGCTAGAGGTATCCGCACAAGTAGCAGGAGGACCGCCCCAATGACGTACGTCATCACCCAGCCGTGTGTCGACCTCAAGGACAAGGCGTGCATCGAAGAATGCCCGGTGGACTGCATTTATGAGGGCGAGCGCATGCTCTACATCCACCCCGACGAGTGCGTGGACTGCGGTGCGTGTGAGCCAGTCTGTCCCGTCGAGGCGATCTACTACGAGGACGACGTCCCTCAGCAGTGGAGTGAGTACACGGCGGCCAACGTCGAGTTCTTCGACGACCTCGGCAGCCCCGGTGGCGCCGCCAAGCTTGGCCTGATCAAAAAGGATCACCCGATCGTCGCTGCGCTCCCGCCTCAGCAGCACGACTGACGGCCGGCGGTGCTCGAACTGCCCGACTTCCCCTGGGACACCCTCGAACCGCATGCACAGCGTGCGAGAGCGCACCAGGGCGGCATCGTCGACTTGTCTGTCGGCACGCCGATCGATCCGACGCCGACCGTTGTCCAACACGCGCTCTCGTCCGCTGCCGACGCTCCCGGATATCCGACGACCTGGGGAACACCGGAGCTGCGGCAGGCGGTGGCGAGTTGGTTCGCCAGGCGCCGCGGGGTCCCTGGCATCGACCCGGATGGGGTGCTTCCCTCGATCGGGTCCAAGGAGCTCGTCGCTTGGTTGCCCACCCTGCTTGGCCTTGGCCCACAGGACCGGATTGCCTTCCCCGCGGTCGCCTACCCGACGTACGACGTGGGTGCCCGGCTCGCAGGGGCGACGTCGGTGCCGTTCACAGGGCTGACCGAGCTGGGCCCGGTCACCGGCGCGACCGCACCCAAGCTGGTGTGGGTGAACAACCCGTCGAATCCGACCGGTCAGGTCCTGGGTGTCGACCACCTGGCCAAAGTGGTTCGCTGGGCCCGGCGGATCGGCGCGATCGTGGCCTCCGATGAGTGCTATGCCGAGTTCGACTGGCGCGCGCCGCACGATGGCGGCGCCCGCGGACCGACCGAGCCGACCGGCGTCCCGAGCCTGTTGGATCGAAGGGTATGCAACGGTGACCCGGAAGGTTTGCTGGTCTTGTACTCCCTGTCCAAGCAGTCGAACATGGCCGGCTACCGGGCAGCGTTCATGGCCGGAGATTCAGAGCTGATCAAGCGGGTGCTCGAGGTGCGCAAGCACGCAGGCATGATGATGCCGATGCCGGTGCAGCGGGCCATGGTCGCTGCACTGAACGACGACACACACGTGGTGCAGCAGCGAGCCAGGTACGCCCGGCGCCGAGAGGTGTTGATGCGGGCGTTCACCGCCGCGGGGTTCACCCTGCACGATTCGGAGGCCGGCCTGTACTTGTGGCTCACTCGCGGTGAAGACTGCTGGAGCTCGGTTGCCGCCCTGGCTCAGCGTGGCGTGCTGGTAGCGCCAGGAAGCTTCTACGGCGCCCGGGGTGGCCACCACATCCGAGTCTCGCTGACAGCCCCCGACGAGCGGATCGACCAGGTAGCGCAGCGGCTGTCCGGCTGATCTGAGGCCCCTGCCAACGCCGAACGGCTGGCCAAACTGAAACCCGGTTGGCCGGAGCGGCGACGCTGGCCCCTGTCGGCGAAGCGGCGGGATGGCCGGATGCTTCGGCCAGGGCAGGATGCTCCTGGGGTAGCGTCGGTGGCACCAGAGGTAGGTCGCAACGAAAGGAACCGCGCGCGATGTCGAACGACGTGACGCTGAACAGTGGCGACCGGGAGGTCTCGCTCCCCTACGTGCAGGCCACGGAAGGGAATAATGGGTACGACATCTCTGCCCTTCTCAAGGAAACCGGCGACACCACTTTTGACATCGGCTTCGCCAACACCGCCGTCTGCAAATCCACGATCACCTTCATCGACGGCGAAAAGGGAATCCTTCGTTACCGGGGGTACCCGATTGAAGAGCTTGCCGAGCACTCGACCTTCCTGGAGACGGCCTACCTGATCTTCTACGGAGAATTACCATCCGTGGAACGACTCGAACTGTTCCAGCACGTGATGAAGCGCTCGTCGCTCATCGACGAGCGCATGCGTGACCTGTTCCACTGCTTCCCCCGACGTTCTCATCCCATGCCGGTGCTCGCCGCCGGTGTCATCGCCCTGTCGACGTTCCACATGGACTCGATGAGTATTACCGACCCGGCCGCGATCGAGGGCGCCGCGATCAGACTGATGGCCAAACTGCCGACCTTGGCGGCGTACGGCTATAAGAACTCGCTGGGCTTTCCGTTCATGTACCCGGACAACTCGCTGGGGTACGTCGAGAACTTCCTGCGGATGTCGTTCGGGTATCCGACCGAAGACTACGAAGTTGACCCGAAGTATGTGCGGGCGATGGAGGTCCTGCTCATCCTGCACGCCGAACATGAGCAGAACTGCTCAACGTCCACGGTGCGTCTCGTTGGGTCCTCGCAGGCAAACATGTACGTCTCGGTCGCGGCAGGCATCAACGCATTGTCCGGACCACTGCATGGCGGTGCCAATCAGCAGGTTGTGGAGATGCTGCAGAAGATCCGTGACGAAGGCGGTGGCGTCGACAAGTTCGTCGCCAACATCAAGGACGGTAGGAGCAACGAACGGCTGATGGGTTTTGGCCACCGGGTGTATAAGAACTATGACCCGCGAGCAGCCATTATCAAGCGGCACGCCGACTCGATCCTTGCTGAACATGAACAGCAAGACGAACTGCTCGATATCGCGCTCACGCTCGAAGAGATCGCGCTGTCCGACGACTACTTCATCGAGCGCAAACTGTATCCGAACGTGGACTTCTACACGGGCTTGATCTACGAGGCCATGGGTTTCCCGGTGAACGCGTTCACCGTGCTGTTCGCGCTCGGCCGGTTGCCCGGCTGGATCTCCCAGTGGGTGGAAATGATCACCGATCCGACGACGAAGATCGGCCGCCCGCGCCAGATCTACGTCGGTGAGCCGATGCGCCACTACGTGCCGATCGAAGACCGCTGACGCGTACGACACGCTATTGGGCGCCACGGGTGCCCTCGACACCTTGCAGCGGCCCGTCCCCGGGTGGGGCGGGCCGCTGACATCGGCACGGGACTCGAATTGCCGTTTGCCGCCCGTGGGCGGGACGTGGCGGGGGTGTGCAGGGGGGCATGCCGTTTGCTGCCCGTGGGCGCTACGGGATGAGGTGGATCTGGACGGTCGACGGGCCAAGTGCGACGCGAGCCGGCTCCCAGCGCAGTCCCCGCTCATCCATCGTGCGGGTCCACGTCTTATCGCCGACCGTGACCGCGCGGGTGCCGTGCTCCTGGGCATGCGCGAGCGCCCAAGACCCGGCCATCCACGCGCTCCTGGCGTTCGGCGCGCGCAACTGGAGGCCGTCTCGGGTGTCTCGCGCTGAGAGACCGGTTTCCCGAACCAACTGTTCGCGGATCCGATCGCTGCTCCACGTCGATGACGGCTCCTCCAACCGACAGGCCGCGGCAGCCGGCCGGTCTCCGGTGAACGCGGCGGACAGCACCTGGGCCTGCGCCTCGTGCTTGGCGTAAGCGTCCGGGTAACCGCTGCGCTGCACGGCTTGAGCCACCTGTGTCAGCGGCCGAGTCTGCCAATCGCGGACCTTCACCAAATGGTCGTAGAACTTCTCGCTGGCATACACGGGATCCAGGATCTGCTGCTCGCTGCCCCAGCCCTGACTCGGGCGCTGCTGGAACAGTCCGATGGAATCAAGGTCGCCATGCGTCAGGTTGCGCAGTTTTGACTCCTGCAAGGCGGTGGCGGTAGCGATCGTCGCAGCCCGGGTGGGCAGGTCGCTCCGCACCGAGACGGCGGCGATCGTCGCCGCGTTGGCGAACTTCTCGACGGAATACCCGAATGGTCCCCCGGAAGCGTGGCTTACTTCGCATCCCGGCGGTATCAGTATCGGGTGCAACACATTCCATAGCGACCGGCCCCCCCAAAAGAGAGCCAGAACCAGCACCAGCGTCGTCAGCGTCAGACGCAACCTGCGACGGCGGGACATCCGGCGTGGCCGCGGTGTGCGGGCCGTGTCGGAGCTTCGAGGGGACGAGCGTTCGCTGAGGTCAGGTGTTGGCATGCAACGCTGAATTGAGCTCGATCCCGGACCCGGATCGTGAACGAGCCCGCCCGGATCGTGAACGAGCCCGGACCCGGCCCTCCACCGAGTCCCGCAAGAACAGCAGACCGTCGTGACCGGACAGTTCACGAGCCTTCACGACTCGGCCGTCGTCCAAGGTGACTTTTGTGCCCGCAGTGACGTACAAGCCAGCCTCGATGATGCAGTCGTCGCCGAGCGCGATGCCGCACCCGGCTTCGGGGACCCGCTCGGAACCCCCGCCGGAGAGCGTGCCCATTGTCGAGGCGCCACCACCGATATCTGATCCGTCACCCACCACGACGCCCTGGGAAATGCGACCCTCGATCATCGAAGAGCCGAGCGTTCCGGCGTTGAAGTTCACGAACCCTTCGTGCATCACTGTGGTGCCCGAGGCCAGGTGAGCTCCGAGCCGGACCCTGTCGGCGTCCGCGATCCGCACTCCCGACGGGACGACGTAGTCGACCATCCGCGGGAACTTGTCGACGCCGTAGACGGTCACCGGCCCATCCGCCCGCATCCGCGCCCTGGTCGCTTCGAAACCTTCGGGCGCGCACGCGCCGCGATTGGTCCACACCACGTTGGGCAGCACCTGGAACAGACCGTCGAGATTGATGGTGTTCGGCTCGGCGAGTCGCGCTGACAGCACGTGCAGCCGCAGGTAGGCATCAGCGGCAGTGGCAGGGGCGGTATCAAGGTCGATAACGGTAAGCACCACCGTCGTCCGCACCCCGCGACGGCGATCTTGTCCAGTCAGTGCGGATAACTCCACCGGCGTGTCGTAGGGCCCGTCGTCCGGCGCCTGCCCGAGCTGCGGGTTCGGGTACCAGGTGTCCAGACTTGCCCCGTCGTCCGTCGTGGTGGTCAGGCCCCACCCCCAGGCCGTGCGCCGGTTCGTCATGTGGTCAAGGGTATGCGAGCCGGTGGGGCGCCTGCGGCTACCCTGCGCTTCATGGGCAGCAACCCGCAGCAATACAGCTCATCCGCACTTGATCTGAGCCTGGACGTCGTGACGCTCACCCAGGCGGTTTGTGATGTCGGCTCCGTCAGCGGTCAAGAAGGGCGGTTGGCGGATGCTGTCGAGCGATCGCTGACAGCCCTGGATCACCTCGAAGTGATCCGCGACGGCAACGCCGTCGTGGCCCGCACGCATCTGGGTCGCCCGGAGCGGATCCTCCTGGCAGGTCACCTAGACACGGTTCCGCTCGCCGACCCGCCGAACCTACCGACTCGGCGGCTCGACGAATTCGAAGGCCGCCACGGTCACGTCCTCTGGGGACGTGGCACGGTTGACATGCTTGGAGGGGTCGCTGTGCAGCTGCGGCTGGCCGGGCAGCTCGCCACGCCCAACCGCGACGTCACGTACGTCTTCTACGACTGCGAAGAGGTCGACGCGGCCCGCAACGGTCTCGGCCGGCTGGCCGCCACTCTGCCGCAGTGGCTGGCGGCAGATTTTGCGGTCCTGCTCGAACCCACTGGCGCGCACGTCGAAGGCGGCTGCAACGGGACCCTGCGTGTCGAGGTCGACGTCCCCGGCGTGGCCGGGCACTCGGCGCGCCCCTGGACCGCCGATAACGCCATTCACAAGGCTGGTGCGCTGCTGGTCAAACTCGCCTCCTACCAGGCCCGAGAGGTCGAGGTCGATGGGCTGTGGTACCGCGAGGCGCTGCAGGCGGTGGGGATCCGAGGCGGGCTGGCCGGCAACATCATCCCGGATCAATGCGTGCTGACCGTCAACCACCGATTTGCTCCGAGCCGCAGCGCGCAGGAGGCTGTGGCCTTCGTGGGTGACTTCTTCGGGGGGTACGACGTGCGAGTGGTCGACTTGGCCGCCGGGGCCCGACCGGGATTGGATCGCCCTGCGGCGCGTGACTTCGTGGCTGCTCTCGGTGTACCGGTGACGGCAAAGGTGGGGTGGACGGATGTCGCCCGCTTCACCGCGCTGGGCGTGCCGGCAGTGAACTTCGGGCCCGGCGATCCGACGCTGGCACACGCCGACGCCGAACGCTGCCCGATTGATCAGCTGATCAGCGTCGAGCAGGCGCTGCTGCGGTGGCTCGCGTGAGCGCGGGCAACGGCCCAGGCGACGGCCCGGGTGACGGGCTACCGCACCCCGAAAAGCAACCTCACGACGACGTCACGGACCTCCAGCCGAGCCCCGGCTACCACCGCGGACCAGTGGTGCTGCGCGGGCCACAGGTGCCGTCCATGACCCACGACGAACGGCTGCTGGACACGGCTCAGCGGACCGATTGGTTGCACACCGATCCCTGGCGCGTGATGCGTATCCAGGCTGAGTTCGTCGAAGGCTTCGGAGCGTTAGCTGAGGTCGGTCGTGCGATCAGCGTGTTCGGTTCGGCCCGTGCGCAACGCGGGAGCCGCTGGTACACGTTGGGCGAACGGCTTGGTGCGGCGCTGGCGTCGCGCGGATACGCGGTCATCACCGGTGGCGGCCCGGGCACGATGGAAGCCGTCAACAAAGGTGCCAGCGAGGCGGGGGGAACCAGTATTGGGCTGGGCATCGAACTGCCCTTTGAGCAGGGCATGAACCCTTACGTTCAGTTGGGCGTGAACTTCCGTTACTTCTTTGCTCGCAAGACCATGTTCCTGAAGTACGCCGAAGGGTTCGTCGTGCTGCCCGGTGGGTTCGGGACGCTTGACGAGCTGTTCGAGGCGCTCACGCTGGTTCAGACGAAAAAGGTGACGTCGTTCCCGATCGTGCTGCTGGACCGCGCGTACTGGTCCGGGCTGCTGGACTGGATCGCTGACCAGCTGGTCCAGACCGGCACGATCTCGGCCGCGGACCTCAACCTGCTGCACCTGACCGACGATGTGGACGAGGCTGTCGAGCTGGTCACCCTCGAACGGCCGCAGCGCTCGCGATCCCGACCGCGGTGATGGGCACACCGGCTGGGGAGCGAGTCGACGCGCAGGCGTCCGGAAGGGTCGCGGCAGGGCGCCGACGTGTCCAGAGCGGGGAGGCCGCGGCCACTATCAGTGGCCAGCTCGTGACACCATGACCGCGTGATCGTGTTCCTCCTGGCGCTTCTGCTCCTCGTGATCGGCGCGGTGATCGCGGTGGTCATGGGTCGGACCGGCGGCATGAGCGTCGAGATGGCCGAGCCGGTGAGCGCACTGGCGCCGTTGCAACTACCCGAGGGCCCGCTTGGTCCCGACGATCTTGCGACGGTGCGGCTGGATCGCGCCGTCCGCGGGTACCGGATGGATCAGGTCGATGACCTGCTCGACCGGCTCCGATTGCAACTGGCCGCGGGCGCTATGTCCCCACGTCCGTTTAAGCCCGAAGGTAACGCCGATCCAATCTCTCCCAGGCCTGACCTGAGACTGTTTCCCGAGCTCGAGGACTAAGCGATGGCTCCGTTCGTCATACGCCGGATCGTGCACACGCCTGCTGATCGGGTTTGGGCAGTGCTCAGTGACTTCGCCGAACACGGCCGCTATGTGCCGCTGACCCGGGTGCGCACCGACCCCGGCGGGCCCCGGGTGGGTTGGTCCTTCACGGCCATCTCCGGATACGGCCCCGGCGTCCTTCGCGACATGATGACCGTCGACCTGTGGGAGCCGCCGAGCCGGGAACAGCCGAGCAGACCCGCCCGATATCGCATCACCAAGCATGGGGCGCTGCTGGGAGGGTGGGCCAACGTGCAAGTGACGCCACTTGGCGGCGTGCTTCAACCAAGCACCAGCGAATTGATCTGGATCGAAGACCTGTGGTTGCGGTTGCCGCTGCTGGGCCCTGCGCTGTCCCCGCTGATCGCCCCGATCACCAAGGCGGCCTATGAGATGGTCATCGACCGCATGCTTGCCGCCGCCGCCGGGTCTCCCGCCTCGCCCGCATGAGGCCGGGCCGGCCCGCCGTCGTACGGGCCGGCGGAGTGAATCCGCTCTGGCTACTGCCAATCTGGTACCTGATGACCAGGCTGTTCGTGGTCTGGCTGTTGTCCGGTCCGGCGGCCGCCGAGCAGCGGCGCGTCGGTGGTCTTCTCTGGGCCGGGTACGCCCAGTTTGTGACCATCTGGGACGGACAGTGGTACGCGCGGATCGCTGATACCGGGTATCCCGTTCCGCTCCCGGTGGACCAATTCGGCGACGTGCACCAGAGCGAGTGGGCGTTCTATCCCCTGTTTCCTTTGCTGGTCCGGCTTGTGATGGCGTTCGGCCCGCCGTTCTGGGTGGCCGCAGAACTGGTGAACGTGGTGGCCGCGGCCGCGTGCGCATGGCTGGCCTACCGGTTGTTGGCCGCGGGGCGGGGCCACCCGGGGGATCGAGCCAGGTTCGCAGCGTATCGCCGGGCCGCCGCCGTCACGGTCGGTCTGTGGCTGCTCTACCCGGCCACCACGGTGTTGCAGATCGCCTACACCGAGGCGCTCGCGCTGCTGCTTGTGCTGGGGGTGCTGGCGGCGATGCACCGGCACCGGTACGGCGTCGCGCTTGGCCTGGTCCTAGCGCTCGGCTTCGCCCGGGCGGTGGCGGCGCCGCTGGCGTTCGTCGTGCTGGTGCACCTGGTGCTGCGGTGGCGCCGCGAGCGAATCGCCACCCAGGAGGCCATGCCTGACCAGGGCTTCGCGACCCAGCACGTACGCCGTGTGCAGGTGCGGGTGTGGTGGTTCAGTGGTCTGGCCGTGTTCGGTGGCACGATCATCGCCGGGGTCGTCTGGCCAGTGCTGGTCGGGTGGTTGACCGGGCGAACTGACGCGTTCTTCGCGGTGCAGGCCACGTGGGGTCAACGTCCTGAACGTGGCCCGTTTCTACCGTGGTGGAATTGGCTCTCCGCGGAGTTCGGGCTACCGGTGGCGGTGCTCTGGGCACTGGTCTTGGTGACGGTTTGTCTGTCGATGCTGTCTCGGTACGGCGCTTGGATGCCGCTGGAGTTACGTGCCTGGGGACTTGCCTATCCCTTGTACATCTTTGCGGTGACTGCGCCGAGCACGAGCATGATTCGATTCCTGTTGCTGGACCTGCCGGCGTTTGGCGTGCTTGCCGCTGTCATGCTCGGTGATCCGCGGCTGGGTCGGGTGCGTCGGTGGTGGCCTGTCGGGCCGTTGCTGTGCCTACCGGTCCTCGCGTGGACCGTCTACTGGTGGTCCACGGTGGTGCTGGTGTTCACCCCGCCCATGGACTGGCCGCCGTAGGCTTCAGGGCCCAACGGTCCGGCAGTCAGCGACCGTTGAAGATCGGCTTTTCCTTGGCGATGAACGCGTCCACCGCACCGGTGTGGTCGGCGCTGGCGCCGGTGCTGTGCATGAACTCGCTTTCTTTGGCCAGACTCGACGCAAGGTCGTGACCGGCAGAAAACGCGATGGCCTGCCGCATCGCTCCGTACGACAGGGTCGGACCCGCCGCGAGCCGGCGAGCCAGGTCCATGACGACCGTGTCCAGCTCGTTGGGGGGCACAACCTGGTTGACCAGGCCGAGCTCGAGACACTCGGCAGACTTGAGGGTCCGTGGGAAGAACAACAGATCCTTGGCCTTGGCAATCCCGATCAACCGCGGCAGTGACCACGACGAACCGGAGTCGCAGGACAGCGCAATGGCGCTGAAGGCCAGATTGACACCGGCCCCATCGGCCATCACCCGCACGTCGGCAGCGAACGCGAAGGCGGCGCCGGCCCCGGCGGCGACACCGTTGACGGCCGCGATCACCGGCTTATTCATGGTGGCGATCAGTTGCACGATCGGGTTGTAGTGGCGATTGACGGTTTCCCAGACGCGCTCGAAGTCGTCCTTGAGCAAGGTGATGTGCTCCTTGAGGTCCTGACCGACGCAGAACGCCTTCCCTGATCCGCGCAACACGACGCACCTGACGACCGGGTCGTCCGCCACCTTTCGCAGCACGTCCAGGAGAGCGTCCTTGGTCGCGGTGTCCAGTGAGTTCATCGCCGTCGGCCGGTTCATGGTCACGACGGCCACGCCGTCGGAAAGGTCGAGCAGAACGGGCGCGCCGGTCGCGTCAGGGCTGGTCATGAAGGCAGGACTCCTTGGCTGAGGGTGTGCGGACCGAGGCACTCGTCGAGGAACGCCTCGGTGGGACGACGCAGGTGGCGGGCGGTTTCTGCGAATCGACGCGTCGCCTGCTCACCTGGCCAGTCTGCCGGAAGCACGGCAGCCGGCAGGCCGGGATCAAGGAAGAGAAACTTGCGCCACTGATGGACCAGACGGCTGCGCATCACGAAGGCGTGCTCTGCGCTCACCCCCGCCTCGAGCAGGGCCTGATCGCTGGCCAAGCGGGCGGTGAACCCCTGATACTCCGCAGCCAACGTGTCCAGGTCCCACAACCGGGCGGCCAGCTCATGATTCATCCCGTCGAAGGTGCCGGTGAACGCGTGCCACTGTGCTTGCTCTGCAGCCAGTCGCTCGGCCAGCTCGGCACTGCGCCGCGGGGCCACCCACACGCCGGGCGCCAGGGCGGCGTATCCGAGGTAGCCCAGCGAGGCCACCATCCGATTGCGGGAGGCGCGGCTGCCGTGTTGGCTGATCGTCACGATGTCCCAGGTCCCATCCCAGGTCGGGTGGTCGCCGCGGTAGATCCGTCGGTGTGCCTCCTCGAGGTGGCGACGCGCTACACAGGTAGCGCTGTAGCCTCGTTGGCCCGCTAAAACCACCGGTTCCAGCCAGCCCTCTCGGGCCATCCGACTGACTGCCGTCCTGGTCGCCGGTGGCGCGATGCCCAGGGCGAACAGCGCCTTGACCAGCCCCGCCACCGGAGCCCAGCCACCGCGTCGGGTGACGTGGTCTCCATAGACGTCGAAGAGTGCGGAACGGGCCTGCATACTCGCTAGTCTCTTCCATTCGATTTCCAGATGTGGACCACAGGAGCGATACTTAGCAGAACAGCGGTGCAGTTTCATTTCGTCGAGCCCGCCTCGAGCGAAGCGAAACGGTTCGCCCCGGACGTGCAGGATCAGTCTCTCGTCCGCTGAACTTGACAACGAGAAGAAGGGGTTCTTCATGGCCGCGATGAAGCCACGGACCGGTGACGGCCCGCTGGAGGTCACCAAGGAAGGCCGCGGAATCGTTCTGCGTATGCCGATCGAGGGTGGCGGACGTCTCGTCGTTGAGATGACCCCCACTGAGGCAGCCGAACTCGGCCAGGCCATTTCGGGGTGTGAAGCGGTTCCTCGCTGAACTGAGCGACGCCAATAGCCAGATCCAACGACCGTGCATCGGCCGGCTCTGCGAATCGCAGGGCTGGCCGAAGCGCTGTGTCGATGTGAGTCGATGGGCGGGCTAGCGTCGTACGGCGACCAGGAGCCCGTCACCGACGGGGAGCAACGTGGTCAGCAGCCGTTCGTCATCACGCAGCAGCTTTCCGAGACTGCGCAGGACACCGGTGGTCTGGTCACGCGCCGTCGGGTCGGCGATCTTGTCCTTCCAGAGCATGTTGTCCAAGGCCAGGACGCCTCCGGGGTGCAGCAACCTGATGGCCTGCTCGGCGTAGTCCGGGTAGCGCTCCTTGTCCGCATCGATGAAGACCAAGTCGTAGGCCCCATCGGTGAGCCTGGGAAGCACCTCCATGGCGTCACCGATGATGCAACGAGTGCGCTGACTGGCCAGGCCTGCTTCCGCGAACGCGCTTCGGGCAGCCTTCTGATGGGCGGGTTCGGTGTCGATCGTTGTGAGAACGCCGTCGGGGGGCATCCCGGCGAGCAGCCATAGCCCGGACACGCCAGCGCCCGTGCCGACCTCGACAACGGTGCGGGCTGCTTTGGTGGCGGCCAGCAGGCGCAGCGTCGCGCCGGTGGAGGTGGGCACCGGGGGAGCCCCCAATGCTTGCCCTCGGCGACTCGCTGCTTCGACCACGGGGGGATCGACCAGGAATTCCTCGGTATAAGCCCAAGTAGCAGGTCGTTGAATTGCCATGGCGGTCAGACTAGTGCGCCGGCTGTTCGCGTCATCCTGGGAGTTCACAGATCATCATCAGGTTCGGCGGACAGACTTGCAGACGTGTCCACAGACGCTGTTTCTGCCGATCATCAAGCCGCCGTACCGACGCCGCCCGCAGCACCCGAACCGGAGCTTAACGCTCCCCGGTACGCCACGCTGGAACACCGTAGCGCTCCCGCTGGTGCCCTGCCGAGCTGGGAGGATGTGGTCTCCGAGCATTCCACCCGGGTGTACCGGCTGGCTTACCGGTTGACTGGCAACAAGCATGATGCAGAAGACCTTACGCACGATGTTTTTCTGCGGGTGTTCCGATCGTTGAACACCTACCAGCCGGGCACCTTTGAAGGCTGGTTGCACCGCATCACCACGAACTTGTTCCTGGATCGGATGCGGCGCAAGCAGCGGATCCGTTTCGATGCGCTCTCCGATGAACAAGCCGCTCGGTGGCCGAGCCGGATTCCTTCCCCGGAGCGGGCCTACGCTGACGGCCACTTCGACGACGACGTGCAGCAGGCCCTCGATGCTCTGGCGCCGGACTATCGCGCGGCCGTCGTGCTGTGCGATATCGAGGGTCTCTCGTATGAGGAGATCGCCGCGACGCTCGGTATCAAGCTCGGCACCGTACGCTCCCGGATCCACCGCGGCCGGACCCAGCTGCGTGACGCGCTCGCGCACCGGGCACCCACATCGCAGCGTTCTCGCGCGACCCGGATGCCCGGTCGTGCAGCTTTATCACTACCCCGTGCGCTGCCCAGCTGCTGAATAGCCCATCGCACCGGCCGGGTAGGCTCGCGATGCCGCCGCGGCAGCGAGCGGGCGCCATCGTTTTGTGAAGGTCGGGCATGCTTTTCGACATCAACGCGTGGGAAGCCGTCATCATCATCGTGCTTGCCCTCGTCCTGATCGGTCCAGAACGACTGCCTGAGTACGCCGCCAAGCTGGGTCGCGCGGTTCGTCAGATCAAGCAGCTCGCAGAGACGGCCAAGGGTCAACTCCGTGAGCAGATGGGTCCTGAGTTCGACGACGTCGACTGGGCCGCGTACGACCCTCGCCAGTACGACCCTCGCCGCATCGTTCGCGAGGCGCTGGCCTCGGACGGGTCGGACGAATCGGGCGAAGAGGGCCCTGGCATCGATGATGAGGATACCGCAGACCGTGACGAGGGGTATGCACGGTCAGGCGGGTACGATCCGACCCGGCCGACGCCGTACGATCCGGACGCGACCTGATCGTCGCGCCGGCCCCAATGAGAACGCGCTGAGTCGGTCGTTCCTACGCGCGTTGTGGCTTCAGACCCAGGGAACGTCCGGCCAGGCCGCGTTGCCGACCGCCCAGGGTCGCGGCGATCGACGACAACACTGATCCCGCGGGACCATCCGGGTGGGTTAGCACCACTGGCTGTCCCTCATCGGAGCCCTCTCGCATCAACGGGTCGATCGGGATCTGCCCAAACATCGGGATGTTGGTGCCGAGGATGCGTGACAAGGAATCTGCCACCTGCTGACCGCCGCCGGAGCCGAAGAGCTCTTGGCGGCTGCCGTCCGGCAGCTCAAGCCAGGACATGTTCTCCACCACGCCGACCACCCGCTGATGCGTCTGCACCGAGATCGCACCGGCGCGCTCGGCAACCTCAGCGGCCGCCTGCTGTGGGGTGGTCACCACGAGGATCTCTGCGGTGGGGATGAGTTGGGCCACCGAGATCGCGACGTCACCGGTGCCCGGCGGTAGGTCGAGCAGCAGGATGTCCAAGTCACCCCAGTACACGTCGGCGAGGAACTGTTGCAGTGCCCGGTGCAGCATCGGGCCGCGCCAGACCACTGGCTGGTTGTTCGGCACGAACATCCCTACCGAGATGACCTTGACGCCGTGTGCTTCCGGAGGCATCAGCATGTCGTCGACCTGCGTTGGCGGCCGGTCGACGCCGAGCATGCGAGGAATTGAGAAGCCGTAGATGTCCGCGTCGACGACCCCGACCTTGAGTCCCTGGGTGGCCATCGAGGCGGCCAGGTTGGCCGTAATCGAGGACTTCCCGACACCGCCTTTGCCCGAGGCTACGGCGTACACGCGAGTGAGTGAATTGGGCTGTGCGAACACGATTTCGCGTTCCGGGGTGTTACCGCGCAGCTTGCCTTTCAGGGCAGTGCGCTGCTCGTCGTTCATCACGTCGAGGGTCAGGTCGACGGAGGTGACGCCCTCAACCTTGCTCAGCGCGGCATTCACGTCATGGGTGATCTTGTCGCGAAGCGGACACCCGGCGATCGTCAGCAACACGGTGACGCTGACCCGCCCAGCCTCGTCCGCGGACAGGGATGACACCATGCCGAGTTCGGTGATCGGCTTGTGGATCTCGGGGTCCTGCACCGTCGACAGTGCGGTCAACAACGCCTCATGATTAGGGGCAGCCATGCCACCCACTCTAGTCAGTCGTCCTGCGAGGTCGCGTCCGGCCCCGGGCTGCGACCCTCAGTCCGCTCGTCCCCCTCGATCGGACTGTCCCGGGGCGACCTGGCAGTCGTGGTGGCCGCGTGCTTCCCTGTTTTCGGCTTGCTCTTCTTGGCTCTTTCAGGCGGGCCGAGTGCTCCCCGTTGTTCCAACTCATTGAGCAGGTCGCGTAGCTCTGAGCGCAGGTAGTCACGGGTGACTGCGTCGCGCATGGCGATCCGCAGCGCGGCCACC
>CAJDVI010000044.1_pt1 | contig 15467 bp, 17 predicted proteins | sample 7391351 | NCBI WGS metagenome assembly CAJDVI01 (sample SAMEA7055704, study PRJEB34461) | soil metagenome | biome: terrestrial ecosystem; feature: Peninsula; material: soil | place: Antarctica | collected 2016 | reverse complement strand
GGTTCGCTCGCGTCATCCGCTACCGCGACGACAAGAGCGCGCAGGAGGCCGACACCATCGAGACCGTACGGGCGGCGTACCGTCGCTCGCTCGGGCCTGAGCACGACGATGCGGGCAGGGCGTAGGCGCAGATCCCGCGAGGGACGACGAACAGCTAGGGTCGGGCCGAAGCCGCCAGGTCGTGGGAGGTCCGATGAGTCGCCAGTACTGCTGTCCGCAATGCCAGAGGGAGGCGACCGGGTGGCATTATTACCCCGGGGTCCGGCATGCCACCGCTGACGGCCACGCTCGAATGGTCCGCGCACCCGAGCTGGACGAGCTCACCCTTGCCCCTTGCGGGCACACGCTGACCGGGCAGGCCTGCCACCACGCCAAGACCGCGATCCAACGTTCCGAACTGAAGGAACGCGAGCTGTCTCGTGGGTTTGATCTGCGCGCGTTCCTGCGGATGCGGCTGGATGAGGACGAGTTGCGAGGCAGCGCCGACACCTCCGGTGCGCAGGCGACCGGCCCGATCCAAGCCCGCAGAGCCATCGTCGAGTTGCACCACCCCACGGGTGACCCGCACCACCTGGTCTGCAACGAGTGCGGCGACTTCACCCACCGCTGGCCCTGCACAACGATTCGATGGATCGCGGTCATGTACGACGATCACGCCGCCTTCGTCGCAGGGTGGCGTCCGGTGGCCCCGGAATCGACCTGAGCACGACACTCACCGGCGTTTGCCGGCAACGGTCTCAGCGGCCGAAAGTCTTCCCGACGGCCGTTGACGTGTGGGTACCCTCTGCGCATGAGCACCGGCATCAGCGCTGACGTCCCGACCGAGATCGACCTCGGGCGGCTCCGCGCCGCCGTCCAAGAAGCAAAGGTGCGCTATGACACGTACCGAACTCGTGGACTGAAACTCGACATCACGCGTGGCAAGCCGTGTCGCGAACAGCTCGACCTCGCCGAACCCCTGATCTCGGTGCTCGAACCTGGCGACCACGCCACCGACGATGTGGGGGATGTGCGCAATTACGCCGGCGCCCCGAAGGGCTTGCTGCAGTTGCGAGAAATCTTCGCACCGTTGCTCGACGTCCCCGTCGAGCAACTGGTGGCCGGCGACAACTCGTCGCTGTCATTGATGCACTTGGCCCTGACCTCCTCCTTTTTCCACGCCCTGCCCGGCGGCGACGTGGGGTGGGGCGGGCAGCGGGTGCGGTTCCTAGCGCCCGCCCCCGGGTACGACCGGCACTTCTGCATCAGCACGGACCTTGGAATCGAGCTCATTCCGGTCCCGATGACCGACGCGGGACCGGACCTGGACACGGTTGAGGCGTTGGTCCGCGACGACCCGAGCGTCAAGGGCATCTGGTGCGTGCCCAAGTACAGCAATCCCACGGGCATCACCTATACCGATGAGGTGGTCCACCGCCTCGCCGCCCTGCCCGCGGCCGCCGGAGACTTCCGGATCTACTGGGACAACGCGTACGCCGTCCACCACCTCGCTGACCAGCCGGACCGGTTGACGTCGATCTTGACGGCCTGCGCTGACGCGGGGCACCCTGACCGGGCGTTCGTGTTCGGCTCCACCTCAAAGGTCACGTTGGCCGGCAGCGGGGTGTCGTTCTTCGGCGCCTCGCCCGCCAACGTGGCCTGGTTTCTGGCCCGAGACGGCTTCCGGACGATCGGTCCGGACAAGCTGAACCAACTGCGACACATCCGCTTCTTTCAGACCACGCAAGGCGTCACCGACCACATGGAACGGCATCGGGCGATTCTCGCCCCGAAATTTGACGTGGTAGCCAAGGCTCTGCACGAGGACCTGGCGACGTTGGGGATCGCGTCATGGACCGACCCGAGGGGCGGGTACTTCGTCAACATGGACCTCGTCCCGGGAACCGCAAAGCGCGTCGTGGCGTTAGCCGGGCAGGCCGGCGTCGCGTTGACACCGGCCGGCGCGACCTACCCTGGGGGGACCGATCCGGCAGACCGAAACCTGCGGCTTGCGCCCACGTTTCCTGGTATCGACGAACTGGAGGAGGCGCTGCGAGTGCTGACCACCTGTGTGGTGCTGGCCGCCGGCGAGAAGCTGCTCGCATGAACGGCCCAGACGGCGGGCCGGCCGAACCCTCGGATGCTCCCGAGCCGACGGCCTCGGTGCCGAACCCGATCTCGTTGACCCGGCAGGCGGCCGTGCCCAGGGGTGCAGCCTGGCGGGCCTGCCTGGCGACGATCCGAATGGGCCTGCTCCGCCGACCGGTGGCGCTGCTCTTGGCGTTCGCCATCTTCCTCGCCTTGCCGCTGATCAATGGCACGTCATGGCCGAGCGCTGTGGTCCAGGCGTCCGTCGGGACAGTGATCGTGCTCGCGCTCAGCGTGGGGTTGGCCTGGCTGAGGGTCCGCCGCTGGTACCCAGCCGGGAGCATCTGGCAAGGCGGTCTGGGAGCAAGCGAGCTGCGGATGGTCTTCGACAAGAACGACCTGACGCTTTCGGCGACATCCTTGCGATCAGTTCGCGCCGCCGGCGATCTGCTGATGCTGACCGTCGGCCCGCGTTCGCTGCAATTAGCGGTACCCCACGGATTGTTCGCCCAACACGAGGTCGAGGAGCTGATAGCTCGCGGTGCCACCAGCACGGCCGAGGGCTCCAACTCCTCTGACAGCGTCGACGCGACGGCGCCGCCACGGTTGGGCGCAGGTGCCGCAGCCGGCAGTTCACGGCGTGAGGTTGTGCTCACACCGGAGCTGGCCCAGTCCATTCCGAAGACCTTGGCCCGACTCGAGCTGAGCCGGCCGCTGTCGGTGTTCTTGCTGCTGTTCGCGCTCTACCAGGGATACCGGGCCGTCACGCTTTCCGACACGTTGAGCCTGGTGATCGCCGCAATGGCGTCGCTGAGCTGGGTCGCCCTCGCAGTGGCGCCATTTCGTCAGGGTCGTCGGCTCTATCAGCCTGGTACGACAGTTGGTGCCGGAATGCGGGACGGTCGGTTATCAGTACGCCTGGGCGAGAAGGTGACCGAACACGACGCTGCAACGATCCGCAAGGTGGTGCCCGTCGCCCTGGGGGTGGCGCTGCGATTGTCCGATGGCGGTGTGTTGATTCTGCCGCGTGGGCTGCTCACCGATGACGAGCTTCAGGAGCTCGCGAACGCCCGCCAAGCCAAACGCGCCCGCTGACGAGGCCTACCAGCACCGAGTCGGGCACTGTGGTGGCGCCAGGCACAAGCAGTCATTTTTTCGCGCAGGCTTCCTTGGAGGTGGGTCCGGAATCGGACGTCAACAGCCCGGTTCGCCGCAAGAGGGCGTCCACGAGTAAACCGGTCAGCACCGCAAAACCGATGCCCGAGAACGCTGCCACCAAGGGGTGATGCTCGATCCAACGGCCCGCCAGCGCGCCAACGGCTACCGAGTAGGCGGCCCAGGCCGTGACCGCCACCATGTCGAGCGCGATGAATCGCGGGTAGCTGAACCGTGACGCACCGGCGGTGAGGTTCACCGCAATTCGTCCGATCGGTATGTACCGGGCGACGATGATCGCCAGACCGCTACGGCGGTGCAACTCGGTTGCCGCCCATCCGAAGGCGCGTTGCACGCGAGGTCGACTGCTGTTGGCCAATCGGCCGACTCCAGAATGCCGAGCGATGAGAAAGGTCAGGTTGTCACCAAGGAACGCGCCTATCGCGGCGCACAATCCCAGGATGACCAGCGAGGGCGCGCCGATGGAAGCCGAGATCGCCGCGAGGGTGATGACGATCGACTCGCTCGGCAGGGGCGGGATGAAACCGTCCAACATGGACAGAGCGAACACGGCGATGAGCGCCCAAGGGGATGCCGAATTCTCGACAATGAAGGCGTTCAACGCATCGATCACCGGGACCTCCCCTTCGTCGTCGGCACTCCCGCCCCGCGCAAAAGTATGCCCGAGGCCCTCGTCGGTTTCCTGGCAAGCTTGATCCCTCCAGCAGCCTTGCATACCCAGGGGGGTATATGCTTTCGGTGGACGAGGCCTGGAACACCAACGTTGAGGAGTCCTGACATGTGCCGATCGGTGCGCTGCAACACCTGCGGAAAGACCACGTGGGCCGGGTGCGGCCAGCACGTCGACCAGGTGAAAGCTGGAGTCCCGGCTGGCCAATGGTGTACCTGCCCCCGCGATGCTTCCGGTCCTTCGCCACTGAGACAGTGGTTCGGCGGGCTGTTCGGCCGGTGACCTAGGGTCGTTGCCTTTTGGCCGCTTCGCCTGCGGTCGCGGGAAGCCGGTAACGTGCGACCGGTGGAGCATCGCATCTCGTTCACGGTCTACTACGAAGACACCGACAGTCTGGGTGTCGTCTACTACGCGAATTACTTCAAGTTCTTCGAGCGTGGTCGCTCAGAGATGCTCGGCGCGTCCGGCCGCTCGGTTGCCGAACTGAACGCCGATGGCATTCTGGTCGTCGTCCACTCGGCCAGTGCGACCTTCAAGAAGCCGCTCACCCTCGGCGACCGGTTTGAGGTGGTCACGTCGTTCTCGCTGCCCTCCCCCTACCGTGGCCGCTTCACCCAGCGCGTCGAGTGTCGCGGTGAGCTCCACGTGGAGGGGGTCGTCGACACGGTGTGTCTGGACTCGTCGCAAAACCTGATCAAGTACCCGAAGGTGTTCGACTGATCCGTGGCTCCCGGTCAGTTCCCCCGGACGATCGGCAAGCCGACCTCCGCGGCGCTGTCGAAATTGTCGTCGATGGCAATCACCTGGCGGCCGGCGGCGGACAGGATCGAGGCGGCGATCGAGGAGCGGTAGCCGCCGGCGCAGTGCACCCACAACTCGCCCTCCGGGGCTTCACCGAGTCGCTTCATGATTTGGTGTATCGGCAGGTGGAACGCGCCCTCGATGTGGGATTCAGCCCACTCCAGCGCGCGGCGTACGTCGACGATCGTCACTTCGCGGTGGTGGCGCACTTGGGCCAGGTCGGCGAACGTCGCCCGTTCGAGCCTGGCCAGCGGTTCATCGGTCCATGACCTCGGGTCGCCGATCGCCTGGCCGGCGATCTGATCGGCGCCGATCCTGACGAGCTCACGTTGTGCCTGCGCGACCTGCTCGGCGGTCTCGCCCAGGAGCGTCATGGAGGTACCCCACGGCATCAGCCAACCCACGTACGTCGCCAACTCGCCGTCGATACCGACATTGAACGTTCCGGGCACGTGACCGGCGGCAAAGACGGTCCGGTTGCGTAGGTCAATCACCCACTCGCCGGCTTCCAGACGGCGACGCAGGGTGGCCTTGTCGGTCGGTGCCGGCATCGTCAGGTCGGGTGCGGCCGGTCCGGCGCTGTTCGCCGGGGCCATGTGCACGTAGTACGAGGGATAGGCATCAAGCCCGTCGAGCATGTCCTGGACCCAGGCCTGTTCGTCTGAGCTCAACACCGGATTGTGCTGACGTTCTTGTCCGATCGTCGATTCGGTCGCCTCGGACTGGCTGGAGGAGCAGAAGCTGCCAAAGCCGTGCGTCGGCATGACCTGGGTGTCGTCGTCGGCTTGTCCGGCGATCCGGTGGGCTGAGGCGTATTGGTGGTGCGCCAGTGCGTCGGTGTGGTCTGGGCCGAGCAGGTCCGGTCGGCCGGTCGAGCCGAACAGCAGCGAGCCGCCCGTGAAGACGGCCACCGATCGTCCCGCACTGGTCAGCGCGTACGACAGGTGGGTGAAGGTATGCCCTGGTGTGGCCAGTGCGGTCACCGTCATCGTCGGGCTCACCTGGATGACATCGCCATCGCGCGTCGGGACCCGCTCGAAGTGCACCGCGTCGTCCGCATTGACGTGGTAAGCCGCCCCGGTGGCCTGCGCGAGTGCGTAACCGCCAGTCACGTAGTCGTTATGAATGTGGGTTTCGAAGACGTGAGTGACCCGGACTCCGGCCGCCTCAAGCACCTGGTGGACCCGGTCGATGTCCCGTTGCGGATCAACGACGAAGGCCACTGCTCCGTCGTGCACGACGTAACTGCGGTCGCCGAGGGTTGGCGTCTCGATGGGGACGATTCTGACCTGGTCGGCGTCCTGGCTGGTCATCGGAGCTCCTCGGTATCGCTGTGCCTGGGGTTATCTGGTGCGCAGATGTCTCAGAATACCCCAGTGGGTATTTATCTGCCCAGTCCAGCCGTCCCGATCCCTTCTCAAGGCCCAGCTCGACCGGGCCGATGATGCCGCTCTCGCTAAGGTCGGCAGATGCGCGCCGAACGGTTCACCGATGTCATCACGTTCCATGGCGAGGGCCCGCTCTGGTGGCCTGCTCTGGAAGCCTTGCGTTGCGTGGACATGCTGGCCGGGCACGTCCTGACGATTCGTGACGGCGACCTGGTGCAGCGCACCCCGGTCGGGTCGGCGGTCGCCGCGATGATCCGGCCCCGCCGCGCTGGCGGAGCGTTGGTGGCCCGGGAGCACGACCTGGCCATCGCTGACGCTGAAGATCTGTCGGACCTGCGTCCGCTGGCGGCAGTCCTGGTGGATCCCGGGATCCGGCTCAACGAGGGCGGATGCGACCCACAGGGCCGCTGCTACATCGGCTCGATGGCCTATGACCAGGCGCAAGGAGCCGCGGCGTTGTACCGGTATGAAGCCGCTGACGGTGCCGCCCGGATGGTCGAGGTGCTCAGTGGCCTGACCGTAGCCAACGGTCTGGGCTGGAGCCCGGATGGCCTGACGGCTTACCACAACGACAGCCCGACACAGGTGGTCTCAGCGTACGAGCACGACCCGAGCCAAGGGTTGCGCCCAGACTCGCGACGACCGTTCGCGCGGATCCCGGACGACGCCGGGCAACCGGACGGCCTGGCGGTCGATGTCGAGGGCGGTGTCTGGGTGGCGCTGTACGGGGGTTCGGCGGTGCGGCGGTACGACCCGGCAGGGCGGCTGACTCAGGAGGTGCGGCTCCCGGTGGTCAACGTCACGGCCTGCACGTTCGGCGGACCGGGCCTGAACACGCTGTTCATCACGACCTCCCGCGAGGGACTGGACGCCGGAGCGCTTGTGGACCAGCCTGCCGCGGGGTCCTTGTTCGCGCTGGCCCCGGGGGTCGCCGGGCTCCCCATCACACCCTTCGCCGGGTGAGCGGAGCCCGGATCCGGAAGGACTACCGGGTGCCAGCAGCGCCGGTGCGGTAGCAATCGGACACATCGTCTCGGCCGGGTCGGCGTACGTCAGGTCGACAGATCGTTCCTGCGCGCCTCGTCGCAGCTCACACTCGAAAGCACCCCGAACAGCACCGGAGCGCCGTATCGTCGGAGATCCAGTGGAGGTTTGCGCCTGGCGCGTATCCGCCTAGGCGCCTCAGCGCGCGGAGGTTGCGATGCCCGGAGTCGAAATCAGCTCGATCGTCGTCGGCGTCGACGGCTCGGCGACTGCGCTGAGGGCGGTCAGTTGGGCAGCCAGTCTGGCCGAGAAGCTGGCGATCCCGATCGATGTGCTCTCGGCGTACGGCGCTCCGTTGTCCTTGGATGTTTTTACCGGGTTCTCCCGCAGTTTCACCCAGCGCGTTGAGAGTTCCGCACGCACGCACCTCGAGGCGGGCTTGGATGCAGCGAAAGCGGCCGCTCCAGGAGTGGCGGTTGGAGGGCGCTTCGTTGATCGTCCACCGGCGCGGGCCATGCTCGAGGCTGGCGCGGCCGATCGCCTCCTGGTCGTGGGTCGGCACGGTGTCGGCGGCGGCCGGTTGTCCAAGCTCGGCAGCGTGACCGATCAAGTCGTCACTCACGCCCAGGGACCGGTCGTGGTCGTCCCGCCCGAACCCGTGACCGGCGACCGGATCGTGGTCGGCGTCGACGCGTCGGCTCAGTCGGTGTCCGCGCTGTGGTTCGCGTTCGCGATGGCCCAGGCCACCGACCGTCCGCTGTCCTTGGTGCACAGCTGGGGGTTTGACACGACCTGGCTGGCCGCCCCGATCGGTATCGAGCCTGAGGATCTCATCGACCTGCGCGAGCACACCGAGCGCACCGTCCACGCGGAGGCCGACCCGATCGCGCGACACTATCCGGACGTGCCGACCGAGTGGGTGCTGGAACGGAACACCCCGGCACAGTCGCTGATGGAGGCCGCCGAAAACGCGACCATGATGGTCGTCGGCCGGCGAGGGTACGGCGGGTTCCCCGCACTGTTGCTCGGGTCGACCAGCCGCGCGCTCACCCATGCGGCGCCTTGCCCGGTAGCGGTCATTGCGTCCTGAACAACGCATCATTTCCCACAAGCGGCCCGAGGCACGAAGCGCACACGGGTATGCCGGCACGCTGACGACAGTTAAGCTCGCCGTGTCCGTCCCGATGTCTTCACTGGTCAGCCTCGGGCCTCGCGCCGGTCCGCCACGGAGGAACCCCTAATGAGTACCCCAATCGCGTCCGCGGATGTCACGTGGCTGCTCATGGATCACGACACGAACCTCATGCAGATCCATGCGATGTTGAAGTGCCAGACCTCTCCGGACTGGGACGCGGTCACTGAACGAGTGGTGCAGACGCTGCTGCCGCGCTACCAGGTGATGCATCAGCACCCGAGTATGAAGGCCGGCCGGTGGTATTGGGTCGACGATCCGCACTTCGACCTGGCGAACCACATCCAGGTGATCGGGCTGCCGGACATGTCGGATGAGAGTATTCAGGCCTATCTGGCCCGTCGGTTCGCGGAACCGTTCGACCGGTCTCATCCGCTGTGGCAGCTGGACTACCTGGTGCAGGAGGGGGGAGAACCCGGCGGTCCTGGGGCCATGATCCTGAGGGTGCACCACGCGTTCGCCGACGGGATCCGGCTGATTCAACTGCTGCTTGCCCTGGGTGACCCTGATCCGGACTCGGTCCCCCCGAAAGTGGCCTGGGGATACAGCGGCGGCCGAATGGGTGTGGTCAAGAAAACCGCTCACACGGTGGCGGACGGCATGAAGGACGCGACGCTCGGAGCGGCCAGTGCCGTGCAGCGGTCGTTGCCGTCCATGCCAAAGGCTATCGGTGGGGCGCTGAACCCGTTGAAGGCCCCCAAGAACCTGCGAATCGCAGGCAAACTTGCTCGCAGTCCGGTGCGGCTCACCGACGCGCTGACCAACCCCACCGCGCTCGACAACACCCTGTTCAACTCGGTCCGGGAGCTGAGCCGGCTGGTCTTGTCGAATCGTCCGAAGAACCCGGCGTGGGTCGGAGGCCTCGGCGGAGCCAAGCAGGTGACCTGGGTGACGGGCATTGACCTGGACCAGATCAAGGTCATCCGGCGGGCGTTCGGTGGCACGGTCAACGACGTCCTGCTCGGGGTCGTCTCGTTGGCGCTCACGGATTACCTCCAGGAACGGCACTCGACCGAGGGAGGTCGCCCCGCTGAGGACTTCGACATCAGGCGGGTGAGCTGGATGTTGCCGGTTTCGCTGAAGCCATTCGAAGCGGGCATGCCGGACACCCTGGGCAATCACTTCGCCGTGGTGATTCTCGGCATGCCGTTGGGTATCAGCGATCCACGGGGCGTCATCACCGCGATGAGCGAGCGGACCGAGCGGATCAAGAACAGCGTCGAACCGGCCGTGGCGTTCGGGTTCCAGTGGGCGATCGCCGAGTCGCCGGACAAGATGGCCCGGGCGATCACCACGTTCTTTGCCGACAAGACCGTGGGGCAGTTGTCCAACGTGCCCGGGCCGCGGTCCCTGATGCGCTTGGGTGGAGCCCCGGTCGAGCACTTTGTTGGCTGGGTTCCCACGACGGCGAATCAACCGTTGGGTGTGTGCACGGTCACCTACAACGGTTGGGCCACGATCGGACTGTCCGCCGACACCCGCCGGATCGCCGACCTCGACCGGTTCGCACAGCTCCTGCGTCGACACATGTCGGAAATGTACGAAGCCGCGGCGGCTCCTCCCGCGCTCGCGCCGGCCTGACCGGCGGTCACGGACGCGACGGCATCGCCACCCGCAGCGCGCCCGGTTCGAGTGTGATCGTGACCGGCAGGGTGTCGATGCGTTCACCGTCGGCGAACACGCCGTCGTACGACGCGCAGCCGGGCGCCAAACCGATTCGCACTGCCCGGACCTGTCGCTGGGTGTGCAGCCGATCATCCAGATGCGTTCCGCGGAACACCCGAGCCAGCATCAACGGAAATCGTGCCGGGTGGACCGGCCCGATCGTGACCAGGTCGAGCAGGCCGTCACCGAGGTCAGCGGAAGGGCAGATCCGCATCCCGCCGCCGTACCAGCCGGAGTTGCCGACCGCCAGCAACCAGGCCGATACGCATCGCGGCTGCGCTTCGTCGTCCGCCTGCACGGTGAACGTTGCCGGCCGGTAGGTCATGATGGCCCGGGTCGCTGCGTAGGCATAGACCGGCGCCCCGCGCAGCAGCGTGGTCCGGTTGGCGATGTCGGTGGTCAACGCGTCGAAGCCGACGCTGGCGACACCGAGAAACGGTCGGCCGTTGACCAACCCGACATCGATGCGCCTGGTGCACATGGCTCGAGGCGGCGGCACTCGGTGCGCCGCAGCCGCCGCGCAGACGGGCCAGCCGAGCCGCCGGACCAGGTCGTTGCCGCGCCCGCCCGGCAGTGGGACCAGGACAGACCCGCCGCGCCACGTTCCAGCGGCCACCGCGCCGATGAACCCGTCTCCGCCGAGCGCGGCCACGGCAGTGTCGCGGGGGGCTGCTGTTGCGGCGGCCGTGGCGTGCGCCAGCGACTCGGTGATCAGGACCCGGACCGACCAGCCGTGACCGACCAGCGTGGCCCGCACTGCGGGGACCGCGCGCAGGCCACGCCCGCGGCCGGCCATCGGGTTCACCAGCAGCAGCATCCGGGGCGTGAGTGGGTGTGGTTCAGGGCGCGTGGTGATGGCGGTCTCCGGCGTTCAGCAGTTCGGCAGCCGCAGCGTAGCGTGGCCCCGTGAGTGCAGACAGGCCCACACGATCGTCCCCGACGGGCAGCAGGGCTGGGGCGAGGCGCCCGCACGCTTGGTATGACACGTTCGGTGACCGCGTCAGCGGCCGGTTGAACTGGCTGCGTGCTGCGGTGCTTGGAGCCAACGACGGCATCGTCTCCACCGCCGGCCTGGTCATCGGTGTCGCCGGCGCCACTGCCGAGCGGAGCGCGCTGCTGACCGCCGGCCTGGCCGGGCTCAGCGCCGGAGCGATGTCGATGGCGGTCGGGGAGTACGTCTCGGTGAGCACCCAACGGGACACCGAGCGCGCCTTGATCGAGCTGGAGGCGGTGGAACTGGAGGATCTGCCGGAGGAGGAGCTGGCCGAACTGGCAGCGCTGTTGCGCCGCAAAGGTATCTCCGAAGCCACCGCTGCCGACGCCGCGGCCGAACTGACCAAGCATGACGCGTTGCGCGCACACGCCGACATCGAACTCGGGATCGACCCCGACGCGCTGACCAATCCGTGGCAGGCGGCTGCTGCGTCGGGCCTGGCCTTCACCACTGGGGCGTTGGTTCCATTGGCCGCCGTCCTGCTGACACCGTCCGCCGCGGCAGTCTGGGTGACCGTGGTGGCGGTGGTCGTGGCGCTGACGATCACCGGGATCGTGTCCGCGCGGCTCGGCCGGGCACCGGTGGCTCCCGCCCTGGCCCGCAACGTTGTGGGCGGGCTGGTGGCGATGGGCGTCACCTACGCGATCGGCGCCCTGGTCGGGACCCAGCTCTGAGCTGCACCGAAGCAGGTCAGCTTGCGGGTTGGGCCGCCCAGTAGTTGCGCAGGCCGGAGTCGCGCAGGCTCTCCAGGTAGGCGCGCTCCTGGCTCGGATCGAGCCAGACGACTCGGCCTGTCGCGGGGGGCACGTCGGCGTACGGTGCGTACGACGTCGTCACCAAGATCAAGCCAACCGTGCCCTCCCAGGGCGCTTGTTCGCCGGGGGCCTGCGGGCTGGCCAGCACCATGCCCTGCGATTTGGGTACTCGCAGGATACTGATCAGCAACTCATCATTGGGATCGGCCGGGATCAGCCGACCCTGCGTGACCGCCGCCTCGATCCATCGTTCCTGGACCAGGGCCGCGAGCCGCTCGGCATGTCCGACTCGGGCTCGGCGGCGGGCATCGGCGTCGTCGCGGGGCAGCTCGGCGTACCCGGGGATCAGGGACTCCAGCGCTTCGGTTTCGGTGTCGGCGTGCACCACCGCTCCGTCCTCGAGGACGAGCAGGTGAGCCCACTCACTGCCGTCCGGCTTGGTCGGGACGAACCCGCTGCACCCGTGGTGATGGTTGACGTACTTCATGGTGGCAGCAGTGTACGGGCTGGACTGCGTCGACTACTGCGGCTGGTCGCTCTCCGGGTCGGGCACCAGCAGGCCGAACCGCCGTAGGTGCGCCAACAGCCCGTAGGTGAGCGGCATCGCGGCCAGTTCGGTCAGCGGCACCCACCGGGCGTCCGCCGCATCGTCGGCGGCGACTAGCTCCCCATCCAGGTACGTCGCCGCATAGTCGACGATGTCGTAGACGACGCTCTCACGCCTGCGGTCGTCCGGATCCGCGCCGTGCGGGATCTGGACTCGACCAAGCGGGCGCCCCACCGCGACGCGCAGGCCGGTCTCCTCCAGGGTCTCCCGCACCGCGGCGTCCGCGGGGGACTCGCCGGGCTCACAGCGGCCACCAGGCACCGTCCACCGGCCGGTCTGCGGCGGGTGGGATCGCTGCACCAGCAGCAGGCACCCTTCGTGGACGACCACGGCCCCAGCGGCCAGGATCAGCGTCGGCGGGTTCACCGGGCACTCACACGATCGGGGTGTGCTGGTCGAGCCATTCCACCTGATCGAATCCGAATCCGTTGCAGGCGCTGCGCAGGTCCGGATACAGCACTGACTCGTTGCGCAGCACCAGCCCGTCGCGGGCGGCGTACCCGCTGCACACCACGGTCAGACCGGCCTCGGCGTCATTCGTGAGCATCGTCGGCAGGTCGACCTGAGACCGGTTGCCGTCCCGGATGAACAGGACGGTCGTGGTCGGCGTGACCTTCGGGGTGCTTGCCGCGTAGACCATGAATCGGCGGATGTCGGCCGTGGAGAACCGCAGGTTGACGTCGACCTGCGGCGACCGGAACCCGGTCGGGTGGCGCGGACTGAAAAACCTGCGGTTGGTGGTGTGTTCGAATCCGATGGCCCCGCGGATCGTTTCGTACACGATGCCCAGCGTGGCCAGCTGGCCCTTGGGCAGCGCCAACCGGAATCCCAGCCTGCGGTCACCCCCGACCGGAAACGCCATCAGCACAACCGGTTCGTGGTCTGGGTGCACGTGGACCCGGCCGCGTATCGGGCTGAGCGTGAGAGGGCGGGGACCGGCGCCCGGGGCCCATGACGGGATGCCGGCATCACGTGCCGGGGCGGGCGCGGTTTGCGGCGGCGGGGCAGCGGACCGGGCTGTGGCTGTCGGCAGGTCCAGGCCGCTTGGGGTGAGATCGGCGAAGCGTTCCCGCAAGAACGCCTCTTGAATCTGCAGGTCTCGGTCGTTGTGCTCCGCTTGGGCGCGCAGGAGGTTCGTGGTCGCCTGACGCAGCAGGGCCAACTGGTCCAGCAGCAGTCGCTCGGCGGGGTGTCGCAACTCCTTCGGGCCGCCCGTGTTGAACGCGTTCAGCGTCTCGGGAAGATACCGTTCGAGCACGTCCCGCAGCGCTGGGTTGACCCGCTCTCCAGCCGGTGGGGCTGCGTCGATGATTGATCGGGCCAACGGGACGGCGTCGGCCGGCAGCACGCCGGAGAGCCGGTTGACCAGTTCGGCGGTGGCTCGGCCGACCCGTTGGGGCGGGCGTGGTGATCCCGATGGCAGCGCTCGGTGTGACTGGTATTCCGAAACCGTCCAGCCGGTGTAGTTCAACGGATGGTGCCGTCGCAAGGGCAGGCGGTCGCGGGCCCGCTCCAGGAGTTCCTTGCGGCGTCCGTCGCCCACCACCGCGTCGATCAGGGGCTTGGTGGTCGAGCTGATCAGCCCTTCGGGGCGCACCGGCACCAACGGGCGCTTACGTCGCGGCTTGCGATAGGCCGTCATCAGTGATCCTGGCTCTCCTGGCTCGCTGACCGGTCGGTGATCGGACCGGTTCGTTCTCGCCCATTCTCGCGCGTCCAGGCGCCGGGGCAGCCGTGGGCGCCCGTGGACCGGCCAGGTCGGGTCAAGCTCCGTCGCGCTCGTTCAGGTCGGCGTACGCGCGGAGCAGATACTCGGGCAGGGGTCGGTGGTCGGCGGTGTCCCACGGTCGGGTCAGCCCAGCTAGGTCCAGGATGTGATCCAGCAGATTCGCGGTGAAGCCCCAAATGACCAAGCCGTCGACGACGAACCCTGGGCTGGAGTAGCCGCCGGGCGCGACCGCGGTGAACCGGTTCGCGGGGTCCAGGACGTGGTCCAGGTCGGCCCGCACGACCCGGGAGACCTCGGCGGCGTCGACAGCCCGGATCGGATGCGGTGCATGCCACCAGCCCAGTACCGGCGTCACCGCGTTCTCGCTGGGGTACATGTACAGCGGTGGGAGCGTATCGATCACCTCGACCGAGGTTGGGTCGACGCCGACCTCTTCTTGCGCCTCGCGGACGGCCGCCGCGACCGGTCCGTCATCCTGTGGGTCCTGATGTCCGCCAGGAAACGCCACTTGTGCCGCGTGATTGCGCATGTCGCGGGCCCGCTCAGTGAGGATGATCTCGAAGCCGCCGGTCGGGTCAAGATCGCCGGTGGGCTGCTGGCCGGGGCCGATCTCGCGGGGCCCGAACAGGGCCAACACCGAGGACCGACGCATCGGGTTGGGCGGCGGCACAAACATGTTGAACCACGGCGAACCTTTGGATTCCAGTGCCGGCCGGACGGCGCGGAGCCAGTCAGGGACAGCGGTCATGGTTGCGGCTCCCAAGACAAAGATCAGGTCGGGCGCGCGGTCCGCTCGACCACCGCCCGCACAGCATCATGCCGTGCGCCGGAGGCTCGATCCAAGTGTCAGCGTCCGCAGCCGGCCGGGACGAGCAGCCGCTGGCCCAATCCGAGGAGAACCAGCACGAGGGCCAGGACGCCGACCACCGGTGTCGCGGCAGCTCCGGTCAACACGATCGTGGCCAGAGCCACGGAAAAAACCGGCGTCGCCGCGCATGGAGCGATCGCGGCCGCCGGGGATCTGGGTGCGCATTGCTGCCCAGACGTCCTGCGGGCGGACGGCAGGTACGTCGCCACGGTCATGGCCGCCAGCAGCGCAAGGCCGACCAGTCCGGCGGTCCACGCGACGCTGTCGTCGGCGGCAGCACCGACCGCGGCTCGGTACACGACGAACCACAGGGGGGTGAGCAACGCGATGGCCAGCGCATGTCGAAGTGACCAACGGGACAGCCACGGACGGCCCGCCTCGGCAGAGGACACCGCTGAGGACGACGTCTGAGCATCGCGCGACGAGATGGTCATGAGGTCAGCATACCGTATACCCCACGGGGTATACGGTGGCTGGTCAGGCGGTTCGTAGCGCGGAGGTGAACTCGAGGATCATGAGGCCACCGAGCGCTGCCAGGGCCAGACCGGACAGCAGCACCGCACACCTGTAG
>CAJDVI010000094.1_pt1 | contig 15638 bp, 14 predicted proteins | sample 7391351 | NCBI WGS metagenome assembly CAJDVI01 (sample SAMEA7055704, study PRJEB34461) | soil metagenome | biome: terrestrial ecosystem; feature: Peninsula; material: soil | place: Antarctica | collected 2016 | reverse complement strand
GGGCCCGACGGGATCGGCGCAGACGCGCTGGCCCGCATCGCCGATGCGCACCAGCGCGTTCGGTTGGCGCGGCGGTTCCACAACGACGCGGTGACCGACGCTGCCAGGGTGCACGACAAGACGGCGGTGCGACTGTTTCGCCTGGCCGGTCATACGGAGACGCCGCGAACCGTCGAGATGGACGACAACGTCGACCTGCCGACCGGCTGAGCAGGCGGTGGGTTGCCGCCGTACGGCGCAGTAGACTCTTCGTCTACAGCGATGTCGGTTCGTGCGGGCGGCTTGCGCCGGGCCAGGTGAATAGACATCGACATCGACATGGCCAGGCCATGGCAGCAATCTTCGAAAGGCACCTCGTTGACCTCCCCCAGCACAGCAGGACAGGAGCACCGGGTCGGCACGGTCCGGGTCAAGCGCGGCATGGCCGAGATGCTCAAGGGCGGGGTGATCATGGACGTTGTCACTTCCGAGCAGGCCAAGATCGCCGAGGACGCCGGTGCCGTCGCGGTGATGGCGCTGGAGCGGGTGCCCGCCGACATTCGTGCGCAGGGCGGGGTTTCCCGGATGAGCGATCCGGACATGATCGACCAGATCATCGAGACGGTCTCGATCCCGGTGATGGCTAAAGCCCGGATCGGGCATTTCGTTGAAGCCCAGGTGCTGCAGTCGCTCGGTGTGGACTTCATCGATGAATCCGAGGTGCTGACCCCGGCTGACTACGCCAACCACATCGACAAATGGGCCTTCACCGTGCCGTTCGTGTGTGGTGCGACGAATCTGGGTGAGGCGCTGCGCCGGATCACCGAGGGCGCCGCGATGATCCGCTCCAAGGGCGAGGCGGGCACCGGCGACGTCTCCAACGCGGTCACCCACATGAGGACGATCCGCGCCGAGATCAATCGGCTGCGGTCGATGAGTCCGGACGAACTGTACGTCGCGGCCAAAGAGTTGACGGCGCCGTACGAACTAGTCAAAGAGGTTGCCGAGGCCGGCAGGTTGCCGGTCGTGGTGTTCACCGCCGGCGGGATCGCCACCCCGGCGGATGCCGCGATGATGATGCAGCTCGGCGCCGAGGGCGTTTTCGTGGGTTCGGGTATCTTCAAGTCGGGCAATCCCGCCGAGCGGGCCGCCGCAATCGTCAAGGCGACCACGTTCTACCACGACCCTGGCGTGATCGCCCAAGTCAGTCGTGGGCTCGGCGAGGCCATGGTGGGCATCAACGTCGACGACATCCCGGTGCCGCACCGCCTGGCTCAGCGCGGCTGGTGACCCTGGCTACGTGTTCGTGTCGGCGCTAACGTCGCTGCATGTGCGCACCTGATGATGCCGCAAACGTGGCAGCGGCGATGCCACGCGAAGCCCTGGGTTCAGCGGTGGACCCGGTCCAGCTGATCGAGGTCGACGAGGTCACGGTCACCACGCTGGTTGACAACGTGTACGACGGCCTGCTCAGCGGCGCCCCGCATCGCCTGGGCCGCGTCGACCGTGCGGCACTTTCGCTCGGCCGGGTGCCGTCCGAGCAGTTTGAAGATGGCGAGACGGTGTCGGGTCTGCGGGCCGAGCACGGGTTTGCCGCGCTGATCACCGTGCGCTGCGGCCAGCAAACCTCGACGCTGCTGTTCGACACGGGGCTGACCCCGCAGGCCATGCTGGACAATGCCGACCGGTTACAGGTCGACTTGGGCGAGGTGCGCGCGGTCGTCGTCTCGCATGGGCACTTCGATCACACCGGTGGGCTGATCGGGATGGCGCGTCGGAGCCGTCGGGCGACTCTGCCGCTGGTCATCCACCCACACGCGTGGACTCGCCGGCGGTTGGAGTTGTCTGGGGAACAATTCGTCTTCCCAACGCTGAGTCGTTCGGCATTGAGCACGGAGGGCTTCGCGGTGATCGAACGGCGGGTGCCATCGCTGCTGCTCGAGGAGCAGGTGCTGATCACCGGCGAGGTCGACCGGACCACCGAGTTCGAACGCGGGATGCCACCAGCCCATCAAGCCTGGACAGGCAGTGGGTGGGAGCACGACCCGGAGGTGATCGACGACCAGGCGCTCGTCGTGCACGTCCGCGGTCGAGGCCTCGTGGTCCTCACCGGGTGCGGGCACGCAGGGGTGGTGAACATCGTGCGCCATGCCATGCGCTTGACGGGTGTGGATCGGTTGGCCGCGGTGATCGGAGGTTTTCATCTGGGCGGACCCGCGTTCGAACCGGTGATCGCCCCGACCTTGACGGCGCTGGGTGACTGGCTGCCCGCTCTGCTGGTGCCCGGCCATTGCACTGGTTGGAAGGCTCAGCACGCGATGGCCGCCCGCTTCCCCGACGCGTTCCTGCCAGGCAGCAGCGGATCGACGTACCAAGTGCTGGCCGCGTGAGCGCGGTTGCGCGTCTGGTCGGCGTGAGCCGCGACGGCGCAGATCTAGGCTGACGAGATGGATTCGCCTGTGCCGTCGACGCCGCGGATTGGCGTTCTTGCCATTCAGGGGGATGTGCGCGAGCACAGGGTCGCGCTGCGAGCCGGTGGAGCAGACACCGTCGAAGTACGCCGTCCGCAGGACTTGACAGGACTCGACGGCGTGGTGATCCCCGGCGGCGAGTCGACAACGATGGACAAGCTCCTGCGCGCGTTCGGCCTGTTCGATCCGCTGCGCCGCGCGATCGCGGCCGGACTGCCGGCGTACGGTTCGTGCGCTGGCATGATCCTGCTGGCCCGACGGGTGCTTGATGGCACCAAGGATCAGCAGACCCTTGGCGGGCTCGATATCACGGTGCGGCGCAACGCCTTTGGGAGGCAGGTGGAATCGTTCGAGACAGAACTGGCGATGCCGATGCTGGCCGAGCCGCAGCGATTGATGCGAGCGGTGTTCATCCGGGCTCCTTGGGTGGAAGCAGTCGGACCGGATGTGCAAGTACTGGCCAGGGCTCCTGGCCCTGACGCCCGGGTGGTGGCGGTCCGGCAGGGGGTCGTGCTGGCCACGGCGTTCCACCCCGAGGTGACCGGGGACCACCGGGTGCATCGGTTTTTTCTAGACATCGCGTGCAGCGCACGCGGACGCGACTGCGCTGCTGCGGGTGGTCAGTAGGATCGTGGCGATGTCTATTTGGGGCTAGCGCTCCACCGACGAGAAAGAAAGCTGGGCATGAGCGGACACTCCAAGTGGGCGACGACCAAGCACAAGAAGGCTGCGATCGACGCCAAGCGGGGCCAGCTCTTCGCGAAGCTGATCAAGAACATTGAGGTCGCCGCACGTACTGGCGGTGGTGACCCGACCGGAAACCCGACCCTGTACGACGCCATCCAGAAGGCGAAGAAGTCGTCGGTCCCGAACGACAACATCGATCGCGCGGTCAAGCGAGGTTCCGGCGCCGAAGCGGGCGGAGCGGACTGGCAGACGATTACCTACGAGGGGTATGCGCCCGGCGGCGTGGCCGTGCTGATCGAATGCCTGACAGACAACCGGAACCGGGCGGCGGCCGACGTCCGGACCGCGCTGACCCGCAACGGCGGCAGTTTGGCCGATCCGGGATCGGTGGCGTACGTCTTCGACCGCAAGGGCATCGTCATCGTGCCGAAGGCGGAAATGCCAGACCCCAGTGAGGATGCGCTGCTCGAGGTGGTGCTCGACCTCGGGGCTGAGGAGGTCAACGATCTGGGTGAAGCCTTCGAGGTGATCAGCGAGGCCTCGGACGTCGTGGCGATCCGCCAGGGCGTGCAAGAGGCGGGGCTGGACTACGAGTCGGCCGAGGCCGAATTCGTGCCGAACTTGCAGGTCGAGTTGGATGTTTCGGGCGCCCAGAAGATGATGCGGGTGGTCGACGCCTTGGAGGACTGCGACGACGTGCAGAACGTGTACGTCAACGGGGACGTCTCGGATGAGGTCCTGGCGGAGCTGGACTCGCTGGAGTAACGACCCAGCCGATCGGAGCGAAATCGAGCACATTGACGTGCGTGCCGTGGCGGTTGTCTGCGGCGCGCCGCCTGGCCGGGGTGCAACAGCCAGGTAGGGTCAGTCTCACTCGAACATGTGTGCGGCTGCCCTGCGAGGGTGGCGTGATTCCCGAGGGGGTGACCGGGTGCGGGTGTTGGGGGTGGACCCGGGGTTGACCCGTTGCGGGTTGGGCGTCGTCGAGGCAGCGCTGGGTCGGCCAGTGCGCATGGTTTCCGTCGGGGTGCTGCGCACACCCGCAGGCATGCCCACCGCCGAGCGGCTGCTCCAGCTCGTCGATGAACTCGACGCATGGTTTGAGCAGTACACACCCGATGCTGTCGCGGTCGAGCGGGTGTTTGCCCGCAGCAACGTGTCCACCATCATGGGGACCGCACAGGCGAGCGCAGTGCCCATGATCGCGGCGGCGCGCCGAGGGTTACCGGTGGCGCTGCACACCCCGAGTGAGGTGAAGGCTGCGGTCACCGGCAACGGGCGTGCCGATAAGGCCCAGGTGACGTCGATGATCACGCGGATCCTACGATTGCCATCGCCGCCCCGACCTGCGGACGCGGCCGATGCGTTGGCCCTGGCGGTGTGTCAGATGTGGCGTGGCAGTGCTCAGACGCGCATCGCCGAGGCCCTGGCCCGGGACACCGCTGGGCGGACCGGCGTACCGAGCGCTCCTGGTCAGCCGGCCCGAGGGAGCCTTCGGTGATCGCCTCAGTCGCGGGCACGGTGGAAGCGGTCGCACTGGACTCGGTGGTGGTCGACGTCGGTGGGATCGGTTTGAGGGTGCACGTCACCCCGGGGACGGCGGGGTCGCTGCGCAGCGGCACCCCGGCTCGGCTGGCGACGTCGCTGGTGGTTCGGGAGGATTCACTGACCCTTTTCGGGTTCGCCGATGATGATGAGCGCGGGTTGTTCGAGCTGGTGCAGACAGTTACGGGAGTCGGTCCGCGGCTCGCATTGGCCGTGCTCGCAGTGCATTCTCCGAATGCCTTTCGGCTGGCGATCGGTGCCGGTGATCTGGCCGCGCTGACGAAAATTCCGGGTGTCGGCAAGAAGAGTGCTGAGCGGCTTGTGTTGGAGCTTCGTGACAAAATCGGCTGGTCAGAGACCCCCGACACCGGCACGACACCGCTCTCCTCCACTGCAGCGCCATGGCGTGCCCAGGTCACGCAGGCATTGGTCGGCCTCGGATGGAACGCCAAACAGGCTGACTCTGCCTTGACGGCGGTGGCCGCCGAACTCGGTGAGGCCCCCGACGTCTCGGCCGCTTTACGTGCGGCATTGCGGATACTCGGTCGATGAGCGACCACGATCAGCCGCCGGTCGCCCAGGACGACGGTTCGTACGACGCCACCGCCCGAGTCGTGGACACTCGCCTCGACCCTGGCGACGATGACGAGCGCCGCGTGGAGGCCGCACTGCGACCGCGTCGTTTGAGCGAGTTCCCTGGGCAGACGCGGGTGCGCGATCAACTCGGCTTGGTGTTGGAGGCGGCCCGTCGACGCGGCAGCCCACCCGACCATGTGCTGTTGTCCGGGCCGCCGGGCCTGGGCAAGACGACGCTGGCGATGATCGTGGCCGCCGAAATCGAGGCGCCGCTCCGGGTGACCAGCGGGCCGGCCATCCAACACGCCGGGGACCTCGTCTCGATCCTGTCCTCGTTGGCCGAGGGAGAAGTACTGTTCCTCGACGAGATCCACCGGATGTCCCGGCCCGCCGAAGAAATGCTCTACCTGGCGATGGAGGATTTCCGGGTCGACATCGTGGTCGGCAAGGGCCCCGGCGCGACAGCGATTCCGCTGGAGCTCGCACCCTTCACGGTGGTCGGTGCGACCACCCGATCAGGTTTGCTGCCGGCGCCGTTGCGGGACCGCTTCGGGTTTACCGGTCACCTGGACTACTACGCCGTTGAGGACCTGGTAACGATCGTGCGCAGGTCCGCCCGGCTGCTGCGAGTCCAAGCGGATGAGGCAGGCATCTGGGAGATCGCGCGGCGGTCACGAGGCACCCCTCGCATCGCGAACCGGCTGCTTCGCCGGGTCCGGGATTGGGCGCAGGTTCACGGCGAACAGGTCGTCGACCTCGCGGCCGCGCATGCTGCCTTGGCGCTGTTCGACGTTGACGCCCATGGGCTGGACCGGCTGGACCGGGCGGTCTTGGAGGCGCTGTGCCGGCGGTTCGGCGGCGGTCCGGTCGGGGTGACCACCCTGGCGGTCGCCGTGGGGGAGGAGCCGGAGACCGTCGAAACGGTGGCCGAGCCGTATCTGGTTCGGGAGGGGTATCTGGCCCGCACTCCGCGTGGGCGGGCGGCGACGGCGTTGGCCTGGCAGCATCTGGGTCTGGTCGTCCCGCCGGGGTCCATCGCAGCCGCCCAGCCGACGCTGCCGCTCGAGCACGATCAGTCCTTGCGCGGAGCAGGGCGGCTCGGCAGTTGAGCAGCCCGTCGCCGCACATTTGGTACCGTCGCGATCGCAGGAAGGTCTTTCACCTGCGAGCACCGTTGACTGACAACAAGGTTGGCCTCGGCGTGGCTCGTTCGCCTCAGCGGAGGGATGTCACTTAGACTCGCACGGGTCCCCATTCGGGGTTCGGTTCACAGGTCCGCCACCGTTGCGGCCACCGGACCGCTGGCGCACGCAGGACGAAGGCATTTCGACGCATGGCGATCAAACCGGTCAACCGCAAGCCGCTGCGGATGCTGCTGACGATGCTTGGCCTTGTTCTTGGCCTGATCGCCACGCTGTTTGGCGCCCACACCTGGAGCACGGCTCAATTCTCCCCGAAGCTCGGACTGGACCTCGAGGGCGGGCAACAGGTGATCTTGCAGCCCCAGGTGCGGGAGGGACAAGAAGTCAGCGCAGAGGAGCTCGCCCGCGCGGTCGATATCATTCGCAACCGGGTCGATGGTCAGGGGGTCTCCGAGGCGGAGGTTGCCACGCTCGGTCAGCGAATCACGGTCACCGTGCCGGGCCGATTGAGCCAGGCTCAGCAAGTCGCCTTGCGCCGGTCCTCGCAGATGCGGTTCCGCCCGGTATTGGAGTTCCAGCCGGCGAAGCTCGCGATCGAACCTCAGCCAGGCCAGAGCACAGCGCCTGGTTCGCAGGGAGGCGCGACCGCGGGGAAGCCGACCGCAAGCCGCACCCCAAGCGCCAGGGCCAAGCCGTCTGCAGGCGCGTCCGGAGGCGCGCAGGCCGCGGCGAAGGCGAGCCCTGCTGCCACAGCGACGCCAGCCCCTGCGCCAGCACCGGCGGCTGCCACGCCTCCCGGGTCCCTGCTGACCACGCAGCCCGCGCCCGCGCTCAAGCCGGGCCAAACCCCGGCGTTCTCCGATGCTTTGGCGCAGGACCCGAAGGCCCTGGTCGCCTACGCCACCAACCAAGCCTGGGCAACCCCCGCCTGGTTGCAGCAACTGACCACCCTTGACTGCACCAAGCAGCCGCCGTACGACCCCAAGACCGAGGATTTGACCAAGCCGACCGTGGCCTGCAGCGAGGACCGGCAAGCCAAGTACTTGCTCGGCCCGTCGGTGATGGGTGGTGGCGAGATCGCCGATGCGAGCGCCGGACCGCACACCAACACCCAAGGTCAGCCCGATGGCACCTTCCAGGTCAACCTGGTCGTCAGCGGCGAGGCGAAGGCCAAGTACGCCGAGGTCAGCCGGTTCATGCTGGAACTGCAGGAGCCACGCAATCAGTTGGCCTCGGTGCTTGATGGTCAGGTGATCTCCGCGCCGTATTTCCAGGGCGTGATTCCGGATGGGCGGGCTGCCATCTCGGGCAACTTCACCGCCGAGTCCGCCAAGTTGCTGTCCGACCAACTGAAGTTCGGGGCACTGCCGATCAGCTTCGTCCCCGAGTCGAGCCTGGACATCAGCCCGACCCTCGGTGGTGACCAGCTGCGAAACGGCTTGTTCGCGGGCTTGATCGGGTTGCTGCTCGTCGTCGTGTACTCGCTGATTCAGTATCGCGCGCTCGGTTTGGTCACGATCGCCTCGCTGATCCTGGTGGCGCTGCTGACCTACCTCTTCCTGACGATTTTTGGCTGGTCCAACAACCTGCGATTGACCATGGCGGGGATCACCGGCGCCATTGTCGCGATCGGGACGACAGCCGACAGCTTCATCGTCTACTTCGAACGGGTGCGTGATGAGGTCCGCGAGGGGCGGACGCTGCGGGCAGCGGTCGAGACCGGTTGGGCCCGCGCCCGGCGCACCATTCTGATCTCCGACGCGGTGAACCTGCTCGCGGCCGTGGTCCTTTATGTTTTGGCGACGAGCAACGTTCGAGGCTTCGCGTTCATGCTCATCCTCACCACGATCCTCGACGTGGTCGTCACGTTCTTGTTCACTCATCCACTGCTGACGATCTTGGCGAGCACGGAATTCTTCGGCAGCGGGCACAAGTGGTCGGGCTTCGACCCCGAGCGGCTCGGGGTCGACCGGTTCCGGTACGTCGGCGCCGGGCGGTTCAGCACGCCCGACCGCAAACGCGCTGGCGGTGGCGTCACAGGCGGCGCTGCCAAACCGGCCGCCACGACGGCCGGGGGGAGCCAGGTATGAGTCGGTTCAGTGACCTTGGCAACGACCTGTACTCGGGTCGCCGGTCGATCAACTTCGTCGGCCGGCTGCGCACCTGGTTGGTGATCAGCGCGGTCCTGTTCGCGATCGCGGTCAGCGGTTTGTCGCTTCGCCAACTCAACTTGGGTATCGAGTTCACCGGCGGATCGGACTACCGGGTCGCCCGGGTCAACGACATGGCCAACTACGAGGCCCGCGCCAAGTCCGTGATCACTCAGACCGGTCAGGTGAGCACGGCATCGATCACCAAAGTCGGCGGTGACGCGGTGCGGATCACCACCGAGCGGTTTGATGACGCTAAAGCCCAAAGCGTGCGAACGGCGCTCGCGAAAGAGTTCAAGGTCTCCGCTGACGAGGTGCAGTTCTCGGTGATCGGCCCATCCTGGGGTGCCTCGGTCAGCCAAAAGGCGCTGCAGGCGCTGATCTGGTTCCTGGCCTTGGTGGCACTCCTTTTGGCTTTGTACTTCAGGTCCTGGAAGATGTCGCTGGCCGCATTGGTCGCCCTGCTTCACGACATCTTCATCACGGTCGGCATTTACTCCCTGGCGGGCCTCGAGGTGACCCCGGCACTGGTGCGCTCGATCAACACCACCGTCGTCGCGCTGCTGCCCGTGGGCTCGCTGCTGCTCGTCGGACTCCTGGTGCTCGGCCCGGGGACACTGCTCGATCTGTCGGTCGCGTTGTTCATCGGGATCGCTGTCGGCGCGTACTCTTCGATCTTTGTGGCCACGCCGTTGTACGCCTATCTGCGCGAACGCGAACCGGAGATGCGCTCGTTGCGCAAGCGCGTCGAAAAGTCGCGCGCTAAGGCAGCTTCCGCCATGGATCGTGCCTCCGTCGGGGTGGGCACCGGCTCAACGAGTTCTGGCGCAGGGTACCCGCCCGGGGTCGAGACCACCCTGGCAGGGGATACCCCTACCGGTGCCGCGTCGTCGACCGACGCCACCGACGCCACGGCAATCCCGGTGTCGAATGCGGATCGGCTGCCCACTGGCGACTCGACGTACACCGACCAGGACGGCATCGAACGGACTGTGACCGGGCGGCTGGTGCACCCCTACGCAAAGCGGGGCCCACGAAACCAGCCGAAAAAGCCTCCGCGAAGCAAGCGGTAACCGGCCCTCGTGAGAGCTCTGTTCGCAGTAGTCTGACGCCGGCTCGGGAAGCTGCGATGGGCACTGCGTCCACAATGACCGATCGCCCACGACGTAGGAGGCGAAGATGGACCGCACTGTGCTCGCCGAATTGGTCCGCAGCCGGCTTCGTGACGTGCCGGACTTCCCTGACCCCGGCGTGGTGGTCGTTGGGATCGAGGCGAGGGGGTTCATGATCGGCGCCGCGACGGCATACGCGATGGGTGTCGGCTTCGTGCCGATCCGCAAGTCGGGCAAGTTGCCGCGAGCTACCCACCAGGCCTGCTATCAACTGGAATACGGGCGGGCCTGTATCGAGATCCACGTCGACGCGTTCGCCACTGGAAGCCGGGTGCTGATCATGGACGATGTGCTGGCCACCGGTGGGACCGCGCAAGCGGCCTGCAAGCTGGTAGAACGGGCCGGCGGCACGGTGAGCGGCGTTGACGTCGTTGTCGAATTGGGCTTTTTGAACGGTAGAGACAAGTTGGCCGGCTACGACGTGATGTCCGTCGTGCGACTGTAGCCTGCCCATTCATTCCGTTCCCGAGCGTTGATGCTTCGCCCGGCAGTGGGCTGGAAGGTATCGGGCACCAGTCGCCCCACCGTCGGGCAGTGGCGCAGTGCGATTACCATGGCGTCATGGAGGAGCAGTCCCCGACGACCGCCCCCGAAGCGGGGACGAGCGGTGGCGTCAGGTCGGCGGCATCCACGCCGCGGCCCTCCGCACGCGTGCCCCGAGATCGTCGTTCGGACGGCAACGCTGGAAGAACGATGGCTCCCGCCGGGCCTGTCGAGCCAGAGGTCCTGGAGTCAAGCGAGCCTGGGGACACCGATCCACTGGCCACCGACGCAACGGTTGATCCACCCAGCGTGATGCCCGAGCCGCTCACCGGCCGGTCGGCGGCGCCGCGGGCTGAGGCTGGGCACCCGCCATTGATGCCAACGACGCAGCGGGTGCGCGCTCGTCTGGCCAGGCTGGGAGTCGCCCGGCATCCGATCAATCCAGCGATCGAGCCGCTGCTGCGCACGGTGAAGACAACCCACCCCAGGGAGGACACCGGGGTTATTGAGCGGGCCTACCAAGTGGCTGAACAGGCCCACCTTGGGCAGTTCCGCAAGAGCGGCGATCCGTACATCACGCACCCGCTCGCGGTCACGACGATCCTGGCCGAACTCGGTATGCCGCCGGACACGCTGGCGGCGGCGCTGTTGCATGACACGGTTGAGGACACGCCGTACACGATCGAGGCGCTGCGCCAAGAATTCGGACCGGACATCGCGATGCTCGTCGACGGGGTCACCAAGCTGGAGAAGGTCACCTACGGCGACGCCGCGCAAGCTGAAACCGTCCGCAAGATGGTCATCGCGATGAGCAAGGACATCCGGGTACTGGTCATCAAGCTGGCTGATCGGCTGCACAACGCGCGCACCTGGCGGCACGTCAGTCCTGAATCCGCGGCCCGAAAAGCCAAAGAGACCCTGGAGATCTACGCTCCGCTGGCCCACCGGCTCGGCATGAACACGATCAAATGGCGCACCGGCTCGTGAGGACTACCTCACCGCAGTACGGACGCAGGTCGCCGAAGACCTGCGCGAAGCGCGGATCAATGCCACGGTCACGGGCCGACCCAAGCACTATTACTCCGTGTATCAAAAGATGATTGTCCGGGGTCGCGACTTCGAAGATATTTATGATCTCGTGGCGGTACGGGTACTGGTCGACTCGGTGCGGGACTGTTACGCGGCGCTGGGCACAATGCACTCGCGATGGAAGCCCATGCCCGGGCGTTTCAAGGACTTCATCGCGATGCCGAAATTCAACATGTATCAATCGCTCCATACGACCGTCATCGGCCTGGACGGCAACCCGGTCGAGATCCAAATCCGTACCAACCGGATGCACCAGCAGGCCGAGTACGGTGTTGCGGCGCACTGGAAGTACAAGGGCGGCTACACGGGGTCACCACGCAGCGGCGACAGCGGACGGAACGTCTCGTTGTCCGATATGCCCTGGTTGCGGCAGCTCGTCGACTGGCAGCGGGAGACTGCCGACCCCGGAGAGTTCCTCGAGTCGCTGCGGTTCGAGATGGGCACCCAGGAGGTGTTCGCTTTCACCCCAAAGGGCGAGGTGCTGGCCTTGCCGGTCGGGTCAACCCCAGTCGACTTCGCCTACGCGGTGCACACCGAGGTCGGCCATCACTGCATCGGCGGACGGGTGAACGGTCGGCTCGTGCCCTTGGAGTCGCAGCTGGAGAACGGTGACGTCGTCCAGATCCTCACCTCCAAGGCGGACGGAGCGGGGCCGTCGCGGGACTGGCTGACGTTCGTCAAGAGCCCACGCGCCCGGAACAAAATTCGCCAATGGTTCTCCAAAGAACGTCGCGAGGAGACCATCGACATCGGCCGCGACATGATTGCCAAGGCGATGCGCAAGCAGAGCCTGCCGCTCAAGCGGATCATGAGCGCTGACTTGCTCACCAGCGTCGCCAACGAGCTCCGCTTCGCTGACATCGACTCGATCTACGCAGCCGTTGGCGATGGTCACCTGTCGGCACAAAGCGTCGTCGAGAAGGCCTTGATGCTGCACGGCGGCCCCGACCGTGCCCTGGAGGACTTCGCCGAGGCGACGGTTCCTGGCCAGGCGGTGCGACGGACGCAGCAGGTCGACACCGGCGTTGTCGTGGTCGACGGACAGACCGGGTTGTGGACCAAGCTGGCCAAGTGTTGTACGCCGGTGCCCGGTGATCAGATCATGGGCTTCGTCACCCGGGGCAAGGGCATCTCGGTCCACCGCGCCGACTGCGTGAACGCTCACTCGCTGAAGGACCACCCCGAACGCATCGTCGCGGTGGAGTGGGGGCCCTCCAGCGGCACCCAATTCCTCGTGCAGCTCCAGGTCGAGGCGTTGGACCGGGCCAGGCTCCTGGCGGACATTACCTCAGTCATCGCCGACCAGCACGTCAATATCCTGTCGGCGAGCGTGCGGACCAAGACTGACCGGCTGGCCGAGTCGAGGTTCACCTTTGAGATGGGCGAACCCGGGCATCTCGACCACGTGATGCGCGCGGTCCGCACGGTTGACGGGGTGTACGACGTGTACCGGGTTACCGGAAATCAAGCCGACCGGGACAACGGCAAGTAGCCGAGCGCCCGGTTACGCGCCTCTGGCACCGCAGTCGGCGGGACGCCTGCGAAGCTGCCGCTTCGCGATCTGCGCGTTGGGCCATACCGGTCTGCTTGGTTCAGCGGTGATTAACCAAGCCCGCGTCGAGCCTGCTCCAGCCACGCCTCTCGCGCTGCGAGGGCGTCTGTGGCTTTTGCGATCTGTGCCCGATCGCCCGAGGCATCGGCCTTGGCCAAGGCGTGTTGCAGTCCGGCGATCGACGCTTCGAGTTGAGCAACCATGCTTTGCGCTCGCGCGGTGACCTCCGGGTTGCTCGTTGACCACTTGCGATCGTCAGCCTCGCGGACCTGGGCCTCGACCCGCCGCATGGCCTTCTCGACGCGGTCGATATCGGCGCGTGGGATCTTCCCAGCGGCGTCCCATTTGTCTTGAAGAGCGCGTAGGGAGGCCTTCGTCGTGTCGAGATTCTTGACCGGCAACAGCGCTTTGGCCTGAGCCAGCAGTTGTTCCTTCACGGCCAGATTGGCGGCGTACTCCTCGTTCTCGGCAGCGGCGACCGCGTCTTTGGCCGCGAAGAAGGCGTCCTGCGCCGTCTTGAACTGCCGCCACAGCGCGTCGTCGTCGCCCCGGGATGCGCGTCCGGCTTGGCGCCAACGGTCCATGAGCCGCTTGAACGCGCCCGCCGTCGACCCCCAGTCAGTGCTTCTGGCCAACTCCTGCGCCTGCTCGACGAGTTCTTCCTTGGCCGCCCTCGCCTGCCCTTGGGTACTCGAGAGCTGGGCGAAATGCACCCGACGGAGTTTATCGAATGAGTTTCGCGAGGACGACAACCGTTGCCACAACGACTGCTCGCTTTCTCGGTCAAGCTTCGGGCCATGCCGCTGCGCTTCTTTCCATTCCTCTAAGAGCTCGCGCATCCGCGCGCTGGAAGACTTCCACTGAATCTTCTGCTCTGGCTGACCGGCCAGCTCCTCGGCCTCGGTGACGATCTTCTCGCGGCGCTTTCTGGCAGCCTCGCGCACGGCCAATCGCTCAGCGCTTTCCACCACCTTGCGGGCATCCAGTGCGGTCGCGATGTTCTCGACTTTGGCGGCTAAGGCGACCAGATCGCCGACGGCACGAACGTCGGAGGTCTGCTCACGTAGCCTGGCCAACGCCTCGGTGGCGTCCCGGGTCGATAGGTCGGTCTGGGTGACCCGCTGCAGAAGCAGGTCGGCCTGGGCGTTGGCCTCGTCGTATTTGCGGGCGAAGTAGGTCAGCGCTTCGGTGGGGGTGGCCCCGGGGTAGGAGCCGACTTCTCGCTCTCCCTCGGGAGTGCGGACGTACACGGTGCCGTCCTCGGCGACTCGGCCAAAGGCGGTGGAGGGGCTGGGTGCGGTCTGAGTGGCCAATCGACCCGCTAAAGCGGCCGGGCTCGGCCTGCGAGCAGGCGTCGGTTCCGGTGTTGGAGCAGGCGTTGGAGCCGAGGTCGGTTCCGGGGGTCTCGCTGGGCTGGACTCCTCCTGTTCAGGCGGGTCCAACGTGTTTGGCGTGTCCAGCGTGCGAGAAACCGTCTCGTCCGGGTGAGCTGCTTGCGCGTCGGTCGGTTCGTCGTCGGTGGCGGGCGCCAATGGAGGCAGAGCATCTGCAGTGGCATTCGGGCCGGCAACGACGTCGTCGTGTGGCTCGGCCACCGGGTCCTGGGTCACTGCCGGCTCCGACTCGGGCTGCGGCTGGTTCGCGGGGGCGGTGGCATCGGACACAGGGCTGGCCTTCTGCTCGTGGACACCGCACCAGTTGCGGAGCGGCTCGGAATCTTGACGTCCTGCACACGATAGCCCGGCGTGGGTGGTCTGCGTCACCCCGCTAAGCGGCGCGGCGCCCCGGACCCGACGAGCTCCTTGACGTGGCTCCACTCGGCCCGGGCACAGCTTCCAGCACGTGCCGACGGCGCAGGTAGGCTCGCTCCGTGTTCATGATCGGCTTTCCTGCTGCGGCCTTTGCCACCAATTGTTTCGTAGTCGCCCCCGCTGAGGGGGAGCGGTGTCTCATCATCGACCCAGGGATCGGGGTCGTGGATCGACTGGAGTCCGTGCTCGCGGAGTACCGACTCAAGCCGGCCGCGGTGCTGTTGACTCACGGCCATTTGGACCACGTGTACTCCGTGACGCCGGTATGCACCACCGCTGACGACGAGACGATGCCGGCGTACATCCACACCGACGACGAATATCGGCTGAAGAATCCGCTGGAGTTGGTGGATCGGGAACTGATGAGCATGCTGCAGACGCAGTTTGGCAAGCTGGCGAGCTGGAAGGAGCCGGAGGATGTCCGGACGATCGTCGACGGCGAGCGGCTGGACTTGGCCGGCATCGAGCTCTCCGTGCTGCATGCCCCCGGGCACACCGAGGGCTCGGTGATGTTTCGGGTCGAGGACCTGCCCACCCAAGTCGGACCGGACTCCGGACTGACGCGGAGTCTGTTCGCCGGCGACGTGCTCTTCGCGGGTGGAATCGGTCGCACGGACCTACCAGGTGGCGACGACGCGGCAATGCGTGCCAGTCTGCGCGACGTCGTGTTGAACCAACCAGACGACGCGCTTGTCCTGCCCGGTCATGGACCCGCGAGCACCATCGGCCGTGAACGCGCCACCAACCCGTTCCTTGCTGGGCTCTGAATCGGGGCGTGAAGATGGCCAGAATCGCTGCGCTGTCCGGGTTTCCCGAGTGGTTGCCCCGCCAGCGCATCATTGAGCAGCATTTTCTTGATGTCATTCGAGCCACCTTCGAGCTCCACGGGTTCGCCAGCATTGAGACCCGCGCCGTGGAACCGGTGGATCGGCTTCTGGGCAAGGGCGGGGACACCGACAAGGAGATCTACGGCGTCACCCG
>CAJDVI010000068.1_pt1 | contig 16057 bp, 13 predicted proteins | sample 7391351 | NCBI WGS metagenome assembly CAJDVI01 (sample SAMEA7055704, study PRJEB34461) | soil metagenome | biome: terrestrial ecosystem; feature: Peninsula; material: soil | place: Antarctica | collected 2016 | reverse complement strand
GTTCCCGGGCCTGGTGCGGCGGCAGGTAGGTGTCGAACTCCGGCACCAGCGCGAGCACCGGCTTGCCCCCCTGTGCCCAGGCCTGCAGATGATCGGGCTGGCTGTACCGAAGCGGCGGACTGAGCAGAATGGCACCTTCGACCGTCGGGTCTTGGCCGTGCATGAGGACAAGGTCTGTACCGAAGGACCAGCCCACCAGCCACACATGTGGCAGATCGTTGAGCTCGGCGTACTGGATGGCCGCGGCGACGTCGTACCGTTCCCGGTCGGCGTAGTCGAATTCCCCCTGCGAAGCTCCACGGCCTGACTCGGTCCCCCGGGTGTTGAACCGCACGATGGCCAGGTCCGCGAGGGCTGGCAGTCGGAACGCAGCCTTCTTGTACAGGTGGCTGTCCATGAACCCGCCATGGGTGGGCAGCGGGTGCAGCGTGATCAGGGTGGCCACCGGTGGCCGGTCAAGCGGCCGCGCCAGTTCACCGACCAGGGTGAGCCCGTCTGCGGTATGCAACTCGATGTCCTGGCGTCGAGCTGGCAGGATGCTCCTGGCCCGGATCGGTGCCGACTCGTTGATCTGGTCCGCGTCACTGCTCATCGGCGCTCGCAACTCCTGTCCTAGACCCCTGGCGCCGTCGTGGTCGAGGACACGCCACGGCCACGGCCCCGATCATTGTGCCGGAGGCCGTGGCCGGGTGCATCATCGGGTCGGCGTCGAGGCCGACCGTCATGCTGTTGGTTGCCTTGTTTGCTCTTGCCTTGGCTTACTTGCTGGCGTACGTACGGAACCCGCGGCCGGTCTTGCGCCCCAGGTAGCCGGCGGTGACCATGTGCTCCAGCATCGGCGCCGGGGCAAACCCGCGATCACGGAATTCCATGTACAGCTCACGCTGGATGGCCAACGACACATCGAGACCGACAACGTCCAGCAGCTCGAACGGACCCATCGGATACCCACACCCGGACTTCATCGCGGTGTCGATGTCGTCGCTGCTCGCGTAGTGCGCCTCGAGCATCTTGATCGCGTTGTTCAGGTAGGGGAAGAGCAAGGCGTTGACGATGAAGCCGGCCCGGTCGCTGCACAGGACGTCGACCTTGCCGATCTTCTTGCACAGGTCACGAGCAGTCAGCACGACGTCCTGGCTGGTCGACACTGTGGTTACGATCTCGACCAGCTTCATCACGTTCGCCGGGTTGAAGAAGTGCATCCCGACGACGTCTTGCGGCCGCTTGGTGACCGCGGCGATCTGGATGACCGGCAACGAGGATGTCGTCGTGGCTAACACGCAACCCGGCTTGCAGACCTCATCGAGGTTTTCGAACACCGCTTGCTTCAGACCGAGTTCTTCAGCGATCGCCTCGACCACGATGTCGACGTCGGCCAGGTCATCATAGGTAGCCGATGGGCGCGACAATGCCATTGCGGCGTCACGCTTCTCCTCGGTGAGCCGGCCCCGCTGCACCTGGCGCTCCAGTGACTTCAGCAGCTTGCCCTGGGAAGTCTCCGCCTTCTCCTTCGACCGGGCGATGAACGTCGTCTCGTAGCCAGCCTTGACGAACACCTCGACGATACCCATGGCCATGGTGCCGTTACCGATGACACCGACCGTCTTGATGTCGCGTAGCTGGTCGGCGCCTGCACCTTCCTTGGGGGTCAGCGCGTCGGCAACGACCTTGCCCGAGCCTCGGCTTTCGTAGGTGTAAAAGCCTCGGCCGCTCTTTCGGCCCACCAGGCCGGCCGCCATCATGTGCTTCAGGATCGGAGCGGGAGCGTGCAACTTGTCGCGGTCTTGGTGGTACATGGTGTCCAAGATCGCGTACGTCGTGTCCAGGCCGATCAGGTCGACCAGTGCCAAAGGACCCATCGGCAGACCGCAGCCGTAGCGCATCGCCGCATCCAGGTCCTCGCGGGAGGCGAACTTGGCCTCGTACATCGACACCGCATTGTTGAGGTAACCAAACAGCAGCGAGTTCGCGATGAACCCGGCTCGGTCGCCCACGGCGACAGGCTCCTTGCCCAAGCGCTCGACCAGTGCGCGAATATCGTCGAGGACGCCTTCTCCGGTGATGACGGTGCTGATCACTTCGACCAGGTTCTGCACCGGCGCGGGGTTGAAGAAGTGCAGCCCCACCAGTCGCTTGGCGTGCTGGGTGGAGACCGCCAAATCGGTCACCGACAGGCTGGAGGTATTCGTCGCCAGCAGCGCATCGTCCCCGATAATCTCATCGAGCTGGTTGAAGATCTTCCGCTTCAGCTCAGGGTCCTCTGGGACCGCCTCGATGATCAGGTCACACGGGGCTGCGTCGTTGAGTTGCTCGGTGAACGTAATCCGGGCAAGCATCGCCGTTTGGTCCTCTTCGGTCATCTTGCCGCGCGACACTGCCCGCGACGTCGAGGACTCGAGGATGCCCTTGGCCCGTTCCAGACCTGACGCGTCGGCTTCTACACCGATCACGTCAAACCCTGCCCGAGCAAACACTTCGGCGATCCCAGCACCCATCGTGCCAAGGCCCACCACACCGATCTTCTTAAATTCACGCGCCATAAGGCTCACTCTGTCAAACGTGGCAACGGTGTGGGACCCGCATGAAAGCGACCCAGGTCACACCGCCTACCTCACGGTAGGGTGATAACCGTGCGCCTGGTCATCGCGAATTGTGCCGTGGAGTACACCGGCCGGCTCTCCGCTCGGCTGGCTCGCGCAACGCGGCTGCTGATGGTCAAGGCCGATGGGTCGGTGCTGGTGCATAGCGACGGCGGCTCGTACAAGCCGTTGAATTGGATGTCCGCCCCTTGCTCGATCACGGAGTCCCAGCCAACGGCAACAGAACAGGCGCAGGGGGTCACGCTGGTCTGGGAGGTCGCGCGGGCGAAGGCCGATGACCGGCTCCGGGTGCTCGTGTATGAGGTGCTGCATGATTCGCGTCATGACCTCGGCGTCGATCCCGGACTGGTCAAGGACGGTGTCGAGGCGCATCTGCAGCGCTTGTTGGCCGAGCAGGTGACCACGTTGGGTCCGGGGTACACGCTCATCCGGCGCGAGTTCATGACCGCCATCGGGCCTGTGGACCTCCTGTGCCGCGATCCATCCGGGAACCACGTCGCGGTTGAGATCAAGCGGCGCGGCGAGATCGATGGGGTTGAACAGCTGACCAGGTACCTCGAGTTGCTCAACCGGAACCCGCTGCTGTGTACCGTCGGGCCGGTTCGCGGGGTGTTCGCCGCTCAAGAGATCAAACCCCAGGCGCGTACCTTGGCCACGGACCGTGGGATCAGCTGCGTGACGCTCGACTACGACGCATTACGCGGTGTGGACGACGTCCAGAGCCGGTTGTTCTAAACGTCGCTGCCGCACGGACGGGTGACGGGGATCGCCGGTCGGCACGGCGTGTCCTACGGACGGCACTTACCCTGGTTTCATGCCGACCTATGAGTTCCGCTGCCGCTCGTGTGGCACGACGTTCACGCAACACCGGCCGATGGATGCCTCCGATGCTCCGGCGAGCTGCCCACAGGGGCATGCCGACTCCGTGCGGCTCCTGACCACGCTTGGCCTGAGCGGCTCGGGGGGCCGCGCCGCGTCCAGCGTCCCGACGGCTACGGGCGGTTGTTGCGGGGGCGGCTGCGGTTGCGGCTGATGTCCGGGTGAGGTGTCTGCACACTGCTCGATGTGGGGATTTCGCGGCGCTTGACGTGGTCGACGACGTACCCGTTCTGGATGGGCCGCCTGGACGGGCCGCCTGGATGGGCCGCCCCGCTGAGGCGGAGGCTGCGGAGCGCAGGTATCCCCTGGAGTCCCCAGGTCACGCGGCCAGCCCGCTCAACAACAGGTCCACCGCCGCAGGTTCTCGGTGGGAGGATGAACGCTGAGGTGGAACCACTACGTCAACGAAGGAGGCGGCAGGCTGCATGAGGCCCCGAGTCGCAATCGCCGCGCCGGGCGAGCTGTCCGTCCAAGCGGGTTTGGCGCAGGTCGCCGACGGGGGGAACGCCGTCGACGCAGCCGTCGCTGCGGTCCTCACAGCAGCGGTCACCGAACCGGGCATCGTCAGCCCGATGGGTGGGGCGTTCATCAACGTGTGGGCACCCGGCGAAGACCCTGTCGTCTTGGACGGAAACGTCGAGATGCCAGGCCGCGGTCGCCCGCGGGAGGCGTTCGGGCGGGGCCTGGAGCAGATCGACATGGCGTACGGCGGCGGGATCACGGTGCACGGCGGCCATGGCTCTGTAGCGACGCCAGGCATGTTCGCGGTCCTGGACGAGGCGCACAGACGCTGGGGCAACGTGCCCTGGCAGCAACTGATGGTGCCCGCGACGACCGCAGTCCGGCAGGGATATCCGCTGGGCACCGCGGCGGCGTACTACCTGACGTTCAGCGGCACCCAGCTCTTCGCCTGGCACCAGGACACCCGGGAGTTCGTCGAGCAGCACGGGACCGGCCTCATCCCGACGGCGGGGACCCTGATGCGCTCCCCGGATCTGGCGGCCACCCTCGAGGCCGTCGGCCGAGACGGCGCCGCCACGCTGTATACCGGCGAGCTCGCCCATGTCATCGCACAGGACATGGCGGCCAATGGCGGCTTGCTGGCGTTCGAGGACCTCGCTGCGTATCGGGTGCAGACTCGCATCCCCCTGCGCACCCGACTGGGCAGTTGGGACGTAGCGGTCAACCCAGCCCCCTCGGTGGGCGGCCCGGTGCTCACCGCGATGTTGCGGGCACTTGCCGAGCATGGTCGGGAGCTCGACCCGACCATGTCCCGCCGTGTGACCTGTGACCCAGCCCGGCTGATTGCCGTGCAACGCCTGGTGCTCAGTTACCGGCATCGCGCTATCGATTTGGCCGAAGACCTTCCGGCCGCCCTGGATGAGATGGTCACCGTCCTGGGGGCACACGGCGCCGCCGGGCTCGCTGCCACCTCGACCTCGCAGGACACCATCCATGTCTCGGTCGTCGATCGTGATGGGCTGGCCTGCTCGGTGACCACGTCCGCCGGGTACGGCTCGGGGGTGACCACCCCGGGTACCGGCCTGATGCTGAACAACGGCCTCGGCGAACCCGAACTCAACCGCCGAGGTCTTCACGTCCTGTCCCCTGGCACCCGACTGGCCTCAAACATGGCCCCAACGACGGCGCGGCACACCGATGGGTCGATGCTGGCCGTAGGCAGCCCCGGCGCCGATCGGATCACCACGGCATTGATGCAGGTCCTTGGACACTTCTGTCTGGACGGGATGACGCTGCAGGACGCCATCGACACGCCCCGGGTGCATGTGGCGCTCGATTCGGCCGGTCATGCCCGGCTGGAGTACGAGGAGGGGCCCGGGTTGCCCGAGGCGGCGCGGGAGTCTGGGCTGTCCTACCGCGAACACGAAGGGATGGGCATGTACTTCGGAGGGGTTGGTGCGGCACTGCATCGGCGACGCGATCACGACGAGCTGACTGCCGGGGGCGATTCCCGCCGCGAGGCGGCCACGGGCGTGGCCTGACCCAAGCCCAGCCTGCGGTCGACGGCGCGACCGTGCGATGCAACGAAGCCGGTGCCTGTCCCTATCCTTCGAGACTGCTGGCCGCCCAGCCGTCGGCGTCGATCCGGATCTGCCGCGCCTGGCCAGCGGTGGCGGTCAGCACCACGACCGTCTCGCCCCGGTGGAGGTCGGCGATACCGCGCAGGGCGGCGTGCACGGCCGTCCATCCGTCGCCTTCGTCCAGGCTCTCGGCCTCGCCCTGCGCAAGGATCAGATCTTGGACCGGGCGCAAGGCCACGTCCAACTCGTCAGCCAGCCGTGCCGCAGCGTCAATCTCGTCGGCAGGGCAGTAGACCGCAGCGATGTTGCGGTCTTGCGGCAGCTCCAAACGGCTCGGCCACCCGGCCCGTCCGAGGACGAGCAGGGTGGCCGGGCACTGAAGATCACTCACGTGTGCATGCTATGCCAACGCGGTTTCACCATCCGAGCTCACAGTGCCGGCGCGGACTCCTCGAGCACCAGTTCCTGCAAGTGGTGCAGCTCTCGGATCACCCGGACGATGTCGGCCATGGATGTGGTCAAGTCGTGGTCCTTGGGCGTGTATACCCCGGCCACCCCGAGCTGCTTGAGTTTGCGACCGTCGGAATCGGGGATGATGCCGCCGACGAAAACCGGCACCTCACCTACCCCGGCCTCCTTCATCCGCGCGATGATGTCGGGGATCAGCTCCATGTGCGAGCCGGACAGAATCGAAATGCCAACCGCGTGCACGTCCTCGGCTACGGCGGCGTTCACGATCTGCTCGGGGGTGAGCCGGATGCCCTGGTACACCACCTCAAAACCGACGTCGCGGGAGCGGACGGCGAGTTGCTCGGCACCGTTGCTGTGTCCGTCCAGGCCCGGCTTGGCCACCAGGAACCGCAACCGGTAGCCGAGTTCCTCGTTGGTGCGTTTGACCATGCTGCGCACCTGCGCCAGCTTGCTTCCCGAGGGAGCTTCGCCGACGCCGATGTTGCCGGTCACTCCGGTCGGTGCCCGGTATTCGCCGAACACCTCGCGCAGGGCGCCGGCCCACTCACCAGTGGTCAGGCCGGAGCGGGCACAGCGCAGTGTCGCCTCCATCAGATTCGCCTCTTCGTCGGAGGCCGCCTCTTTGAGCGCGACAAGTGCCGCCTGCGCCTCCGCCTTCTTCACCGGATCGGCGTCACGCTCCTCGCGCCAACGCCGAATCGCTTCGGCGGCCGCGTGTTCGACGGCCACATCCACCGTCTGGATCGCGGCGTCCAGATCCTGGGTCAGTGGGTTCGGTTCGGTCGAGGTGAACTTGTTCAGGCCCACCACGATGTCCTGCCCCGACTCGATCCGTTGACGTCGAGCCGAATGCGAGGCGACCAGCGCCTGCTTCATGTATCCCGTCTCGACGGCGGCCACCGCGCCGCCCATCTCGGAGACCTTGTCCATCTCGGCTCGAGCGCCATCGATGATCTCCTGGACTTTGGCCTCGATCACCGGCGACCCGTCGAAAATATCGTCGTACTCGAGCAGGTCGGACTCGTAGGCCAAGACCTGCTGGATCCGCAGCGACCACTGTTGGTCCCACGGCCGGGGCAGCCCGAGCGCCTCATTCCACGCGGGCAACTGGACCGCGCGGGCCCGGGCGTTCTTGCTCAGCGTCACCCCGAGCATCTCCAGGACGATGCGCTGCACGTTGTTCTCCGGCTGGGCCTCGGTCAAGCCCAACGAGTTGACCTGCACGCCATACCGGAACCGGCGATGCTTCGGATCCTTCACGCCGTACCGCTCGAGGGTGATTTCATCCCACAACCGGGTGAACGCGCGCATCTTGCACGTCTCCTCGATGAACCGCACCCCAGCGTTGACGAAGAACGAGATGCGGGCCACCACGTCACCAAACCGCTCCGCCGGCACCTCGCCCCGATTCCGCACTCGGTCAAGGACCTCCACGGCCGTAGAGAGTGCGTAGGCCACCTCCTGCACCGGCGTCGCGCCCGCCTCCTGCAGGTGATAGCTGCAGATGTTGACCGGGTTCCACTTCGGGATGTTGTTCACCGTGTAGGCGATCATGTCGCTGGTCAGCCGCAGCGAGGGCCCCGGCGGGAACACATGGGTTCCGCGAGACAGGTATTCCTTGATGATGTCGTTTTGGGTCGTCCCGGCCAGCAGGCGAGTGTTGGCCATCGGGTCTTCACCGGCCGCCTCGGCCTGTTGCTGGGCGACCACCTCATACATGGACAACAGCCACATCGCCGTGGCGTTGATCGTCATGGAGGTGTTCATCTGTGCCAACGGGATTGCGTCGAACAAGGAAGACATGTCCCCGATGTGCGAGATGGGGACGCCGACCTTGCCCACCTCGCCTCGAGACAGAATGTGGTCCGGGTCGTACCCCGTCTGTGTCGGCAGGTCGAAGGCCACCGACAAACCTGTCTGGCCTTTGGACAGATTGCGTCGGTACAGCTCGTTACTCTTAACGGCACTGGAGTGCCCCGCGTACGTGCGCATGACCCACGGCTTGCTGCGTTCACCCATGTTTGGACGCTAGTCGGGTGCCGCCTGCCACCCGCCTCCTAGGGCAGTGACAGACCTCACACTCTGCGTCCGAACGCCATCGCGTCCACTTCTCCGACGGCGCTGAGGTTCACCAAGCGTCGAGCATCTGAGACGATCAAGCATGGTCAACCTCACCCGTATCTACACCAAGACCGGCGACAGCGGCAGCACCGCGCTTGGCGACTTCAGCCGGACCAGTAAGACCGATCCGCGGCTGGCTGCCTACGCGGACACGAATGAGGCGAACGCCGCCGTCGGCATCGCGATCGCCTGCGGTGGGCTGCGCGAGGACGTCGCTGCCACCCTCACGAGGGTGCAAAACGACCTCTTCGACGTGGGCGCAGACCTGTGCAACCCATTGGCGGACGCCTACGAGTACCCGCCGCTGCGCATGAAGCAGGAATGGGTCGGCGAGCTCGAAGCCGACTGCGACCGCTACCTGGCCGAGCTGGACAAACTCCGCTCGTTCATTCTTCCGGGCGGTAGCGCAGGGTCGGCATACCTGCACCTGGCCACCACGATTGTGCGCCGCGCCGAACGCTCGACCTGGGCGGCGATCGAACGGTACGGCGACCAGCCGGCCACCCCCCCAACACCGTCGCATGGCGACGAACAGCCGGTCACCCCCGCTGTGCCCGGCGGAGTGAACCCGGTCGCGGCGAGATACCTGAATCGGCTCTCCGACCTCCTGTTTGTGCTGGCTCGGATCGCGAACAAGGACCGGGGCGGAGACGTCCTGTGGCAACCGGGTGGCGGTCGCGAAGAGTCCACCAAGCCGGCCCGTGGCGGCAGCACGTCACAGGCGCAATCCGAATAACGCTCGCCCGAAGCCCCTGGGACCGCTCAGATCGGTTGCGTGCCCGGGGGACCAGCTTCGGCCCACGCTCGAACCGCGGTGCATGGGGCCGGCGCGAGCGCCAACTCGCCAGTGACCAGGTGCCCGTCCTCGCCACGCACCTCAACTGGCACCAGCACCGGCTCGCCGGTGAACAAGCCCGCGTTCGCCGTCCTGGTGGCTGCGTCGTTCAGTTCGCTCATCGGGGCCAAGTTGCCCAGCCGCAAGGTGTGCCGATCCCAACGGTGACTCGGTCGAGTGGTGAACCCAAACATGGGGTACCACTCCAGGCGTAACGCAGTCCGCCGCAACAGGCCAGGACGCCAACGGTCGGCACCCATCCCACGCAGCGAACAGACGATGACTTCACCGTCACGACTCAACGCGCGGCGACGCAGGTAGGTCAACAACAGGAAGCCAAGGACCCCAGCGAGGCAGATAACGCTCACGACCTCGGCCCTGAACAGGATCTGCCCCATGGGGTTAGACCGGTTGGTTCGCGGTCTCGACAGACTCGGCGACGATCACCACGTCATCGCTGTCAACGGTGAGGAACCCGCTGCTGACGTGCGCGGTCTGAATCTCACCGCCACTGTGAATCCGGACCTCGCCATCAACAAGGATCGTCATGAGCGGGGTATGCCCGGCCATGATCCCCAAATCGCCTTCAACGCCGCGGGCGCTGACCATGCTCGCTGTTCCGTCCCAGACCATACGGTCCGCTGCGACGAGTTCCACGTGCAGTTCAGCCACAATGCCCTCCGGTTTCATCGGCGTACCCACACTCTAGTCAACAGCTACCAGCGCTCGGGGCGCAGCATATCTGGCGCCGCGCCGACCCGGTCACAGCGGCATACGCCGTTGCCGGGCCCACGCGGTGTCCTCGCCAAGATCCTCGCCGACCAGGACCGATGCTGGCAGGCTCGTTAGCGCTCCAGCTCCTTGGCCTGACGCTCCACGTCGTCCAGACCACCGCACATGAAGAACGCCTGCTCAGGAACGGAGTCGTATTCGCCCTCACAGATCTTCGCGAACGCCTCGACGCAATCGTTCAGCGGCACAGTCGAACCCTCCAGGCCGGTGAACTGCTTGGCGACGTACGTGTTCTGCGACAAGAACCGCTGGATCCGGCGGGCCCGGTTGACCAGGATCTTGTCCTCTTCAGAGAGCTCGTCGATACCCAGGATCGCGATGATGTCCTGCAGTTCCTTGTTGCGCTGCAGGATCGACTTCACCCGCACCGCGGTGTTGTAGTGGTCCGCGCTGATGTAGCGCGGGTCCAGAATGCGCGAGGTCGAGGCCAGCGGGTCCACCGCCGGGTAGATGCCGAGTGAGGCGATTTCACGAGACAATTCGGTCGTCGCGTCGAGGTGCGCGAAGGTGGTGGCCGGCGCCGGGTCGGTGTAGTCATCGGCCGGCACATAGATCGCCTGCATCGAGGTGATCGAGTGGCCACGCGTGGACGTGATCCGCTCCTGGAGCACGCCCATCTCGTCGGCCAAGGTCGGCTGATAGCCCACCGCGGACGGCATCCGGCCAAGCAGCGTGGAGACCTCAGAACCGGCCTGAGTGAACCGGAAGATGTTGTCGATGAACAGCAGCACGTCCTGCTTCTGCACGTCGCGGAAATACTCCGCCATGGTCAGGGCCGAGAGGGCCACCCGCAGTCGCGTGCCGGGCGGCTCGTCCATCTGACCGAACACGAGCGCCGTCTGTCCGAGAACGCCGGCCTCTTCCATCTCGACGATCAGGTCATTGCCCTCACGGGTGCGCTCCCCCACCCCGGCGAAGACCGACACACCACCGTGGTCGCGAGCGACCCGGGCGATCATCTCTTGAATCAAGACCGTCTTGCCGACGCCGGCGCCACCGAACAGGCCGATCTTGCCGCCGAGCACGTACGGGGTCAGCAGGTCGATGACCTTGATGCCGGTCTCGAACATCGTGGTCTTGCTTTCCAGCTGGTCGAACGGCGGCGAAGGGCGGTGGATCCCCCAACGCTCGGTGACTTCGAGGGTCTCGTTCTCCTTGAGGTTGAGGCACTCGCCCGTGGTGTTGAAGACGTGACCCAACGTGACGTCGCCGACCGGCACCGAGATCGGCCCACCGGAATCTTTGACCAGGGTGCCCCGGACCAGACCGTCGGTCGGCTGCAGGGAGATCGCTCGCACCATGTTGTCGCCGATGTGCTGAGCGACCTCAAGGTTCAGCGTCTTGGCGTGCTCGCCCACACCGATCTGGGCGGTCAAGAGGTTGTACATACTGGGCATCTGGTCGGCGGGGAATTCGATGTCCACGACCGGCCCGATGATGCGGGCGAGGCGTCCCTGGCCAGGGCCGGTGGTGACGCGGGTGTCCTCGGCAAACGACGTAGCCATATCGTGCTGCTCCTTGTGTCTTACTTCGTCTCCGCGAGGGCGTTGGCGCCGCCCACGATCTCGCTGATCTCTTGGGTGATCTGCCCGCTGACGTGCGGACAGCTCCGAGGCTGCCGACTGCAGCAGGCAGTTGTAGATCCGCTGTGCGACGTACTGCGGCAGCACCTGGTCGAGCACCTGCTCCGGGCTCGGCTCGAAGTCGTACAGCGGCAGCAGCGGCGCGCCATCCACGGGGCCGACGTCGTCGACGACCTGGATCGGCAGCAGTCGCAGCGTCTGCGGCTGCTGCGTCACCATGGTCACAAACCTGGTGTAGACGACGTGAACTTCCTCGACCCGTTCGTCATCCTCGCGTAGGAAGAGTTCGAGCACCTTGTCCGCGATGGCCCTGGCGGTCTCATACGCAGGCGCGTCGGTCGAGTCCTCCCAAGACGCCGCGTAGTCGCGGTGCCGGAACCGGTAGAACGCGACCGCCTTGCGACCGACCAACAGGGGGACGATCTCCTTGCCCTCCCCGCGCAGCTTCTCCAGCAGCCGTTCGCTCTCTTTGATTGCCGAAGAGGCGTAGGCCCCCGCCAGACCGCGGTTGCTGGTCACGATCACGACGGCGGCCCGGCGAGGGTTGTCTACCTCGGTGGTCAGCGGGTGCCGAGCATCGGAGTGACTGGCCACTGCCGACAGCGCCCGCGAGATGGCCTGCGCGTACGGCGTGGTCTCGGTTACCCGCTGGCGTGCCTTGATGACACGCGAGGCCGCCATGAGCTCCATGGCCCGGGTGATCTTCTGCGTCGCCTTGACGGACCGGATGCGCTGCCGGTACTCCCGGATCTGCGCTCCCATACGTTTCCGCCTCTCCCTGTCTGGTCTGGTGCTCAGTCGGCGCGGCTGGTCATCGCCGGCGGTCGATCATCGCTGCCGGACGATCTTCTCCTGGTCGACCTCGTGGTCGGCCAGCGGATCGTGCTGTTCGTCGGCCGGCACCAAAGCTCTGCCATCGCTGCCGGTGAACTGAGCCTTGAACGACTTCATCGCGCCTTCGAGCGCCCTGGTTGCATCGTCGCCGAGCTTGAGGCTCTCGCGGATGCCGTTGAAAATCCCACCGTGCTCACGACGTACGTAATCGAGGAACTCGGACTCGAATTTGCGCACGTCACTGACGTCGACATCGTCGAGCTGACCAGAGGTCCCGGCCCACACCGCGACGACCTGCTCCTCGACCGGCATCGGCGACGCCTGCGGCTGCTTGAGCAGCTCGACGAGGCGGGCACCACGAGCCAACTGTGCGCGGGAAGCCGCGTCCAGGTCGGAGGCGAACATGGCGAACGCTTCCATCGCGCGGAACTGCGCAAGGTCCAGCTTGAGCCGACCAGCGACCTCTTTCATCGCCTTGATCTGTGCCGAGCCACCGACTCGGGAGACCGAGATACCGACGTCGATGGCGGGCCGGACGTTGGCGTTGAACAGGTCACCCTGCAGGTAAATCTGGCCGTCGGTGATCGAGATGACGTTCGTCGGGATGTACGCCGACACGTCACCTGCCTTGGTCTCGATGATCGGCAAGCCCGTCATCGAGCCGGCACCCATCGCATCAGAGAGCTTCGCGCAGCGTTCCAGCAGACGGCTGTGCAGGTAGAAGACGTCGCCGGGGTAGGCTTCGCGGCCCGGTGGGCGGCGCAGCAGCAACGACACGGCGCGATACGCCTCGGCCTGCTTGGACAGGTCGTCGAAGATGATCAGGACGTGCTTGCCCTGATACATCCAGTGCTGCCCGATCGAGGAACCTGTGTACGGCGCCAAGTATTTGAAGCCAGCGGCGTCGGAGGCCGGAGCGGCGACGATGGTCGTGTAGTCCATCGCTCCGGCGCTTTCCAACGTGCCGCGCACGGCGGCGATCGTTGAGCCCTTTTGGCCGATGGCGACGTAGATGCAGCGCACCTGCTTGTCGGGGTCACCGGATTCCCAGTTCTGCTTCTGGTTGATGATCGTGTCGACAGCGACCGTCGTCTTGCCGGTCTGGCGGTCACCGATGATGAGCTGTCGCTGGCCGCGCCCAATCGGAATCATCGAGTCGATGGCCTTGATGCCGGTCTGCAGCGGCTCATGCACCGACTTGCGGTTCATCACGTTCGGAGCCTGCAACTCCAGCTCGCGACGCTCATGGCAGACGATCTCCCCCAGGCCGTCGATGGGCTGGCCCAGAGGGTTGACCACCCGGCCAAGGTAGGCGTCGCCGACCGGCACCGAAAGCACTTCGCCGGTGCGTTTGACGACCTGGCCTTCCTCGATCCCGGAGAAGTCGCCAAGGACGACCACGCCGATCTCGTGCACGTCCAGGTTCAGCGCCAAACCCAGCGTGCCGTCTTCGAACCGCAGCAGCTCGTTGGTCATCGCCGACGGGAGTCCCTCGACGTGGCAGATGCCGTCACCGGCGTCGGTCACCTGGCCGACCTCTTCGCGGGTGGCCGCGTCGGGCTCGTAGGACTGAACGAAACTGTTCAGTGCGTCCCGGATCTCCTCCGGACGGATCGTGAGCTCCGCCATCAGTGTCTCTTCTCCTCGTGAACTGCCTGTGTGCTGCTACGGTTTCCTGCTCTGCTGCCCCCGTCGGTCCACTCCGGTGGAGTGCGCCGTCCCGGTGCGGTGCGGCTGCTGCGCAGTGATGCTGTTCGTCCTGGCCAATGCGCCGGGACCGGTGTGCAGTTATGAACGCTTGGTCGACCACTTCGTTGTGCACTTGCCATCAGCCTGCCGCGCTACGAGCCCATCGCCCGACGAACATCATCGAGCCTGCGCAGGATTGTGCCGTCCACCACATCGTCGCCCACCCGCACGTGGATCCCGCCAAGAACTTCGGGGTCGACGACGACCTGAACGAAGACGGCCCGCCCGTAGGAGCTGGACAACGCCGTTCCAAGCCGTTCTTTCTGGGATGCCTCGAGCGGAACGGCGCTGGTGACGATTGCGGTGATCTGCCGACGGCGGTCCGCCGCGATACTCAGCTGACGCCAGATAGCGGCTTGATACTTGCGCCCCCGCGGATGCAGCACCGGTCGCTGCGCCAACCAGAGCGTGTCCGGGCAGACCTTGTCCTCCAGCAGTTGCCGCACCAGCACCGCTTTGAGTGCGCCGTCCACGTCACGTTTGCCAAGTGCGTCTCGCAACGTGGTGTCCGCGGCGATCAGCCGCTCGAACCGGAACAGCTCCTCCTCGACCAGGTCGAGGCTGCCGTCGAGTTCCGCACCAGCCAGCACCGAGTCGATCCCCAGCCGTTCAAGGGTGTCGATCAAGTCCCGATCGCTGGTCCAGCGCCCGGAGACCGCAGCCTCCAGGACCGTCATGGCCTGTGCCGAGACCTTGGCCCCGAACAACTTGCGGGCCAGTTCTCGTTTCGGCCAGGCATCCCGGGAGGGGTCGGACAGGGCACGTCGCAGTTTCGCGGAGCCGTCGATGGCCTCCCCGATCGCGAACAGCTCCCGAGCCAACGCCCGAACCTCCGTGCTGGGCTGCTGCTCGTGCAGTACCGCTAACGCATGTCCCCACGATCCGCGGGACGGGCCGTCCATCAGCGATCCATCTGCTGCGACGACAGCGACTGTGGCTTGACTTCGCCGGACTCCAGCGCTGCAAGGAACCGCTCGACAATGCCCGTTTGACGGACCTCCTCGTGCAGCGACTCGCCGACGATCCGGCTCGCCAGGTCGGTCGAGAGTTGCCCGACGTCCCCACGCAGCGCGGTCATCGCATGCTGACGCTCGGCGACGATCTGGCGTTGGGCCGAGTCCAGGATCCTGGCCGATTCCTCCTGCGCCTGGCCCCGCATCTCGGCGATGATCGCAGCGCCCTGTTCGCGCGCCTCCTCGCGCAGGCGCGCCGCCTCGGTCCGAGCCTCAGCCAGCCTGGCCTCGTACTCGGCCTTGGTGGCCTGCGCCTCCTGCTGAGCCTTCTCGGCTCGGTTCATACCGCCCTCGATGGCTGCCGCCCGCTCGGCGTACACCTTCTCCAACGCGGGAAACACCTTCTTCGCGACGACGGCGTAGAGGATGCCGAACGCGATAAGCCCGAAGATGAGCTCGGGCAGATAGGGCAGGATCGGCAGGCTGGCCGATGCGTCAGCCTCGCGACCGCCGCCGTCGGCGGCCACGAGCACACTCGTCAACGAGCTGGCGACTTGCTGCACGGTCTTGTCTCCTCAGTGACTCGAGCGCTCAGGGGCGGGTGGGTGCCGGTGCGGCGGAGGTCACTTCGGGGAGATGAAGAAGAGCACCAGACCGAAGATAGCGAGGGCTTCAGCCAATGCGAAGCCAAGGATGGCAATCGGCTGAAGCAAGGTGCGGGCCTCGGGCTGGCGGGCGACGCCGTTGATGTACGCGGCGAAGATGAGACCGACGGCGATGGCCGGACCGATGGCGGAGAGGCCGTAGCCAAGCAGGTTCAGGTTGCCAGTCACGATAGTCCTCTTTCTTGGTGTACCGCCCGTCGTCTGTCCGGGCGAGTTCGGGGTTCTTCAGTTGTAGCTACGCCGCGGCAGGCTCACGGGCTCCGCCCGCCGCCGCGACGGGCCTAGTGGTTTTCAGACACCGCGTCAGCGATGTACGAGGCGGCCAGCAGCGTGAACACGTACGCCTGGAGGAACTGCACCAGCGCCTCGAAGAGCGTCATGATGAACGCCAGCAAGTACGTCGGGATAGCGACCAGTTTCATCAAGATGTCCGGGTTTGCCAGAAGCTCCCAGCCACCCACGATGAAGACCACCAGCAGCATGTGGCCAGCAAACATGTTACCGAAAAGTCGCAGGGCCAGGGTGAGCGGCCT
>CAJDVI010000053.1_pt1 | contig 16823 bp, 14 predicted proteins | sample 7391351 | NCBI WGS metagenome assembly CAJDVI01 (sample SAMEA7055704, study PRJEB34461) | soil metagenome | biome: terrestrial ecosystem; feature: Peninsula; material: soil | place: Antarctica | collected 2016 | reverse complement strand
GTCGGGAAATACTGGTCCCTGTCCCACTGAGCAACGTGCGGAGCCACTTCGCGCTCGGCGAAGTCCCGCACCACGCGGCGGAAGTCCTCATGATCCGCGGACAGCTCAAACATGGGCGTCGACTCCTTCGTCAGCAGGCTCGTTGACTGCGATCGTAGTTAGTGCAACCCCCTTGGCGGCCGGTTAGCGAGGTGGGTGGACAAGAATTGACGTAAACGGAAAGGAATGAGCGCCATGCCGAGCCAGCCAAGCGCATCGGCGACCGTCGAGCCGGCCGACGACGAGGGACCGGATGCAGAAGCGGATGCACCGCCGGGCGCGGGTCGGGACCTGGCCACCGACGGGGGCGAGCAAACCTCGACCATCGCGCAGATCGGCGCCGAGTTCGGCGTCACCCACCGAACGGTCCGGCACTACGAGGAGCTCGGCCTGATCTGCCCCGAGCGTCGTGGAACCCAGCGGGTCTACCATCGGCGGGACAAAATCCGGCTCGCCCTGATCTTGCGCGGCAAACGTCTCGGGTTCCCCCTGGATGAGATCAAAAAGATTGTCAACATGTACGACGGCATCCCCGGCGAGGCGGGCCAACTGCGCTACGTGCTGCAGCAGATCGATGACCGGCGCGCTGACCTTGAGCAGCGTCGCCAGGACCTGGAAGGCCTGATCGAGGAATTGAACGAACTCGCCCGACGATGCCGAGAGGATCTTGCCTCGGTGGAATGAGGACCCGCTGACGGACGCACGTTTGCCGCCGATTGTGGTGGCGCTCACGTCCGTCAACCAGGCCCCGCACATGGGGATACCCGGGCTTGGCGGCGCGCTAGAGTCCCGACCATGGCGTCCATCACCAAAGTCCTCATCGCAAACCGTGGCGAGATCGCCGTCCGTATCGCACGTGCGTGCAAGGACAGTGGGATCGGCTCCGTTGCTGTCTACGCAGAGCCCGACCGAGACGCTTTGCACGTGAAAGTCGCGGACGAAGCGTACGCCTTGGGCGGCTCCACGCCCGGCGACTCCTACCTGGTCCAAGAAAAGCTGCTGGCGATCGCGCAGGAGTCCGGCGCCGATGCCGTGCATCCTGGGTATGGCTTCCTTGCCGAGAACGCCGGCTTCGCCCAGTCCGTCCTGGACGCCGGGTTGATCTGGATCGGCCCGCCACCGGCGGCCATCGACAGCCTCGGCGACAAGGTCAAGGCACGTCACATCGCGACGCGCGCGAACGCCCCGTTGGTTCCGGGCACGAAAGACCCCGTCGATGACGCCAGCGAGATCGTGGCTTTCGCGCAGGAACACGGACTTCCGGTAGCGATCAAAGCCGCGTACGGCGGCGGCGGGCGCGGGCTGAAAGTGGCGCGCACCCTTGAGGAGATCCCGGAGTTGTTCGAGTCCGCGGTACGCGAAGCGGTCAGCGCCTTCGGCCGCGGCGAATGCTTCGTCGAGCGGTACCTGGACCAACCGCGACACGTGGAAACCCAATGCCTGGCCGACCAGCACGGCAACGTCGTCGTGGTCTCGACCCGTGACTGCTCGCTGCAGCGCCGCCACCAGAAACTGGTGGAAGAGGCTCCAGCGCCGTTCCTGTCCGATCAGCAGAACGCCGAGCTGATCCGGGCGAGCAAGGCCATCCTGCGCGAAGCCCACTACGAGGGCGCCGGCACCTGCGAATACCTGGTCGCCGTCGACGGCACCGTCTCGTTCTTGGAGGTCAACACCCGACTCCAGGTCGAGCACCCGGTCTCCGAAGAGGTCAGCGGCATCGACCTGGTCCGCGAACAGCTGCGAATCGCCAACGGTGAAGAACTCGGCTACTCCGATCCGCAGCTGCGTGGGCACTCCTTCGAGTTCAGGATCAACGGCGAAGACCCTGGTCGTAACTTCCTGCCGGCTCCTGGCACGGTGATGACCTTCAACCCACCAAGCGGGCCCGGCGTCCGGCTGGATTCGGGCGTTGAGCAGGGTGATGTGATTTCGGGTCAGTTCGACTCCATGCTGGCCAAGCTCATCGTCACCGGTCGAAACAGGCAAGAGGCGCTGGAACGGTCGCGTCGGGCACTGGCTGAGTTTGAAGTCGAGGGAATGCCGACGGCGCTGACGTTCCACCGAGCGGTCGTCGATGACCCAGCGTTCGCCCCAGCCGATCCCGAAGCGTCGTTCAGTGTGCACACCCGCTGGATCGAGACCGAGTTCAACAACACGATCGAGCCGTATAGCGGGCCCACTGCGGACGCCGTGGAACCACCGCCGGAGCGCACCAAAGTCGTCGTCGAGGTCGGTGGGAAGCGCCTCGAAGTCTCGTTGCCGGGCGACCTTGCGCTCGGCGGTGGGGGCGGCGGCGCGGCAGCGTCGAGCTCACGTCGTAAGGCCCCCCGGCGCTCTGGCGGCGCTGGCGCACGCGGAGCGGCGGCCTCGGGTGACTCGCTCACCGCGCCGATGCAGGGCACGATCGTCAAGATCGCGGTGCAGGAGGGCTCAACCGTCGCTGAAGGCGACCTGCTCATCGTGTTGGAGGCGATGAAGATGGAGCAGCCCATCAACGCGCATAAGGCAGGCGTCGTCACCGGGCTGAAGGCGGCCGTCGGCGAGACTGTCACCTCCGGCATGGTCTTGGGCGAGATCAAGGACGCCGAGGCCGCCGAGGCCGCGGAGTAGCCCACCGGACAATCGGTAAGGGGCCCGGGTCATCCCGGGCCCCTTCGTCATGCTTCGTACTGATCAGCCAGTTGAGGTCAGGCCGAGGGGGTCGTCGGCGGCGTGTCCTGCGCGGGCGTGACCTTCGGCGAAGCGCTCTTGACTGGGGTGGCCTTGACCGGGGTGGCCTTCACGGGCGTGGTCTTGGCTGGCTTTGGGGCGGGCGCGGTGGGCATGGTGGGGATGGAGTCTGGGTCGCGCTTGCTGCTCGGACCCTCGTCCTTGGCCACGCCGAGCACATTGCCGACCAGCTCACTGCCTTTGGCGACCTGGTCAGAGAATTTGCTGCCGGTGGACTTGTTGACCACCTGCTCCACTTTGTCCAACCCGGTGCGGACCTTGTCCGAGTTGTCCGAAATAACCTTTTGGGCCTTGTCCACCAACCCACTCAGATCGGGCATATTCGACTCCTTCTCATCGGGTGCCCCGTCGCGACCCCGGCCAATCAGTCCGGCCGGCGCGACAAGTCCATGGATCTCATGAAACGGCACCGCGCCACCAGCGGGCGTGGCACAGGGTTGTGCCCTCACTCACTCAGGCTGGCCTCGCACGGTAGCCCAGCCACATTCGCACAGCGTTCGCGTCATTACAGCGCCCGACGCGAATCGCTGGTTCGACGCTCACGATAGCGGTCGACCGTGAAGCAATTAGGCTGCCCCCTAAGCCGACGCGCTTCAAGTCCGGCTCACGGCCACGTCGAGGGTGGCACCATGCCGCTCAGTCCCCTTCCGCGAGTCATCGTGGGCCTGTTTCGCCGAGGAGCTGCGACCCATGCGTCACCATCGCCCGCAGACCGCCGAACCGCTGCGCGCCGACCTCTTCGATGCGGCCGAACGCTGGGTCGGTGACGATCCCGATCCGATGACCCGAGCCCAGCTCGACGATGTCTTGGACCGTGCTCGCGCTGGGGGCGAGCAGGCCGGTGAGGCCATGCGCATCCTGACGGACTGCTTCGCGGGTCTGCTCGAGTTTGGGACCGCCGGGCTGCGCGGTGCGATGGGCCCGGGCCCGAACCGGATGAACCGCGCGGTGGTGATCCGCACGGCCGCCGGACTGAGCGCGTACCTCAAGCAGCGCATCGCCAACCCGATCGTGGTGATCGGGTACGACGCCCGGCACGGCTCGCTGGACTTCGCGATCGACACCTGTGCGGTCGTCACGGCCGCGGGAGGCAGGGCCCTGCTGCTGCCCGCAGCGTTGCCCACGCCGGTGCTGGCGTTCGCCATCCGCACCCTCGGGGCAGATGCCGGGGTCATGGTCACGGCTAGCCACAACCCGCCGCAGGACAACGGATACAAGGTGTACCTCGGCGACGGCGCGCAGATCATCCCCCCGGCCGACCTGGACATCCGCACCCAGATCCTGGCGATCCAGGCGACGGCCGATGTCGAACGGGCCGACGACGGCTGGACCGTGCTTGAGCCGTCCATCGTTGCGGACTACGTCGCAGCGGTCACCGGGATCCTGACACCGAACGGTCCCCGGGAGGTCAACCTGGTGTACACGGCCCTGCACGGGGTGGGCGGGGACGTGATTCATCGGGCCTTCCAGATGGCGGGGTTCAGTGCGCCGGTCGCGGTGAGCGAGCAGGCCGACCCCGACCCGGACTTCCCAACCGTGGCCTTCCCGAACCCCGAAGAACCCGGCGCTACCGACAAAGCACTCGACCTCGCTCGGCGGCTGGACGATCAGGCCGGGTCGGACCACAGCCGACGGATCGACGCGGTGATCGCCAACGACCCCGACGCCGACCGGTGCGCGGTCGCCGTACCGGATCCGGGCGCGGCCACCGAAGACAATCCGCGGGGCTGGCGGATGCTGCGCGGTGACGAACTCGGCAGCCTGTTGGCGGTCTACCTGGTCGAGCGCGGGGTGCGGCCCGGTGGTGTGTTGGCCCGATCGATCGTGTCCTCCCGACTGCTCGCTGCCATCGCGCAGCACGCCGGGCTGGGTTCGGCCGAGACACTGACCGGTTTCAAGTGGATCGCTCGGACGCCTGGGCTGGCCTATGGGTATGAGGAAGCGCTGGGCTACTGCGTGGCTCCCGACCTGGTCCGCGACAAGGACGGGATCAGCGCTGCCCTCATGTTCGCCGAGTTCCTGGCGACCTTGAGGCAGCGCGGGCAGAGCGTGACGCAACGCCTGCACGAGTTGTACCAGCAGCATGGGGTGTATGCCAGCGACGCCTTCTCGGTCCGCGTCACGGACCTGTCGGTCATCGACGCCGTGATGGCCCGGCTGCGCCAGCATCCGCCATCGCGGATCGGGGATGTGGCGGTGACCTCGTGGGACGACCTGGACGACGGTGGCGCGGACCTGCCGCCGACCGACGCGCTGCGCTACCACTTGCGCGACGACACCCGGGTCATCGTGCGCCCGAGCGGCACCGAACCAAAGCTCAAGGTCTACCTCGAGGCGATCGTGCCGGTGGGGGCCGACGGTCAGCTGGACGGCGGGCTCGAGCTCGCCCAAACCGAAGCCGCCCGACGCCTGGCAGCCGTCCACGCGACCATGACGCAGCTGACGGCACCCTGATCCGAGCGATCAATCCTCCCGGTGCGCTCGGGACTGGCTGAATGCCGGCAGGCAGATCGACAGGTAGCGCACTCCGTCCGGCCCAGCGGTGTAGCGGACCCGCTCACCTCGGCGAACGATGATGGCCTGACCGTCCTTGACCCGAGCCTGTCCCCCGTCGTGATCGACCAGCAGCAGCCCGGACAGGAGCACCGTGACCTCGTCGAATTCAGGGCGTTGGTGGGGTTCGGTCCACCCGCCTGGCGCCGACATGCAGGCCACCGAAACGACGTCGTGTCCGGTGCTGGCCAGACCAACATGCTCGTCGATCGTTTTTCCGCCCGCGGCGGGGATCCGGGTGGGCTGTTGAATGAGCTCTGGCACGGTTGCACGCTACGTCGTAGCGGCGATCCCTACGGCAGGGCGGCCACCATTCGGTCGACTGCCTGCGGGATCAGGTCGGGGTGGCAACCGAGATTCATCCGGACGTGTCCGGCACCGGGGGCACCGAAGGTCGACCCGAAGCCCAGCGCCAACCGGCCCACGTCCAAGATCCGTCGCCCCGGCTCCTCGCCGTACCCGCAGGAGCGGACGTCGATCCACGCCAGGTAGCCGGCCTGCGCGGGCGTGCAGGCAGCGGCCGGGAGTTTGGCGGCCAACTCCTGCTGCAGCAGTGCGTGGTTGGCGGCCAGGTGCTCGATCAGCGCGCCGAGCCACTCGCGTCCCTGCCGGTAGGCCGGAACCGCCGCCATCGCGCCGAAATGCCCAGCGTTCCAAGGAAGAATGTGCCGCTGCCTGGCCAGGAGCGCCTCCCAACGCTCGTCCTCGAAGATCAAAAACGCTGCCTTCAGGCCCGCCAGATTCCAGGCCTTACTCGGTGAATGCAGCGCCACCCCGGTCCGCCGGGCCGCGTCGGAGACGGTCAGGTACGGCGTGAACTGGTGCCCTGGCAGGGTCAGCGGGGCATGAATCTCATCAGAGACCACCAGGACGTCGTACCGGGCGGCCAGCTCGGCGAGCTCGGCCAGCTCAGCAGGTGGAACCAGACGGCCCACCGGATTGTGTGGGTGACACAGGACATAGCCCCGGACCCCGTCGGCGAATGTCCGCTCCAGAGCGGCTAAGTCGAGCTTCCACTGTTGTTCGGGCCCGAGCAGCGGTACGTCGACGAGCTGCATCCCGGCGCGGCCGGGCCAGACATGGAACGGCGGGTAGACGGGAGAGGAGATGGCTACCGGCGCGCCGGGCGACAGGAGCGTCCTCAGGACGGTGATGCCTGCGGCACTGACATCCGAGGCGAGGATCGTTCGTTGCGGGTTCGGCGCCCACCCCCACGCCCATCGAGCGAAGTCGGTGAACGCAGCCCCAGGCTCGCCATCCATCGGCGGGTACCCGGTGTCGCCGCGTCGCACGGCGTCGATCAGCACCCGCGCGATTGGCTCGGCCAGGAGGCAATCCAGCTCCGCCACCGGCATCGGCAAGACGTCGGCGTCGTACTGGGTCCATTTGGCGCTGCGGCGCGTTCGCAGCTGCGCCAGCGGGGGGAACTCGACGTGCGCGGCCATGCTCACACTCTCTCAAAGGCTTCGCGTCGGCATCGTGACCACAACGCCGACCGCCAAACGGTAGGCAACGCTGCTTAGAGTTTGACGCTCTCCTGCGGGGTGACCTCGATACCTTTGCTCTTGGCCGTGTTGAGCAGCTCGTCCATGGCGCTCCCGGCTCCGGCGATCGCGCCGAGGTCGCCGCTGGCGATCCTGTCCTTGAGGCCGTCCAGAGTGTTGCTCAGCTTGGTCAGTGGGTTGATGAAGACTTTGCACAGCCCGGGATCGGCTTTGACGTTCTTCGTGGCGTCCTTGAGCTGTTTCGCGGCGAACGCACCGGCCAGCCCACCCTTGACCACCGTCATGGTCCGCCCGTTGACGCCTTTCTGGAACTTGCCCGCACGGTACGGCTTATACAGCCACTGGTAGAAGGCGCCCGAGCCCAGCGCCAGGTTGGTGACGAAACGCGTCTTGGGAAACGCTTGCGTGTTGTTGGCCGGGCACTGGCTGACCGGGTCCGCAGTGCTGTCGGCCACGCCGGCCGTCGAACCGGCGGCAACCGTATTGCTCGCGGTCGCCGTCTTCGACGAGCCACCGCACCCCGCCAGCAACAATGAAACAACCAGCCCGGGCACGGTGAGCAAGCTCGTGGTCTTGCGCATAAGACTCCCTGCTCGCTTGCCTGGCCCGCGGCAGCGGGTCACCGCTTAGGGTAGGCGCGGGCCGAGGGCTTCGCCAAGACATTCCGCCGATACGCGCTCAGCTGGGCCCGTAGCCCGCGGTCTGCGGCACGTCCCTGACGGCCAGCGCTCCGAACGGCGCTGCGGCGAGCAACCTGGCACCGCAACCGATCGAGTCCTCGTCGGCGATCAGGTCGCCCCGATGCAAGTCGTACGTGCAGCCACCGGGAGTGCGGGTACCCAGCCGGACCAAGGCGCCCTCGCAGGTCTGCAACAGCCAGGCGAAATCCTCCCCACCCAACGATTGCTCGGTTGATCCGATCGAGTCCGGGCCGATGGCATGAGCGGCTGCCCAGGCGCACGCGTCGATACCACTGCGGCTGTTGACCACCGGCGGAACCCCCTGGCGGTAGTCCACCTCGCAGTGCGCGCCGTACGGCGCCACAACTTGTGCGATGAGTTCGCGAACCATGTCCTCCGATCCCGCCCAAGCCTGTGCATCCAGCATCCGTAACGTGCCTTGCACTTCCCCTTGATCCGGGATCACATTCGGGGAATGGCCGGCATGGATACTCCCCCACACCAGCGCCGCACCTGCCCGTGGGTCGAGCCGCCTGGACAATGCGGCCGGCACGTCGGTGACGACCTTGGCCAACGCGTAGGTGAGATCGGCGGTCAGGTGCGGGCGAGAGGTGTGCCCACCCTTGCCGGACAAACGCACGGTGATCGCGTCGGACGCGCCGGTGATCGCTCCGACGCGCAGACCCACCGTCCCCACGTCCCGGCGCGGATCGCAGTGCACCGCGAACACCCGATCCAAGTCACGCAGCAGCGTCGTGTCAGCCAGCATCCGGCCGCCGCCGGGCATGACCTCCTCGGCCGGCTGAAAGAAGAGCCGGACGGCGAGCCCGATCTCGGTCAGCGCCGCCTGCTGGGTCGCCAACGCGAGACCAGCCCCGAGCAGCACCGTGGTGTGCACATCGTGACCACAGGCATGGCTGACCCCTGGCACGCGGGAGGCGAATGGCAACCCGGTCCGTTCGGGCAGCGGCAAGGCGTCCAGGTCGGCGCGCAACCCGACCCGATACGTCGCGTCCACCGGTCCGAGGTCAACGCTCAGCCCGGAAGTCTCCAGCCGACGTGGCTCCAGTCCGGCCTGCTCCAAGCGGTCAGCGACCCGCTGCGTCGTCCGTTGTTCTTGCCAGGCGAGTTCGGGATTCCGGTGCAGGTCACGACGAAAGATCACCAGCTCATGCTCAAGGGAATCGATGGCCAAGCCCAGCGGCCCGGTCACCACCTCACCCGGGACCGTCGACGCCACGCCCGCACTCACATAGGCACGGTAACTGCTCGATGTACCCGCTGTTCACCGGATCGCCGCGTGGGATCGAGGTATCCCACGCGACGGGGCTAGACAGTCGATTAGAAGGCGACCCGAGGGGTGTAGGTACCCCACACATCGCGCAGGGCGTTACTCACCTCACCGCCGGTGGCCATCGCGGCCAATGCATCCTTCATCGGGTACAAAAGATTCTCCCCGCCGGGCTCCGCAGCGGCCTTCTTCAAACGCCCCAGCGCATCGTCGACAGTTGCCTGGCTGCGTTCCTTGCGCAGCTTGTCCAGTCGTTCGCATTGCTCAGCCTCGATCGTCGGGTCGACTCGAAGCGGTTCGTACTTCTCCTCCGCGTCGATCGTGTACTTGTTCAGCCCGACGATCGTGCGCTCGGCGGAGTCGATCTCCAGCTGGATCCGATACGCGGACCGCTCGATCTCCTGCTTCTGGAACCCTTGCTCGATCGCCTTGACCGCGCCGCCCTTGTCCTCGACGGCCTGCATGAGCTGGGTGATCGACGTCTCCAGCTCATCGGTCATCGACTCCATCACGTACGAGCCGGCGAACGGGTCGATGGTCTTGCAGACATCGGTCTCATAGGCGATGACCTGCTGGGTGCGCAGTGCCAGCCGAGCGGCTTTCTGGGTCGGCAACGCGATGGCCTCGTCGAAGGAGTTCGTGTGCAGCGACTGGGTGCCGCCCAGGACAGCACCAAGCGCCTGCAGCGACACGCGCACCATGTTCACTTCAGGCTGCTGGGCGGTCAGCTGCACACCCGCGGTCTGGGTGTGGAAACGCAGCATCTGCGACTTCGGGTTGACCGCCTTGAACTGCTCTTTCATCACCCGCGCCCAGATCCGGCGGGCGGCGCGGAATTTGGCCACCTCTTCAAGCAACGTGGTGCGAGCCACGAAGAAGAACGACAAACGCGGCGCGAAGGTGTCCACGTCCAAGCCGGCGGCCTGCGCCGCTCGGCAGTACTCAATGCCGTTGGCGAGCGTGAACGCAATCTCCTGCGCGGGCGTCGCCCCGGCTTCGGCCATGTGATAGCCGGAAATGGAGATGGTGTTCCAACGCGGCACCTCCTTGGCGCAGTAACCGAAGATGTCGCCGATGAGCCGCAACGATTCGGCTGGGGGGTAAATGTAGGTGCCGCGAGCGATGTACTCCTTGAGTACATCGTTTTGAATCGTCCCGGTCAGCCGCTGGGGGTCGACGCCCTGCTCAGCAGCCACCAACTGGTACATCAGCAGCAGCGTTGAGGCGGGCGCGTTGATCGTCATCGACGTGGAGATCTTGTCCAGCGGTAGCTCGTTGAACAGGATCCGCATATCTTCTAGCGAGTCGATCGCGACCCCGACTTTGCCGACCTCACCGCTGCTCAGAGGGGCGTCGGAGTCATAGCCCATCTGGGTGGGCAGATCGAAAGCGACGGACAGACCGCCGGTGCCAGCCTTGACCAGTTGGTGATAGCGCTCGTTGGACTCCTTGGCGGTGCCGAAGCCGGCGTACTGACGCATCGTCCATGGCCGCCCGGTGTACATGGACGGATACACCCCGCGGGTGTATGGGTATTCACCGGGTTCCCCGAGCTGTGCCGCCGGATCGAAACCCGAGAGATCATCGGCCCCGTACACCGATTGGATGGGGAGATCAGACTCGCTGCGCGCGGTGTTGTCTGGCATAGCGACAGCCTAATCACCAAACCCACTGGCAGGCTCGTGCGCGAAGCAGCGTACCGCCAGACCAGTGCGGTTCAGTCACGTCAATGCCGTGTGCCCATCCTCGATCAACCGGTCGACAAGCATTTTCACGTCCTGAGCGCGGTCGGTGCGGGTCACCAGGATCGCGTCGCCGGTGTCGACGACGATGACGTCCTGCATCCCCAAGACCGCCACCACCCGCCCCGCGGCAGGGACGACCAAACCGGTGCTCTCGCTGGCCAATACCAGCTCCGGCGAGCCGACCACATGCAATTCGTCGCGCTGGTGAGTCTCGGTCCGCTTCCGCAGGAGGTCGTTCAGCGACGCGAAGTCTCCGATGTCGTCCCAGCTGAACTCGGCCGGCACGACGGCCACCTTGCCTTCTGCGGCGGCCGGTTCGGCCAGGGCATGGTCGATGGAGATTCGTTCCAAGTCCTCCCAGATCTCATCCATCCGCTCGGGATGCGCGGCAATGGCTTTCAGGCCCTGCGCCAGCGCCGGGCGATAGCGCTCCAAGAGGTCGAGCAACACGCTGGCTCGGACCACGAACATGCCGGCGTTCCAGCGGTACGCGCCGGTCTCCAGGTAGCGCTGGGCGGTGACGCGGTCCGGCTTTTCGACGAACTTGCTCACCCGCAGCCCATCCGGCGCGCCGTCCACGTGCAGCGGCTCACCCTGGTGGATGTAGCCGAACCCGGTCGCAGGCTCGGTTGGCTCGATGCCGATGGTGGCCAGCCAGCCCTGCCGGGCGAGCACGATGGCCTGGCTGACGGTGGCCTGGAATGCTTCGATGTCAGTGATGACGTGGTCGGCGGCGAACGACCCGATGATCGCCCCAGCGTCCCGACGTGCCACCACCGCGGCGGCCAGACCGATGGCGGCCATCGAGTCCCGTCGGGCGGGTTCGGCGAGCAAGCCTGCGCGGGCCAACTCGGGCAGCTGCCGGTGCACTGCGTCCCGGTGCCGTTGCCCGGTGACCACGACGATCCGGTGGTCACACAATGGCTCGAGTCGATCCACGGTTTGCTGCAAGAGCGTCCGTCCGCTGCCGGTCAGGTCGAGCAGGAATTTCGGCGCGTCTTCACGGGACAAGGGCCAGAGGCGGGTGCCCGCGCCACCGGCCGGAATGACCCCCCAGAAATCGCCGACTCCGCTCTCGGCAATGCCGATGCCAGGCTCCGGTTGCGTCTGTTCTGGCACACTCATAGCGCAGACGCTACCCCGACCCCGTTCGGAGACTGCCGAACCGCCGGCACACCGGGGCTGCGGCTCTGCGCTCACCGTGGCTGGCCAGGGAAGGGACTACCCGAGCGGGTTGCTCCATATCCTTACGCTGTAGGCGTCGACGCAACCGTGAGGAGCTTGGCATGGGCAACGTTCGGCGGCGAGTATTGACCGCTCTCAACGCTGTCGCCCTCCCGATCATCTCCAACCCGGTCGTGATGCGATGGTTCGGCGTGATGGTCTGCGAAATCCGCTACACCGGAAGACGTTCCGGTCGCAACGTGCACCTCACCGCATGGTGGCACCCCGGGCCCGAGGGCGGCCGGATCGACGTCGCTGCGCCGGCCGACAAGACGTGGTGGCGCAACTTCCGCGGGAGCGGCGAGCCGATCGAGATCACGCTCGACGGGACGACGCGGGTGGGAACGGCGCGCGCCGTCCGCGACGAGGCAGGAAAGGTGCGCGTCGAGGTGACCTTCGATGGCTAACGTGCCGGCGTGGACTACACGTGGACGGACCTGGCGGGACTGACCCTGGCGCTGCAGTTCCCGAGCGCCGAGGGCACGGATGTCGGAGTCGTAGCGCGAACGCCGGACCGGATCGGACCGATCCAGTCTCAAACCGCGAGGTCGCCGTACCTTGCCTTGGCGGCTCGCCTGCCGGGCGTCGAGCTGCGACCATCAGCGCAGCGTACGAGCGGTCAGTCATCGTCCGCGGCAGCACGCTTCGCGGCACCGTACACACCTGCACACCGGCCGATCACGTTACGCTCGATGCGATCACCCGGATCGGCAACCGAGCGTTGTGGGCGCGCACGATGCGTCTGTCGACTCGGAGCCTGGAAGAGATGTGGGCAGGCATCGAGGGGTACGCGCACGACGACTGGCGCACCCCGGCCGAGCTCGCTGACCACGTACGGACCTGGATCGCCCCCCATGACCCGGCAGCCACACCTCGACTGGACAACGACGCAGGCCGCTACTTCGGCTTCGGGCACGCAGGGCTGCTCCGGCGGCCACTGACCGGGGGCTGGCAAAGCCAAGGGGCGCCCGGTTACCGCACCGCCGCAGGGGTCCTCGACAATGCTCAGGAACGCTCGGCACTGCATCGAGCGTCTGTCACGTGCGGGCTCCGTGGAACGCGAACATCCACTATGACGGCACGCTGGATGCATTGGTGCCGTCCAGCGCCACAAGCGTTCTCGACGTGGGCTGCACGACGAGCTGCACAGCCCCCAGTCGCGGAACGTGGGCGGGGGGCGCTGTGCGGGTGGGGCTGTTCGGTTCAGTTGGCCGCAGTGTCGGGCTGGGTTGGGGCGGGTGGTTGTCGGCGGGTGGCTAGGGCGGAGGTGAGTGAGACTTTGGAGGTGTATTGGATGCTGCCGTAGCGGAAGATTCGTACGGCGAGCAGCAGGACCAGGGCGCCTAAGACGATGAGTTCGGTGATCACGATTGCGCCTTGCCACCCTGGTAGGGACCCCAGGCCGTTGCGGAGCATGGCGGTGAAGGGGGCGGTGTAGGGGAAGTAGGTGAAGATCTGCACGATGGGCGAGGTTGGGTCGCTGACCACCAGGGACAGTGCGTAGAACGGGACGAAGAGCAGGATCATCATGGCCCCGTAGATGGAGCCTGCATCTTTGGCGGTGGGCATGATCGCCCCGGCGGCGACCAGAGTTGCGGTGAACAGCAACAACCCCCCGGTGAGCAGCAGCGCCCCCGTGATCATCGGGCCCGAGGCGAGTTGCAGGTTGGACAGGTCAAGGCTGGGTAGGGCCAGTTGGTCGCGGAACAACAGGTAGGCCACCAGGACCGGTAGGACGAACAGCAGGATCTGGACCAGTCCGACCAGGAACAAGGTGATGACCTTGCCGACGATCAAGGTGGTCGCGTTCAGCGTGGTCAGGATCATTTCGGTGACCCGGTTCTCTTTTTCTTCCAGGGTGCTGTTGAGCATCTGGTTGCCCAGCAGAATGATCACCATGTAGAAGATCACCAGGTACAGCAGCGGCGGGATCACCGCGTTCAGCCCGCCGCTCTCGTGCCCGTCGCGGTAGGTCGTGGACTGGAAGCTCGTCCCGCCGGCAGCCAGGGTGGCCAGTTGCGGCGAGCCGATCTTGTCGGTGACAGCGGTGGTCAGGACGAGTTCGGCGACGGCCTGGTACTGGCCGTTCTTGAAGATGCCCTGGTCTTGGCCGTAGACGCGTACCGGCGCGGTGGCGGGATCGGCGGGGTAGTCGAAGTAGGCCTGTACCTGCCCGGCTTGCACGTCCGCGACCGCCTGGTCGTGGTCGGTGGTGGGGGTACCGCCCAGCTGGCTGGCCAGGCTGGGGGTGATCAGTCCGGAGGCGTCGGTATAGAGGAAGCGGATCGAGGCGTTGGCTTGGTCTTTGACGTTCGCGTCGGTGGAGCTGCTGCTGATGTAGATCAGAGCGAACACGATTCCGATGATGACCGGGACAGCCAAGGTGGTGATCCAGAAGATTTTCTTCTTCAGAGTCCGGGTGAACTCGAACCCGATCACGGTGCCCAGGTTGTGCACGGCCATCAGCTGGCCACCTGTCCGGGCGCTGGCGTGGGCTGACCCTGGTCGGGTTCGCCGTAGATGGTCACGAAGATCTCATCCATCGACTTCCTGGTGGTGGTGAAGCTGCTCACCGCGACACCGGCTTCCACCAGCCCGCGCAGCACGCCCGCTTCGTCGGCGCCGTCGGCTAGGGACAGTTCGGCGTAGTTGCGTTGGACCAGCACGGCCTGCCAGTGCGGTGAGGAGGCGGGCAACTGCCCGGCGTACCGCAACCGGACGGTGCGCCCACCGTAGTGGTCTTGGATCTGCTCGATGGTGCCGTACGCCTGCGAGCGGCCGTCTTTGAGCATGATCACCCGGTCACAGAGGCGTTCGACTTCTTCCATCTGGTGGGTGATCATCAGCACGGTTGCCCCAGCCTGTTTCTGGTCCTCGATGATCGCCATCAGCAGTCGGCGGTTGAGCGGGTCGAAGCCTTTGGTCGGCTCGTCCAGGATCAGCAGGTCGGGCTCGTTCATGATCGTCACCCCGAGCTGGATTTTCTGCTGCTGCCCGCCGGAGAGTTTGTCGATGCGGGTGGTGGCCTTCTCGGTCAGGGATACCCGCTGCAAATAGTCCATCGACCAGGCCCTGGCTGCGGCCGCCGTGAGTCCTTTGAGGCGTCCGAAGTAGACCATCACGTCGATGACCTTCTCCTTCTTGTACAGGCCCCGCTCCTCGGGTAGGTAGCCCAGCCCGCTGCCCTGCCGCGGGGTGAAGGTGCGCCCGTTGACCAGCAGTGTGCCGGCGGTGGGCTGGTAGATGCCCAGCAGCGCCCTGATCGTGGTGGTCTTGCCCGACCCGTTGCTGCCCAAGAACCCGAACGTCTCACCACGACCGACCTGAAAAGAGAGGTCATCGACCACGGTGGCGCGTCCGAACGTCATCGTGAACCGGTCGATCTCGATCACCGCATCACGGCCTGTACCTGCTGCTGCCATGCCTGACACCGTACGCGGCAGGCAGCGACCCAACAGGGTAGGACCCGGGACACCGAACCCCCGAAAGCTCGCAGGAACCAGGCCCATGAATCCCGCGACACCCGCCCGCGTCCACGCAGCCGAAGTCATCCCAAACCCTTGAGGGAATCCCAGCACTGGACACCGGCGCGAGTCGGTAGCGCGAAACCGCTGCCAGGAGCTGGGCCCTCGGATCAGCCAGCGCGGCAGGTCCATCCGATGGTGCTGCGCCGCGGCAAGGGCCACCCCTTGGGCCGGAACTGGCTCAACGGGCTGAAACGGTTGTCCGGACACGGATTCGTCTGCGGGCGTACTGCGATGCTTACGGGAGCACACCCCGGCAGTAACTCGAGAGCCCGTCTCGTTCATCGATCCCCAATGAGTGACGAGTGGGTCCACGTCCGTCCGGTTCAGGGCGGACGCAGCCCGTTCGTCGGCGGTGCGTCCGCCGCTACGCTCTGGTGGCGTCCTGGCGCGATGCGCCAGCCACGTGGCGGCGCCGAGACCGACTACCACCAGCGCCATGTAACTGAGCAGGTACGTTGTTGCCGTGTCGTCGGAGACTGACATGACTGCGATCACGATTGCCACCACGACGCCTACGATCCCGATCGCGAGGAATACCGGCGCTGCCGCCCGATGACCCGTCCTCCAGGTCTGGTCACTTTGCAGCATTTGGGTGGTCTTGATCCCGGCGAAGAAGTTCCTTGGGAGGCGCTCGGTGCGGCTCGCGAGGCCGAGGGCAAGATGCACCACACCAACAAGAGCGCAGGTAACTGCGGCCAGGGTCAATCCTAGGGAACCATCCGCATGATCAAGGACGTTGACGCCCCCGCACTACGATCGGCGCATGAGTCGTGACTGACTCAACAGCAGCGACAATCCCGGACCCCGGAGGTTCTGTCAGGCTGTTGGCATCGCGACGATGAGATGGGTGCTGCACCCTTGAGCGGTTCGCGAGCGCCATGCGGACGCAGTCGTTGCCGCCGACAAAGGCGCCCAGAGTGCTCGCTCGACCCGCGACCGCGACGCACTGTTGACTGCCGTGCCGATGCCCATGAAGATGCTCAAGCCTGTGAACGCGCGAACTCGAGTCCTGAATGAGCCGCTGCCACGAAGCACAAGGAACACTCCAGCGCCGTACCCCATCGCAGCGAAGCCGCTGATGGCACGCAGGTGATTGGGCAAGGTGCCGTTACGGGGAAAGCACCGAAGACAAGCAACGCCGCGGCTGTGGCCCTTTCCGGACGGCTCGTGTACATACCCGGACGCTACAGCTTGCCTTGTCCGTGAATCGCTACCGCGCTGCTTGCCGAGACACGCCCCGGGCGACGGCTTCAAACGGGGCTTCATTGGAGCGCACTATCTCGGATACCGCAGCAATGTGGCGTGGGGTCATCGGTGCGGCCCACGGTCTTCACTTCATGAGCACAGACGTCGTCCTTCCAAGGACTGGTATCCTAGTGCCAGAATATAAGTCATGCCTAAGGGTCTGACCGATGCGGAGCTCGTTCTCATCGGGCTCGTCGCGGAGCATCCTCGTCATGGCTATGAGCTGGAGACAGTGATCGCGGACAGAGGCGTCCGGGAGTGGACAGCCTTGGGCTTCTCCTCGA
>CAJDVI010000030.1_pt1 | contig 16909 bp, 17 predicted proteins | sample 7391351 | NCBI WGS metagenome assembly CAJDVI01 (sample SAMEA7055704, study PRJEB34461) | soil metagenome | biome: terrestrial ecosystem; feature: Peninsula; material: soil | place: Antarctica | collected 2016 | reverse complement strand
CCCACTGGTCCTGGGTGGGGCGGGGGAGATCTTGGATCAGGGCAGGGTGGCCTGGACCGCGACCGCTGGTCAAGTCGCCCACCTGCGACATCGGGACAAGGGGTGCTCGTTTCCTGGGTGTAACCGCCCGCCGGGGTTCTGCCAAGCCCACCACATCCAGCACTGGGCCCAAGGCGGGCCCACCGACATCAACAACATGGCGTTGCTGTGCACCCGGCATCACGTGATCGTGCACCGCGACGACTACACCGCCGAAGTCACCGCGACCGGCGCCGTGCACTGGCAACGCCAACACCCACCGCCCCTGGCACGAGCCGGCTGACCCCAGTCGCCAGGTCGCCAGGTCGCGGAGTGTGCTCAACCGGGCCCGGCATGGGTTCCGCGATGGTCAACGCTGAGGTTTCTGGGCTGCTCGCGGTCCACGGTGCACGTTGCACCACGGGAAACCCGTGGCGAACGCGCGTCGTTCAGCGCTTGACCTTGCCCGCCTTGAGGCACGACGTGCACACATTCAATCGTTTCGGCGTGACCCCAGTGGGGCCGACCTTTGCGCGGACCTTTTGGATGTTGGGCATCCACCGACGGGAGGTGCGGCGGTGGGAGTGTGAGATCTGGCGACCGAAGCTCGGTCCCTTGCCGCAGACGTCGCAGTGCGCAGCCACTGTGTGCTCCTCGAAGGTGCTGTGATAGGTGATCGGATCGTCCGCGCAGAGGGCTCGTGCCGGGTCGAGTCAGGCTCGTGTCCTGGTGACAAAGGGTTCCCAGAGCGGACGCGCCGGGGCCGGGCTCCAGCGGATATCCGCTTTAGGGTAGCCGAGCCGGCGTACCGGCCCCAAACCGGTCTAAAGGACCGCTGCCCGACGCTGGAAGCGATTGATGAATGCGTGCTGGCGCAGGAGCCGGACTAGCCTTCCCTGAAAGCCCGTCAGGGCGTTCGATTCATCGGGAGACGTCGTCATCACGTCAACGCGGCCGACGCGCCGTGGATCAAAGGAGCAGCAGCTGTGAGTCCCGTGCCCTCGGACCGCGCCGCGAGTCTGCCGTTGTCGACCCTTGACGCTGCCGACTTGCGGCGCTGGGCGTTCCGCGCGGAATCGAACCTGAAGGTGCACCGCCAACTCATCGACGCCCTGAACGTCTTTCCAGTGCCTGATGGCGACACCGGGACGAACCTGTTCATGACGTTGCACTCGGCGCTTGGGGGGTTGGTCGGGACCTATCTCCGCCAGTCACCTGACGTGAGCGTGGTGGCCGGCGCCCAAGCGCTGACCCAGCACATGCTGCTGAGCGCACGGGGCAATTCCGGGGTCATTCTGAGCCAGCTGCTTCGCGGATTGGCCGACGCTCTGGCGGCCGAGCCGCCGTCGGAGGGGGTCATCGATGGACCACTGGCCGCGCGGATGCTGCGTGGTGGCGCCCAATGCGCCCGGCGTGCGGTGAGTGAGCCGGTTGACGGCACCATTCTGACCGTGGCGGATGCGGCTGCCGAGGGGGGCGAGCGCGCGGCTGCTCGCGGTGGATCGCTGGCGAAGGTCACTGGCGAGGCACTGGAAGCCGCGGTACGGGCATTGGCGAACACCCCCGGGCAACTGCCGCCGCTGGCCCGGGCCGGGGTTGTCGATGCCGGTGGGGCGGGGCTCGTGGTGCTCTTGGGAGCGTTGCACGAGGTGGTCACGGGGGTCGCGCCCGGGCGCAACGGATACGTCGACCCGACGCGGTGGTGGGTCGGCGGGGTTCCCAAACCGCTGCGTGGGGGGGAGCCACACCAGTCCGGGTCGGGCGCCTATGAGGTCATGTATCTTCTTGAGGCCTGCTCGGACGACGACGCGGACCGGCTCAGAGACCGGCTTGGCCGGCTTGGCGAATCGGTCATGGTGGTTGGTGACCGCCGGCTACGCACCGTGCACGTGCACTTGGACGACGCAGGCGCGGCGGTGGAGGCCGGGCTGGGGATCGGTCGGCTGTCGGCGATCCGGATCACCTGGTTGGCGGGCGACTCGACCGCTGCGCAGCCAACCGGTCGGTCGGGCTGCCGAGTGGACACCCCGGCTGACCCGGCTGACACGTCGCACGGCACTCTGACTAATCTTTTGGCTGATGATCTGGCTGATCCTCTGGCTGAGGAACTCATTGAGGGCTTCGGTGTCGACTCCACTGACGACCTGCCTGAGGAGGCGGTGGCGGCGGTGGTGGCGGCAGCCCGAGTTGGGGCGGTGGCCTGTGCCCCCGGGCCGGGTTTGATCGCGGGCTTTCGGGACGCCGGCGCCCAGGTCGTCGAGAATCGCCCCGGGCATCGCGCCACGACAGGCCTGATCTTGGCGGCGGTCACCGCGACGGGTTCTTCCGAGGTCGTGGTCCTGCCCAATGACAGCGACGCGCTGCTGGCCGCGCAAGCCGCCGCGCAGCTGGCCTGTGCGCAGGGACTGGCAGTGCACGTCATACCGACGGTGTCCCCGATCCAGGGCATGGTCGCTCTCGCCGTCCTCGATCCCGCCGGGGCCCTGCCCGACAACCTTGTCCGGATGACTGAGGCTGCCGCGCTGGTCAGGTGCGGCCGAGTGGCCTTCGCGACCCGCCCCGCGCATACCGACGTGGGCGTATGTCGCGCAGGTGACGTGCTGGGGTTGATCGGCGAGTCCGTCGTCGTGCTCGACGTGGAACCGGTCGAGGTGGCGATGCGGCTGCTCGACCGGCTCGACGTAGCCGACGCTGAGCTGGTCACCCTGGTTTCCGGTCAGGATCACCCGCAGCTGGGGGACCGGGTGGCGGCGCGGATCTCCCGACGTTGGCCGACAGCCGAGGTCACCACGCTCATCGGCGGTCAGCCGGTGGACGGGCTTCTGGTCGGCGTGGAGTAGAGCGCGCCATGGCTGGGCTCGACACTCCCCTGAAACGGCTGCTTCCCGCGGACGTGGCGCGAAAGCTTGCCAGTCACCGGCAGATCACCACCGCCGCGGAGTTGCTCTGGTTTCTGCCGCGTCGCTACCTTGATCTGCGCACCGAGGTCGCCGAGCTGCTCCCTGGGAGCTACGCGGTCTTCGCCGGGACCGTGCTGACCGCCAACGCGCGGCCGATGCGCAACCGCCGGGGGCGGCTGCTCAACGTCACGGTTCGCAGCGGCGCCAATGAGATCGACCTGGCGTTCTTCTCGGCGTACGGCCATGAGCGCAAACTCGTCCCAGGAGCCTCCGGGCTGTTCGCCGGCACGGTCAGCGAGTATGGACGCAGGCTGCAGTTGGCGCACCCGGCGTACGAAATGATCGGCGAGGACGACCAGGGTAGAGCCGACGACCTGATTCAGGATGTCCTTACGCAGCGATACATGCCGGTGTATCGCGAGGTGAAGAACTTGCCGTCATGGACCTTGGCGCGGGCTGTGGCGGGGGTGCTCGACGCGTTGGCGCCGCTGTCCGACCCAGTCCCCGCACAGGTGTTGGATCGACACGGGCTTCCTGGGCTCGAGGCAGCGTTCGCGCTGGTCCATGCGCCGCCCTCACTCGAGGCAGCGACCCGGGGCCTGGCACGGCTCCGGTACGACGAGGCGTTGACGCTGCAAGTCGTGCTGGCCCAGCGGCGCCATGCGCACCAGGGCGCTCGAGCAGTGCCGCGGCGCCCAACAGCCGCGGGACTGTTGCAGGCATTCGACGCGCGGTTGCCGTTCGCGCTGACGGCTGGGCAACGATCGGTTGGGGAGCAGCTGTCCGACGACCTGGCCCGGACCTGGCCGATGCACCGGCTGCTCCAGGGCGAAGTCGGGTCCGGCAAGACGGTCGTGGCGCTGCGCACCATGCTGGCGGTCGTCGACACCGGAGGGCAGGCCGCGCTGCTGGCGCCCACAGAGGTGCTCGCCTCGCAGCACCATCGTTCGATCACGGTGATGCTGGGCGACCTGGCCGAGGGCGGGATGCTGGGCGGGGCCGAGCAAGGCACCCGGGTGGCGTTGCTGACCGGCAGCCAGTCGGCCGCCCAACGCAAGGTCGCCCTATTGCAGGCCGCCTCCGGGGAAGCGGGCATCGTCGTCGGCACCCACGCGCTGATCCAGGAGCGGGTCCAATTCGCAGACCTGGGGCTCGTGGTGGTCGATGAGCAACACCGATTCGGAGTGGCCCAGCGGGATGCCCTTCGCGGAAAAGCCAAGATCGACCCGCACGTCCTGGTGATGACTGCGACCCCGATCCCGCGAACGGTCGCGATGACCGTCTTCGGTGACATGGATACCAGCGTGCTCACTGAACTGCCCGCCGGCCGGTCTCCCATCGCCTCGCACGTCGTCGACAACCCCGGTTGGTACGAGCGCGCTTGGGCCCGAGTCGCCGAGGAAGTGGCCAAAGGGCACCAGGCGTACGTCGTGTGCCCGCGGATCGGGGATGACGACGATGACAAGCCCGGCAGGGAGGCGAATGGCGGAACGAACAGCGAGACTGACACCGCTGACGAGACCGACACCGCTGACGAGACCGATGATTCGACGAACGGCGACACGGAGGATGACGGACTCACCGCGGCATCGGCCGGTGCGGCCACGCCGCCCCGCTCGGTGCTGGAGGTTCGGGACGAACTGGTGGGAAACTCGGTGCTGTCCGGGCTTCGCATCGAGGTCCTGCACGGCCGGTTGCCCGCCGAGGCCAAGGAATCGGTGATGACTGCCTTCGGCGCAGGCCAGGTCGACGTCCTGGTCTCGACCACGGTCGTCGAAGTGGGCGTGGACGTCCCCAACGCCACGGTCATGGTGATCATGGACGCCGACCGGTTTGGGGTGTCGCAGCTGCATCAGTTGCGCGGTCGAGTTGGGCGGGGATCGGCGCCAGGCCTGTGTCTGCTGGTCACTGGCTCGCAGGCGGAGTCGGCCCGGGAACGGGTAGCTCAGGTGGCCGCGACCAATGACGGGTTCGAACTGGCCCGGATCGACCTCGAGCAGCGACGAGAGGGCGACGTGCTGGGTGCTCGACAGAGCGGGCATGGCTCGTTGCGCCTGTTGCGCCTCAACCGCGACGAGCAGGTTATCGCCGATGCGCGGGCCGACGCGGCGCGACTGGTCGGCGATGATCCGGAACTGAGTCAGCACCCGGAGCTAGCTCGCGCCGCGGCGCGATGGCTCGATGAGGAGCAAGCAGCGTACTTGGAGCGTGGCTGATGGCCGCCGTGCCAGGTGATGCCAGGTGACCCGGATCATTGCGGGCAGATACGGCGGACGACGGTTGACCACGCCGACCGGTGCGGCCACCCGGCCGACCAGCGAGCGGGTCCGTGAGGCGATCTTCGCCCGACTTGATCACCTTGGCGTCCTGGTCGGTGCGCGGGTGCTGGACCTCTTCTGCGGCGCCGGTTCGCTGGGACTGGAAGCGGTCTCCCGTGGGGCATCTTCACTGGTGCTGGTCGACGCGGCGAAGGCAGCGACGGCGGTCGCCACCAAGAACGTCACGACCCTGGAGGTCCCGCAGGTCCAGGTGGTGACCGCCGACGCGGGGCGGTACCTGACCCGCCAAAGCGGCGCCGGGTTCGACGCGGTGCTGCTCGACCCGCCGTACGACCTGCCCGAGCGGGAGTTGACGGCGCTGCTGGCCGCCTTGGCCGTTCCGGGTTGGTTGAATCCGGGAGCCGTCCTGGTCGCCGAACGCTCCACCCGCTCACCGGAGCCGATCTGGCCGGACGGCTGGGGTCCGGTGATCTCGAAACGGTACGGCGAGACGACGGTGTGGTTCGCCGATGTTTGAGCATGCCGGCAGTCACGATTTGCGCGTTATGTCTTGAGCCGGTCGACATCGGGTCACGCCATGGTCACAGCTGGGAAGCAGCAGCCGATGAGGCGGTGGACTCAACCTAAGCTGCCCGGGTGACACGATCGCGTCGGGCTCGTCAGCGGATGGCCGGGCTCTCCCTGCTGGCCGGTGTGGTCGCGGTGTTCGCGTTGGTCGTCGCACACTCGCCGCTGGCGGTGGGCCTGTCCGCCGTGGTGGCCGTTGGGCTCCTGGTAGGGGCGTGGTCGTGGCGCGCGGAGCGGGGCGTCTCCCACTGGGATGCCCAGGCGCACAACGTTCGCGAGGGCCGAGTCATCGTGTACTGGCGTCCCGGGTGTGCTGCCTGCTATCGACTTCGCCTGTCCCTTGGCCAGCGGGGTCGGCGGGCGTCCTGGGTGGACATCTGGGCCGACGACGAGGCCGCCGCATTTGTGCGGGACTTGAACCAGGGGTCTGAGACGGTGCCCACGGTCATTCTCGGGGATGGGTCGGCGCTGACGAACCCGACCACCGACGTCATCGCCGAACAGTTGGCGCACTGAACCACGGTGGCGAGTGTGGCGAGGGTGGCCACGGCCAACCATGCCCGGCCGGCGGCGCTGCTACGTTGCCGCCATGGAACCCGTGCCCCCGCTGTCAGACGCTGATCGCCCAGTCCGCCGGTGCGTCTGCCCAGGCTCCTATGATCCGATCACCCTTGGTCATCTGGACGTCATCAAGCGAGCCGCCCAGCTGTACGACGAGGTCGTCGTCGCGGTGCTGTACAACCAGGCCAAAGAGGGCATGTTCACCCCGGCCGAACGTCGGGAGCTGATCAACGCAGAATGTGCGCAACTGCCGAATGTGCGAGCCATCGAGTTCCAGGGCCGGCTGCTGGTCGACGTCTGCAAGGAACTGCAGATCGCTGCCATCGTCAAGGGCCTGCGGGGCGAAACCGACTACTCCTACGAATTGCCCATGGCCGTGATGAATCGGTACCTGACCGGCGTCGAGACGGTGTTCCTGCCCGGTGACCCGTCGTACACGCAGGTGTCGAGTTCGCTGATCAAGGAGGTCGCCAGGTTCGGTGGTGACATTTCCGGATTAGTCGGCCCAGGGGTCGCGTCGGCGTTGGCCGCCAAGCTTGGCTAAAGCTGGTGTCGGCGGCCGGTTTGGGACCACCGGACCTACCCGGTAAACTCAGCGGTCGGCCTGTGCCGCCGCTGTCTGCTGCAGAACGCGGCTGCACGAAGCGCTCGTGCCAGCTTGCGGCTCCCACCGCCGGTGATCACCGATTCGCTGCATGATTTATCCCAACGAACCTCTGGATGTCTTATGACCGGCCTTGATCCACGCAACCCGATGGTGTTCGACGCCCGGGTGCTTGGGCGACGGGCCGGCTCAATGGTCGAGTCGCAGCGATCTATTCCGGTCACCGCCGCGATCGGCGAACTCGGTACCGAGGTGGTCGCCGTCAAGCCCGGCGCTGTGCTGCAGGTCGACCTGCGGCTGGAATCTGTCCTGGAGGGAGTGCTGGCTACCGGGACGGTCCAGGCCGACGCCGAGGGCATCTGCGTACGATGCCTGGAGCCGGTCACCGTGCCGGTGACCGCGACCTTCCAGGAAATGTTCGCCTACGGCGACCGCGCAGCGCACCATCACGACGTCGGCGCTGACACCGACGATGAGCAGGTCTTCGTCCTGGTGGCCGACCTGCTGGATGTGGAGCCGATGCTGCGGGATGCGGTGATCCCGGCGCTGCCGTTCCAGCCGGTGTGCCGACCGGACTGTCCGGGACTGTGTGACCAGTGTGGTGCCCCGCTGGCGGACGACCCCGACCACGCACACGAGGACGTCGACCCGAGATGGGCGGCCCTGGCCAGCTTGGCCTCGCCGCCAGCGATGAGCTCCGCACCCGGCCCGTCAGGGCCGGGCGAGCACGAGACCGATCAAGAGACGAGGAACTGACGTGGCTGTCCCCAAACGCAAGATGTCGCGCTCCAACACCCGTTCGCGTCGCGCGCAGTGGAAAGCGACGCCGACCACGCTGACCGCTTGCCCGCGCTGCGCGGCGCCCAAGCAACCGCACCTGGCCTGCCCGTCCTGCGGGACGTACAACGGGCGGTACTACGCGGCCGCGGAGCGCTCCGAGCACCAAGGCTGAACTCCCACTGATGGGTTCCTCGCGCAGTAGGTCTGACCAGCGTCCCCATACCGAGTTGGCCGTCAAGCTTGAGGCAATCCTCGGGGTCGGGACCGATCCGGGGTTGCTCAAGCATGCCCTGACGCACCGCTCGTACGCGTATGAGCACGGCGGGGTTCCGAACAACGAGCGTCTGGAATTCCTGGGCGACTCGGTGCTCGGGCTGGTGGTGACCGAGGCACTGTACGCCGACAACCCGGACCTGCCCGAGGGACAATTGGCCAAGCTGCGGGCCGCGGTGGTCAACATGCGGGCGCTGGCCGAGGTCGGGCGGGTCCTCGGGTTGGGTCAGTACCTGCTGCTTGGGCGGGGCGAGGACAGCACCGGCGGCCGGGACAAGGCCTCGATCCTGGCTGACACCGTCGAGGCGCTGATCGGCACCGTGTACCTGGCACACGGGATCGATCGGTCCAGGTTGTTCGTGCACCACCTGGTGGATCCGCTGATGCGTAGCTCCGCGCGGCTCGGGGCCGGTCTGGACTGGAAGACCAGCCTGCAGGAGCTCGCCTCGTCGGCCGGGTCTGGGATGCCGGAGTATCGGGTGAGCGAACGGGGACCGGACCACGAGAAGGTGTTCACGGCCGTGGCCGTGATCGCCGAGGAGTCTTTCGGCCAGGGCACTGGACGCAGCAAGAAAGAGGCCGAGCAACGGGCTGCCGAATGTGCGTGGCAGGCGCTGTCCCGGCGAGCCGAGGACGCGGTGGCGCAGGAGGCACCACACGGGGCCGACGACGTCCTTGGCGGTGCCGGGCCGTGGGTCGCGCCGACTGCCTGAGCAGCTCAGTTCTGGCGTTTCCTGCACCGGTGGTTCGCCTGACCAGGTGCGGTTGACGCCCTGCCCCGAGCTTTGCTGTCGATGAAGGCGCGGTCCTGCTGATGCCCGAACTGCCTGAGGTGGAGACCGTACGTCGCGGCCTCGTAGCCCATGTCGTCGGCCGGACTGTGGCCAGCGCCGCCTTCCTCGGTGCCCGCGTGACCCGCCGGCATCTACTTGGCCCGCAGGACCTGGCGGCGACGCTCCTCGAGTGCCGCATCGTCGACGCGCAGCGCCGTGGGAAGTACCTGTGGCTGGTCATGCAACGGGAACGGCCCGCAAGAGGTGCGGCGTGGAGCCCGGCTGCGGGCGCGGCGCTCGATCAGGGCGATGAGCGGCCGGCGCCGTTCGCCCTCGTCGTCCACCTGGGCATGAGTGGACAATTGCTGGTCACCTCGATTGCGGCTCCTGCAGAGCCACACCTGCGTGCCGTGATCGATTTCACCGACACACCGATCCTGCGTACCCAGCTACGGTTCGTCGACCAGCGCACCTTTGGAGGGATGGCGTTGGCTGAACTCGTCGAGGCGCCCGGGCGACCTGACGGCGTCCCAGTGAGCATCAGCCACATCGCTCCCGATCCGCTGGAGCCTGCCTTCGACCTGGCCCGCGTCGTCGATGCCATGAAACGCAAAGACAGCGCGCTCAAGCGTGCACTCCTTGACCAGTCCTTGGTCTCTGGCATCGGCAACATCTACGCCGACGAGGCGCTGTGGCTGGCTCGCGTGCACGGGCAGCGGTGGTGCTCAAAGCTGACGCGGCCAGCGCTCGGCCGGGTGTTGACGGCTGCCCGCGAGGTCATGGAACAGGCACTTGCCGCCGGGGGAACGAGCTTCGATGCCCTTTACGTCAACGTGAACGGTGCCAGCGGCTACTTCGATCGATCGCTGAACGCGTATGGCCGCTCCGGACGGCCGTGTCGACGATGCGGGGAGCCGATCCGTCGGGAGCCGTTCATGAACCGGTCGTCGTATTCCTGCCCACGCTGCCAGCCTCGACCGCGGCGCCCGCTCGCCCCGTCGGGATTACAGGCACGGCGGTGAGGCCATCCGCGGTGCGCCACGGCGCGGCCGCCAGGTCTATTCCTGCGGGTAGCTGACCCCGAGCTCGCTTCGGGCGGCGTCGAGTACCGCAAGGATGCCGATGGTGTCCGCGTGCGGGATCAGCGGGCTTTCCAGGAGTCCAGCGCGCAGGCAGCGTTCGACCTCCTCGATCTGGTGCTCGAAGTGGCGGGTGGGGATGTCAAGCACCTGCTCATGGAGGCCGTCGATGTGCACGATGGCCCGCGCGGGGGCTGCTGCGAAGTCGGGTTCGACGGTGATCCACCCCTTGCGTCCCATCACCACGGCGCGTCGCGGACCAGAACCCTGCGAGGTGCAGTACACGTGCGCGGTGGCCCCGCTGCTGTACCCCCACTGCATGGACACCACCCGGTCCACACCGGTCGGCGCCAGCGTTCCGATGACATGAACGGTCTCTGGTTGGCCGAGCAGCGACCAGACGAACGTGGCGCCGTACACGCCGAGGTCGAGCAAAGCCCCGCCCCCGTTCGCACGATCGAACAGGCGGTGCCCGGGGTCGTAGGCGAAGGGGACCGGGAAGTCGACGCCGACCCGGACCAGGTCACCGATCGCACCGGATCCGACCAGCCGTTCGACCTCGCGGATCAGCGGCTGTGTCCGCATCCACATGGCCTCCATGCTGAACAGCCCCCGGTCCCGGGCGCCATGCAGGACATCGATGGCCTGGCCCGAGTTCAGCGTCAGTGGCTTTTCGACGAGCAGGTGCTTGCCCTCTTCGATGGCCATCATCGCTTGCGGGTGGTGAAAGGGGTGGGTGGTGTTGATATACACGATGTCGACTTCGGCGTCCTCGCAGACCGCCAGATAATCGCCGTACGAGCGGGCCACGTTCCATCGCTGGGCGAATGCCGCCGCCCGGTTGGCGTCCCGGGAGGCGACCGCCACCACGTCGTTGCCGGGGACTTCAGCGATCGCCTCCGCCATCTGACCGGCGATGTCTCCGGCACCCAGGAAACCCCACCGAATCGGACGTCCATCGAAGACATCGTCGGTGGCGGGCGGCAGGTGCGCCGGTGCAACAGGCTGGCTCATGGCAGGAAAGTACCTTTAGCGGTTGGGTTGCGGCCGAACCGTTCACGCCAGGGCCGCGGAGAGCCGGCCGCGCCTCGCGGCCGTTTGGCGCCACGATGATCGCTACGCTGCCCGGCATGGAACGCGCGAGCATCTTCGTCAAGGGGCGAGTGCAGGGCGTGGGGTTCCGCTGGTGGACTCGGGCCAGGGCGCTGGAGCTCGGCCTCGCTGGTTTCGCGGCCAACCTGGACGATGGCCGCGTCGAGGTCTGCGCCCAGGGGGACCGTGCCGACGTGGAGCAGTTGGCCGGGTGGCTGCGGGAGTTCCCGAGCACCCGCGGACGTCCCGGCAAGGTGGAGTCCGCCGTCCTGCAGTGGGGACGGCCACGAACGGACCTGGTGGGGTTCATCGAACGCTGACGACGCAGCCGTCCATGGTCCGCCCCGGACCGCTCACATCCCCCGGGAGGTGGAACCAGGACTCCCAGCCCATCATTGCGCTCTGCTTGAGACGCCAACGTGGCGTCGAGCCCGGGTCGGGACCGGCCGTACCGAGGATCACGTGGCGCTCGGTACGGCCCCCGCTCAGCCGTTGGGCAGCGCGCTCTTGGGCATGGGCTGGACCTGCGAGGCCGGTGGTGCCGCGATGTTGAACGGTTCGCCGAACTTGTCCAGCGTGCCGTCGTACGTGATGTTGGTCGTACCCACGGCCATGTTCATCGTGAACTTGCGGGTCCGGTGCTCATCATCGAGCCACATTTCGTATGGCATCTCGGCGGGCAGACTCGCACTCGAGGGCAGGCTGGTCGCGGTGCCGCTCGGAGCTACCTTTGCGGTGTCGATGAGGGCCTTATAGTGCCGCGTCGTGACGCCGTCCAGGTCCTCTTCACCCACGTAGGTGACCTTTTTGATGGAGGACTTCATCGTCTCCAACTGGGCGGTCGGGTTCATCGCCTGGGTCAGATCCTGGCCCGACAGCTTGGCCATCTCCGCCACGCTGGTGGTGAAGTACTTGCCGGCGCTGCCTGGCATCTTCATAAACATGGCCTTGTCGATCAGCAGCATCTCGATCGAGCCCGCAGAGGACGCGCCACCGGCACCGGGGATTTCCATGGTCATCTTCATCTTCGGATTCGCCTGGTCGGAGACGTCGGCCTCGCCGTCCATGGTGATGGTGCCGCTCTGATCTCCGGACGTGTCCATCTTCATCTGCATCGCGTAGGTCTTCGCCGCTGCGGTGCCCTTGTTGACGGCCTCAACGAAGGCAGCTGTGTCGACGTCCTGGCCCGGCTGCGCGGAGCCGATGTCAGTGGCCGGCGCCCCGCCGGGACTCGATGACGATGACTGCGCTGCGTTGACGCTCGTCGACGTGGTTGACGAGCCGGAGCCGTCGCCACAGGCGGCGAGCAGCAGTGGAACGGCCACCATGGCAGCCACGATACGAGTCTTCGTCATCAAGCAATCCTTGCGTCGGTGACGGCGCAGACCGGCCGTTCGGTGAAACCAGAATATGCCAGGTTGACGAAATCATCGGCTCAGCCACGTTCGACGAACCCCTCGATCCCGACTCGATTGATCGTGACCTGACCGCGATTGGGTCTCGACTCGGCACCCACAGCGTGCCGGTCCGCCCGTCAGGGGCACCCCGGCTACACTCGCGGCAGCGTGGGTCTGCTCGGGTGAACAGCAGCAGGCTCGGCGCACATCCGAGTCCGCAAGGAGTTTCTCGCTCATGTATGTCAAGAGCCTGACCTTGAGCGGTTTCAAGTCGTTCGCCTCGGCGACCACGCTCAGGCTGGAACCGGGCATCACCGCGATCGTTGGTCCGAACGGGTCGGGCAAGTCGAATGTGGTCGACGCACTCCCGTGGGTGATGGGGGAGCAAGGCGCGAAGTCGTTACGTGGCGGGAAGATGGCGGACGTCATCTTTGCCGGTACGGCGGCTCGCGCGCCGTTAGGCCGGGCCGAGGGACCAATACGTGCAACGGCGGTGGCCGTCCGTGTCCTGCCGTACAGGTTCCGCTCAGTCGGATCGGGGATGATTGGCGCATGGGGTTGATGGTGTTTGGGCTCATCGTGGCGGTGACTGCGGCCGTCCTGGTGGCTTGGTGGGCTGTGGTGTGGGAGAAAAACAGTGGCGGGCTCGAGCCCGAAGCGCAGGCGCGCGTTGAGGCGGTCCAGCGGCGGTCCGCCTCAGCCGCCGACGGCGTGCGGCAGCGGCTCGGGGCGGCAACGCACGTCATGCATCCCGCGGGCTTCAGTCAGGCGCGGGCGAAGCGGTTGGAGTCCAAGGCCCGCGCGAGCCAATAGCGTCCAGACGGTGATATCCCGTCCGTCCCGATGAGGACCTGACACTGGCAGGAGGTCGTGCCGCCTCGCGAGCACGTGGTCGATCAGACAACGCTGGAGGCAGTCACAGCAGGCTCACGTCACTGCGATTTTGTGTTGCGCGCGTCAGGGACGGGAGGATGGACCCGTGAACGTGGTCCTGGAGAGTATCTGGCTGCTCATCGGATTGATCTCGCTGATCGCCGTGGCTGCGGTGGTGGCCATCGCGGGCCTGGTCCGCGGGCGTAAGGGATCGCGACGCCGGTTGAGTGCGGGTGGCCGGACGGCGACGCTGGATCACGACGCCGACGACGGTCGATCTGCGACGCCGACGCAGGCGCCCCCCAGTGGCCCGCCCACCCTCGTCGAAACCGGGTCGCGCGGTACCACCGCCGAACAGGAAACTGAGCTCGCGCAGCTCGACCGTCCGGAGTCCTCCCGTGGCCGGTTGCAGCGCCTGCGATCGCGCCTGGCACGCTCGAATACCGCGCTCGGCAAGGGCCTGCTGACGCTGTTGTCTCGCGGTGGCCTCGATGAGGACACCTGGGAAGACGTCGAAGACACCCTGCTCAGTTCAGATCTCGGCGTGGAAGCCAGCGCGGAGTTGGTGCAATCGCTCAAGACGCGGGTGCGGGTGGACAGTGTTCGCGATGAGGCGACAGTGCGCGCTTGGCTGCGCGAGGACCTCCTGTCCCTGGTTGACCCGAGCATGGACCGTCGGGTTGCCGCAACCCGAGTCGATGGGCGGCCGGCGGTGATCCTCGTCGTCGGGGTGAACGGCACTGGCAAGACGACGACGGTCGGCAAATTGGCCAGGGTGCTGGTCGCCGAGGATCGCGACGTCGTCCTTGGCGCGGCGGACACCTTCCGCGCGGCGGCCGCCGACCAACTCCAGACGTGGGGCGAGCGGGTCGGTGTTCCCACCATCCGTTCGGACAAGGAGGGTGCCGACCCGGCTGCGGTCGCGTTCGATGCGGTCAAGGCGGCCAACGAGATGGAAGCGGATGTCGTCCTGATCGACACCGCCGGCCGACTTCACAACAAAGCCAACCTGATGGATCAGCTCGGCAAGATCAAACGGGTGATCGAGAAGCAGAGCCCGATCCAGGAGGTGCTGCTGGTGCTGGACGCCACCACCGGGCAGAACGGGCTGCGTCAAGCGGAGGTATTCGCTGAGGTCGTGCAGGTCACCGGGATCGTGTTGACCAAGCTCGATGGAACAGCCAAGGGCGGCATCGTGGTCGCCGTCCAGCGCAAGCTCGGGGTGCCGGTCAAGTTGATCGGCCTCGGCGAAGGACCAGACGACCTCGCGCCGTTCGATGCGGACGCGTTCGTTGACGCGCTGCTCGCCTGACCTGTCTGACCCGCTGAGCCCCACCACGTTCGTCTCGGGACGTGAGCCGGTCCACCCACGAAAGGCCGAACTGTTGCCTGACAACCCTGGACTGGCCACCGATGTGGCCATCCTGAAGCTGGGTGGGTCCGTCATCGAAGCGCATCCCGGCTACCGGGTGGTGCGCTCGCCGGCAAACCCACTCTTCCACTGGGGCAATTTCGTGATCGTCGACCCGCCCGGCGGAGATGACGTGGAAGACGCGCAGCGATGGGTGGCCGTGTTCGAGCGTGAGTTCCCAGCGGCAGCGTACGTCGCGATCAGCCTGCCGTCGCAGCCGACCGGTCCGGCGTGGCGGGTGGCTGGTGTGCCGGTCGAGGTGGACGACGTCCTGACGGTAAGCGCGGATCGACATGTGCTTTGTGAGTCAGCACTGCCAACGGGTTATCGCGTCGTGCTCCTGCCCGATCACGGCTCGGCGGACGGGCTGTGGGCAGGCGTAGGCCGGTTGTCGCTCGCCGAACTCGACGAGCAACTGCCCCAGGCGGCCAACGAATCGTTCGCCCGCGCCCGTGTCGTCGACAAGCGGATGCTGACGGCAACCGGACAGGCTGCGTTCTTCGCGGTTCTCGACAGCGGCGAGCAGGTGGTGGCCAACCTAGGGATCGTCTGCTGCGGACGCACCGCGCGGTACCAGGACGTGGTCACCGCTGCGGCGCATCGCGGCCGCGGGCTGGCCGGACACCTGCTCGGTGTTGCCGCGCGATGGGCGGGTGAGCAGGGCTGTCAGGAGTGGGTGATTGTCGCGGCCGCCGACAGTCCGGCCGGGCGGATCTACCGCAGGGCCGGTTTCGCGGAAGCCTTCCTCAACGTGTCAGCCTACCGGGTCGAAGAGCTCGCGTCGTCCGCTGGGTGAACCGTTCCCCAGTGTGCTGGCGTTTGGCCGTAGGAACAGCGCCGCGGCACCCGAGCTATGAATGCGGTGAGCGCGGCAGCTCATCGACGCAGGTCGTGATGCTCCCGTTCGGCTGTCCGATCTGTGGCCACGGCCGGGTCGGCCATGGCCCAGCGGACCACCTGGGCACCCAGCCGGCCAGCAGGTCGGCCGGCCAGGGAGTCCAGACCTGGCACCACGGGCAGTCCGAGCTCAGCGCGTGACCACCTGGGCAGCAAGGCCACGGCGCCGGCGGCCAACAATGTGTATCCGGCCCGCTGCGAGGCCGGCAGCGGTGGCTCCCGCAGCAGGAATCTGGCTGCTTCCCGCGCGGCCGGCGTACCCCGCAGTTCCTCGCGGTAGTCGGCCAGTTGGTGGTGCAACTGCGCCACGCTCTGCGGGGGATTGACGACGCCGAGCCGCCCGGCCGCCAACCCGGCCTGCGCGATGTACCGGTCGCACCCAGCGCTTGAGAGCCGACTCGGCCCGTAGGCTTGGTAAGCCGTCAGAAAGCTGTCGACCTCGGCGACATGGACCCATCCCAGCAGGTGCGGATCGGAGGCGGCGTACGAGCGTCCGTCTGGGGCGCGGCCGCGGACCCGTTGGTGGATGGTCCGCACAGTCTCGATGACCGACTCGGCGTGTTCGATCGTGCCGAATGTCGTACTGGCTAGATAGAAACTTGTGCGCTGGAGTCGTCCCCAGGGGTCGCTCTTGTAACCAGAATGGCCCGCGACGCCAGCCATGGCGAGTGGGTGCAATGACTGCAGCAGGAGTGCCCGGATTCCGCCGACGAACATGGAGGCGTCTGCGTGCACCCGCCAGACCTCGTCCTCGGGGGCGAACCAGCGCGGCCCGGGCGTGCCCCAGATGAGCGCGGCACGGGACTGGGCGTCCTCACCAGCCACCCGTTGTCGCAGGGCTTGCGCGAGACGGGACCTGCCGCCGGCGATGACGGCGCCGATATCGTGACCCAAGCGGGCGGGAGAAGACATATAGCCTAGTGTGCGTCCCAGCCCGACGATCCACCTGATCCAGCGGGGCGGTTCGACAGCGGCGAACGAGGGGGCATGACCGGCCCGTGCGCACCACGCGCGCCCGGGCACCCGCGTCAAGGTCGATCAGCGCCAGATCGATCACCCCAGGTCGATGGATGGATACAGGGGGAACGGACCGAGCAGGTCCAGGGTGCGCGAGCTGACCTTCGCGGCGACCCCTTCCTGAGTGAGGAACTTCGCCTTGCTCGGACCGCCACTGGGCGCGGTCCCCGGGGTGGTCGCCGCCAGCACGGTGTGGATCAGGTCCGCGATTTCGTCCATCTCGGTGACGCCCAGGCCACGGGTGGTCAGTGCCGGCGTACCGACGCGCACGCCCGAGGTGAACCAGGCTCCGTTGGGGTCGGCCGGGATGGCGTTGCGGTTGGTCACGATGTTCGCCGCCAGCAGAGCGTCCTCGGCCTGACGACCGGTAATGCCGTACGACGTGACG